>Ga0209517_10001992_pt1 | contig 29775 bp, 22 predicted proteins | sample PeaSoiMetSII2010_FD_187695 | JGI IMG/M metagenome (GOLD analysis project Ga0209517, IMG submission 187695) | Peat soil microbial communities from Weissenstadt, Germany - SII-2010 (SPAdes) (version 2) | ecosystem: Environmental > Terrestrial > Soil > Wetlands > Peat | place: Germany...
GAGCCGTACCGGCTCGGGTCGCCGCACTTGATCCTTGCGGCAACGAAGTGTTGAATGGCAAGAATCGAACACAGGCGTGCAGCAACGGGAATTTTGGCACAAGAACGGAGCAACCCATGGACCTACTGTCTTACTTGCGCCGATCCTTTGCCTACAACGCCTGGGCAAACCAGGAAACGCTCGCCTCGTTGAAACAAGTCGAAGCGCTGCCCCCGAAAGCATTGGGCCGCCTGGGGCACCTAGTCGGGGCCGAGTACCTTTGGCTGAGCCGGCTAGATTCTGCAAGGAAACGCTTGGCCGTGTGGCCGGAGTTGACGCTGGCCGAGTGCCAGGCCGAGTTCGCGGCCCTCGGACAGGAATGGCAGAGTTATTTGAACAAGCTCACCGCACCGCAGCTTTCCGAGCAGATCCGCTACACCAACTCGAAGGGAGAGCCCTGGACGAGCCGCGTCGAAGACGTGCTCACGCACGTTCTTCTTCATGCTGCATATCACCGCGGGCAAATCGCTGCCGACCTTGGCGGCAGCGGCCATACCCCTGCATACACCGACTTCATTCATTGTGTCCGGCAAGGAATCATCGACTGACGGCCTCGCGCGTTATTGAGCTGGATTGCCAAACGTTAGTGGGCCAGGTTCGCAGCGCCTTCCGGCGGCTTGCGATTGCCATAGAAGCTGTACAACACCGGCATCAGGTAGCGATCGAGGAGCAAGGTGACCACCATGCCGCCGACGACGACGATGGCTAGCGGACGCGCCGTTTGGGCGCCGATCTTGGTCGACAGCGCCGCCGGCAAGAGGCCCAGGATGGCGGTCATCGCGGTGATCATGACCGGCCGCACGCGTTTGAGCGCCCCTTGAATGATGGCGTCGTTCAGGGGCAGCCCCTGCAGGCGGTGGACATTGAAATAGGAAATCAGGAGCAGGCCCTCCATGATCGCGATCCCAAAAAGCGAAACGAAACCAACCGCCGCCGAGACGCTGAAGGGGGTACCGGTGAGGTACAAGGCCCAAATGCCGCCCACGGCCACGTCGAGCACGTTGCTGAGAACGACAATCGCGTCCAGGAACGAGCGGAATGCGGCGTAGAGCAGAATGAAGATCAGGCCCAGGGAGAGCGGAATGATCCACAGCAAGCGAGTATTGGCTTCCTCCATCTGCTCGATTTCGCCGGCCCAATCGGCCCGATAGGGGGCCTGGATGAGATCCTTCGTGCGCGCCTTGGCCTCGTCCACGGCGCGGCCGAGGTCGCGGCCGCGGACGCTGAACTTGACGGCGATCAGGCGCTGGCCCTGCTCGCGGAAGATCGCGGCCGCGCCCGCGCGCTCGAACTGGCCGCTGGGGTCCGGCGCGCCGTCCTCGTCCACCGGGGAGACCAGGTCGCGCAGGCGCAGCCGGGGGGCCTGTTGCGAGATGGGGTTGGCCGTGTTGGCCAGCGTGCCGGCGATGGCGGGATCGGGATGAGCGAAGCCTTTCGCACTTGGGACAGCGACCGACCCGCTGCCCGTGCCCGGGTACTGGTTGAGGACCACCTGGTTGTTGACGATGTCCACCGGGATGTCCAGTATCGAGGTCTCGTTGTTCCGGAGCCGCTTGGGCCAGCGTACCGCAATATCAAACAGTTTCTCGCCCTCGACCATGCTGGTCATGGCCTTGGCCCCCAAAGCGCTGCTGACGACGTTGTTGACGTCGGCCGTCATCACGCCCCATTTCTCGCATTTCTGCGGATCGACGCGGAACTCCAGGTGGGACTGCCCCATTTCGTGGATAACAGCCACGTTCTCCATGCCCGGGATTTCTTGCATGACTTCCTTGACCTTGTTGGCCACGAGTTCCAGATGTTCGACTTCGGGGCCGAAGATCTTCACGGAATTATCGCCCTTGAAGCCGGAGAGCGCCTCCATGACGTTGTCGCGAATGTTCTGGGAGAAGTTCCAGACCACTCCGGGGATTTTCCTCTCCAGCTCGGCGTTCATGGCCTCGACGACTTCGTCCTTGCCCCGCGGCCGTTTTGACCCCCCAAGCCAGCTCCGCCAGCCGGTCTGCTCGACCAGGGGCGGCCAGTCCTTTCGCGGCCGCATAGGCACGAAGAATTCGGTGTTTTCATAGCCCTCGATGTCGGTGCCGTCGTCAGGTCGGCCGGACTGCGTAACGATCGCCGCCACCTCGGGGTAGGACGCCATGATGGCCCGCGCCTGTTTGGCGATCTCGATATTGCGCTCCAGCGACTGGTTGAGCGGTGCCGTGCTGCGAATCCACAAGTTGCCCTCTTCCAGCTCGGGCATGAACTCCCGGCCGATATGCGGGATCAGGCAGGCAGTGCCCAGGAACAGGACCGTCATGATGGTCAGGAGCGTCCAGCGATACTTGAGGCAGAGCTTTAGATTCCATAGGTAGCGGACCTTTAACCCGCGGACCATCAAGTTTTCCCGAACGGGCTTGAAATTCTTGAAAAAGAACATGCACAACACCGGAGTCAGCGTCAGCGTTAGGACCAGGGCTCCTGCCAGGGAGAAGGCATACGTCTGCGCCATGGGGGCGAAGAGTGCCCCTTCCGCACCGGACATCGTGAAGAGCGGCACAAAGGCGCAGACCATGATCAGCACCGAAAAGAGCAAGGCGTTGTCGATCTCCTTCACGAAGCACAGGATACGGTCCTTGATGGGCAGGTTGGGGTGGTGGCCCGAGGCCAGGTTGCGATAGATGTTCTCGACCATGATGACCGAGGAATCGACGATGATGCCGAAATCGACTGCCCCGATGGAAAGCAGGTTCGCGGATTTCCCTCGTAAGTAGAGCATGGAGAACGCAAACAGCAAGGCCAGCGGGATATTGATGGCCACGATAATGGCCGTGCGAATGTTGTTCACGAACATGAACAGCACCGTGACAACCAGCAGCACGCCCATCGCCAAGTTTTCCGTCACGGTCTCGGTGGTGACGTTGAGAAGCTCCGTGCGGTCATAATACGGCTCGATTTTTACCCCGGGCAACTCCCGACCGGACGCGGGGTCGTTCAGCTCCTCGACTTTCTTTTTGACATCTTTCAAGGCGGGCAGGGTATCCTCGTTCTTGCGCATCAGCACGATGCACTGTACGACGTTATCCGCGTCATGGCCGACATCGGCGAGCGTTTCGGCCGACCCCGGCTTTCGCTCGCGGTCAGCCTTCCAGTAACCGACTAGCCCGAGGTTCGTCTGGTGGCTGACGACCACGCCTTGCTCTCCGAGCTGGTCTAGAGAAACGCGGCCGCCTTCGACCAGGTCCTCGACACGTACGGGCTGGTTATTGACCGAGGCGACCACCAGGCTGCGGATGTCGCGGATACGGCTATATTCCCCCGCGCGGAGGACGGAGGCAGCGCGAAAGGCGGCTCGCTGCTCGATGGTCTGGACGTGATGCTTTTCTTCCTCGGTCAAGGGCGGGTCCACCTTCCGTAGCGCCAAGCCCTGCAGAATCCGATGCCGTTGTTCGTCGGTGAACTTGTGTTGGGCCAGGTAAGCTGCTGCTTCTTGGCTGCCGAATCCCAGCACCTTGGTCACCGGATCCTTACCGCCGCCAAACAGGCCCACACTGCGCACGGTCAGCGCGAGCTGGCCTTGGTTGACGTAATCTCCGCCCACGGTAGCGTTGCTGTTGGCCAGCGCGGTCTGGAGCTGGGGCAGCGTGATGCCGTAACGCCGTAAGCGATCCGGATCGGGCTGGACTTCATAGCGGCGGATCGTGCCGCCGTAGCTGGTGAGGTCCACAATACGCGGCACCGGGCGGAAGTCACGCTCCATCACCCAATCCTGCATCGCCTTGATGTCGTTCATGGTGTAAATTTCGCGGCCCGAAGCGTCCTTGGGGACCTTCAAGATGTAGCGGTAGATTTCGCCGGTGGGCGACTCGGGCGAGATGGTAGGGGTCACATTGGCCGGCAAGGGCTGACCGATTGTCGAGATGCGATTGATGACTTCTTGCCGGGCCGCCTCGTAGGTCCATTGGCTGCCGTAGTTCCAGTTCATCTTGAGGTCGCTCAGCCCAAAGAGCGACTTGCTATGAATGAACTTCAGCCCAGGCATGCCGGCGAAGGTCACCTCGAGAGGAATGGTAACCTGCCGCTCGACCTCCTCTGCCGACGCGCCGGGGAACTGCGCGTATACCTCGACGATGGCAGGCGCGGGGTCCGGATAGGCCTCGACGTTGACGTTGATGAAGGAATAAGCGCCCACTGCCGCAGCAGCGATTGCAAGCAAAATGATGACAAGCGGGTTATTAAGCGAGAATTCGATGAGCTTGCGAACCATAAACTTCTTCTCCCCGCTCCAAAAAGGTGTCAGGACCCTTTTTCGGCCCGCCGGCATCGACACTTCACGTGCAAGCGCCAGGACCGAAAAAGGGTCCTGACACCTTTTTGATCAGGCTGGACTAGCGTGCCTTAGCCTCGGCAACCCATTGTTCTGCCTCGATACGATAAAATTTGACGGGCGCCAGTTCGAGCTTGGATGCGAAGTGCTGTTCAACCAGCTTCTCTTCAAATGCTTCCAACTTCCGCATCCGCTCCAGGTGCGCGGCAGAAGCCGCGATGCGTTTCTCCTTGGCATTGTCGAGTGCACGCTCGGACTTCAGCCAGCGCCGGGACCATCGATACGCAAATTCTGAATCGTTCGGCGCTGCGACATCTACCTGGCGCCGTTTGAAATAGCCCTCATAGGCGGTCTTGGCTGCCTCCAGGAGAGCCTTGGCTGAGCTGGTATCCGCCGCGGCCGGCGACTTCTCGTCAGCCAGGACCGGTGAAACTGTTCGATCCCCCCAAGCTGCGAGCACGATGCCTGTCGCGACGCAGATGGCGGGCACGAGCAACCGTTGAAACCACATCGGGCTATCCTCCAGCAAGGCCTAACCAAAATCCGCACATCTAGCGCTTGTCGTCCTTCGGCTCCTTCTCCTCTTTACTCTGCTTCTTGGCTAGGGACTCCAGGTTCAAGAGAGCCGCTTTAAGCTCCCCTGCTGCCGTTAGGAGGACGCGCTCGCCCGAGTGAAGGGGCTCTTTGGGCAGCAGGCCCTCCTCGGTTTCCTGGGCTGTCATTTGCTCGGCTTTGGGGATCGGCGTGCTGCGCACGAACACCCGCTGATCGAAGCGATGGGTTACCTGGACGCGACGCATTGTATACTGGTTGGCCGCGTCGGCGGCTTGGACGAAGACCAGGCTTTGTTTGCCATCATCCACCAAGGCATCGACCGGGATCTCCACAACGCCGGGCGGTGGCGGGATACGGACCGTAGCGGATACGGTTTGCCCGCCCACGAGGCGCTGTTCGGGGTTATCCACATACCCCTCAATCACCGCCGTGTGCTGATTGGGGTCGATCAACCAGCCGATTTGCTCGATGGGGCCAGGAAGTCCGTCGGCGGACGTTACCCCAACGGTTCGGATGATCCAGTTCCTTTCGCTCGGGTCGAGAGCTTTCAGCGTCGGCAACTGGTCCTCGGGGGCGTTGGCAATGACGAGAAGCCGGCTCACATCGGCGATCTGAAACAGGTTGACGGTTTGGTCCACCACCATTTCGTCCACGTGGAGATTGCGCTCGACGATCACTCCATCAAAGGGCGCTCGCAACGTAACCCGGGCCCACCGGTCCAGTTCTTCTTTGTTAGGCTCGCCGTTGCCAGGCTTTGCTTGCTTCTCGCCCTTTACCCACCGGCCTTCGGGGGTCTGGAACCATGCATTCTTGTCGGCACTGATCTTGTTGGCTTCTTCATGAAGCACGTCGAGTTCGTCCTGGGGGATGTCCCACACCTTGAGGTTGTTCAGGGCTCGATTGATGGCGTTACGGTCGTGCTGCACGGCAATGCGCTGAGTGAGCAGGACCGCGCCCGAGATAGCACTGGCGTGCTTCTCCATCTCATCAAGAAGTGACTGGTCGAGCTGCAGTTGTACCAGAGCATCCAGAAGGTCGTTCTTCTTCGAGCCCACGTCCAGACTATAGAAAACGCCGAGGACATCGCCCTTCTTCACGAAGTCCCCATTCCCCATCTCGCGGAACACGGTTCTTCCGGTCTTGTGGGAAAAATCTTGGATCTGGGCAATCTGCACCACTCGGGCCGGCGCGAAGCGCGCCCGGATGCGGGCAAGGCGAGTTGGATTCAGGGCCGTGGAACCGGTCATCACCAGCGGCCGCATTACCTCCGGCGCCCGCGCCACAGCGAGCAATTCTTTGTCGCCCTTGCGAATTCCCAGGACCCTGCGCACGTCTTCTGGAACCTCGAGGGTGTGCGGCTTACCCTTCACCAAGGAGACCCCTGGCAGCGGCGGTGGATCGTTGTCTTTATGCTCTTTGGTCCCTTCATCCTTGTCGCGGCCGTATAAGCCCGGGAATTGCACGCCGAGCACGAAGCTGCAAAACGCAGCCAGGATCACGAACACGATCATCCCACTGACGATTCTCTGCCAGAGCGGAGCGTGCGCGACAGTTTCGAGATGGTGGACTGGTGCCGGAGCCAGGGTGCCTGGGATGGGCTGGCCATTGCCCTGGTCAACGGGGGTAGGCGGCGTTGTGGTTTGCATGAGGGTCCTCTTTCAATGCTGCGGAGATCGCTTCCCGAAGGTGCGGCAGCTCCGGCGGCTTCTGTAACACCTGGCGGAAATACTTGGCGCCTTCCGGTCGCTCCCGGAGGCGAAACGGGCACCCCGTCATCAAGATCATGGGCAAATCGGGGTAGCGTGCTCGTAACACCGCAGCCAGTTCCACGCCGTCGCCGTCGGGCAAGTGGAGATCGAGCAGGGCAACTTCAGGTGCGCGTTGGAAGTCGCGGACAGCGGCTGCGGCGTTGACCGCCCATTCGACCTCGTACCCCGATTTTGTCAAAACTCGGCAGAGTACCTGAGCCAACCGCTGGTCGTCCTCGACGAGGAGAATGATCGGCAATCGGCGGTTGGCCAGCATGACGATTGCTCTCCGGCAATGAAGATGAGCCACGCGGGCCGGAGTTATGCATCTCGCGCGCCAATCCGCGGTGCCAGGCGGGAGCGTAACAGAAATGCCTTGTGCGGCTGGCAAAACGCATGCGCTGGAGCAAGGGGACCGCAGAAATGCGCGCCCGCTGTGTGGTCATAATCTGGTCAGAGTGATGACCAGATTGTGACCGCACAGCGGGCCGGATGGGCTTAGCAACGGATGACCGATTGCAAGCGGATCAAGCAAATAAGACGACAGGGGTGGTGGACAAGTTTTCGGCGGAGAAAACCGACAGGTATATGAACGATGTGGTTACTCGGATAAGTATTAGCCGGAGCGCATCCCCTGCCTGTTGGCAAAGGACGTGGTAGGAACCACACCCAGGAGGTGCATCAAGCCTCGGACCGCTCGCCGATTCATGCACATTGAGTAAAGCCGGTGACTAATGATTCGAAAGTGAACTAGAAGCTCCACTCTGCCCGGAACTGGATTCCTTGATCGCTCATTTCCCCGCGGGAGGTGTTCGTGCTCAGCCTGCCGACGTCCCACCAATATTCATAGACGTAACCCAACGAGAAGGAGGCGTTTGGAAGAGCTGGTGGTTTCCAACTGAGACCCAGAAGCACATTAATAATAGGCACCGTCTGCGGATTCGACTCCTGGGTCAATCCTGAAAGCGGCTGGCCGCTGGCATCCAGCGTCGTGGAATTCTCGAAAAAGTGTTGATGGAGTTGGCCGAAAACGAGTGCTCCATCGCATCTGGCAGTCAGCGCCAGCCCGGACCCACCCAGGGAGCGTGTCAGCTCGACCCCGGCGTGCGGCCCCGCACCCGAGAAATTATTGCTGACTCTGGTTTCGAAGATGCCGCTGCCGGCCGCGGCTGCAGCGAAAGGCTCTGCGGCGAGCGAATCGAAAAAGACGTCCGCATAGCGGACTCCGAAAAACCATTTCATGTGACAGTAGGGCCATTGCTCGGTGAAGAATTCCCAGCTGACATAATCCAGATCGACGACATTCACGTCCAGCCGGCTTGTGAGGGAAGCCGGCGCGTCCGGACCCTGGATCGTGCCCGAGCCGTCGGTTGCGAGAAACCGGTAACTAAGAGCGAATGCTCCAAAGCCCGCCGGCAAGCGATAACCCACCTCGAAGCGGGGCGAGGCGGTCCAGTCCAGATCGGCGCTGCCGAGGTGGACGATATCGGGCGGTCTGCTGCCTACGGTTACAGAGTCGGTAAGGCGATTTTTCACGTGCGGCCCCACGATGTCAAGCTCTGCGTCCGTGAACCAGCCCAGCGGCGGCTGGGAGGGAGGGTCGAGGCGCGCGTCGGGTTGGAAATAGGGCCCGGCTAACGGCTCGCAGGTATAAGGCGGTGTGGGGCCTGGCTGCTGAAAAAGCGAACCGGGAATCGCCGGCGGCTGCGGCAGACCAGGCAAAGGATCTGGTTGGGCCTGATCGGCTGTGAGGGCGGGTTCCGTCGTGCCGGACTTTGGAGCCTGGGCAAACCCGCGTGAAACAGACAGCAAGGCTCCCAGCATGGTCAGAACTACCAGCGGACAAGAAGTTCGGATCATGGACGGACTCCTCAGCTTGCGTGGGGTGCGTCGAGTACTCGATGACGCACCACCATTGGCACTCGCAGAAAGTGCGTCATCGAGTACTCGACGCACCCTACGCTTTCACTCAGTTCGCTTTGCTGACAGTCGGCGTATTCCGAGGCGTTTCAGGCACGGTTGTCGAGGTACAACCGCAGCAGTTACTCTTCTGGCCAAGGCCGGCCGGTGGACATTCATGGCAGCAAGGCCACGGTGCGAGCAGCTTATCCAGGTCGGGAAGCGCGGGCACAGCCAATGGTTTCCCGAGCTGAAACAGGTCATCCGTTTGCAGCGGGTCGGCCACGCTGACAACCGACGTCCAGAGCTGACCCAGGATCGTCAAGTAAGTGGTGACGGACGCTGCCAGGGTTTGCTGGGCGGAGACGATGTTGCCGAACGGCACGTTGGCGGGGTTGAGATGGTAGGCATCGAACGTGCCGCGATAGTACTGGACCTGGTCGGGCAGGATATTACGGCGGTAGTATTGCAGCGCCTTGAGATTCGTTGTGTAGCCCATGTAGGCGCCGGCGAGCGTATTGGTCCAGGACTCTTCCACTCGGTGTGGCTCCTCGCTGGCGCGCATGAGCGCCGCTTCGGCAGCCATGATGTTGCCCCGATTTTGGTCCCAGACCGGGAGCGGAAAGCCAAGCGTCAAGGTGGGCGCCCACTGTTTGGGCGGCAGCACGTACTCCTTCAGAGTGGCGACGTTGAAATCCACGTCCGGCACGGGAGTAACCCGCGCCAGCTGTAGATTGTATTTCGCGAAGTCGATGCCGTTGCGGGCGATGAGCACATCGGTGTGGTATTGCAGCACGTGGGCCCGCACGGCGTCATAGTCGTAGTAGGGAATATACGCGTCAATGCGGCCGGCGACTTGCGCGAGGGGCAGAGTGCGGAGGCCGAGCACGGCGACGAGCTGATTCCAGGAGTAAATGTAGGCCTGCATGGACTGCTCGTATGCCAGCCGAGCCGTATAGGCCAGGGAACGCAGGGCGGTTGGCTCGAAAGCGGCAGCCTGTACTCCCAGCAGAAGGTCGATATGTTGGCGGTACACGTCGTCCGTAAAGCGCGCCATGGCCTTGTTCACGCGCATGCTCTCCTGGGCCACCAGCAAGGCGTAATAGGCGTTCCGGACCTGGGTGGCGAGGTCCATGCGGGCGCGCTTAAGGGACAACTCGGCGTTGGCAAGGGTCATCTCCGCGGCGGCGGCCGCCAGTTTGAGCTTGCCGCCGGTCTTGATCGTCTGATCGATGAAGGGGCCAACGACGCCTGACGTACTGCCGTCATTGGACGGTTGGAACTGCAGGCCAACCGTTGGATTGGGATAGGCCTTCGCCTGGATCAGGTTGCCGCGAGCCGCCTCGACATCGGCAGCGGCCTGGCGTATCGTGGGACTGTTGAGTGCTGCAAGTTGCTGCAAGGATGAGAGCGTGTAGGGTTTGCCGTCAGGCCCCGGCAAGGGGACCGGCTCTTTCGGCAATGGTGCTAATTCCGGGTAGATTTGCTTGATCAGGCGCTTGACCGCTTGTGGGTCCTTGGGTAGTGGCGTAATCTCGGAGCCGGGAACTTCCGGCGGGATCGGAATTGACGTCGTCTTGAAGCCCTGCGCGGGAGGTTGAGTCGCCTCGCCAGGTTGCATGAAGGATGTCGTCCGAATGTCGAGTTCCGGCCCTGGCGCGTTCAGGACCTTCTTTACCGTAGCAAGCGCTGAAGCTGAGACCTCCGACTTGGTTTCCACGGACAGGGAAGGAAGCAGGTCGAAGGGTTGGGCGGCAAGATCGCACGCGGCCTGGTCCGCTCGTCGCCGCGCTTCAGTCATGCATCCGCTCATCAGCATCAATCCGCATAGAGCGAGCAGTTGGCTACGCATCATGGGGCCAGACCTCCTTTCGAGGGACACGCCAGCGCCGGACAAGAGAGCATCTGGCATGACCGACGTCCTTGCCCGAGAATAGAGGTTCTATCGTCAGGTCGGGAAAGCGTGCTTCATTTTTTTCGATTTCTTTGAAGAATTCTTAAAGATCCCTGCGCAGATTCTGGTCATTACCTGGCCAGTTTCTGTCCATCAATGATCTCATTACCGTCCCGACGTCGCGCCAATTGGGGTTAACTCATGAATCGCCGCCTGCTTCGGCACCTGACGATCCCGGTGGTTCCGATCAGCGTTTTACTGCTCGCCGTCGGCATTTGGGCTGCTTGGCGGGTGCAGCGCCTCCAAGAGCGCGTCTCACTTGAAGTGCGGGAAAACGTCTCGGCCATGCGGGCTGCCGAGGAACTGGAGATACTGGTCCGCGAGTGCCGGAGCCGCCTGCAGCAATTTCGTATCTCCGGCGATCGCCGTCCTGTGGAGGCCATGGGGGCCTTTCGGGCCGAGATGGACCGTTGGGTGGCGGAGATCGAACACTGGAGCTTTACGCCCCGCGAGCATGAGTTGTCGACTCGCGTCCGCCAAGGGTGGGAATCATTCGGCGGAGAGATGGAGCGGATCACGACAAAGCCCGCAACGCTTACTCAGCAGGATTGCGACCGGCTCGAAAGTCTATTGACCGCTGAAATCCTCATGCCGACACACGAGTTCCTGGATCTAAACGAGGAGGAGGTCGACCAGAGCGTTACCGAGAACCAGGCCGCGGCAGACGGTCTCGTTTTCGGCCTCCTCTTTCTGGGGATATGCGGGGCCGGCGCAGGACTTGCGGCAGGCTTCTGGTTGGCGCGACGGTTTATCGAGCGCTTGGAGCGGAGTGAGCGCGCAGCCCTGCGCGCCGAGCAGCTAGCAGCCTTGGGCCATCTTGCGGCTGGCATGGCACATGAGTTGCATAACCCGCTCACCACGATAAAGATGCTCGTTCAATCGGCGCTGACGGAGAACGAGTTTCCCGTGCGAAAAGGGATGAGGTCTTTCCCGGCGCCCGTTTTGGCGGGTCGCGACCTCGCTGTGGTAGACGAGGAGGTGTCCCGCCTCGAAGGGCTTGTCCGGTCCTTCCTCGATTTCGCCCGCCCTCCTCTTCCGGAGAGACGGATTGTCGACGCTTGCTCGCTGGTGGAGGAGACCCTCGGGTTGATCGCTGTCCGCGCATCGACGGCCGGCGTGACCGTCGCACTGGACCGCCCGGCAGGTTCGATCCGAATCGCCGTCGACCCCGGACAATTCCGGCAGGTCGTGATGAATCTTGCGCTTAATGCCCTGGATGCCGTCAAAGCGGGCGGGCGAATCGAAGTTCGTCTCGGGCAGGACAAGGAGGGCGCACTTATGTTGCGTGTCGCAGACAACGGCTGCGGACTGCCTCACGAATTAGGTCCGCGTATTTTCGATCCGTTTATCACATCCAAGGAAGCGGGCCTCGGTCTAGGACTATCGATCTGCAAGCGGATCGCGGAGGCTCACGGCGGCACCATCACCGCCACGAACCGGCCAGATGGAGGTGCTGAATTCATCGTTCGATTCCCAGCGACAGGCGCGAAGGGCGCGCCCTTAGGCGCGGTTTCCCCATGAAGGGACTCCCACGAGGAAACCATGCCTAAATTGCTAGTTGTGGACGACGAGCCGAACGTTCTCTACTCGATTGAGAAAACGTTTCGCTCGGATACTCTGGAAGTGATCGGCGCCAAGACGGGTCGCCAAGCCATTGAACTGGCAAAATCGATGCGGCCGGACGTGGCCATCATCGATGTGCGCCTTTCGGACATGTCAGGTCTGGAGGTATTTGACCGCATTCGGGAGATTGACCCGCGCTTGCCCGTTATCGTGGTTACGGCCTACGGCGCGACCGAGACCGCCATCGAGGCGATGAAGCGTGGTGCCTACGAATATCTGCTGAAGCCAATCGACGTACCTTACCTTCGGGAGCTGGTGCAGCGCGCGTTGGAATTGAGCCGATTCCGGCATGTGCCGACAGTCTTTGACGAGGGCGAGGCCGGGGGAGATGCAGAGCGCATCGTCGGTCGATCGCCGGCCATGCACGAAGTCTACAAGGCCATCGGTCGGGTCGCGCCGAGTGACTTGACGGTGCTCATCACTGGGGAAAGTGGGACCGGCAAGGAACTCGTGGCGCGCGCGCTGTGGCAGCACAGCGGTCGCGCCGACAAGACGTTCCTGGCCATCAACTGTGCAGCGATCCCCGAGGCGCTTTTGGAAAGCGAGCTATTCGGGCACGAAAAGGGAGCGTTCACGGGGGCCGAACGGCGCCGCATAGGCCGGTTCGAACAGGCCAGCGGCGGCACGTTGTTCCTTGACGAAGTCGGCGATATGTCCGTCTGGACGCAGTCCAAGCTGCTGCGCGTTTTGCAAGAACAATGCTTCGAGCGGGTCGGCGGCGAGGAGTCGATTCGGACCGACGTTCGCGTATTGGCAGCAACCAATAAGGACCTCGAGAAGGAAGTGGCAGCCCGGCGATTCCGTAGCGACCTGTTCTTCCGTTTGAATGTCTTCTCCATCCATCTACCGCCCTTGCGCGAGCGTCGCGAGGACATCCCCTTGCTTACCGATCACTTTCTTCGCTCGCTGGCCCGGACCTTGGGGCGGGCTGTGCACGGTATGGCACCCGGCGTGCGCGAACGACTCGCGGGTTATGAGTGGCCGGGCAATATCCGGCAGCTCCAAAGTGTGCTGAAGTACGCGATGATTCGCGCGTCCGGGGAGATTCTTACGCTCGAATGCCTTCCCGAAAACCTTCTTCAGCCAGGCGCCGTGACACAAGGGCCGGGAGGCCTGGCCAGGCTGCCCGATCTCGCCACGCGCACGGCCGACTTGCTTCGTGCCGGCGAAACAGACCTCTACCGGCAGCTGTGCCTGGAAACCGACCGGACCGTGCTCGATGTAGTCCTTCGTCACGTGAAAGGCAACCAGGTCCAGGCGAGTGAGCTGCTCGGCATCTCCCGCACAACCCTGCGTGCCAAGATGCGCGCCTTGGGCATGACCACCTACGCCTACCTCATCGTGGAGCCGAATCCTGCCAGGCAATGAAGATCAGGAATTCTTTCTCGATCGAAACGCTGGCCAGAAGGCTGCCGGAGACCAACCGCCGATTGGGAAGAGCATTCCTGGCCCAAAGCCTTGGGTAGTGTTTTCCTTCGCCAATCCGCTATCACGTTTCTCGTAGCTCAAGCTGCCAGCTTGAGCCACTACCTGAGTTCACGAGCCACCCCATTTCTGCTTCTGCCCGCGCTGCCTCCGTGCTAAGCTCAACAATGATTCTCGGGGAAGATTCTTGTCCCCCGCCGGCAGGTTCGTTCGTCATGCCTATGAAATGCCGGCTGCAGCGTGCGGCCGGCTTCACGAACACCTGCTGGAGTTCTATCATGGCACGGTCCAAGATCTTATGCGGATTGCTGATGGGCACATTGCTGGCGGCCACTGCGGCCGCGGGTGAGCCGGCGAAAACAGAGAAGAAGGCAGCGGACGACGCCAAGGAAGGCCGTTCCAATCTCGAACGATTCAAAAAACTGGCGGGCGACTGGGTAAGTGCGAACCCAAAGGAGGAAAAGCTCAAGGGAAAGGTCATCTCACGGTATCGGACGACCTCGGGCGGAAGCGCGGTTGTCGAGACGGTTTTTCCTGGTGATGAAATGGAAATGGTCACCGTTTATACCGCCGACGGCGACCAGGTCGCGCTGACGCACTATTGCCACCTGGGAAATCAGCCGCGGATGCGCAGCAAGAACGGCGACAGCAAGGACGAACTCTTCTTCGAGTTCGCTGGAGGCGGCAATCTCAACCCGGCGAAGGACACCCACATGCATGATTGCCATATCCGCTTCGTCGATGCAGACCACATCCAGGGCGAATGGGAACTCTACATGGACGGAAAGCCGGCTGGCAAACATGCATTCGACCTCATTCGTAAAAAGTGAGCGATCGCTGAAATCCTGCTGGGCGCAGATCTTTTGACATCGCCAAGCGGGCTAACCCTCGAAAGGAGCAATTTCATGGCTAATTTCCTGTTTGTGTACCGTGGTAAAAATGAAGCTTTTACCCAGTTTTCGCCCGAAGAGATGCAGCAGCACATGCAGAAGTGGGCTACGTGGATCCAGGAAGGCATGCAAAAGGGCTGGATGGTGAACCCCGGCGACGCTTTGACGCAAGAAGGCCGCGTGGTCAACGCCAAGAAAGTCGTTACGGACGGGCCGTTCGTCGAATCCAAGGAAATCGTGGGCGGCTTCTCCATCGTCGAGGCGGACACCATCGCGGCCGCGGCGGAGCTTGCCAAGGGCTGCCCTGCCCTGCTTGCCGGCGGTTCGGTGGAAGTCCGCGCCCTCGCGGGCTTGAAAGCCTGACACGGCGCGAGGCAAATGGTCCCTCTGAGGCGGACTAGCCATGTCCACAGCACAGCCGGAACCAGTCGCTCCACTTGTCGAGCATTTCTTTCGCCGCGAGGCGGGGCGACTGGTGGCCGTGCTGACCCGGTTCTTTGGTTGGCGGAACTTCGAACTGGTCGAGGAAATGGTGCAGGCCACGCTGGTTGACGCCCTGCAGTCGTGGCGCGTGGGCGGCGTGCCGCAAAACCCATCGGGCTGGATCCATCGTGTCGCCAAGAACAAGGTCCTCGATCAGCTGCGGCGCAGCGAGATCGGCCGCCGCGTCACCCGCCAGTGGGCTGCAGCCCGCCCAGCGCATGACGAGAGCATCGACGACCTGTTCCTCGATACCACGATTGAAGACAGTCAGCTACGGATGATCTTCGCCTGCTGCCATCCCCGGCTGCAGCGTGAGAACCAGCTGGCCCTGACCTTGAAGGCGTTGTGCGGCTTCGGCAACTCCGAGATTGCCCGAGCGCTCTTGCTTGCCGAGGAGACCGTCAAGAAACGGCTCCAGCGCGCCAGACGTGACCTGGTCGATCATCATGTCTCACTCGACCCACCCGAAGCCGGCGAACTCGTGCAACGGCTCGACGTCGTCCACCAGGTGCTTTACTTGATCTTCAATGAAGGCTACAGCTCGTCGAAAGGCGAGACGGCCATTCGCGCCGATCTCTGTGAAGAGGCGGCCCGGCTCTGCTATTTGCTTTGTTCGCACGAGCGCTGCAGCACGCCGCCGACACGCGCGCTCATGGCCCTGATGCTCTTTCACGCCGCCCGCCTGGACGCCCGGCTCGACGATCGAGGCTGCATCCTGCTCATGGAGGACCAGGATCGCACCAAGTGGGATCGCCGGCTGATTCGGCGCGCCCAAGAGTTCCTCGACCAGTCGGCGGAGGGAGAGGTCGTCTCCACGTTTCACTTGGAGGCGGGTATCGCCCTCTATCATTGTTCTGCCGACAGCTATGCCGAAACCGATTGGCCGGCGATCCTGCGCCTCTACGATGCACTGCTTTCGCTGCATCGCTCCCCGGTCTATCTGCTCAACCGCGCCATCGTTGTCGCCGAGATCGAAGGCCCGCAAGCGGGAATCCGCGCCCTGGACGAAGTGAGTGGCGACCCGGCACTTCGTCACTATCACCTGTTCGATACCACCCTGGGTGAGTTCTACCGGCGTGCGGGTGATTTGACGCGGGCCCGGCAGCACCTTGAAGCGGCCAAGCACAAGACCAGCTCACCGCACGATCGTGAACTCATCGAACGTCGCTTGGCAAAATGTTGAGAAAGATATGCGAAGGAGGAAGTACATTTCGTTTAGCCGCGAGCCCGCGGCGAGCGCGTGTACAAACGGCGGCAGTGTGCCTCCGCGTTGACGCGCTCGCCGCGGGCTCGCGGTTAAACGAAAATTGGCCGTTTGAGCAGCTTCAGCGCTCGTTATTGCTGCTCAATCGCCCAGAGCGTCAGCGCATCGTGGTCTTTTGCGAAGATCCGCTTGCCGGAGACGACGGGATACGCGTAGGTGTCCTTGTCCCCAACCTTGTACTTGGCGACTTGCTTGAATTCCTTTTCACCAGGTTCGAAGACGATCAGCTGGGCACTGGGAGTTAGCGCCAAGAGGACCGAACCAGCGTCAACGATGGATCCATATCCGGCTCGTCCGCCGCCGCCACGCATGCCGCCGCCACGTCCAGCGCGACCGCCGCCCTGTCTCCCACCCTGGCCAGGCTGTCCGCCTGCCGCTGGCGGCGCGCCGCCCGTCGCCGTTGGCGCGGGAGCGCTCCATACGGTTTTGCCGGTTTCCGCGTTGAGGCAGAAGAACTCGTTGCTCTGGGTAAGACCGTAGAGCAGTCCATCCTTGAGCACCGGTGTGTTGAACTGGACCGATTTATCCGGATTCTTCCAAAGTTCCTTCGCGGTTATCTTGTCGCCTTCCTTGTCGAATTTCACGGCCGTCGCACCGCGGCCCGATCCGGTGTAGATCAGCGTTTGGCCCTTCACGATGGGCGTGGCGGCATTGTATCCTCCCCGCTGGACCGCGAAGGGTGCCTGCCAGACGAGCTTGCCATCGGCCGCTTCCACAGCCACCAATTTCGTCTCGGTCATAGCGATGATCAGCTTCGTGCCGCCTACAGTCATGAGCGCGGGCGACGAGTAAGCAGGGCTGTCTCCCGTCCATTTCCATTTTTCAGCGCCGGTCGTCAAATCATAGGCAACCAGTTCCCCGTTGTTGCCTCCCCCAAGCTGTGCGATGCATTGACCATCCAGGACAATCGGTGAGCTCGCCGTGAAAAACCTGGGCACGCCTTTGATGTCATCTTTGCGCCAGAGCAATTTCCCGCTGGCCGCATCGAGGCAGGAAAGGGTGCCGCGCACGCCCAGCGTCACGACCTTGCCATCGACCACGGTCGGGGAACTCCGTGGCCCGGGGAACGCGACTGCCGGTCCCGTAGCGCCTTGGGCAGGATACTTGTTCTGCCAGAGTTCCTTGCCCGCTTCCGCGTCGAGGCAGCGGATGATCTCGTCCCCACCCTCGCGGGAAAAGACATACACCTTGTCGCCCACCAGGGCGGGCGTGGCAACACCGTCGCCCACTTTTACTTTCCATTTCTGCGTCAGCTCCTTGGGCCAGGTCTTGGGCGCGTCGAATCCTGTGGCCTTCGCGTCTCGATTGGGCCCGCGCCACTGGGGCCAATCCTGGGCGCAGACGCATTGCGCGCCGAGCAGCACCACGCAGCTCACCATCATTCCTGTCGCTGGCTTTGCTTGTTTCATGGCAGCTCCTGTTAATTCCTGACCTTTCACGCCCGAGCGGGCGGACGCTGGTCATTTGATGCGAAATAACAGGAAAGGCAAGACAAAATCGCGACAGGAGCGCGATGGTTAGCGCGCTATCAAATGAAAATCTTAAAGCCGGAATCAGGCATACTGTTACTCAATCACCCGCGTACTAGCCCGAAGCGTAAGCGAGGTTCTTCTGATCGGACTCCTAAAACTCATTGGCTGGCTTTCAACGCCAGCGTCCTACTCATTTCTAGGGTTTCTTGGCTTCCGCCGGGGCTGTCTTTGTTGCCGCGCCCGCAGCGGGAGCGGCCGGCTTCTCCGGCTTGACGGGCTGCGTGGGCGTTGCCTCGACCACTTTGGGCTTTTCGTTTTTCCATTGCTCGGCATTTTTTTTCGTGGTCACGTACAAGGCTCCGTCGACCGCAACGGAGCGCAGGCCCGCCATGTCGGCCAGCAAGCACACGGCCGTGTCGAGGGGAGCATTGGTCAGGGTAGCCGTCACTGGGGCCTTACCCTTCTCGCCCACGCGCGCATCGAGCACGATATTGATGCCCGTCAGTTGCGCCAGCTCGCGCAAGGCTTCGCTGAGAGGCCGCTTGTCAAACTCAGCATCCACGCCGGGCACCAGCTGGGGATAGCCTGCCTTCCAGTATTCCGGCCGCGTGTGCAGCGGGGTCGTGATCAAGATGTGGTCGGGCCGAGCCAGGTAAGTCCCGTTGAACTGAACCGCGAGCATCCGCAATACCGTACTGAGCCTGACACCAACCATCTTGGGCAGAGAAACCTTGAATTCAGGAACCTTGTCCAACCCATAATCGGTCTCGAACGCCTTCGAATCAATGACGATCGTGACATCGTAGCGGTCCTGAATGAACTCGCAGGCATCCTTAAACGGGATTTCATCCAGACCCTTTTCGAGAGTAATCGGGAGGGCGAGCTTGGCGCGCACCTCTCGGGCCCGCTGGGCTATCAGGTCTGATTCGCGTTGCAAGGGCGTAGAAGGGACCGACGGTGCACTCCCTGGAACCACGGGAACGCCAAGCAGCACAAGGACGCTGGCCCGAAGAAATGTCGTCATCATGCAAATCACCTCCTGGAGATAGGACGCCCGGAGCAAATGGCCGTCTCGGGCAATGTGAACATCTGGTGAAAACGAATTACATTCTCATCGCGAGCACAGCCTGGGAGTCCTCATCGATTCACACAATGCCTTCGCGGTGAAATTACTTCCTGTGTGTCTTAACGGACGCGACCTGGTTTCGTTGGCGCGAGCCTCCTGGAGCCCGGCCATTGCCTCGCGAGAAGACGCAAAGCCTTATTATCAACCCTTCACGTCCTAAATGAATCGAGGCCAAAACAGCCTGCGAGCTTCTCCATCGTCGGAACGCTGGGCACAGGCGGTCCGCTGTCCTGCAGAGTCGCTGGCTCAATCTAGAATTTATGATCGCAAGTTGCTTGTGCTCATGAGATTAGATCAATTTTGGGATGAATACTTGCGTATTTCAGGTTGCGACGTAGATTTCAGGGTACCGCCCCAGATGGGGTGGATTGCTGTTCTGACTGTACACCCGTCCCGCGGAACGTGAGGTCTATCAAGGAAGAGAGGTGTCAGGGTGGAACCCTTAGCTTTGCTCGCCGCATGCTCTCCCATGAGCAAAAGGAACCGGCTCTTCATCACAGGGCTGATCCACGGGATGCGGCACTCTCCACATCGTAGTGATTCCGAGCCCACGACCTCGCAATTGTCCAAAAACTAGGCAGCGACGCGCACGGCGCGATGATATTGCGCCCCGTGCGACATGGCCCGCGCCGAAATCTCCCGTGCCAGGCAAAGAAGCCAGGTCGCCAGGTCGGCCGCTGGCAGGGCCGTTGTTTACGATTTCGCCAGGACGAACTTCCCCCAAAGCGGTAGTTCGTCGGCTTGGGAAATTTTCCGGGATGGCTCCCATGACGACTCGTTCCAAGGAATTGCGACTGGATGTTCCCCAGGATGTTCAGGGCTGCAGATCGGAGCTGGCCAAGGTCCAGGTGCGGGAATACCTGAGGTTTGATAGTTTCCTATCTCGGAAGCTCGTCGCGCTGCTGGGAATCGTCGCGGGTTACGCTTGCTATCTTGCCGGTCGGACTGCCAAGGCAATTCACATTCTGTCGGCCGTGCATCGGGCGGCCTACTCGGAATGGGCCAGCAGTTTTGTCGAGCGGTGGCTAAAGGCGCGGGCTCAGCAGAACGGTCAGGACGCGCACTCCCTGGCGTGGACCTGCGCACGCCACATCGAAGGCCTCTCCAGTACTTCATGGACCGCCAAGTTTCATGATGACCCCGCAAGGCTTCTCGGCACGCGCGCGCTCGTATTGAAGTCGCCGGCTCCGAACGAGAAGGGCGTGCTCCTCATCGACTACACGTTCGCGTTGCCGCTCTTCGCCAAATGCTTCGACCTCGCGCGGATCTCGAAGCAATATCACATTGTCCTCGAGCCAAGCTGGTCCGGTTATTGCGACCTCGACATCCTCTGCTACGCTCGGCTCGACGTGCCTGTTTTCATCCAGGCCCCGGAACCGCGCGACGCCTTGTTTCTCCGCCGGCTTGGTTGCAGCTTCGTCCCAGTGCCCCTGGGCGACAATTGGTGGGTGGACCATCGCGTCTTCCGGCCGTTGCCAGGCGTGGCCAAGGACGTCGACGTGGTGATGGTCGGTAGCTGGGGCCGCTACAAGCGACACTACAGGTTCTTCGCTGCTCTAGCCGAGCTGCGGGCGCGCGGAGAAGCGCTTAATGCGGTCCTGCTGGGTTACCCAGCCGACTACACCAGGGAGGACATCCTCCGACAGGCGCAGCACTACCATGTGGACGATCAGCTGGAGGTCTACGAACGCCTGTCGCCCGCGGAAGTGAATGAACAGCTCAACCGCGCCAGGATCAACCTCGTCTGGTCGCGCCGCGAGGGGTGTAACCGATCGAGCATTGAAGGCATGTTTGCAGGCGTCCCTTGCATCCTTCGCGAAGGCTTCAATTACGGTCAGCCCTACCCGCATATCAACCCCCAAACGGGGAGTTTTTCCTCGGAGGGTGATCTGCCTGATCGGTTGCTCTGGGCGATCCAGCATTTCCAATCATTCTCCCCTCACGAATGGGCGCTGGAGAACATGACATGCCAGAAGGCAACCGCGGTCCTCGAAAACACCATCCGGGAGACTGCACGCGCGCGCGGCGAGAACTGGACGCGGGGGCTGGCCGTGAAGGTCACGTACGTCGACAGGATGCAGTACTGGAATGCAGATGAAGCGAAGGAATTTGCCGCCAACTTCGACTACCTGCGGTCGGCAATCCGCAAATAGTGTTCCCCTTCGATAGCCTTGATTCGGGCAGAGGTGGTCATGGATGTGGATTATCGAGGTGTTTCCACCCGGGAGGAAATGCCAAGGGAAGCTGGAGAGGATTCAGGAGCGCAACCGCGGGCGCGGCGCGATGCGCCGGGCGGTTTCGGCCGGGGCCCTCGCATATCTTTGCTCGCAATATTCTGGCACCAGTACTGCAAACTGGTCCGCGGGCCTTTCCGCACAGTCAAGGCCGCCGTTCTGGGAGCATGTGCAGCTGTCCTCCTGATTCTGGGCGCCGCGCTGATTGTTCCCGGTCTTACGCAGGTGGCCCTTCTTAGCGCGGCAGCCAGTCTTGTCCTTCTGCTCACCCTCGTCGTGCTCTTGATCTCCCGGTTGATTGCCAGGCTGACCGACGTGCAGGCACTCTTTTCTCTTGAATGCGGCTTGGCTCGTTCAGGCTACGTCCTGGACGATTTCTATACGGACGGAGCGGCCGCAAATCCTTCCCTGCAGCTCTTGCTGCTCAAGTGCCTCCGCTTCTCCAGGCCGCAGAGGATTTTGGAGCTCGGCTCCGGACAGACCACCAAGCTCCTCACGTGTTACCAGAAGGCGAATCCGGACTCCCACGTCATCACCCTGGAACAGGATGCCGATTGGGCCAGGCGCATGCGCGCGCTGATCCCCCAAGAGGCACAAGGCCATGACTATCGTTACCGGCCGTTGGAGAAGCGTGTTTTTCTTGATCCGCGCTCTTGCCGGCCGATCCACAGCCTGTGGTACCGGGATGTAGCCGACTTGCGGGCCCGGCGCTTCGGCCTCATCCTGGTGGACGGTCCGGATCACGGCGCCAAGGGCACGGAATTTACGCCCTACTCGCGCTCCGGGATCCTCGAATACATTCCGGGAATCCTGGACGATTCCTGGATCCTCGTGTTCGACGATGCCGAGAGATACGGTGAGATCATGACCACCAGGCTGTGCGAGGCGATTCTAAGTAAGCACAAACGGCCATTCCTTCGCTTCGAGGTCCATGGCGAAAAATCGCAGACCATTTTCTGCTCTCCCTCTCTAGGCTTCCTAGCAACCAGTTGAGTGCGCCGCCTTTCTGCTCCCAAAGTGGGTTGATGTTTTGTTTAATCGCGACCCAGCGGGGAGCGCGAACAGAAGGGACACTGTATCCTGTCTGTTCGCGCTCCCCGCTGGGTCGCGGTTAAACGAGTCGTTCCTGTATTCGCTTGGTCGCCGGCAAACGATTTCTACGGATCAGAATCGGGAAAACTCGCACCAGAGTCTACTTGATCGGCAGCTTCCGTCGGTTATGCTACTCTAGGGCCTGTTCGACGCGGGGCTGTACAATCCTCAATGTTCGCATGCACCAGGAAATCACCGATGAAAAACCGTAGCACCTCTACTTGGAATGCTTATCTCATCATCGTCTGCGCAATCCTGCTCGGCGGCTTGCCGCGCAGCGCAAGCGCGCAAGACCGGCTGCAGCACATGCCGGGGTACGAGCAGTACAAGAAAATGAGTCCCGCGATCCGCGACTCCGTCAAGTTGGGCACGCTCGCGGTGACCTGGGTCGAGGACGGCAAAGCGTTCGAATACCAGAAAGACGGCAAGCGCTATCGCTACAATGTCGCCGCAGGTAAAGCAACCGAACTACCCGGCTCGACCGGCACGCAGGGTCCCGGCCAGCGCGGCGGCGGCCGCGGTCGGCGCTTCCAGCAAGGCGGGCCCGCGCGCGGCCGGCAGTTTGCCTCGGCGCTGTCGCCCGACGGCAAGCTCAAGGTGTTTTATCGCGACCGCAATCTCTGGCTAAGCGATCCCAGCGGCGTCGTCGAAACCCCCATCACCACGGACGGCAGCGAGAAGACGCGCACCAAGTACGGCATCGCGAGCTGGGTCTATGGCGAAGAGCTGTTCCAGCGCACCGCCATGTGGTGGTCGCCCGATAGCGGCAAGATCGCCTACTATGCGTTCAATGAGAGCCGGGTGCCCGATTATTACCTGTCCCTGAGCCAAACCAAGCTGCACGACACGCTCGACACCGAGGCCTATCCCCTGCCTGGCGACCCAAATCCGGTCGTGGAACTTTTCGTTTTCGATGTCCACAAGAAGAACGCCGTCCGGGTCGATGTCCGCGACGGCAAGCCTTTCGACAATCACGTTCTCGGCCACTACGTCTACAACGTTTCCTGGTCGCAGGACGGCAAGGAACTCCTCTTTTACCGCACGAATCGCCGGCAAAATATCATGGAGTTCGTGGCTGCGAATCCCGAGACGGGAAAATGCCGGGTGATCGTGCATGAGGAATGGCCCTCGAGCTGGGTGGAGAATCTGCCCGAGATGCAATTCCTCAAGGACGGCAAACGCTTTATCTGGAGTTCCGAACGGACCGGCTGGAAGAACTACTACCTCTACGATCTGACCGGTAAACTGTTGGCAACGCTCACCGGGCATCCACTCGACGTTTCCAATATCGTGCGCGTCGACGACAAGGCCAAGCTGCTTTACTATCGCGCGCACAGCGGCGACAACCCCATGAAGCTGCAATTGCACCGCGTCGGCCTCGACGGCAAGGGGGACAACCGGCTGACCGACCCGGCGTTCAACCACACTGTAAACGTGGCGCCCGACGGAGCCCACTTCATTGACGTGGCGGAAGCGCACGATACCCCGCCCACGACGCGCCTGCTGGATGCGAAGGGCAAGGTCCTGGCGGAGCTGGCAACGAGCGATATGACGAAATTCGAGAAGCTTGGACTGAAGCGCGTCGAGCTGCTCAAGTACAAGGCCGCGGATGGGCAAACCGACCTGTACGGCTTGCTGTACCGCCCGTCGCAGTTCGACCCGAACAAGAAATACCCGCTGCTGGTAAGCGTCTATGCTGGGCCGGCTACCAACGGCGCGCGCGAGTCGTTTGCACTGCCCAATGCGCTGACGGAGTATGGTTTCCTGGTGGCTTCGCTCGACTCGCGCAGCGCTGCCGGGCGCGGCAAGCGCTTTCTGGACGCCATTTATTTGAAGCTGGGCCGCACGGAGATCGACGATCAGGCAGCGGGCGTGAAGTCGCTCTGGAACCGCCCGTACGTGGACAAGGAGCGCGTGGGCATGTTCGGCACTTCCTACGGCGGCACGTCGTCGGCCCTGAGCCTGCTGCGTTACCCGGACGTTTTTCAGGCAGCGTGCGCGTCCTCTGCCGTCACGGATTTCCGCAACTACGACAGTATTTACACGGAGCGCTACATGTGGCTGCCCGCCGAAAACAAGGAAGGCTACGATGCGGGCAGCTTGATGAAATATGCGGACAAGCTCAAGGGCCGGCTGATGCTCTTCTTCGGTACTGCCGACGACAACGTCCACCCAAGCAACACGCTGCAGCTCATCCAGGCGCTGCAAAAAGCCGGCAAGAGCTTCGACGTGCAAGTCGGCCCGGATATGGGCCACTCGGGCTTGCGCCAGGAGCGCATGATGGAGTTCTTTATCGAAGTCCTCGGAACAGCCAAGCAGCGACCGCAGCTTTAGGGAAGGCATGCTTCTGAGCGGGGGACGTTCGTCTCCAGAGGTCGTGATCCTCGGGGGCTCACGCCCCCCGCCCAGTGAGGTTTGATGGGGCAAGTTTCAGTCGTTTCCGCTACGGGCTAACGGTGCCAGCGGTAGTTGTACCGGTAGTGGTAGCCCCAACCGTAGTAAGCGGGATAGCAGCCTCGATAGACGTACACCCGACCGTGATGGCCGGGGGCAGCCGTGGCTGTGGACGGCGCGAAGGCCAACCCGCCCAGGATCATCGCCCCTGCGACCAAGCTTAGTAAGAACTTTCTCATAGGAAACTCTCCTCTTTTTCCCCAACTCTTTCACCCTGCATATTCTTAACGTGGGCTTCGCCCACCGCCCTGCAATGTGCGCAGTTTGCTTGCGCCCGGCAGGAGGGTGATGGGGGAGTTGATCCTCATATTGCAAGCCAGCGATGTTCTTTTCCCTGCCTGCTGGCCCGCTTGATAGAGTGAGGTTTTCCCGGAAAAACCGGGAAATAATCGCCAGTGCGGCATTTGTAGAAGTTCATTCTATGAACAAGAAAGTTCTCCGCAAGTGGCATAGAACTTCAGCGGAAAGACACTAACGCAGCCGAGGGGAGAACTTGCAGGCGTGCAGTTGGGTAGTGTTTCCCTTTGCCAATCCGGTATCAATTCTCTCGTAGCTCAAGCTGCCAGCTTGAGCTACTGCTTGCAGTCGCGACCGCCGCAGGCAGGGGGGGGTAGTGGTGCAGTTCGAAGAGAGTTTTCCTGGAATGAGCAGGCGAGGCTATGAAAGGAAGTGATCAGAGCTTCCGTAAATATTCTTCGGCATGGCCGAGCCGGCGTGCGAGGTATTGTGTGTGCGCTGATTGCCCGCGACGTGCTTCTTCCTTGCGAAGAGCATTTGGACGAGGTGGAGGGCCGTATAAAAGGAAACGGTTGCAACCCAGTTGGGAAAAGTTGAGCCGTCAATAGCGCCCAGAAACTTCTGATTACACTCCGGTTGCGCCCTGTGTCGATCTTCCGTCGCCAAAGACGATGATCGCGTTCTCAGAGAAGAGTTGGTCTTCATTTATGTTGCTGGGCAACTGCATTACCTCTGCCACCAGCCACGGGAACTTTTTTACCAGATCGATATCCAGCTGAGTTAACTCGTCTTCAAGATCAAAATTGTAGGCTTTATGTTTCGTGCGAATAAAGATATTCAAGAGCCCGTCGCCGACGCCAACGCACCCGTTATGAACATCGTCTTTATGGGATTCGCACCACTGGCTGACGGCATGGAGAAATCTCTTGAAATCTTCTTGCCACTCTTTCTTGTCGGAAGCCTGTTTGCAGGCAAAGGCCGCTTCTTGCGAAGTTGTCATGAAGCGGTCTTCATCGTCGGGCTCAACCAGGACGCTCTCAACAGAGCGAAAGGTAAGATGGATAGGCTGTGTCGAAGCATCGAGCTTTTTAGGCATCTCAAGCCTCCGCATGCGGCGCCAAAAAGAAAAGCCCTGATGGATTGGGAGCCAACAGAGCCTCGTCACTCATGTTCGCACAAGAGAAAAAGGGGCAAAATGATGTTGACATCCGTCCTTCAGCTTCATGCCTGAGCCTGTTTTTGTCAATGCCGGCCAAGCTGCGCGCTGCATCGCGTTGCGGCAGAGCAAGCTGGCAGCTTGCTCTACGAGAGTCGCGACCTGGATTCGAAGCAGCCCGCTCATTGCTCAAAGCTTCCCTGTTGCTCGGGGTTGTTCCTGCTCCTGGAGGGAGTGGATCGAGAGCGGAAACGCTTCTCTCCACAGGTCGGGAAGTGGCGCGACCAGGGTGATCGGCTCGTAACGAATGGGATGGAGAAAGACGAGGCTGCGCGCGTGCAGGGCGATGACCCGTTCGCGCGGCAGTTCCACCGGCGGCCCAAAGGGGGACTGCGCCTTGTAAAGGAGATCGCCGCGAATGGGCCAGCCGCGCAGCGACGCCTGGACGCGAATCTGATGCATGCGTCCGGTGTGCGGCTTGATCTCCAGAAAGGTGCAGCCGGCTTCCGAGCCGAGCCGGCGATACTCAAGGACTGCCCGGCGCGCGCCTGGTGTTTCCGATCCCGCTTGCTCTACGCGGGCCTCCTCCGGCAGTTTGAGAAGCCAATCTTCCCAGGTCCCTTCCTGGGGTTGAACGTCGCCCTCGACGGCAGCCCAGTAGGTTTTGATCACCTGGCGCTTTTGGAACTGCTCGGCCAGGCGCCTGGCAGCCTTGGTATTGCGCGCGAAGACAATGACTCCGGAGACAGGACGGTCGAGGCGCTGCGGGATGCCGAGGTAGACGTTGCCTGCCTTGTGATAGCGTTCTTTGAGGTAGGCCTTGACCATGGCCTCGAGGGTGGGGATCGGGCCGGCCGGCGAATCGAACGGGACGCCTTGTGTCAGCAGCGGGGCCGCCTTTGCAACCGCGATACAGTGATTGTCCTCAAACAGGATGACGAGCATGATAGCGCGGCGGGCCCGACTCAATTCTAAAATGGGATTAATGTCGGCTCGTTTAGCCGCGAGCCCGCGGCGAGCGCGTGAACAGGCAGGACGCTGTTTCCCTTCTGTTCACGCGCTCGCCGCGGCCTCGCGGCTAAACGATAGTGGGCGCGTAACGGTTCGCCCGCTGGTCCCTTTTCATGGATTGCTGCTGACCGTCCTCTTGACCTGGCCGCGCAGGTAATCGAGGGCCTTGTTGAGGGCACGATCCTCGAAAGGCTTCTTGTCCTTATCCGCTTTCGCCTTGGCCGGCCGGGCCGGGCCTTTTCCGGGGACGATGTTGCGTTCGCGGCGCCAGGTATAGTACTCACGGCGCTCGGGCGTGGTCAGCTTCACCTCGAAGCCGGGGTCAGGTTTGACACCCCACTCATCGCCTTCCTTCATGTCCGGGAAGCGGTGAATATTCTTACCGCTGGGCCGCCAGTAACTGGCCGTGGTCAGCTTGAGCGCGCTGGTATGGCCTTCCATCTCGATGATGTTCTGGACGCTTCCCTTGCCGTAACTGCGTTCGCCGACCACGACGGCCCGTTTGTGATCCTGCAGGGCGGCGGCAACGATTTCGCTGGCACTGGCGCTAAGTCGATTGACCAGCACCGCGATGGGGAAATCCTTGGGCAGCAATGCCGCCCCGGGCTTGGCGTCGTAAGTCTCCTCTTGCTGGTTGCGCCCCTTGGTGCTGACGATCCGGCCCTCATCCAGAAAGTAGCGGCAAATGTCCACGGCGGAACGAAGCAGGCCGCCGGGGTTGGTTCGCAGGTCCAGAACCAGCCCGCGTGCGCCGTCCTTCTGGAGCTGCTCGATGGCGGCACGCAGCTCGTTGGCCGTATTTTCGCCGAAAGTAATCACGCGGACGTAGCCGATCTTGTTCTCCGCATCGAGCATGTACTCCCATTCCTTGGGATGGCCCGCTTTGCGAACATCCCCAAGGACGCTTTGGATTTCGATCTCGGCGCGCTTCATGTCCAGGTCCACGGGTTCATCGTCCCCGTCGTGCAGCACCGTCAGGACGATTTTTTTCCCCACTTCGCCCGTGATGAGCTCGATTGCCTCGGCAACGCGCATATTCTCGGTCGATTTCCCGTCGATTTTTAGGATGATGTCTCCCGCCAGCACGCCGGCCTCGTATGCAGGCGTGTCGATCATGGGGCTGGCGACGGTTAGCTGGCCGCCGTTGAAGGGATCGACCTGAATCTCGATGCCGACGCCGCCGAACCTGCCCTTGCTGTTCAGCGTGAAACGCTTGTAGTCCCTGGCATTGATGAAGCTGGAATGGGCGTCGAGGCGCTCCAACCCGCCGTTGACCATGTCTTCGACGAGCTTACGCCTCGTCTCGTAATCGAGGGGGCGAACGTATTTGTGATCGACCTCGTCGAGTACGTCCACCACGAGGCGGACCAGCTCGTAGTCCTGGTCTTTCTCGCGCGGCGGAGCACTATGGGAAACGGCGTAGCCCAAAATTACGATGAAGCAGATGCCAAGCAACCAGGCAAGGTTCCAACGTGGCATGTTGTGCATTACCTCCTGTCTGGACGCGTCGCCGGAAAGTTGTCGTCGAGCAAGTCTAATTCATGATTGGCGAGAAATGTTTGCTGAACAGGCCGACACCAAACGGATTATAGCTGCTCTTCGCAGAACACGCGAGCCGAGATGTCCGCCCGGCAACCGGGATGGGCGGGGCGATGTAACTCTTGGAGCCGAGAGCGTTAGCGACGGTGTAGAGCAAGCTGATAGCTTGCTCTGCGATGGTTGCGAGGTGAAGTTGGACCGTACCCCTTACGGCCGAGCAAGGAATCTCCCCAGCGCGGCGCCAATGTCCAGCAAGAGGGCGGTCTCGGCCTCTGTGAACTCATGGGCGACCGGCTTGGCGATGCCGAGCACTCCGCGCAACGCGTTTTGGGTCAGGATCGGGACGGCGATGGAACCCTCCATCTTGGTTTCCTTCGCCTCCGGCTTGGCGACACCGGAAGTATCAGTTTGCAAGTTACAGACCTGGACAGGTTGGCAGCGCTGTGCGGCCAATCCGGCCATGCCCTTGCCGATGGGAATGCTGCTGACGCGCGCGAGCAACGCGGGCGGGATTCCTCGGTGCGCTCGCAAGGTGAGAGTCTTCGAGTCGGACAGCAGACTATGGATCGTGCCGACGGCGCCGCCGAAGTGCGCAAGGGTCTTGTCGAGCACGGCGTGCAGATTCACGTCCGTCGCGCCTTCGACCGCGAGACTGCCTTCAATTTCGGCCACCAGGGGATGGCGAGTCGTTGCATCGGACATGGGTCATCTCCGCAGTGCATCAATTCGGGAAACCTGGGCCATCTTATCGTAGAGGCCCTGTGGCAGACAGTTTTCCTTCAGCCGCGACCATGCCAGAGCGCCGACCGTTTACTTTTCCATCGTCGCAAAGCATCTCTGAAGTGTCTACAAGACTGCCTGGAAAAATCTCGCAAGAACCAACGGTACCCTTCCAGTGGACCGCAAGGCTTGGATTAATGGATAAGATCACTAGCCGTGTTCACACGCCGTCGACTTGGTGACGATGCTTCCCCATGAACCACTACGCGCTTGGCACGCGCTCGGCGCAGGTCTCCTGACGTCGCCCCAACCGCTGACCGCAGGTCTCCCCCTGGTTCTGGAGACCTGCGGTCAGCCTCAGTGCGGGGTCGGAGACCAGCCCACAACTGGGTGGACAAAAAGGCGCCTGAACGCGAAATCCGCACTTTGCAAAAATCGCGGAAAACACGCGGCTTTTGGCAAGGCCAAAGCATTTTGAGAATGGCCCCCTCCCGAAATGCCCTGTCGAGACCTCAGAAAGTGTCAAAAACACGGGCTTTTTGCGT
>Ga0209517_10001993_pt1 | contig 29771 bp, 32 predicted proteins | sample PeaSoiMetSII2010_FD_187695 | JGI IMG/M metagenome (GOLD analysis project Ga0209517, IMG submission 187695) | Peat soil microbial communities from Weissenstadt, Germany - SII-2010 (SPAdes) (version 2) | ecosystem: Environmental > Terrestrial > Soil > Wetlands > Peat | place: Germany...
TGAGCTGGCGCAGCGCCGCCGACAAAGTGTCCAAAGCCAATTGCGCAGCGTGCGTCGAAGCCTGCGGCAAGCCGCCAACTGCGGCAATCAGCACGTTACGATTGAGGTTTCCCGTCTCTTCCACAGTCCGCCCCGCCACCAGTTCGGTCAAAGCCGATGCGCACGCCATCGAGGGCACGCATCCCTTGGCCTTGAATCGGATCTCCGCGATGCGTCCCGAACCGATTTTCAACGTCAGACGAAGCACATCTCCGCAGGCCGGGTTCTCGATTTCGGCGACCGCGTCAGCGTCGAATACTTCGCCCGGGTTGCGCGGATTTTGAAAATGATCAAGCAGCTGGGCCGAGTACATACAGTTCAAATTGTAAACGCCCCAGCCCGTCGGAGTGCGATCGTTGTTGCATGGAACACTGGAAGAGGCTCATGAATGATGCTCAGAACGGCATTCCCTTCACGGGTTGCGACGCGTGACGGCCACTCATTGTACGGGGATAGGAGACGCGCGTTGCATGGGCTGCGATGGGTATGAAAAATGTCAGCGTTGCCATCCAATTGTATGCGCAGCCGTGGAAGAGCGGCCCTTTCAGGGCCGCGTAAGCGTTCAGTTGGAATGAGGGCTTCAGCCCCTGGGCGCCTTTTCGGGCGACACGCCTAATGACCCTTCTACCCGCGACTTCCGTCAGGAAAATAAATAGTCCACCCCCGCTGCCGCGCCGCCGCCTCAAGGTCGGGATTCGGGTTCACCGCGAATCCATGTTTGGCGAACGCCAGCATATCGGCGTCCCAGCGGGAATTGCCAAACGCCGCGTCGATGTCCTTCTTGACTACTTCGCGCAGCGCCTTCGGCTTCCCGGCGCCGGACGGAACGCGGATCAGCCGGTCGGTGATAACGCTATCCTCAAGTTCGACTTTTGTTGCCAGGATCCTCTCCTCGCCAATGCCGAATGCCCTCGTTCCCGCGCGGATAACCCATTCGTTCGATGACGAAACCACCCACACATCACAACCGTTCTCCTGCAGGCGGCCCACCAGTTCCTGCATCTCGGCAAAGACTTTTCCGGGAAAGACGTGCCCCATGAAATCCGCAGCAGCCCTCATCATTGCCGCTTCAGTCATTCCCTTGTGCATCGTGACCATCTCACCGCACATCTCGTCTTCGCTCACTTTGCCCGCCTTGTATTCGGCGTAACGGGCGCGCATACCCGTGGCAATTTCAACGGAAACCATACCTTGTCGGATCTCCCAGTCGAAAAACGTCTCGCCGGCGTCGCCCGACCACAGTGTGCCGTCGCAATCAAACGCCGCCACCCGCGGTTTGAGCCGCAGAACAGACTCAATGAACTCTCGCCTAGCAGGATTTAAAGCGTGCGCCCCAGAAGTTTCCATGCACTTCGACGATAACGTGCGGAAACCGAAATGTGCAAACGCGCTCTGGCGCAGGCTGGCTCGCAAGCCGCGTAAAAGTCGCCGATACGTGATGTACACACTTCGGAAGACTCTGCGAAAGTAAGCGCTGTCGGAAAAGTCGCAAACGCTTGCGCTGGAGAAAATCGCACACTGTGCGCGTGGCCCTGCTGCCGTGAACCGCCGTGGAAGAGCGGCCCTTTAAAGGCCGCGTAAAGGGCGGTGAAAATTATGGGCTTCAGCCCCTGGGGTCCAGAGCAGCGTAATCCTCCGGCGTGTTGATATTCAACGCTACAAACGGGTCGCTGACGTCGATATACCGGATGTGCTCTTGATAACGATGCTCGACGTCGCGGGCGCTGGCCGTCGCCGATGCCTGCAGGAAAACTTCAATCAACTCGCGTCCCGCAAGATACGGATGCCCGTGTTGGCCGGAATACTCCGGTACAACCGCCCAGACGTTCTGCGATGCTGATTCGAAGGCATCTTTCAGCAGCTGCACCGTCGCGGTGCTCACCGGAGGCCGATCCACCAGCGTGATTACGGCTGCGTCGCGCCCTCGGTTAAGCACTTCATGCAATCCCACTTGCAGGGAACTGAACTGTCCCCGGCTAGGGTCAGGATTCCTGACGACTGATGCTCCATTTGCATACGCAATCGGCGCCAGCGCCTCCTCGTTTTTGCCCGCCACAATGATGACGAAGTCGGTGGCGAGCATCAGAGAACGAATCGTTGCCGACAGGAAAGTGTCCTTCGAGGACGGCTGCCCCTCGACTCGCGGCGGCCAGGGCAGCAGCGCCTTGTCCGTCCCCATACGCGAGGAATCGCCCGCAGCCAGAATAACTCCCGCGAAACTCGGAGACCGCGCCATGTGCGGACGATAGCAGAAAGCGAAGGGAAAGTCAGTGAGCGCAGATTATGAGTCAGTTTTGAACACCTCAACCACGAAGGACACGAAGTCACACAAAGGAAACACCCACAAGCGAAGACCTTCGTGATACTTCGTGTCCTTTGTGGTTGAGGCTTTTTCAGCGTTACTACGATCACAGGCTACGATCGCCCTCATCGACTTCCTCCGCGGCGTCCTCCCGCGCTCCCTTAAACCAGCTCAGATACGGCAGCGCCGAACTCGCATGCCGCCGCACCGCGATTAACTCTGCCGTGATGGCGACGGCAATCTCCTCCGGCGTGATGGCCCCAATATCAAGCCCCACCGGGGCGTGCACCCGGTCGAACAGATGCGCGGGCACCCCTTCCTTCTGCAGCGTCTTAAAGATCTCGATCACTTTGCGCTTCGATCCAATCATCCCCACGTAGCGCGCCCGAGTCTGCACCGCCCAGCGCAGAATCCGCATGTCATCGCGGTGTCCGCGCGTCACGATCACGATGTAGGAAGACTCATTCGGATCCAGCTTCCGCGTAGCCTCGTCGAAATCCAGCGCGTAGACTTCGCGAGCGGCAGGGAATCGTTCCTTCGTCGCGTAGGAAGACCGGTCATCGGTCACGGTCACATCAAACCCAGCGTTCGCGGCGGTCGAGCAAAGGTTGAAAGCCACATGACCTGCACCAAAAACATAAAGTAATGCTGGAGGTAGCACGGGCTCCACGAAAACCTCCAGCGTCCCGCCGCAGACCAGGCCCGTGTCGTACTTCGGATCCTGATTCAAGTCGAACTTCAAGGTTCGCGGCTTCTCCGATTCCATCACTTCGCGCGCCGCCTGCCAGACGTCGGCCTCCACGCATCCCCCGCCAATCGTGCCCACAATCGAGCCGTCATCGCGCACCAGCATCTTCGCGGTCTTGAACGACGGAATCGATCCGCGCACATTCACGATCGTGGCCACGGCCCCGCGCCGTCCCCCGCGGCGCAGCTCAACGATCTGTTCGTAGATGTCCATCGCTAACTCGTACCTTCGTGATTATTAATCGGTTAACAGCCGGAGTCAACGTTCGCGCCAAAAAGCAAAGCCCCGGGCATCACTCCGGGGCTTTTTGCGCAAAACCAGTTGAGAACCGCACGGCTTGCCAAGCAAGTCAATCGTGAACCGACCAGGAGCGATTGTCAAGCTTACTTTTGACGGCGTGGGGTGCAGGATTGAATTTCGTGACGCGCCGACATAACTCTTCGGTGAGTGGAACACAGAGGGTGGCAGAGTCGAACTGCAGTGGCTGATGAAGCCACTCACCGGCTTGGCAAGCCATGTCCAGTACCCACTGGTAACACCCTCTAGACCTTCGGCTCACCCATAAGAATCCTAAGAATCCTACTCTGAAATCGGTGCCTGGTGACCGCATGAGCCCAGTAAATGCCACTCGGATTCCTTATTGGGAATTTCCTATTCCGCAGTATGCTGTTTGGCGTCAGATTAGACCGGAGAACTCCCTTATGAAAGCCGTCCGCATTCATCAATTCGGTGGTCCCGAAGTCCTGACGTACGAAGACGTCCCAGACCCGCAGCCGCGCAAAGATCAGGTGCTGGTGCGGGTGAAGGCTTGCTCGCTCAACCATCTCGACGTGTGGGTTCGCAAGGGACTGCCCGGAGTGAAGCTGCCGCACATTTTAGGCAGCGATGTCGCCGGAGAAGTCGCCGAGATCGGGGAGTACGTCAGCAGATTCACGGCAGGGCAGCGCGTGCTGGTCGCCCCCATCCACTTCTGCGGACACTGCGTGAAATGCTTGGCGGGGCTGCAGAACCAGTGCCGCGAGTTTACGGTGCTGGGCAACGCGGTCGACGGCGGCAACTGCGAACTGATCGCCGTCCCGGCGGCGAACGTGATTCCGATTCCCGACGCGCTCGATTTCAATCAGGCAGCCAGCGTCCCGCTCGTGTTCGTCACCGCGTGGCACATGCTGGTAGGCCTCGCGGCCGTGCGTCCCGGGCAGACAGTCCTGGTGCTGGGCGCCAGTTCAGGCGTGGGCATCGCTGCGATTCAGATTGCCAAGCTGTTTCGCTGCCGCGTAATCACCACCGCGGGCGACGAAGCGAAGCTCGAGAAGGGACGCGCTCTCGGCGCCGACTACGGCATCAACCACTACAAGCAGAAGATCTCCGAAGAAGTCCGCAAGATCACCAGCAAAGAGGGCGTCGACATCGTGGTCGAGCACGTCGGCGCCGCGACCTGGGACGAGAGCATGAGGTCCCTTAAGAGCGGAGGCAAACTGGTGACCTGCGGGGCGACCACCGGACCCACCGTGGGACTCGATCTGCGGCATCTTTTCGCGCGCCAGTTGACCCTGCTGGGTTCCTACATGGGGACCATGGGCGAACTGCACGAAGTGCTAGGCCACGTATTCGCCGGCCGCCTGAAGCCCGTATTGGACCGAACGTTTCCGCTCAGCGAGCTGCGCGCCGCGCATGAGTATCTGGAAAAGAGCCAGATGTTCGGCAAGGTCGTGGTGAACCCGTAAACAGATCTGCGCCTCCGTGTCCTCTGTGCCCTCTGTGGTTTAGAATATCTTCATGGCCCGCGAACTGAACTTCGGACCCTACATCGACGTCGAGAACGGCACCAAGACCGTCAAGGACCTCACCTTCGGTAATCCCACCCCTGAGGGAGTGGTGCTGACTACGCTCGACTCCGCCGTCAACTGGATGCGCAAGAGTTCCATCTGGCCCATGACGTTTGGTCTGGCCTGCTGCGCCATCGAGATGATGTCCATGGGCGCGTCGCGCTTCGATATTGCCCGCTTCGGCGCCGAGGTGTTCCGCCCCTCGCCGCGGCAGAGCGACCTAATGATCATTGCCGGCCGCGTGTCGAACAAGATGGCCCCCGTCATTCGCCAGCTGTGGGAGCAGATGCCGGAGCCGAAGTGGGTCCTGTCCATGGGTGCCTGCGCGACTTCGGGCGGTGTGTTCCAGAACTATGCGCTGGTGCAGAGCGTCAACCAGGTCATCCCCGTCGACATCTACGTCCCGGGATGTCCGCCCCGGCCCGAGCAGTTGATCTACGCCATCACCCTGCTGCAGGAAAAAATCCAGAAAGAGCGCGGCACCATCAGGAAGGCGCTAAACCTGGCCTAGGGGCTCAGCGGTTCGGACCTCAGACACCGACCTCAGACCTCGAACTTCAGACTGTAACTACCATCACGCTGCACACGTTTTACGTCCCGCCCGGCACCTGCAAACAGCGCTATAATGTGGCCAAGTCGCCCTGGGGTGGTCTATGGAACGTCCTCGCGTCGTGTCCCTCCTGTTTCTCCCCGTTCTTCTCCCGGCGATTCTTGTCAGCGGACAGAGCACTACTCCAGCTCCTGCCCCGGACCATCCGTCCGCGCCAGTGTCAAGCGCTCAATCGCAGCCCCATCCAACGCCCGCCCCGCCCATTCCTGCCAACGCCCCGCACATGTCGAAGCAAACGCGCTATGAAATCATCCGCGACTTCGAGACCCAGATCGTGTACGCGCGGGCGTTCTTTCCCATGGGCACCAAGGGAATCATTCTGAAAGACGGCGTGACCACTCCCAGCGGTCCGGATCTGCAACAGGCTCTCGCCCTCTGGGGACCGGCCGTGAAGCCGGGTGATCCAGCCCAGCTTTCGTTTGTGCAGATCAAAGACAACCGCATTCATTTCGATATCAACGGCGGTCCGGTTCACCGCAAGAAGTGGTACAACCATATCCAGGTATCGGGCGCGAACGGCGCTCCGGTTCAGATGGATAAGAATGAAACGCCGCCCAATCCGCACGGAACTTATCTGGATGTCTACTTCGACAAATATGTCCCGGAGATGACGGCTCAGCAACTGCGTGCTGTGCTCTATCCCGTGCTCGATTTCAACGCCAGAAACAAAGAAGAAGCGTATCTGGACACCGTGCCTCCCAAGGTGAAAGAGGCGATTCAGGCGCACCACGTGCTGGTGGGAATGAATACGGAAATGGTGGTGCACGCCCGAGGCAAGGCGCCGAAAAAAGTGCGCGAGCGAGACGGCGACACCGAATACGAAGAATGGATCTATGGCGAGCCACCGCAGGACGTGGACTTCGTCCGCATCGTGGGCGACGAAGTGGTGCGCGTCGAAACCATGAAAGTTGGCGGCCAGAAGATCGTGCGCACCGAAAAAGAAGTGATCATCGAGAAGCCCGACAAAGATACCGAGGCCAAGAAGGAGCAGGAAGACCGCCCGGCAAACGCGCCCAGCCTGCGCCGTCCCGGCGAAGATGCAGAAGACGTCCCCAAACCTGCCAATGGCGCTTCGCCGGTCCCGCCGCCTTCACCGCCGCAACCACCCGGAAATCCCGGGCCGGGCGACATGGCCTCCGGCCACCGGTGAGACGTCAATGTGGGGCGGACACTCCCTTCGACTTCGCTCAGAGCTTGCCCTGAGTCTGTCGAAGGGGCAGGCTCTGTCCGCAAACGCCGGCAGCGTAACCAGGGCCAACGGTGCCAACGCCGGATTCTCAAAACAAGTTCCAGGTCATTTTGCGGCCACCGTGGCCGCCACATCCGCAAACGAAAATGCCAGCGAAACGTTGGAATACTCCTCTCCGTCCACTTCCACGTAAGGATATACAAAATAGTTCAGCGCCTTACCCGCTTGCGCTGGATTTAGCCGCAGGTCGCGGCCCATGCTGAACTGCACGCGGTTCACATCGTGCGATCCGAAGAAGTAGTCGCGCTTTTCCTGGTGCTTCCAGGCTTCGGAGATGTCGACCGGGATCCATCCCTTGCCGTCGATGTAGAAATCGGACCAGCAGTGGTAGCCCGCGATCTCGGCGGCATGCTTGTCGGGCGGCAGAGGGAAACCGATCTCGAAGCGCGCGGGAATGCCCTGTGACCGCGCCATCGCGATGAACAGCGAATGGAAGTCGGTGCAGTTGCCCTTCTTGGCATCACAGGCGTAGAGCACGTCGCCGTGTCCCCAGCCGGTGCCGGTCTTGTCATAACGCATGGTGGTGAACACGTAGTCATAAATCGCGCGAGCCTTGTCGAGCGGCTGCGTCTTGCCCTGCGTCACTTTGGCCGCGAGGTCCGCGGGCAGTCCGGTGACAGGGACGAGCGCGTCGGGCTGCAGGTCTTCCTGGCGTTCCTTATTGGGTAGAGCAGTCGCAACCAGATGCACAGCCGGGTTCAGGGCCGCGCGCTCATGCCGCACCACGTCGTACTCCACCTCGAAGTGCAGTTCGGGCTGAGTTGTGTTGTTGGTCTCGGCAAAGTAAAGCTCGTTGCCAAATTTTGACTCGCGGCTTTTTTTCATCGGAAGGTCGCCCTGGGCGGCAACGATCCTCACTTCCTGATACGCATCCGACTGCGCCGCAGGAATCCAGATGCGGACCTTCTTGCCCGCAGGCAGGTTCTTCACCGTAAAGCCATAGTGAAAGGTGAAATGACGTGACTCTTGGGCAACAGAGGCAAGAGTCAGGACAAACAGAGGCAGGAAAACACAAAGCTTGCGCAGCATAGGCGGAATCCTTCTATGTTCTCAACTGAGAACTGAGAACCGGGAACTGAGAACTGGTCGGAAACGACACACGGGCGTCTTAGAGGGAACGCCGTCAAGTAAAGCCGCGCCGCGGGATGCGCATGGGAAGAAGATGCCGGAAGAGATTCCGGCGATGCGGTATTTTAAACCAAAGCCGAAGGACACGAATGATCACGAAGAACCGTATAGTGATGTTTCCTTCGTGTGACTTCGTGTCCTTCGTGGTAAAGATCCTAAAGCCTACTTCTGCTCCTCCGCCGTAGCGTTCAGCACTATCGTCAGCGGGCTGGGATGGTCCGGTTTGAGGTAGCGATTCACCAGGAATTGTTTTCCGTCCCGGCTGACGTCGTAAGTGAATAAGTCAGTAGACGAAACGGCAGCGCGCCCGCGCACTTGGAACAGCGGCACAGGTGTTCCGCTGGAAAAGCCGCCCGCGGTGACGATGGGCGCGGCCGTTAGCATTCCCGACTGTCCGATGAAGAAAAGTTCCTTGCCGTCGCCGCTCCACCGGGGCTCAGAGCCGCCACCCCGGGAGATTTGCCATTTGCCCGCCGCGCCGGGAAAAGTAGTGACATAGACCTCCCAGTCGCCGGATTCGGTGGACGCATACGCCACCCATTTTCCGTCGGGCGAAATCTGGCCGTTCCTTTCAGAGCCCTTCGTCGTCAGCAGTGGAACTGGCTCCCCGCCCGCGGCAGGCAGCAAGACCAAGCCGGTGACGCGGTCCCCAGCGCGTTTGGGGAAGAACATCGTGCATAGGACCTGCTTGTCATCGAGTGTCCAGGAATTGGGCAACACGTCTCCGGCGATTTCTCCCGAGTACAAAGTCTTGTCCTCCTCCAGCCCAGAGGCAGCTTTGGACATGAGCCGGACGCGTTCCGCGACGGTACGATAGACGATGGTCTTTCCGTCATGCGACCACACCCCGTCCACGTCCTCACTGGGAGAGAAGGTGAATCTGGTGTTGGATCCGCCTTGCAGGCTTTCAAGCCATACATCCACGTTATTGACTTTCAAGTCGGCGATGTCGACCGCCAGCCGCTTGCCATCGGGGGAAAGTGTAGGATTCGACAGCGTACCGGGCTCTCCCACGCGACCCACTTCCTTGCCTGCACGATCTACCCAGGTCAGAGCCGACAGGGTGGTCTGGGTCCCCGCGGAATAGACCAAGGTTCCGTTGGCCGCGGCGGAAAAATCGCCCCAGATAATCGAAGGCTGATAGCCAACGGATGGTGCGACCACGTGAGGTTCACCCGAGACTGTTCCCTTCGACCAATCGAAGGCGGACGTGACCAATTGCCGTTTTTCATCCGCGTAGAAAATCTGGCCGTACGTCACGGCGACGTTAGTGTGCGCCAGGACGAGCAGCTTCTTCTCCTTTTCAGCCAGGGAACCTTCATAAATGCCGCTGACCCGGTCGTCCCGGTTGTTCACGAAGTTTCCCGACCAGAACAAAAAGTGCTCGCCGTCGGGCAAAAATACGGGCCAGCGATGAGACTGCTCATCCTTGCCGATGCTCGTTAGGGGTGCGCCACCACTGCCGTCTGCATTGATGCGCCATAGACCGCCCTGGGGTTCGGGAGTGTAGATGATGACGTTTTTGGATCCCCACGATCCGCCGCGGGCAACGCTTGCGGGAGCGAGGGGTTGGGGTGAACCGCCAGCGGCAGCCACTTTCAGGAGTTTGCCCTTGGCAAAAAACGCTACAGAGGCGTCATCCGGCGACCAAAAGGGAAAGTTCGCGCCTTCGGTTCCTGCCAATTCGATGGGGTTGGGTGAGCCAATGCGCTGCACGTAGAGTGTGGGCACGCTAGAGTTTTCGTCGGGCGAAACGAAAGCCAGCATCTGGCCGTCCGCCGAGAGCGCCACCTGGCTCACCTCACCCGGAACCGGCAGCGCAAATTGCATGCGGCGGGCGGCGGGGGCGCTTCTGGATGCCAGCCAGACCGCGGAAACAGCCACCAGCGCCACTGCCGCAGCCATCCAGACCCAAGACCGTGTGGGTCGAACCTCTGGTTTTGCCCGCGCGGCTCCGCTCGCGTCCGTGCCCGAAAGCGCGCCCAGCGCGAACGCCAGATCTTGCGCGGATTGGAACCGCTGCTCCGCCCGCTTCTCCAAACAGCGGCGCACGATGCGTTCCAGCGCCGGTGCAACCAGCTTCGCGCTGTCGACGAGATCGGGCGGATCCTCTTTCAGAATCGCCGTCATGGTTTCGGCCCCGGTGTCCCGGTGGAATGCCCGCTGGCCCGAAATCATTTCGTATAGCACTGCCCCGAAAGCAAAAATGTCTGTACGGTGGTCGACCGATTCGCCCCGCACTTGCTCAGGCGACATATAGCCGGCAGTGCCCATCACGACCCCGGCCACCGTCGGCGAACTGGTGACTGTCAGCCCTTCAGAACCAGCCGGGCTCGAAGTTGGGGCCGGGGTCAGTTTCGCCAGGCCAAAATCAAGAATCTTCGCCCGCCCGTCTTTGGTGATGAAAAGGTTCTCCGGCTTCAGATCACGGTGCACAATCCCTTTTTCGTGCGCCGCGGCCAATCCTGACGCAATCTGCACCGCGTAGTCGCCCGCTTTTCGCGCGGGCACTGGACCGAACCGCAGCATGTCGCGCAGGCTCTGTCCTTCCAGAAACTCGGAGACAAGGTAGGGGCTGCCATTCTGCGATCCGATGTCATACAGCCCGACGATGTTGGGGTGGTTCAAGGCCGCGACCGCGCGCGCTTCCTGTTCAAACCGCCGCAGTCGTTCCGGATCGCGGGCGAACGATTCCGACAAAACTTTGAGCGCGACCTCCCGTCCTAGCCGCTCATCGCGGGCGCGATACACCTCGCCCATTCCTCCAGCTCCAATCAGTGCCACCACTTCGTACGGGCCCAGCTTCATGCCAGGGGTCAGGGTCATAGGTGCGGAGATTATACCTGCACGGTAGAATGCCTGCGCACCCGACAAAGGGACCTTCCCCGGAGGAAATATGTCGAAGAAGGACGCCGTTGTGCTGGCCAGCCGGACCCTGGCCACGCTTTTGATTCTGTGGGCCCTGAGCGAGGTTTCCTATTTACCGGAACGGTTGCATTCGTACCTTAACTACCTCAACCGTGAGCTGTCGTCTGCGCCTGGTATTCAGTACATGCGACACTCCTACCTCATCGCGTTAGGTTTTCTCATCACCAGGATCGTTGGGTACGTCCTGATGGCGAGGTGGCTCTATCAGGGTGGTCCAGAAATTGAGGAGTTGTTGTTGCCGACTGAGTCCCAGGAAAGCCCTGCGCGTAACTGATCTGCCAAGACAACGAGGAAAACAACATCCAGTAGAATGACCCCATGTCCGCCGCTATCCAATGCCGCGACCTGCGCAAGACCTACGATGGAAAGGTTGAAGCCGTTCGCGGGCTGAACCTCGAAATCCAGACTGGCGAATGTTTCGGCCTGCTCGGGCCGAACGGGGCGGGGAAGACCACGACCATCGAAATCCTCGAAGGCCTGCTCGCTCCCACGTCAGGCGAGGTCTCGATCCTGGGACACTCTTGGCGGGAAGACGAGCGCGAAATGCGCGAGTGGCTGGGCATCTCCCTGCAGGAGACGCGGCTGTCGGAAAAGCTCACCGTGCGCGAGACCATTGAACTCTTCGCCAGCTTCTACCGTGAACCGCGCTCGTCCGGCGAAGTGCTCGATCAACTCCAGTTGACCGAAAAAGCCGATTCCTGGGTGGGAAAACTTTCCGGCGGGCAGCGGCAGCGCCTGGCCGTGGCGACCGCTCTGGTGTGCAATCCGAAGATTCTTTTTCTCGACGAACCCACTACCGGACTCGATCCCCAGAGCCGCCGCCAGTTGTGGGACATCATTCGCGGCTTTCAGCGCGACGGCGGCACCGTGATGCTCACCACCCACTACATGGACGAAGCCGAGCGCCTGTGCGACCGCCTCGCCATTGTCGATCACGGGCAAATCATTGCCGAGGGCTCGCCCGCCGACCTGATCGAACGCCTCGGCGGACATCACGTGGTGGAGTTCGCCGTGAGCGGCAATTCCGACGGTGGCAACTCGGATAGTGCCGCCTTAAAGGCTTGGGCCGGATTGCCCAGCGTTGAGTCGGTCCGCGAAGATGACAGTCTGGTCGCCCTCAACGTCAAACAGCCGCACCTGACGATCCCGGCGCTGCTCGATGCCATCGACCAGCAGGGAACTCAGTTGCAGCATCTGACCACGCGCCAGGCAAGTTTGGAAGACGTGTTCGTGCGGTTGACGGGACGCCATCTCCGGGAAGAGTAACTCCGTAGCAGAAAGGATGTTATGAAATCCGTAATCAGGTTTGCATCGGTTGCAGTTCTAGCTTTTGGGCTGCTCGTAGCGGGCAGTTGGGCGCAGGCCGCGCCTGACTCGGCTGCCGCGTTCGCTCCCTTCGAGCAATGGAAGAGCGTGGTTCTGTCGGGCGATGCTGGCGCCCTGAAGGCGCTCTACAGCACTGATCCCGCCGCGCAGGTGCGAGTCGGTGGAGTGATGCATCCCGCCGACGCCGACACCAGTTTCTGGCTCGGCCTCAAGGCGCACAGTATAAAGGTCGAGATCATCCGCCAGATCGCCGGTCCAGAGAGAGCCAGCGTAATCTTCCGCGCCGACGTCGTGTCCGGGCTGCCCAACCCAGAAATCGTCACGGTGACCGACGATCAGTACTGGCTGAAGCAAGGAGAGCAATGGCGACTAGTGGCGGTGGAGAGAACCGACTCACCCCGCTTGAAGCAACCGTCGGATATGAAGAAGAACATCTATCCCGCCGACGTGGACGCGCACGTCGAGATCAAGGCAGCCGAGGAGCGTGCGGCCCGGGAGCACAAGCGTCTGCTGCTGATCTTCGGCGCGAACTGGTGTTTCGACTGCCACGTCCTTGATCTAGCGTTTCAGGGGCCCGATCTGGCGCCGGTTCTGGCGCCGAATTATGAACTCGTCCACGTCGACCTGGGTCCTGACGGGCACAAGAATGCCGATGTACTCCAGCAGTTCGATGTCTCGCTTGACAAAGGCGTCCCCGTGCTGGCCGTCGCAGAGAGCGACGGCAAAGTGGTGGTCAGCCAGAAAGACGGCGAGTTCGAAGATGCCCGCAGGCTGACCCCCGAAGTGCTGCTGGAATTCCTGAACAAGTGGAAGCCGCAGGCGCGGTAAGTGTGCCGATGGGATTGGCGCTATTGTTTCATCGGCAGCCTGAGGGCGTTATGTCCCGGAGGGACTAGTGAGAGTAGCCCGCCAGTTCACTGGCGGGTGGGGACGACGTATTCATCTCGCGCCGGAGGCACGGTTGAAAGGCTTCGATCAATGCCAGGTTTCAGGCGTCCCTCCCGGACGCGGTTCAATGTTGCAAACGGGCCCCGGCGTTGGAAACGCCGGGCTATTTTCAGATGTACCTCTGGGATAACACCATATACGGCTGAAATTAATTTATGAGCGTCGCCCAGGTAACACCGGTCACCAGCAGACAAACGCCGCAGCCTCCGCCCCGCCGCAACGGTCGCTGGGCCGGCTATACCCATCTCCTTGCCGCGCGCCTGCTCGAACTCAAGCGCGAGCCGGAAGTGGTCTTCTGGGTCTTCGTGTTTCCCTTGTTGCTGGCCCTCGGCCTGGGCATCGCGTTCCGCAACAAGTCCGCAGACGCCGCGTCGGTCGCAATCGTCGCCGGAACCGCGTCGCAAGACGCCGCAGCCCTGCTGGCACATTCCCCGCAGCATGACCTGTTCAAGATTCAGGTCCTGCCGGCTGACGAAGCGCAAAAAGCATTCCGCCTCGGCAAGTTCGATCTCGTCATCGAACCCAGCCCCGCCGGATTCCAATACCGCTACGATCCCGCGCGTCCCGAGAGCGTGCTCGCCAAATCCGAAGTGAACGACGCGCTGCAATCCGCCGCCGGCCGCAAGGATATCGTGCCCACCGCGGCGGTGACCTCGTCCGAGCCCGGCTCCCGCTACATCGATTTCCTGATTCCCGGCCTGCTCGGCATGAACCTGATGAACTCCGGCATGTGGGGCATCGGGTTCGCGCTGGTCGACATGCGCCAGCGCAAGCTGCTCAAGCGCTTCGTGGGCACGCCCATGCGCCGCGGAGATTTTCTGCTCGCGATCATGACCAGCCGCCTGCTGCTGATGGTCATCGAGATCGGCCTCTTGCTGGTGTTCGGCGTCATCTTCTTCCACATGCGCGTGCTCGGCTCCGTGTTCTCGATCGCCCTGCTCGGCGGCCTGGGATCACTCACCTTCGGCGGCGTCGGCCTGCTCACGGCCAGCCGCGCGCAAAAAATCGAGAGCATCAGCGGCCTGATCAACCTGGTCATGATGCCCATGTGGATTTTTTCCGGCGTCTTCTTCTCCTACGAGCGCTTCCCGGCGGCGATCCATCCGCTGATCAAAGCCTTGCCCTTGACCGCGTTGAACGACGCGCTGCGAGCCAGCATTCTGGAGGGCACGCCCCTCCTGCAACAGTGGCCGCGCTTGCTGGTTCTGGGCCTCTGGGGAGGGATTTCGTTTGTGCTGGCGCTGAAGTGGTTTCGCTGGACCTAGAGATTCAGTAATGAACCCAGATCTGGCGCAGTTTGGTGCCTAGTAGTTGCTCCAATTGCTGGAGTTGTTCTGAGGGGATTTCCTTCTGCTCGGGACCGCGAGCGCTCAGCCGCCAGCGTGCGAACCCGGCGGGCCACCGATAATCCAGATCGTTCAGCGAGGTCGCAAGACCACAACATGGAGTGACCAAGTTCAGGTTCCGAAACTTCTCTTCGTACGCTTTATCCATGGCTGCTTGCCACCAGGCCGTTTCTATTCCTAAACCACATCCAGGGCAGCAGATTCGCTCGAAATTCTCGCCCTGATCCACGAACGTGATTTCGTCTGTAACCACGGTCTTAATCTCCTCCGCCCCCGGCAGAAATTGCGCAAACAGATCTTTCCCTTTCTCAAGAATTTCACGGGCGGGCACAAAGTTGGGAATTGTCGGGATCAGGATGATGAAGTGCTCGGACATCAGATAGCTGCAACCAATCAGGCTGGGCGCGTTTTGACCTCTGAATTAGAGCCCCGCTTAAGGTCCCGTCCGCAAGTCTTGGTAGAAGTTACGAACGGGGCCGTCTGCGGTGCTCACGAAATAACTGCGGTTACGTCTTGACTAGCTTGGCGGCTTGTTTCCGCACTTTCGCCCAGCGTAGCCGTTGCGCATCGGCGATGCGTTTGCGGGCTTCCTTGCTCAATGTGCGTCCAGTCTTCTTGAGCTTTGTCCCGCCGGCATGGCCGAGCGCGTTCAACGCCTTCCCCACTCTTTCCATCTCGCTTTGGAGACGGGAGTACTCGTTCCGCAGGGAAGTGACTACCTTGTTCAGGTTGGTCATGTATTACCCCCTCATAAGTCGAGGCTAACATGACTGGAGCAAGAAATTGGAAAAATTAGAGCATCCCGGGAAGTTGTAGTTTCAGATCGAGACTAGACAAAAGTATAGGTCTATTGCGGTTTCACCTCCACAAACAGAAATCCTTCCACCTTGCTCAGGTCGTCAGTGTCGCGATTGAAGACCACTTCGCGCCGCGAATCGGAATAGCGAGTATCCCAAAGCAGAAACTTCTTGATCACGGTGCCGGTTTGCTGAGAGCCGTCCGGCGTGGCATTTGCAGTCCAAATATAGACGATTCCGTGCAACACATAGACGTGCGAATTCCACCGCATCAGCGCGGCGTGCTGGTCCGTAAACCAGGTGATGAGCAATCCGGAATTCACCGCGTCCGGCGTGACATAAGTAGCGGTAACCAGGATGGGACGGCCAGCGCTCAATAAATGCCGCCCTTGCAGCTTGCTGGCTACGTCTTTCAAAGACTTAGGATCGGCTGCCCCGGCGCTATCTTCGAGAGCCGAGTCTTTGCCGCAGCATACTTCACGATCGTGGAATATGGTGTCGAGCGAGGTCAGCATCACGTCGGCGGAGTGCGGCGACCGCGCCATTAACGACGGCAGGTCGCGCACCTCGAGTACCTGATCCTGATAGAGGAGCTGGCCTTGCGCCCAGCCGCACGCGGCAAGGCACGACAACGCCACCTTAATCAGCCGCCACGAAGCGGACGCGCAGCCATGGAGCTTGGTCATAAACCACCTCCCGCGCTAGTCAAATTGTAGATGGTTCGTGGGGCCTTCCTAACAGCTTTTGCGAAACTTTACACGCTCGGTAATTCCGGGCATTGGTTACCTATCCTGTAAAGCTGCGCATGAAGCCAAGGTGGGAAAAGCCACTTAACCCGGCCCGATAGTCGCCAAAAATCGCGGAGCCCGCCGAGCCTTGGTCGCTTGCTCGAACGAGTATGCCAGCTTGATCAGTGTAGGCTCGCTCCACGCCCGGCCAAAAAACGAAATCCCCACCGGCAGCCCGAAAATGGAACCCGCCGTCACATTGATATTGGGATACCCAGCGACCGCAGCGGCGCTCGAACTGCCCCCAGCCACGTGGTCCCCGTTGACCAGGTCTGTGAGCCACGCCGGACCACCGGTCGGAGCCACGATAGCGTCCAGATGGTGCTTGTCCATGAGTGCATCAATGCCCTCGGTGCGGGCCAACTGATGATTCTTGGCCAGTGCATCCACATATTCTTTCTCCGTCAGCGGCCCTTTGGCCTGAGCTATGAGAAATTGGTCCTGCCCGAAGTAGGGCATCTCTTTCTGCCGGTTGTGCTCGTTGAACTCAATGATCTCCTGTAACGTGTGCATAGGCGCGCCCGGACCCAGCCGCGCCAGGTAGGCATTGAGGTCGGCCTTCAATTCGTACATGAGGACCAGCAGTTCGCCTTCGTCGAACTTCCCGAAGGTCGGAATATCGGCGGGATCCACAAGGGTAGCTCCCTGCTGTTTCAGCACGCCGAGCGCCTGTTCCATGAGCGCGTCCACGGCCTCGCTGAAGCCAAAATATTTTCGCGCCACCCCGAGGCGCGCCCCCTTCAGTCCATTGGGGTCGCAGAACTGTGCGTAGTCGGTCTGCGACTTACCCGCGCTGGCCGCCGTCGCCGCGTCGTCAGGATCGACGCCGGTGAGCGCCCCCAGAAGAATTGCCGCATCGCGCACCGTACGGCACATCGGGCCAGCGCCGTCCTGACTGTGCGAAATCGGAATGATGCCGCTGCGGCTGACCAGTCCCACGGTCGGCTTGATCCCAACCAGTCCGTTCGACGACGACGGGCAGACAATCGACCCGTCGGTCTCGGTGCCAATTCCCGCCGCAGCCAGGTTCGCGGAAATGCTAGCCCCTGTGCCCGAACTCGATCCGCACGGATTGCGGTCGAGCGCATACGGATTCTTCGTCAACCCGCCCCGCCCGCTCCATCCGCTGGTCGAGTGGCTGGATCGAATATTCGCCCACTCGCTGGGATTGGTCTTGCCCAGAATGACCGCGCCCGCCGCGCGCAGCCTCTGCGCCACGAACGAATCCTTCGCCGGTTTCGAACCGACCAGGGCCAACGATCCCGCTGTGGTCATCATGCCATCGGCGGTGTCGATGTTGTCTTTGATCAGCACGGGAATGCCGTGCATCGGCCCGCGCGGCCCCTTGGCTTTGCGTTCCTGATCGAGCGCCGCGGCAATGGAGGGCGCATCCGGATTGAGTTCGATAATCGCGTTCACCGCCGGGCCGCGCTTGTCTTTACGCGGAGTATCGACGTCGTCGATGCGCTCCAGGTATTTCTCTACCAGCGATCGCGCCGTGAATCTTCCGGACTTCATCCCCTCCTGCAACTCCGGAATCGTCGTCTCCTCCAGTTCGAACCCGGTAACCTGCGGAGCCTCAGATTCAGCCCGCAAAGGAACGGTTCGCCCCGCGCTCAGTGCCGGACAAAGTGCCACCGTTCCCCCGGCAGTCAGAGCAGCTTGCAGAAACTTGCGGCGCGAAGCCGGGCGCGAAGCAGCGCCCTCAGAAGAAAAACCAGAGTCGGATGATCGCATAGTCTCCCAGGGTACGGACGAGATTTGAACTACAGGCCGACTATTTAAACACGAATCGCAACACGAGTTCACGAGCGGCGCGAACTCCATTTTGGGACCTCCGCCCCCGGCCGTGCGGTTTGAGCGAAGCTCGACGGTCCTCGTCAGGACAAGCTCGCAAACTGAGACATGAACAAGCAACGCCGGTTGTTGTGACGGCTTGGCGGGGATGATAAGCTAAGCTCGTCCCTCAGCTGAGCGGGAGTAGTTCAGCGGTAGAACGCCAGCTTCCCAAGTTGAGCCGTTTTGCGGGCGGTGAGCCCGCAGGCGAAATCCCGAGCGACCGCGAGGGACCTCGGGCAGTCATGAGCGGGAGTAGTTCAGCGGTAGAACGCCAGCTTCCCAAGCTGGATGTCGCCGGTTCGATCCCGGTCTCCCGCTCCATCACAACTTGAGAAGGACTTCGAAGGCGGGTTGAACTCAGTCCGATTTCATACCAAGTTCATATCATCTCCGCTACCGGCCACTCCGATCGGTCGAATCTCGTGCTAACATCTCCGCGCGCGATTGAGATCAGGACTCGAATTTTGGAGGGGGAAGCCGACAAGCACTGATTGTCTGTGCTCCACCAGACCTCCAAGGCGTGGTCGCGGGTCGCCGCTTTGGCATCCATCGGCCATCATGCCGGGCTCTTGGTTGAGGCCTCGAGAAGGACTCGAATGCGCATTTGTCCTGTGGAATTCTGAATCGGTCGTCTTGGAGGAAACCCATGGCAAGAAAGCAGATTGTTTTCGCGGCGATTGTCGTTGCCCTGGTCTCGACCTGTCTGGCCGAAGATGCAACGTTCAAGAAGGTACGGTACTGGTCTGTTAAACAGCCCAAAGAGAGCGATGTCGTTTTAACCATCACCGATTCGAAGCTCTTGATCAAGGGTGAAAATGCAAACAAGAAGATGGCGCCGATTGACTTCGAAATTCCATACTCCGCTGTCGAGTCCCTCACCTCGGAGATCTCCGAGCGCCACCGGGTTTCGGAAGGCCTGTTGGTTGGAGGCGTAATAACGGCGTCTACTAAGACCAAGAGCCACTGGCTGGATATTAAGTATCACGCAGGAGATGCCGAGCAAGTTGTGACACTGCACCTGGATAAGACCGAGTATGAGGATGTGATTTCCACCCTTGAAGCCAGAACCGGCAAACCCATCGACGCCGTGGAGTCCAAGTCCAGTTCCTTCAATCCCACCGCAGACAGCAAGGACATGGACGAAGTCATCCCCTTCAAGGCGAGCGCAATCGTTGCGGCTTTGAAGCCGGCCATGGAAAACGTGGGCTGTGACGTGAAGAAGGCCACCGCCAAGCAGGTGGAGTGCAAGCGGGCAAGGAGCTCCGGCAAGGGTACGGAGCGGGCCGGTGTCGGTGGCGAGAAAGTGACGGCAGAACTCAAAGCAAAGGGCGACCAGACGCGGGTCCGCATCTCGACCGAAAAGGGCATGTTGGGGCGAGTGTACAAAAAGAACTGGTCGACACCGATCTTCCAGGAGATGCTGAAGAACCTGCAAAAACCCGCTCAGACCGCATCGGCACCCTCGAATTGAGAACTGAGGACCCGGTCGCCATGCCAGAAGCTTCGACGTAGGGGAGGGATTTTCCCGTCGTGCAGCTTAGCAGGACTTCTGTCTTCCCGGCTGTGGCGACCTGCGGTCGCTATGACACATCTGCTGGGTTCCTTGTGCACGATCAAAGCGCGGCCAAGCCACTGTTTAAAGATTCTACCTGCAGGCCAGACAGCCCACGGTTGGCGTGAGATCGCCATGAGGGGCGTCAGCCACCCCCGTTTCAGTAGAACTTCTCTGTGAAGCCTTCCAGACGTTGGCGGCCTGTGTACATAAAACTGATCCTGTCGGTCGCCGGATTGCTGTTCGTCCTAGCCTTGGTTTTCTTTATTCTCGTGAGGCTCGGTTTTCTGCATTCGTGAGCGAACTGTTGTAACTCGCGTCTCAAACAATGTCGGCGGTGACAAGCATTTTTCGAGCGTAGGAATCCCTGCACTCCAAAGAGTGCGCCATTTCGCTCTCGTTGCAGATGTGTCCATCCAACCAAAGCCCGCTCGCAATCCGTATTCAGCTCTGGAACTCAGTCCGACCCCAGCATCTCTGCTCCAGCCGCGATACAGAGCATTTGATTCGGTTCATCACCCGGTTGAGGTCTTGGCTGAGGGGCTGATAACTGCGCCCCAGGCTGGCAGCGACCGGGGGGACTGAGGGGCTATGCAAGTCCCGCATTTTGGAGTGCTCCTCGGATCAGCCTCTATTCGGCAACATCTGCGCAACGATCGAGGCTACTGTGCTTGGCTCATGCTGTCCGAGCGTGCCTTCAAGCGTATAAGAGCGCTCGAACGCGTTGGGGCCTGTAATCCGCATCTCCCAGCGGTCGTTGGCTTGGGAGCCAACGATCACAACCCGCCAGTCTCCGACCCGGTCGGAGAGGACGTGCTCAATCATCGCGATTACATCCCGCCGCGAGTCGGCGTCGGCGGTGTTGTGCATTTCGACCGTCACAGCCATACCCAAAGTCTACGGCATTCCTCGGGCTGCCGCGTTGGACCTTGTCCGACGGGCCATCCACAAAGGTAATTAGCCACGGGCAGGATTGGCTCCAATAATTGAAGAAGCGATGGCAAGAATCATCGCTGGAGACGGGATGTCATCCTACAAAGTGTTCGCTGTTGCCGCGCTGCTATGCCTGAATGCCGGGACTGCTTTTTCGACCGATAAGCTCATCGCACTTACCTTTGACGATGGCCCGCGACCCTATGTTTTGTTTGGCAGCAAGGGCGATCACCCTGGTCCGGCATTGGTGAACGTGCTCGATGCAAATGGCGTTAAGGCGACGTTTTTTGTGGTGGGATGGCGGCTCGTCCCGAAGGCCTGGGGAGAACCGCGTTACGAAGAGAATGTCGGAATCACCTGCATCGACGCGGCCGAGCAATTGGTTCGGCACGGCCACGAACTGGAAGACCACACCTATAGCCACATCGAACTACGCGGCGCCGAGCGGAAACGGGGAGAGCAGTGGGTCATCGGCGACGTGAATCGAGGCGCCGAAGCGATCAAGGCGGTTACCGGCACACAGCCGCACTACCTCCGTCCGCCAGACTGGATCATTTCCGACGATGCCCGCCGCGATCTCGAGAGCCAGGGCTATCACCTGCTGACCATCTCGCAACAGAAACCCATGGCGCTGCGCGACGTGAACTCGCTCGACTATTTGTGCACCAGAAATGCAGTCGAGTGCCCCAAGCCTTCTCTGGCGGACGCCGTCTTGAAGCAGGTGGAACAGCGGGAAAGGCAAGGAGTGTACACGCACATTCTCGCCTTCCATGAGTTGTCGACGACTGCGGCGGTCATGCCGGCATTGATCGCAAATCTCAAAGCACGGGGCTACCGCTTCGTGACCCTGAGTGAGTATATGCAACTGGTGGGAGCAAAGCCCTAGTCGACGAACTCATGGGATGTGTACAACCCATCTCATAAATGCCTCGCATCGATCCGCCGTTTGCCAAATTGATCCGGGGTAGCTGGTTTGCTAAAGTCGTCGTCATGTCCGAGAGTTCCACCGAGCAGATACGCGAATTGCTCGACTCCCTTTATCGCGTGGATTCGGGACGAATCCTGGCAACTCTGATCCGCTTGCTCGGTGATTTTGATCTTGCCGAGGAGGCGATGCACGAAGCCTTTGCGGCTGCGCTGAGCCTTTGGCCGAGCAGTGGAGTACCCGGCAACCCGCGACCATGGTTGATTTCGACGGCCCGATTCAAAGCCATTGATACCCTGCGTCGACGGGCAAGATTTGATGCGTCTCAAGACGAGCTCGTGCGATATCTCGAAGCGCAATGGAGCTCGGCGGAAAGGTCCAATGAAAATGAAGAGGACAGCCTTGAGGATGATCTGCTTGAAGATGATCGGCTGCGCCTGATTTTTACCTGCTGTCATCCATCTCTAGCGCCGGAAGCGCACCTTGCGCTCACCTTGCGTGAGGTGTGCGGGCTGACAACCGAGGAGATAGCCAAGGCGTTCCTCACCACTCCGCGTACGCTGGCGCAGCGCATTGTGCGCGCAAAGGCAAAAATTCGAGAGACACCGATTCCCTACGAGGTGCCGACGCCGCAGGAATTGCCGGAGCGCCTGGGCGCGGTGCTTCAGGTCATCTATCTCGTCTTTAACGAGGGTTATTCGGCTGCGGCGGGAGCGGAGGTAACGCGGGCCGAGCTATCCGGCGAGGCGATTCGACTGGGCCGGTTGCTGATGGAACTCCGGCCGGAACCGGAAGTCATGGGGGCCGAAATAACGGGCCTGCTTTCCCTGATGTTGCTACAGGAATCCCGTCACGCCGCGAGAACCTCTCCGACCGGAGAGCTGATCTTACTGGAAAATCAGGACCGCTCGCTCTGGAACCGGGAGCAGATCGCGGAGGGAGTGGCATTGCTGGAGAAAGCCCTGAAGTACGGGCAGAAGTCCCGCCGCTTCGGCCCTTACACGCTGCAGGCTGCGATTGCGGCCGTTCATGCGGAGGCGGAATCGGTCGCTGCGACCGACTGGCGGCAGATTGTTGCGCTTTACGACCAATTGGTACGAATTCAGCCTTCGCCAGTTGTACAGCTAAATCGTGCCGTAGCAATTGCCATGCGCGATGGTCCAGAGGCCGGTCTGACGCATATCGATGCGGTGTTGGAACATGGCGAATTGGCAAATTATTACCTGGCGCATTCCGCCCGTGCGGATATGTACCGCAGGCTCGGCAGGACAGCTGAGGCTCGTGCTTCGTATGAGAAGGCGCTGGCGCTGACCCAACAGGAACCAGAGCGGCAATTCCTGCAAGAGCGGATTCGGCAGCTGAAATAAAAATTGAGATAGCTGTCGATTTTCCGTCTCCCCGACGACTATAGGACAAAAGAACGATGAGCTACGGTTCCTGAGTGAACAGGAAACGAGTCATCGGAAACAAGCCAAAGGAACCAAGGAGAAAAAGTCATGCCACAATATCTGGTTTGTAATTACCTCCCCGACGACTTCGACCCGTCCACCGTAACCGAAGCGATGATCGAGGAGATCCACGCTCTCAACCGCGAAATGATTGCTGCCGGCGTGAGGAAGTTCGCCTGCGGCATTTCCCCGGCTGGCAGCGCGAAGACGCTGCGGGCCCAGCCCGACGGCAAGGTGCTCGTCACCGACGGGCCGTACACCGAGACCAAGGAGCACATGGGCGGATTTTGGATACTGGAATGCGCTGATATCGACGAGGCGCTGGCATGGGCGAAGAAGGGTGCCATCGCCTGCGATGTGGCCGGCGAGGTGCGCGAGCTTCTTTTCTACCCGGACCCGAAGGGAGCAACGGAATAGTCTCACTCGCCGCGACTTCGGAATATGCACCGTCTCGACCATGGGATGAACGAGCCAGCGGGAAGCTACGCCGCTGGCTCCCACCCGGAAGGAAGAGGCGGGTGGCCCACCCTTCGTTCTTTGAAGGGTGGGATTCCCGAGTGCCGATCGCGGGAGATTTTGCGTTTCATTTCCTGATTTCCCAAACGCACAGGCTCGCTTTCGGCGGCATCGCTGCCCACCCTTGCGCAAAACGCAAGGGCGGGCCACCCGGCATCACTTGGCTCATCGAAAACCGGGGACACCCGTAAATCCAACAAAATCAGATAAGACTCGAAAGGAACTCAGCCATGAGAAAAGTCAATGTGCTTGAATTTGTCTCCTTGGATGGTGTTATACAAGCCCCAGGCGGGCCAGAGGAAGATACCAGTGGCGGCTTCGCGTATGGCGGGTGGATAAGTCCACATTCCGACCCTGTTGTTTCAACGGCCATAGGAAAGCAGATGAACCTGCCGTTTGACTTATTGCTAGGGCGCAGAACCTTTGACAATTTTGCACGATACTGGCCGCAACATAATGACGTGTGGCCAGCCGTCAACACAGCGACCAAGTACGTCGCCTCGAATACCATGACTTCTCACCAATGGCAGCCGTCCGTGTTTCTAAACGGAGATATTGCGGAAAAAATCACCAAAATTAAGTGACAGGAAGGGCCGGATTTGCACGTTTTTGGAAGCGCAAATCTCGTTCAGACGCTCCTCAAGCATGATTTGGTCGATGCCTTCTGGCTGAAGATATTTCCCATAACGTTGGGCGGTGGAAAACGATTGTTTGCCGAGGGCACGATCCCGGCGGCATTCAAGGTGACGGAAAGCACAGTCACCTCGAAAGGCGTCATTATCGTGAATTACGAGCGTGCCGGCGCAGTCCCAACCGGAAGTCTATAAACATTCGCCGCGACCGCATACACAACGGGTTTGGTGCAGAACGGACAAAGTCGCGTCGTCAGCATCGATACCCGCCCTTGCAAAAAATGCAAGGACAGGGCACCCTCGAGCCCAACTTCCGGCCGCCATTCGATCGCATCTACGGCTCTCTGAGTCACAGGAAACAAGGAGGAATGGATGAAATACATCTGTTTGGGCTATATCGAGCCCGGCAAGTTCGAAAACATGTCTGAGAGCGAGCGCAACACCGTGCTGGACGAGTGTTTTAGCTACAACGACGAACTGCGGAAGAACGGACATTTGGTCGCTGAGGAACCTCTTCAGCCCGCCAACACGGCGGTGACCGTGGTTTGGAAGAACGGAAAGGTTGCAGTGACAGACGGTCCGTACGCGGACACGAAGGAGCAATTGGGTGGAATTCAGGTGCTTGAAGCGCGAGATCTGAATCACGCAATTCAGCTTATTTCCCAACATCCGGGAGTGAAGTTGAAGTGTGGAACAATCGAGATACGTCCAGCGGCGGATATAAGCGAAATGATTAGGGAGAGCAAGCAGCGACGGCGAAAGGATACCAGGCATTTATGAGATGGGTAGCAGTCTGGTCGGCCGGGATGGAACCTATCTCACTGAACTGAGCCCGGCCCAATCTCCTCACCCAAGCCGAGTATGCGGTTTGTGACCTGGTTCACCATTCTGGGCGGGAAAATCCGAAGCCAACAGCTTCCCTGATAAAATAATGAAGCTAGTGGGCGCGGAGAGATGGCCGAGTGGCTGAAGGCGCGCGCCTCGAAAGCGTGTATACCTTTACGGGTATCGGGGGTTCGAATCCCTCTCTCTCCGCCAGTATTTTAAGCCATGGCTGATGCCGGAGTGTCGGCCCCGATGCACGGATGCAGGGGACAACCGCAAAGGTGAGTCAGATCGCATAACGCAAAGGTCGGCGGTTCAAGTCCGCCCCTGCAACCAATGAACGCCACTGCCGAAATGCAGTGGCGTTCGCCTCTTACAGAAGGTTTTGTTCCCCGACAACGCGGCTATCCGTGGTGTTATCGGCGGCGTTATCGGTTCGGCTTGCGTCTTTTCCGGCCAGTCCGTCACTGCACGAAACGCTTTGGGTTGGGATAAAGATGACAATTCACGCGAGATCGCGACGTCTACGGTGAGATACGCCCCAGCGGGCATTTCCGCTTCGTAAATTTCGGCCACCCGCCCCCGTTAGTATTCTCCGCGGAGTACGAAAGGTTCGTGGAGATCGGTAAGGCAGCATGGCGCAGTTCCTACCACTCGGATTCGCGATTCCGGAGGACAATCCAGACCAGAACAGGTATCTTTCCATGACGCCACGGACGCGCAAAATGGACTCGTCCGACGTGGCAGAGATTACGCTCATGAGTCCTGGAGACATCCTCTTCCTTTATACCGATGGGGTTTACGACGGCAGCGATGCTCAGGACCGGCTGCAGATCGAACAGGTAATCCGTGAACACCGAGATCAGCCTGCAAAAGAAGTTTGTAACGCAGTCCTGGAACATGCACTTAAGCAAGACGAGAACCAGTGTTCCGCAAACTCTGAAATCTTCGCTGTCCTTTAACTGTCCAATAACGATTCCTTAACGCTTCCTACAAAGGTTTTCGAGGGCCACCCGCGTCCTGTAAGTTGTGGAAAATATCAATCATTCTTGGCTCATAACCGAAAGGACGGTGGTTCAAATCCACACTGCTCTTGAACCGATCCGCGAGCCAACCGACTACCCCTTAGTCAGTAGCGGGGAAGCTAAATCGGGAATGTTCCCAAACAACAAAGAAGAGCTAAGGGGTGCCGAGAGACTGAAATTGAAAGTGATTTTCAAGAAAGTGCAGGATGGGTGCAAAATTCGCCGCGCATACCGCATTTTCGGCTATACTCGGCGAGATAAGTTGTTTATTGCTTTCGAGGCGGATCGTTTCAACCACTCACGCACCTGTCCGGAAAGCAGCTATCAGCCGTCAGCTCTCAACCGTCAGTAAAAGCAGACTCCTCCGCCCTCGCGTTCGCTCGGGGGTCGGAATGACAACGCTTGTCGAACGACTATCGACCCACGACCACCGACTAACGACGGCTCTTAAAGAACGTTTGCAGCACTTCCGCGCTGCGGCCTGCCAGCACTCCGCTGCGAACCTCGATCCTGTGGTTCAGTTGCGGGTGGTTTAGGACTTGCATCACTGAATGCACGGCCCCAGCCTTGGGGTCATCTGCGCCATATACCAGGCGCCGGATGCGGGCATGCACCAACGCCCCGGCGCACATGGCGCACGGTTCAATTGTCACAAACAGTTCGCAGTCTTCCAGACGATGGCTACCAACGGTTGCACCTGCTTCGCGCAGAGCGATCACCTCGGCATGGGCCGTCGGGTCGGAGCCGCTGATGTTGCGGTTCCATCCCCGACCCACGATCCGGCCATCGCAGACGACCACCGCGCCTACCGGAACTTCTCCATCTTCGAGAGCACGCTGGGCGCACCGCAGGGCTTCCTCCATCCAGAGTTCGTCTGCCGGAGACTCGCCAGCGCGGCCGGTAGCGGCGCCAGGCCGCTGGTTGGAGGCCGATTGCACTTTCGCACGAGGCGCTTTTCTGACGGGCACGGGATTACTGTCTCTGCGGGTATTCTATCGGAGGGAACTACTGAACACAGCGAGCAGCCTCGGGCCACTCCCGTTTCCGCCCGCTTCTGGCGGACAGTACCAGCCCTGAGCGGAGTCGAAGGGAGTGTCCGCCCCACACAAGCTAGATCACGCTCAGCACCGAGCGCACGACCTCGGGCACGACCGCATGGATCACCGCCGGCACCACCATTCGGGCCACCGGGTAGGCAATCACCACGGCGGGTACGACGATCAGCAGCCAGGTCCTGGTCGGCAGGTTGGTGAAATAGGCCTTCATGACATCCTCTCCTGATAAGTACGGACCGGCCATGGGAAAAGTTCCCCAGCGGGCGACCCCTCCCAAGTGCGGCCTCTTCAAGCACTTCAATCATTAAGACCGCGTTGTGATGTTAGACGTTTGGAAATAAGAAGCGTCAGAGGCTATTTTCTTGAGAGCGCCGACGGGCAGGGCTTTGGCGATACGCCGGATAACTGGTATGCTAACGGCGTCATGGGCATGCCGAGTTTGCTGCGCAAAGTCTTCCTCGTCGACCTGCTGCAGGGGCTGAAAATCACGTTCCGCAACCAGGATCCCAAGGAAATCTATACCGAGCAGTATCCCCTGGAGCGGCCGCAGGTGGCTGAGCGCTACCGCGGCGCGCCTCGCCTGAACGTGAACCCTGACACCGACGAGACCATGTGCATCGCCTGCGACCTGTGCGCGCTGGCCTGTCCCGAGAATCTGATCGTGGTCTCCAGCGCACGCAACGAGCACACCCGCCGCAAGGAACTCACCGACTTCACCTACGACCTGAGCCGCTGCATGTTCTGCGGTCTGTGCGAAGACGCCTGCCCCGTCGACGCTCTCGAACTCACACAGGACTTCGAACTCGCCAGCTACACTCGCGAAGGCTGGATCTGGGATCGCAAAACCTTGGAAAAAGGCCCGCAGCCCACGCAGTACAAACGGTAGCTCACAGCTGTCACGTCCCTGCATTGCATCTTGTTCGTTCCGAACCGGGACCACACCTCAAAACAAAAGTCTTGTCATTCCGAACCGGGCTGAAAGCCCGGTGAGGAACCTGCTTTCGTCTGTGTGGGTCCGGGTCTCTGACCCGGACAGGCCGAGCAACGCTCGGCTCGTTTTCGTGTCGGAACGCAATGCACTGCACGGGCGAAAGCAGATTCCTCGCTCGCCTCGCCTCGCAATGCGCGGCTTCGGACTTCGCTCGAAATGACAAAGTTTTGTGTTCGCCGACAACAAGGGGTCTCGGGTACGGAACCCAGTACTCGCAACCCAGCTACTTGTTTCCAACGAGCCGCTTCTCCGGCAGGAAATACAGCGCCGGAATCAGCGCGAAGATGAAAAACGAGGCGTAGATCGAGACATAGGCCAGCGGAACCGACAGCAGATAGAGCGCCCCGGAGAAAGCATTCTTTCGTTGTATGGAGGAGTGATATTCAGACAGTCCGAAATCGTGACGATCCTGCTGAACCAGAATGATCCGCAGTAGATAAAACGCCGAGGAACACAGCACCAGATCGAGCCCGTAGAGCGCCACCGCCAGCGGCTCGCGGTAGTTCTTTCCCAGATAGTCGGTGACAAACGGGACCAGATACATCCAAAACAGCAGATACAGATTGCTCCACAGCAGACGCGCGCTGACTCCGCGAACCGCGTGGATCAGGTGATGGTGGTTGACCCACATGATGGCCACCACCAGAAAGCTGAGTCCGTAGCTGATGAACACCGGGGCGACCTTCCACAGCGCCGCGAGCGTGGGCTGCGACGGGGCACGCAGTTCTAGCACCATGATGGTCACGATGATGGCAATCACGCCGTCGCTGAAGGCTTCGAGTCGATTTGTGGTCATTTCGGACATGAGCTATCAGCTCTCAGCCATCAGCTTTCAGCGAAACCAGCACTAATAACGTGCGTTTCCGGAAACCTACAAAAAGCTCACACCGTGCCATTCTTTGGTCTTAGCTGATGGCTGATGGCTGACAGCTGACAGCTACCCCGCCGGCTGCTGTTGCGTCATGCAGTGCATCGCCCCTAGCCCCCAGATGAAATCTCCCGAATAGATGGGCACGATCTGGCGAGTGGGGAATAGCTCAGCCACCGTGTTGAGCGCAATGCGGTCATTGGGACGATTGAAGACCGGCGCCAGCACGACTCCGTTGGCGATGTAGAAATTGGCATAGCTCGCGGGCAGCCGGCGGCCTTCGAAAACCACCGGCTGGGGCATCGGCAGTTCCACGACCGTCAGCTGCCGGCCGTTCTGGTCGCGCGCGGCTTGCAAACGGCGGAGGTTGGCGCGCAGGGGCGCGTGGTTCACGTCTTTGGAGTCGGGCTCGACCATGGTGACGACGGTGTCTTGCGAGACGAAGCGGGTGAGGTCGTCGACGTGGCCGTGAGTGTCGTCGCCGAAGATGCCGCGACCCAGCCAGATAGTGTGCGGCGCGCCCAGATAGTCGGCAAACGCCTTCTCGTAATGCACGCGCGCCATGTGAGGGTTGCGTTCCTGAACTTTGCTGAGCAGGCATTCTTCGGTCGTCAGGATCGTGCCCATTCCGTTGACATCGATCGAGCCGCCTTCGAGCACGATGCGTTTTCCGCCCGACAGCGGGTGGATTTCTTCCATGTTCAACTCGCGAGGGTGCCCCATCCTAGCCGCGTTCTTTGCGGCTAGGGTGGGGATTTTCGTTTTCGCCATCAGGCTGCCAATCTTTTCGTCGTGACGCCAGTTGGAGTATTTCGCCCAGGCGTTAAAGCGGAACTTCAGGGCGAGAGCAGCCGAGCTTCGCTCGGCCTGTCCGGGTCTAAGACCCGGACCCACATGGTCCTTCTGGCCACGCGCCAGGAAAATGCAGCCGGAATCGCGCAGCCAAACGCGGTTGGTCGTCCAGTGGTGGAAGCGGATGTTTGCGGAAAGCGCATCCGCTCGTTCGAGCACTCGGCGTGCCTGTCTGGCGGAGGCGGCATCGTTGACGATCAACTCGATGCGCTCATGTCTCGCCAGGTTGCGGATAATCTCGGCATATACCCACGGAATCGGCTCGAACTTGCCCG
>Ga0209517_10001994_pt1 | contig 29739 bp, 28 predicted proteins | sample PeaSoiMetSII2010_FD_187695 | JGI IMG/M metagenome (GOLD analysis project Ga0209517, IMG submission 187695) | Peat soil microbial communities from Weissenstadt, Germany - SII-2010 (SPAdes) (version 2) | ecosystem: Environmental > Terrestrial > Soil > Wetlands > Peat | place: Germany...
CGGTGCTATTTTCCTATGACTTAAACGTAGCCGAGGCGCGAATCAAATGTCGCAACATTCTCCGGTCATTATCGGTGTCGCCCAGTTCAACCCGCGCAATGCCGGGAACGCGCCGGCGCCCGAACCGCTCGAGATGATGGCGCAGGTAGCGCGGAGCGCGGCGGAAGACTCCGGCGCGCCGGCGGTACTCGACTCGCTCGACGCGATTGCGGTGGTGAACGTTTTATCGTTCCACTACAAGAACGCGCCCAACGCGCTGGCGGCGCGGCTCAAGATTCAGCCGCGCGAGCAGCTCTACACGACGATCAGCGGCAGCTCGCCGCTCTACGCGATGAATTATCTTGCCGGCGAGATCGCCGCAGGCCGGATGCGCGCCGCGATGATCGCCGGGGCCGAGTCATTCCACACCTTGCGCCGCGCGATGAAGCAGGGCGGCGTCAAGTGGGGCGCGATCGGCGGCGACGGCGAGCCCACGATTATCGGCGATCCGCGCAGCGGAAGTGCACCCATCGAGGAAAAGTACGGGATGCGGCTGCCGACGCTGGTCTATCCGCTGTTCGAAAATGCGCGGCGCGCGCGGCACGGATGGTCGATCGCGGAGCATCGCGAAAAACTCGGCAAGCTGTGCTCCGCGATGACGCGGGTGGCGGCGAAGAATCCGTACGCGTGGTTCCCGGAGGAGCACACCGCGGAGCAAATCACCGCGACCTCCGGCGACAACCGGATCATCTGCTTCCCCTATCCGAAGTTGATGAACGCGATTATGGATGTCGACCTCGCGGCGGCGATTATCTTGACCAGTGAAGAGGAAGCGCGCCGGCTCAAAGTTCCCGCCGACAAGATGGTCTATCTGGCGGCCTCGGCCGATGCGACCGAAGATCCATTTTTTGTTTACGAGCGCGAAAGCTTTCACAGTTCGCCGGCGCTCGAACGGACCGCGAAGCGATCGCTCGAGCTGGCTCAAATCGCCGTGAGCGAGGTTTCGTACTTCGATTTCTATAGCTGCTTTCCGTCGGCGGTTGGGTTGGCGGTCGATGCGCTCGCGCTCGACCAGGACGACCCGCGCGGCGTTACCGTCACCGGAGGCCTGCCCTACGCGGGTGGGCCGGCGAGCAACTACTGCGGCCATTCGGCGGCCGCGATGGTCGAACGGTTACGGGCGAATCGGGGCAAGATCGGGATGGTGACGGGGCTTGGATGGTATTTCACCAAGCACGCGGCGCTGATCCTGTCTTCCGCCGAGCCGCGGAAACCCTTCGCCTCCGAACACGACCGGAAACCTGCGCGCCAGGTTTCTCCCGTCCGCGTGACGGAGCAGGCCGCCGGAGCCGGCACTATCGAGACCTATACGGTGGTTCACGGACGCGACGGCGAGCCGTCGGAGGGAATCGTGATCGGGCGTCTCGACGACGGGTCGAGGTTCCTGGCCAAAACGCCGCGCGAGATCCTCGCTGCGATGGAGCAGGAAGAATTCGTCGGCCGGCGCGGCAAGGTGGGAACCGCCGACGGTTTCAATCTGTTCGATCCGCGCTGATTCGCGCCGGCAATCTGCGGGCCGCCCGCCGCGTGAATGCGAGCGAGCCTTGAACGCACCGACCGGCGCGCTATACGCTGTTGGCAGTGGGGCTCTAGGAGAGATCGGAGGGGGAGTGAGCGCAAAGGCATCGAAGTCCAACAGTTCCGCGGCACCCGCAATCTCGATCTCTTCGGTCGTGATCGCCGGCAAGGATCAGGTCTCCTGCGAATTCGAGAGCGAAGCGGCGATCCTGAATCTCAGGGACAGCTTCTACTACGGCCTCGACGACGTCGGCGCGGCGGTGTGGAAACTCGTCCAGGAGCCGCGCCGGGTGAACGAGATTGTCGAGCTGCTCCTCGAGCAATACGAAGTCGATGCGGAGCGCTGCACGCGGGATTTGCTGACGCTGCTCTCGAAGCTTGCGGCTCTGGGACTGGTTGAGGTTCGCGATGGGCCTGCGAGCTAAATTTCTGCGGCTTCCGGGCTCCGAGCGGCGCCTCGTACTCAGGGCAGCCTCGACGGTCGCACTGGTGCGGTTGGAACTGTGGACGCTTCCGCTGGCTACGGTTCGGCGACGCGTCGGCAAGTCGGGCCTGCGAAAGCATACCGCGTCGCCCTCGAGACCCGCTGCGGAGCGAATCTCGTGGGCCGTTGCCGCGGCGGCGCGTTTCGTTCCCGGTGCGAGCAACTGTCTGGTGAGAGCGCTGGCCGCGGAATCGATGCTCGGCCGATTCGGCTATCATTCGCAACTCAAGATCGGCGTTGGCAAGACCGCCGCCGGGCAATTCGAGGCCCATGCGTGGCTCGAGAGCGAAGGGCAGACCCTTATCGGGCAGTTCGACCTCGGCCGCTATACTGAGATGGCCGGGCCCGGCGCAGGCCGTCTGTAGCGTTCAAGCTGCTGTCGGCATGCTGCTGACAGTTCGCCAGCCCGGCAGGAAGAATCTGCGCGTGTTTTTTTATCGAGCTTACGGACTGACTATCGGCGCCGACCTCGAGATACCGGAGTTGGCATCGGCTGCCTCGGCCGATCGAGCGTGGCCGGACGTGCGCGTCAGCCTTTCAGGCTCGCGGCGGATTCAGCCGCCCTCCGAATGGTTCCACCGATGTCCGACACCCGACGGCGAGCCGTTTCTGGCCTGCGCCCGAATTGAGGGCGGCTATCTGCTGCGATACGAGGGAGTCGCCGACTTCATCGTGGGCCGCAGCGGGCGCGAGATCGTATGCGCGCGCAAGGAGCCGCGCGTCGCGCTCTCCACGATTTGCCATCTGCTGCTCGATCATGTCTTTCCGATGGCGTTGAATTTCTCGGGCAAGGAGGTGCTGCACGCGACCGCGATCATGACCAGCCGCGGCGCTTGCGCCTTTATCGGACCGACGGGCTCCGGCAAATCGACCTTGGCCGGCATCTTCCTTCGCGCGGGCCATCCGCTGTTGGCCGACGATTGCCTGGTGCTGGAGGAGCGAGCGCGAATCTTTGCCACGCCCGCCTATCCGGGGCTGAGGCTCTGGACCGACGCGATGAAGGCCTTGAGCAGCGAATCCGATCGAGCGCTGCGGGTCGCCGGACATTCGTCCAAAGCGCGTCTGCTCGGCCCCAGAGCATCGGCCGGGTTTCCGCGCGAGCCTCAGCCGCTGGCCGCGGTTTACCGGGTGATCCGTGATGGCGGCGATGGTGCAGCGGGCCCGGCGCCGCGCGTGGTCGCGATGGGCGCCCGTGAGGCGCTGATCCAGCTCATCTCGTCGGCCTTTCTGCTCGACACTGCCGATCGGCCGGCACTGACGCGGCGGTTTGCTTTCCTCGGACGCTTGCTTACCCAAGTGCCGGTCCGGCAACTATTGGTTCCCAACGACTTCTCAGCTCTCCCGGCCGCGCGCGACGCGGTGCTTGCCGATCTTGAAGACCCGGTGGCCGGGATCGGAAAGTCGTCCTGACGATCGCGTCGGACGCGGACTGCATTCGAGGTACGCATGAGCGGTATCGCCGTTATCTATAATCTCGATGGGCGGCCGGCCGACGAGCTGGTGCTGGATCGCGTGCTCTCCGCGATCGCTCATCGCGGGCCAGACGGCATGGGCCGTTGGATCGGCGGACCGGTCGCGATCGGCCATGCGATGCTCCACAGCACGCCCGAGTCTACCCGCGAGCGGCAACCATTATGCGAAGACTCGCTCTGCCTGACCTTCGACGGGCGGGTCGATAATCGCGAGGAGCTGGCCGCCGCGTTCAAAAGCGCCGGTATCGGACTCAAGGGCGACGGCGACGCCGAGTTGGTCCTGCGCGCTTACCAGCTTTGGGGCGATGAATCGCCGCGGCGGATCCTCGGCGACTTCGCCTACGCACTGTGGGACGGGCGGATTCGCCGGCTCCTATGCGCTCGCGATCCGATGGGGGTGAAGCCGCTCTACTACCATATCGGCCCCGGCTTCTTCCTGTGCGGCTCTGAACTTCATCAGCTTTTGCAGGACCCACGGGTGCGGCGTGCGCCGAACGAGCCGATGGTCGCGGAGTATCTGCTCGGCGCCTTCTCGACCCGCGAGGATACCCTGTTCAGCGGCCTGATGCGGCTCGCTGGCGGCGACCTACTGGTCGTGCGAGCCGACGGAGTCACCAAACGAACCTGGCTCGCGCTCGATCCCGGCAAGAAGATTAGTTACCGGACCGACGAGGAGTACGCCGAGCATCTGCGCGGGCTCGTCGAGGAGGCGGTGCGTTGCCGGATGCGCAGCATCGGCGGCGTCGCTTCGGAGTTGAGCGGCGGAATCGATTCCTCGGCCGTGGTTGGCGTCGTGCGGAAGCTGACGCGGGAGGCTCGCGTGCCGGCGATGCCGTTCGAGACCTTCTCCTTGTCGTTTTCCGAAGCCGCGGCGGACGAGAGCGCATATGTCAATGACGTGGTCCGGATGTGGCAGATCGAACCGCACAGCGTTCCGTCGATGGTTCCGACCATGCAGTCGCTGATGGAGCGGGTTCGGCGATACCGGGAAACGCCGGTTCCACCCAACTGCGAGATGTTCGATCCGTTGAAGGCGCTGGTCGCAGCCCGGGGATTCCGCGTATGTCTGACCGGGCTTGGCGGGGACGACTGGCAGTGCGGCAGCCCCTACCAATACGCTTCGCTGGTGCGCGGCCTCAGGCTGAGTGATTTGGTGCGCCGCTTACGCTCCGACATGCGCCTGAACCGCGCCGACCGCGTGGTCTATTTCAACGGCTACTACGGGCTGCTGCGCAATCTGCTGAAAGCCACGCTATGGCCCGTGCTGCCGGAACCGGCGATCCGGCTAATCAAGACGGCGCGCGGCCGCGCTGCGTTTCCCGGCTGGCTCAACCCGGAGTTTGCCCGCCGGACGGCACTTGCGGAGCGCCTGCGCGATCGGCGCAGGCTGCCGCAATGGGGCACGCTCACCCAGCGTCACTACTACCAGCAGATCAAGAACCCGTGGGTGACTTACTTCATTGAGGCCGCCGAACGAACCTCGTCGTGGTTCGGCTTTGATATTCGCCATCCGCTCCACGACCTGCGTGTGATCGAGTTCACGCTCGCAACTCCCGACGACCAACGGCGGCGCGGCGAGTACCAGAAGTTCGCGTTCCGCAACGCGATGCGCGGTCTGGTGCCGGAGTCGGTGCTCGGCAGGCTCGACAAGGGGGACTTCCTGGGAATCGTGATAGCCGCCCTGCGTAATCTCAATGACGCCGGAGTTCTGAAGTCGCTAAAGATAGACGCTATCGGATGGGTCAAGGCGGAGGAACTGCGCGAAGCCTACCAACGAACGATGTCGCTCTATGCGAGGGGCGATGCGAGGGCGGCCGAACATTTGTGGCCCTTGTTTGCCGCATGCGGCGTCGAATTGTGGTTTGGCTCGGTGTTTGACGGCAATGACGCCATTATCGCGCCAGAACTGCTTCGAGCATCCCCGGCTGGCGCGATGTGAACTTGGCAGGGGCGCTTGACGAGGTTCATCGTGTCGTTTAACCTACGTACCAATCGGGGCCGGTGTGGAGGGCGTCAATGAGGGAGTCAATGAAGGATACCGCGCAAAACGAGACAACAACAGACAGAACAAAGAAACCGTACCGCACTCCTGAGTTGGTCGCGTACGGCACGGTCGCCGACCTGACTGCGGGTAGCGGCAGTGTCATAAGCGACGGGAACAGCAAAAAGGGCATCAGCGGCGCATAACAGTTCGGCGGCTGGGCCGCGGCGGGTGCGTCTTGCCGACGACACTTGGCCGCGTTGGCTGTACGAATTGCTCTGTCCGTTCCTGTCGATTCAACTTCGGCAGTCGCGTGCGAGATTAGCGAGCTTGGGAGAGCAAAGAGGCTCTCTCGGGCTCGTTTCGTATTCGGCGCTCCCGCTCCAAACCGCTTCGTTCCTTTGGTCTTCTGCCTTTTCCACAGAGAGATAAGAGATAGGGGCAGTCGGAAAATCCTTTTTCGACAGTCCGCCAGGAGTCCCTCGCGATGAGAGTGCCGATACGCCCCTACATGGCGGCTGTGAAGCAGGCCGCCGGATGGAAAGTCGCGGCCGCGCTCTGCTTGATGGTTCTTTACTCGCTCACCGAGGGCGTCGGGATCGCCCTGCTGCTGCCCACTTTACAGGCCGCCGGACTCGATCTGACCCATCAAGGCGATGCCGGACGTTACGCGAAAGCGATCGCGGGCGCGGTCGCCGCGGTCGGCCTGCCGCCTACGCTCCCGGTTCTGCTCGCGATATTCGTGGTGCTGGTGAGCACGCGCGCGGCGCTCAGCGGCGCGCAGTCGGTCGCGACGATCTCGGTCAACCAAGGCGTCGCGCTCGCGCTCAGAAAGCGCCTTTACGGCGCAGTCGCCAACGCCGGCTGGCTGTTCGTGGCCCGCAGCCGCGCCTCGGACTTCACTCACGCCCTGACGGCGGAACTCGATCGAGTCGCGCTGGCCACCTTCCGGCTGATGATGCTCGGTTCCGACGCCGTCCTGATCGTAGTCTATCTGGCGGTGGCGCTGGCGCTCTCGCCGCCGATGACCGCGATGGTACTCGGGGCCGGCGCGCTGCTTACGTTTGCGGTTCGCGGCCGCACGCGCAGGGTGCATGAAAGCGGCGGGACGATCTCGGAAGCAAGCAACCGTCTTTACGCGGCCGCATCAGAGCACGTGCAGAGCCTCAAGACCGTCAAGACCTACGGCGCACAGCAGCGCAGCGCCGACATCTTCGCCGCGCTCAGCGCCGATGTCGCCGGCAGCCTGATTGGCACGGCGCGCCAGCAGGCCCTGACCAGCTCGATGTTCGAGGTCGGGTCGATCCTCGCGCTCGGAGTGGTGATCTACGCTTCGATCAAAATCGCCGTGCCGGGCGCGGAGATCCTGATTCTGCTGCTCCTGTTCTCGCGCGTGATGCCCAAGATGATGTCGGCGAACGGCCACTACCAGAACTTTGTCAGCCTGCTTCCTGCGTTCACCAATGTGATGGGCGTCGAGGAGCGTTGCCGCGCGGCGGCCGAGCCACCGCAGGCAGGCGGCGCGCCGCTGCGGTTGCATACCGCAGTCCGGCTCGAGCGAGTGTGGTTCGCCTATCGCGCCGGCGAGCCGGTAATTCGCGATCTCGATCTGGTGATTCCGGCCGGGCGGGTCACGGCGATCGTCGGTCCCTCCGGGGTCGGCAAGAGCACGGTGGCCGACCTGATGATGGGGCTGATCGCGCCCGGCAGGGGCCGCGTGACCATCGATGGCGTTGCGCTCGACGCGGCACACGCCCGCGGATGGCGCGAGCAGATCGGATACGTCGGCCAGGAGACTTTCCTGTTCCACGACACCGTGCGCGCCAACCTCTCATGGGCGCGCCCGGGCGCGACCGAGCCTGAGATGCTCGAGGCGCTCAGCCTTGCGGCGGCGGAGGAATTCGTGCGCGGACTTCCTGCCGGGCTCGAAACGATCGTAGGCGACCGCGGCATCCTGCTCTCGCAGGGCGAGCGGCAGCGGATCGCGCTCGCGCGCGCGATGCTCCGGCAGCCCGCGATGCTGCTGCTCGACGAGGCGACCAACAGCCTCGACTCCGACAACGAGACCAAAGTGCTGGGCGCGATCGAGCGCCTGCGCGGCGATCTGACCACCGTGCTGATCGCCCATCGCCTGTCGACGATTCGATGGGCCGACCTGATCTACGTGATCGAGAATGGGCGGGTGGTGGAATCAGGCGACTGGCAAACGCTCAGTTCGCGCGACGGCCCTTTTCGCGCCCTGTGCGAGGCGCAAAGCCTCGGCGCGTGACGTTCGGCGATCGGACGATAGCGGCGCGTCAATCGCCCAGGATGTCGGCGCCGAACTCACCGATCACGAGTTGGCGGTGCTCCGCGCGAATGCCCTGGTCGGCGTAGTCGATGTCGCTGCGATCATCGGTGCTGGGCCTGACCTGCGCCGCCTGGTCGTCGACGGTCACCCTATCGAGTCCTTCAAGCGGGTCCGACGCTCCCGGCGCGGCGGCGTTGGCCTCGAGATTGGCGCCCGCCACCACTACGGCGTTGTAGACCAGCGGCGCGCCGGGCGCCAGGTAGCGGCGTTGGAAGCCGTAGTCTCCCTCGCATAGATAGACCGCCACGCCGGGAAACACGGCGTGAACGTCGGCGACCAGACGAATCATGCCCGGTGAAGTGCCGTGCTCGTCGGTGATCGCGTTGATTACCAGTCGTCCGCTGGCGCGAAGGTGCGCCTGGATTTCGCGGAAGGCTTCCACGGTCAGCAGGTACCAGGGCACGTCCTCGCCTGCGAACACGTCGAGGAAAATCAGATCGTATTGCCGCAGGTCGGATCTCAGGAATGAGCGCCCGTCGGCAATTTTAACCGTGACCTCCGGCGGCATGTCGAAGAACTTCCGGGCGACGTACTCGATCTTGGGATCCAGTTCCACGACCGTGACCTTCATCCCGCTCTGGTAGAGCTGGGTCGGCAGCAAACCCGCGCCCAGGCCAAGCAGCAGGGCGTCTTTCGCATGCGGATGGTAGTAGCGCCCGGCCTGAGTCATCTGGTCGACGAACGACATGTAGGATTTGTGGGTGGCGGAATCGATCCCGCCCTGCACGACGCCGTTGATAAGCAGCGCGCGATGGATCGGATTCTTGGCCGGCGCGTCTATCACCCGTATCAGCCCGACGTCGCTCTGCTGGCTGTAGAGCAGCCGTACCGGGAGGCCGGTGGGACTCAGCACGATATCCGAGCGTGAAGACGCCGCGATCAGCAGCCCCATCGCGAACACCGCGATGCAGAGCGCGCCGATCCCGCGGCTGCCGCCTGCGAGCGACCATCCGACGCCGACCAACGCCATGATGACTCCGGTGCCGACGATACAGAGCCGGACCGATAGATACGGAATCACCACCAGCACGGCGATCCATCCGCCCGCAAGTCCCCCGATCGTGCTGATGAAAAAAAGCGATCCCGCGGCCGATCCCGCGCCGGGCCGGGCCAAGTCGATATAACTGACGAGCACGGGGCTTACCGCCCCGATACACAGGAGCGGGAGCCCGAACAGGACTATCGCGCTCACGAAGCTGCCCGACGCCACGCCCATCCCGGCAGACGACATCCCCAGCGCCGTCGAGCGCAGCGCAGGATAGAACGACAGCCACACCGCGGTTATCAACAGCAGAATCGGCAGATGCCATCGGCGCGGATTGCGGCAGATTCGCCCGCCCAGCTCGTAGCCGAGGGCGAGAAACAGCAACGTGGCGGTGATCTGCGCCGTCCAAACCATCAAGGAGCTGCCGAAAAAGGGCGCGAGCGCCCGCGCTCCCACCACTTCGATCAGCAATCCTGCGATGCCGGTGAGGAAGGCGGTCGCGAGCGGTGCCGCGAGCGATATCGCGGAAGCCTGCGCTGCCGGAGCAGCAGCCGCGCTTTTTTTTGCTCTCTGTGCCAAGTTCTGCCCGCTGCGCGAGCCTATCCTTTAACAGATAGCGCGGCTATTGCCAGCAACCCAAACTGCCGCCGCGCAGGTCAAGCAGGGTCTCGGCAAGGCCAACGTTCGTCACAGATGTACACTTTTGCGACGAATCCGCGGGGAGGGGCTTGCGTGGGCCGCAGTTTTAGACGAGTCTTGAAGCGCCAGGGAAAATCCTTCCATCCAGCCGGCCTCACAGCGAAAGCGGCATCCAACTCAGCATCGGCGTCTTAAGGAAGGGACTGCAAAAGGTATAACTGATCTATGCCTGCAAGCTATCGCGACAGCGTCTATCGGCTCTATCTTGAGTTTCTCGAAACCGCCGAGAATAAACGGCGCTGGAGCATCTTCAACGACATTCCGTGGGACAAGCTCGACGTGTCCAAAACCACGGCGACCACCGCGCAGTGCGTCGAGACTTTCTGCGCCGAAGAAATGTACGTGCCGGACTACAGTTCCAATGGACTTGCGCTAACGCGCTCGATGTTCGGCATGGCGTGGTTCCAGACTTGCTGGGCCTTTGAAGAATCCAGGCATGGATTGGTTTTTCGCGAATACCTGACCCGTTCGGGTCTGCGTTCGGAAGCGGAATTCGCCGCGCTGGAAGCGAACACCCTTGCGCGCGTGTGGTCGCTACCCTTCAAGAGCGCCCGCCAGATGGCGTGCTACGGCGCGCTTCAGGAAGGCGCGACTTACATGGCTTACAAAGCGCAGAAGGAGAAGGCTCGCTGCGCAGGCGACAGCGTGCTCGAGGCCATATTCCATTACGTAGGCAGAGATGAAGCAGCGCACGGCGGCTTCTACCGGGCCGTGATCGAGCTCGAACTGGCCCGCGATCGGGCGGGGACGATTTCCGATCTGGCCTATGTTCTGTCGAATTTCAAAATGCCCGGCGACGGCCTGATCCCGAATTATCAGGAGCGGCTGCGAACTTCAGGAGCCGGAATCAGCGCGCGGGTATTCCTGGAGCATGTGGTTTTGCCGACCTTGAAGACGGTGGGCACCAGCCGGGAAGAACTGAAGCTTGCGCTGAAGAAGCTCTCCGCGCCGATTGTCGTCGATAGCGCGTCGCAGGCTGAAGCTTCGTCATAGATCTCGCGCCAGCCCGGAGTCGGGCGCCGCGCGCGCTCGGTCTCGGGTCGGCTGATCTCCCGTCAGGCTCGAGATCCCCGGCAGGCGTCCGATTCGTTCAAGACCGTCGGGCCAGCCCGCGGCGAGAATCGGCTATGAACAAGAAAAAGGCCTCGCTGGAGCGCGCCGCCGATTTCATGTGGCGCAACGCGCGTCTCCTGGAGCGTGCGATCTTCGCCCGCGCATTTCTTGACGGCCCGCCCGCGGCGGTGACGGCCGCGCTCGGTGCCTACCGGAACCAGGATGGAGGATTCGGCAACGCGCTCGAACCGGACCTGCGCGCGCCGGGCAGTACTCCGCTGGCCTGCGAGGTCGCGCTGCGGGCGCTGTGCGAAGCGGAGATTCGCGATCCCGCGCTGGCAACGGGCATGTGCAAGTTTCTCGCTTCGGTCGCAGAACCGGACGGACGCGTCGAGATCGCATTGCCGCACATCCTCGATTACCCTCGTGCCGCGCATTGGAATTCGCCGTCGTTCGAATCGGACTCTCCCAACCCGACCGCGGGCGTCGCCGGGCTGCTTCACTACCAGGATGCGGATCATCCGTGGCTCGCGCGCGCGAGCAAATGGTGCTGGCGGCGGATCGAGCGCCCGCTGGCCGATGCGCATGAGATTGCGACGGTGCTGCGGTTCCTCGAGTACGCGCCCGAGCGCGCCCGCGCGCGCGAGGCGGCGGCTCGTCTGGCCGCACAGGCGCCGCACACCAAATGGTTTCTCGAGCAAGCCGGCTCGCCGGACTACGGCGTCACGCCGCTGGGACTCTGCCCGACTCCCGCCGCGATCGCGCATCCCGCGTTTGCGGACGATTTGATCGCGGCGCATCTCGACGATCTCGAATCGCGCCAGCAGGCCGACGGCGGCTGGCCGATCACCTGGGAAGCACCCGGCCCCGGCGCCGCGATCGAATGGCGTGGCCGCCTGACGCTCGAGGCGCTCCTGTGCCTTCGCGCCTACGGCCGTATCTGAAGCAGTAGCAGACGATCACAGGTAGGCCAGTTTGCAAGCCCGTCTTCGACGACGATCTCCGATCGCCTAGCGCCTCCGCAGTGCCGCGGCTGAGCGGCTCGATGGGCTCCTGGGGAAACAGGTCGGCTCCACGCAAGAGCACGCTGGCGTTGTTCGCGGCGGAATTGAAGCCTCAGTTCCATTTCAGGTTTAATCATGTCTCATATGCTTGCTTGGGTATTGTAGAGCCGCGCGTACGCGCCGCCCGACGAGACGAGCTCAGCATGCGTGCCTTCTTCGGCGATCCCATCCTCGGTCAGCACCACAATTCTCCCCGCGTTCTTCACGGTCGATAGCCGGTGCGCAATGACGAGCGTCGTGCGATTGCGCGCGAGCCGGTGCAGGGACTCCTGGACCGACCGTTCGCTTTCATTGTCGAGCGCGCTTGTGGCCTCGTCGAAAATCAGGATGGGTGGGTTTTTGAGAAAGACGCGGGCGATGCTGAGCCTCTGCTTTTGCCCGCCAGAGAGCTTTACGCCGCGTTCGCCGATCTCCGTGTCGTAGCCGCTCGGCAGCGCCATGATGAAGTCGTGCGCGTGGGCCTGTTTCGCGGCCTCGATGATCTCGTCGGGGCTCGCGTTGGGCTTGCCATAGCGGAGATTCTCCGCGACCGTTCCCGCGAACAGATAAACGTCCTGCTGCACGATGCCGACATTTTGCCGCAAAGAATGTGGGCGGATATCCCTGACGTTCCTGCCATCGATGAGGATGTCGCCCGCGGTCGCATCATAGAAGCGCGGGATCAGCGAACAAAGCGTGGTTTTGCCGACGCCCGAAGCGCCTACCAGCGCGACAAACTCGCCGGCTCTTATCTCGAGATACAAGTCTTTTAGCACCAGGGGCGAATCGTCGCCGTATCGGAAGCTCACGTTGCGGAACGTGATGTCTCCCCGCACATGCGCGAGCTCCGCGACGCCAGCCTGGTCGGGCATGTCCGGCTCCATCTGCAGCATCTCGAAGAACCGGTCGAAACCGGTGCTGCCTTCCTGGTAAAGCCGCGCGAAATTCACGAGCCGGTGGATCGGGTCGACGAGCACAGCGACGCACATCAGGAAGGTAAGCAAGTCGGCGAGATCGAGCGACGCCCGCGCGATGCCCGCTGCGCCGAAAACGATCACGGCAATGGTGATGAGCTGCGTGAAAGCGGCCATCCCGCCGGAGAACCATGCCTCGCTCCGATAGCCGTCGCTCCTGCTCGCGAGAAAGCGATTGTTCTCGTAGTTGAAGCGCGCGGTCTCGAACGCCTCGTTGGTGAAGGACTTAACCACCCGTATTCCCGCGAGCGAATCTTCGACGCGCGCGTTGATGTCGCCGATGCGGTCTTTGCTCAATCTGAGTGCGGCAATCATGCGCCGGCTGAAATGCAGCGCGAACAGGAACATCACCGGCAGGAAGCACAGCACGATTAGCGTCAGCATCCCGTCGATATGCGCGAGGATGATTAGCACCCCAATTAGCTCCAGGCTCGCGATCGCGAGATCTTCCGGTCCGTGATGATAGAGCTCGGCGAGGGAAAGGAGATCGTTGGTGATCCGCGCCATGAGCTGGCCGGTTCTCTGCCGGTCGTAAAAGCTGAACGAGAGTCTCTGGTAATGCTCGAACAGCTCTCGGCGCATGTCGCGTTCCATCTTCGCGCCCATCACATGTCCCTGATAATCGAGGAACAACGTGCACAGCGCCTGGAGGGCGACGAGCGCGAGCATGGCAACGCCCAGCCCATAGATCTTGTCGAGCGCGCCGGGTGCGCCCTCAGTTACCAGCAGGTTCTTGGTGATGAAATTCGCACAGACGGGCAGCAGCAGTGCCGCCACCGATATGATGACGGCGGAGAGAAGGTCCGCGAGAAGCAACCCTCGATACGGCCTGTAGTAGGAGAGGAACTTTTTGGCTCGCGAGCCCGCGAATCGAGTCGCGGCCCGCTCGGTCAGCCTTGTTTTATCGGCGCCTACGCGCGCCGGATCCACGGAATGTAGGGTTCGCATGAAACACCATGTCCTTCTGATGGGTGAAAACCGCTCTCTGAATGGACATGGACGTTGTCATTTCGCTCTCCCTGGGTTCCGTGGCTGAACTAAGAGAAGATATCACATCGGCCGCGCAGTACAAGATTGGCTTGAACCCTCACTGCTGGTCACTTCGCATTACGAGCAGGTCACGGTGCGCCGGTCGGCCGATCCGGTCACCGGACGAACGCAAAATCGTTGCGCACCCTCCATCGTTATACCTGTTGCGCGCGACGCTGCGCGCCTGGGGCAATTTGATTCCCGAGCCGGCTTGCCGCACAATTCGCCAAGTGACCCGCGAGGTTATCTAAAATCCAGCGCGACGCGCTCGATGCCGCGCCGCGAGGAAGCACGCCAATGAGTGAATTCACGATCACGCCCGCGACCCAGGATCCCGGCCTCGAAACCGCGATGAAGGTCGTCTATCAGTGGAACTACGGTTCCGAGGTCGAGGAGCTGCGGCGCCTGTACGTCAAGGCGGCCGAAACGCAATGGATCGCCGAGCGCGATCTCAACTGGGATACGCCGATCGATCACGCCGCGTTGGCCAGCACTCCGCTCGGAATCGGCTTTCCGATCGAGCAGACTTCGTACTGGCGCTCGCTCCCCGAAGAGACGGTTTGGGAATTGAAGAAGCGGATGGCCGGCTTTCGGTTGAGCAACTTCCTGCACGGCGAGCAGGGCGCGCTGATGGTCGCGGCGCAACTCGTCAACGCGGTGCCGCATACCGACGCGAAGTTCTACGCGGCCACGCAGACCATGGACGAGGCCCGCCACGTCGAGGTCTTCGCCCGCTATATCGAGAAGCTCGACATGGTGCGGCCGATCGCGCCCAATCTCAAGGGCGTGCTCGACAGCACCCTCCAGACCGGCGATTGGACCAAGAAGCTGGTCGGGATGCAGATCGTGGTCGAGGGCCTGGCGCTTTACAGCTTCCGCGAGATGCGAAATCTGACCGAAGAGCCGCTGCTGAAGGATCTCCTCACCTACGTCGCGCGCGACGAGTCGCGTCATCATGCATACGGCGTGCAATACGTCGAGCGCTGCGTGCCGTGCCTTTCGCCCGCCGAGCGCGAAGACCTGGAAGACTTCGCGTTCGAGGCCGCCTTCGGCCTGATCGGCGGACGCAATCAGGCGGGATTCATGAGCGCGCTGATGCAGAGCTGGGCCGAAGCCGGCATCGACACCGCCGAGCTGCTGGCCTGCGCACAGCGCGAGCGCGACGAGCTCAACCGCAACCGGCAGCGCGGGCGGCGCCTCGGCCCAGTGCAGGGATTCGTCATTCCCACTCTCAAGCGATGCGGCCTCCTGAGCGAGCGCCTCGCCGGGCGCTTTCTCGAAGTCCTGCAAGAGAATCTCAGCGCCAGGGTAGTGGGAGAGAACGTCGCCGAGTTCATGCGGCTTATCCCCGACCTGCCCGAGGACACCGCCGCCTGGGTCCTCGGCCAGATCGACTAGCCGGCTGCATGAAGACCCGCCTCAGACGCTGCGCGAATCGGCACGGCAACGTCAAGGAGGTGCGCGTACTTCGCGACGCGGGGAAGGGCGAGGAAGGCGCAGCCGTCCCGCTCGGCAGCCGCCTCAGGGCGCGATTCGCAGGCCTCGGTCTGGACGAAGATATCGCGGAACTCCGCGGCCAGAACGCCCGGCCTGCGGTGTTCAAAAAAAGATGATCGTCGTGGACACGGACGTTCTTTCGGCCCTCATACAGTGTCAGGCCAATGCGTTCGCCGTTACCGGGCGGGCGGCATCGCGTCGAGCAGGGCCTTGGCTCGCGCCTCGATCGCTCTCGCCATGATACGATCGGTGTGGATATAGAGCCGGTTCGCTTTCACTCCCGCCAGTACCATCTCGCCGACTTCGTCAGGCGGCGTGCCTTGCGCCAGGAAAGTATTGGCGCGCGCAATTATTGCTTCCCAACTTTTGCGCTCTTCCTCAGTCCGCGCTTCGGCCGGTTGCGTGATGCGGCTGTTGGCGATGATGTTGGTCGCGACCGGGCCCGGGCATAGAACGCTAACGCCTATTTGGAAAGGCTCAAGTTCGAGCCGCAGAGATTCGGAAAGACCTACCACGGCGAATTTCGAGGTCGTGTAGAGCACCCCGCTGGCGCCGGACGCGAGTCCCGCACCCGAGGCTGTGTTGACGATATGCGCTCCACCGCCGCGCTCGAGCAGGCGCGGCAGCAAGGTCTGTATCCCGTTGATTACACCGTTCAGATTAATTCCCAGCACCCAATCCCAATACTCATAGGTAAGGCGGGTGACATGCGCGGCTCCGGCAACGCCGGCGTTGTTGCACAGGATTGAGACCGGTCCCAGGCGCGCCTCGGCCTCGTCGGCCACGCGCGCATAGGCTTCGCGCTCTCGCACATCGAGCTTGAAGGTCTCGACGGCGGTGAGCTTCGCGAGCTCCGACTTCGCCGCGGCGAGCGACGGCGGATCGATATCCGCGAGCGCAAGCTTAACGCCCGCGCGCGCGAAGGCGCGCGCGATACCGAGCCCGATCCCGCGCGCTCCTCCGGTTATGAATGCGGTCTTCCCTTCGACGCGGTCCATTGTCGAATCAAAGCTCCTTGCGATAGCGGGCGGTCATCTCTTCCTGGCTTTCCGTGCGGTCGGTGTGCCCGGTCTGATCCTTGATCATCTCGCCCAGCGTCGGCAGACCCGCGCGATCGCTCCGGGGCGCTGCGTTCCAGAGCTGGGCGCGCATCAGGGCTTTGCCGCACTGAAAGAACGCCCGCTCGACCGCGATCTTGAGCACGGTCTTCGGCGGTTTGCCGTTGGTGGCGAAATCGCCGGCGAAATCAGCGCCGGCGACAATCTCGGCCTTGCCGAATACGCGTAGCGTCTCGTCCACGCCCGGGATCAGAAACAGCAACGCGATTCGCGGATTGGCCGCGAGCTTGCCGAGGCTGTCGAGGCGGTTATTGCCGGGCCGGTCGGGAATCAGAATCGTGCGGCTGTCCCGCACCGTCGCGAAGCCGGGGGCGCCGCCTCGCGGCGAAAGATCCGGCTCGCCGGCGGACGTCGCGCTGCCCATCACGCAGAACGGCGACAGCGCGATGAATCGGGCGCAATGCGCGTCGAGCTCCTTTACTTCCTTGGCCAACGCGCGCGCGCCCGGCGCCGCATAGAGTTCTCGCAGAGCCTGTGGATTCTCGATTGTGCCCATGCCGGCCAGATTACCCGTGCCGCCGCCGCCATGCGAGCGCCGCGCGGACGAAAGCACCGGCAGGGACGCCGGCGCTACGGAAGAGCTGCACGATGCGGAGGATCAGCGGTAGCAGGGACAATTCCTTGACTATGTACATAGGTATGGATACAAGTCTTCATGGACTTTGAATGGGATGAGAACAAGCGCGCCGCCAACTTGCGCGAGCACGGTCTCGATTTGATGGACGCAACCCGGTTGTTCGATGGCCGGCCGGTGTACACATACCCATCCCGACGCCGCGGTGAGGAACGCTTTGTCACGGTAGGCTTTGTCACTGTAGAACCATCGGTCCGCAAAGGTTTCGCCGTCGTTTGGACTGAGCGTGCACCGGCTATCAGGATTATTTCATTCAGGAGGGCAAGAGATGCGGAAGAACGAAAATATCGGGCGATTTTCGGCTGACAAGGTCAGGCGAAAAATTGCGCGTGGCGAAAGCAAGACCGACTGGAAGCGCGCCAACGCGATGTCGCGGGCCGAGGTTGAACGGCTCGCCAACCGGGACGAAGGCCCCTTGCCCGCAGATTGGGAAAGCACGATCACCATCGGGCTGCCTTCACCGAAGCAGGACATTCACATTCGCCTTGACACAGACATCCTCGACTGGTTCAAGGCTCACGGCAGAGGCTACCAGACCCGTATCAATGCCGTGCTACGCGGCTTCGTCCAGACGCGGCAGCGCGTGGAACGCAGGCATACGGTCCGAAAGAGGCGGCGCGGGGCGAAGGCCACCACTTGAGGCAAACGCCTCCCGCCAGGGCTACACCGCCACTCCGGCGCACCAGCCGCTCGACCATGCCCACTGGAAGTTGTAGCCGCCGAGCCATCCGGTGACATCGACCGCTTCGCCGATCAGGTAGAGGCCCGGCACGTCGCGCGCCTCCATCGTTCTGGACGACAGGCCGTTAGTGTCGATGCCGCCGACGGTCACCTCGGCTTTGGCCCATCCCTCTGATTCGGTTGGCCGCAGACGCCAATGCTTCAGCCGCTCGGCGATCGCGGCGAGATCGCGGTCGGGAATATTCGCTATCGAGTCGGTGAATTGGGTGGCTTCGGCCAGAGCATGGGCTAAGCGCGTGGGAATCAGCTCGGCCAGCACGGTCTTGAGCTCGGCCCTGGGACGCTTTCGCTTGCGATCTTTGAGAAAGCTTTCAGCCTCGATCCCCGGCGCCAAATCGATCGAGAGAATTTCGCCCTCTCGCCAGTATGATGAGATCTGGAGGATCGCCGGACCCGAGAGACCGCGATGCGTGAACAGGAGGTTCTCGCGGAAACTAGCGCGGCCACAGGATACGATGGTATCGGCCGAGACCCCGGTGAGCGATTGGCAGAGGCTGAGCGTCTCGCCCGCGACCTTCATCGGGACCAGGCCGGGGCGCGGCTCGATTACCGCCAGTCCGAGGCGACGCGCGATCTCGTAGGCGAAGCCGGTCGCGCCCAGCTTCGGAATCGACAGCCCGCCGGTCGCGATCACCAGCGCCGCGGCAACGAAGCTGCCCCGGTTGGTCTCGATACGGAAGCGGTCGGCGCGCGCGATCGCGCTGACGCGGTGGCCGAGGCGCAGATCGACGCCGGCAGTGCCGCATTCCGCGAGCAGCATCGCGACAATCTCGCGGGCGGAACCGTCGCAGAATAGCTGGCCCAAGGTTTTCTCGTGCCAGGCGATCCGATGGCGCTCGACCAGCTCGATAAAGTCGCGCTGCGTGTAGCGGCTGAGCGCCGACTTGCAGAAATGGGGGTTGGCCGAGATGAAACGGTCCGGCGCCACTTCGAGATTGGTGAAGTTGCATCGTCCGCCGCCGGAGATCAGGATCTTCTCGCCGGCCCGCTGTGCATGATCGAGCAGCAGCACGCGCCGGCCGCGCTGCCCGGCCGTCAGCGCGCACATCAGCCCGGCTGCCCCGGCTCCCACGATCGCCACGTCGAAGGCTTCCATCGCCGAGGCCAGTTAGCCATTGCGCCTGCCGACACGGCAAGTGGCGCCGCATGGCGAAATGGCGCGCCGGCTCCTAAGATCAGGCGCGCGAGGAAACGACAATGCCTGAGAATTTCCTGATCGAGAAAGACCGATCGCTCACTACCATCACGTTCAACCGGCCCGAGCGGCGCAACTGCGTCAATCGGCCGGTGATGAACGAGCTCGAGACGCTGATCCGCGGCGTGCGCGACGATCGCGAAACGCGCGTGCTGATCGTCACCGGCGCGGGCGCGTCGTTCTGCGCGGGCGCCGACCTGTCGGCGGCCAAAGGCGTCACCGATCCCGGCGAGCGCGCGCGAATTTTCGCCGAGCACAACGCCGGCGTGCCGCGGATGACGGGCCGGATTTTCGATCACATCACGCGGCTCGATTGCCTCACGATCTGCGCGGTCAACGGCCACGCGGTCGGCAGCGGATGGGCGCTGGCGGCGGCATTCGACTTTATCGTCGCGGCCGAGCAGGCGGAATTCTGGGTGCCCGAGGTCGAGCTGGGAGCGCCATTCACCGGCGGACCAGCGATCGCGCTGGCCTCGCGGATGGGCCCCTGGCGCGCCAAGGAAGCGATGATCTTGTGTCGCCGTTACAAGGCGCGCGAGTTGCTCGAGATCGGGATGGTCAACCAGGTAGTCGCGCCGGACGCGTTGATGCCGGCCGCACGCGAGCTCGCCGGCAAGCTGCTCAAGATGCCGGAGCGGGCAGCGCGCGTCACCAAGCATTTCATCGACGGCGTGTTTATCGGCGAGAGATTGTATTAGCGTGGCGCGCGCAAATCGCAGCGCCGATTTCGATTTGGAGTAGGAGCGATAAGGAGCAGGCGACCTCACCCGCGCGTCACGGCGTTTGCAAGAAAAAGAGCAAACGCCGCGCCGCTTGCCCTCTCCCTGGTCAGGGAGAGGGACTAGGAGCGGAGCGTTATCGAGCGCCGGTTTTAGACCTCTCCCTGACCAGGGAGAGGTCGCGCGAGCATCGCGAGCGCGGGTGAGGGTAGCCTGGAGTTCACGCCGATCGAAAGACTTTCAAGGAAGCGCGAGTCCATCCTCGGCGAGGCGCTGCTCCAGTATCGGCAAGCGGTCGTGGCCCCAGAACGGTTCGCCGTCGAGAAGGAATATCGGCACGCCGAAGATGTGATCGGCGGCCGCTTCGTCCTGCGCCTGTTCGTAGGCACGCAGGCCCGGGCCCCCGAGGTACTCGCGATACTGTTCGGCGGACATGCCGAGGCTTGCGATTAGCGCGGCGACGGCGTCAGGCCGATCGGCTTCCAGCTCGCGCCGGAAGAAAAGCTCGTAGGCCTTGCGGCTGTAGTCGAGCAGCCGGCCCTGCGTGGCGGCGAACAACCCGCCAATCAGCGCGGGCGTAGTGTCGTAGACTTTGAGCGGTCCGCGAATCACCAGGCCGCGTGGTTTCGCCCATCGCCGGGCGTCGAGGTACGAGTACTTCGCTTTGTACTCGGAGTAGGTGCTGCGCTCGCCTTTGCCCTTGATTCTGAGCTGGAACGGAATCCATCGGAGGCGCACGCGATAACGCTCTTCGAGCGCAAAGGCGGGATCGAACGCGAGGTATGCGAACGGACTCTTGTAGTCCGAGTACATCTTGATCTCTCTGCGGTCGATCTCGTTCCGTTCCATCGAGGCTTGCCGACTATTGCGGATCGGCGAGTTTCAAGAGCTGCTTGCCGAAGTTCGCGCCGGTGAAAAGCCGGATGATCGTTTTGGGCGCATTCTCGAGCCCCTGCGCGAGGTCGATCTTGTTCTTGATCTGGCCTTCGGCGTAGCACCTGGTCAGGTCGTCGATCGCCTCCTGATAGCGCTTGGCAAAGTGGAATACGAGAAAGCCTTCCATCCGCGCGCCGCGAAAGATCAGATTGAAATAGTTTTTCGGTCCCCAGCCGGCCACGCCGGCGGCTTCGTTGTATCGGGAGATCGCGCCGCACAGCACGACGCGCGCGCCGTTGGCGAGGCGCGCCAGCGCGAGATCGAGAATCTCGCCGCCGACGTTGTCGAAGTAGACGTCGATTCCCTTGCTGCAATGCCGCGTCAACGCGTCGCCGACGTTCTCATTTTTGTAATCGATCGCAGCGTCGAAGCCCGCTTCCCTGGTTAGCCAGTCGCACTTGTCGGGTCCGCCCGCAATTCCGACCACGCGGCATCCTTTGATCTTCGCGATCATTCCGGCGACCGAGCCGGTGGCGCCGGCCGCGCCCGAGACGACGAAGGTGTCGCCCTGTTTCACCTGTCCGACCGAGAGCGTACCGAAGTAGGCAGTCAGTCCCGTGGTCCCGAGCAACGAGAGCGCGACCAGCGGATCGGTATCGGGCGGCAATTTCCGCAAGCCCATCAGGCCGCCGCCGCCGCTGACCGTGTAGTCTTCCCATCCGAAAAGCCCCTGCACGAGGTCGCCGGTCGCAAGCTCAGGCTTGCGCGACTCGACCACCTGCCCGACGGCGCCGGCCTTCATCACTTCACCGAGCGGAATCGCCGGCATGTAAGTGTCGATCGACATCCATCCGCGCTGCGTCGGGTCGAACGAGAAGGCGAGATTGCGGACCAGCACCTGCCCGTCATTGAGGGGCGGCACTGGCGTCTCGTTCCATCGGAAGTCGCTCTCCTTGATGAGACCCTGCGGCCTCGAGGCGAGCAGCCACTGGCGATTCTTCAGTTCAGCCATCGATTTTCCTTCCTCTCAGCAGAATATGATCCGAGGCGTCCATCCGTGCAACCGTTGTGAGTTCTGGGGAAAAAGTGTGCGGGTGTGGATCGTCCTCGGGCCCATTCGATGGGCGCGCCGTACAGATTCGGCTACGATGCGTGCGCGATGAACCCGGTCGTCAAAATTTGCCGGCTGCGGCAGAGCGTTACGGCGCTGCCCGCCTATCAGAGCGCCCACGCCGCCGGGATGGATCTGGTCGCGGACCTCAAAGAGCCGATGGTGCTTCGATCGATGGGGCGGGCGGCGGTGCCGACCGGAATCGCGATTCAGATTCCGGCCGACTTCGAGGGGCAGGTGCGTCCCCGCAGCGGGCGCGCTATAAATGAAGGGCTGACAGTGGTCAACGCGCCGGGCACGATCGATGCGGACTACCGGGGCGAAGTTAAAGTATTACTTGTAAATCTCGGCGAGCACGAGGTTTCGATTCACCCCGGCGAGCGAATCGCCCAGTTGGTGATCGCGCCGGTCGTGCGCGCGGAAGTGATAGAAGTCGATCGGCTCGAAGAGAGTTCGCGCGGTGAAGGCGGATTTGGACACACCGGACGGTAGGACCCTCACCCGCCGGGCGCAGCGCCCGGCGACCTCTCCCTGGTCAGGGAGAGGTGATGAGAAGAGCGAGCCGCTGGACGCGGAACTCGATGCGGCGCTGACTGCTATCACGCCGATCGATGGCCGCTACCGGGGGCGCACCGCGGCGCTCCGCGGCTACTTCAGCGAGCTTGCGCTGATCCGCTATCGCGTCCGGATCGAAGTCGAGTGGTATCTCTCGCTTGCCGCGAACCCGGCGATCGACGCGCTTCCCGCGCTCAGCGCGGCGACCATCCGCCGGATGCGCGCGCTCTATACCGAGTTCTCGATCGCCGACGCGCGCCGGGTCAAGGCGATCGAGCGCGAAACCAATCACGACGTCAAGGCGGTCGAGTACTTCGTCAAGGAAAGAATTCCCGCGATCGATTCCGGCGCTCCGGTCGAGATGGTCCACTTCGCCTGCACGTCGGAGGACATCAACAACCTCGCCTACGCCTTGATTCTCAAGGAATTCGTCGAGCGCGAACTGAGCCCGAAGCTGTGTGTGCTGATCGAGACCATCGCTGCGCTCGCGCGGCGCTACAAATCCGTCGCGATGCTCGCGCGGACCCACGGCCAGGAAGCCACGCCGACCACGATGGGCAAGGAGCTGGCGATCTTTGCCGCCCGCCTCGACCGCCAGCGCCGCCATCTCGGTGCGCAGGAGTATCTTGGCAAGCTCAACGGCGCGGTGGGCAACTTCAACGCCCATCAGGCGGCGTATCCCGAGGCCGACTGGATCGCGCATTCGCGCGCCTTCGTCGAGAGCCTCGGCCTCAAGTGGAATCCGCTCACCACGCAGATCGAGAGCCACGACTTTATCGCCGAGCTGTTCGACACGATGGTGCGAATCGACACCATCCTGCTCGATTTCGCGCGCGACATCTGGGGCTATATCGCGATCGGATACTTTGCGCAGAAAGCGGTCGCGGGCGAGACCGGCTCCTCGACGATGCCGCACAAGGTCAATCCCATCGACTTCGAGAATGCCGAGGGCAATCTCGGCGTCGCGACCGCGCTGTTCCAGCATCTCGGAACCAAGCTTCCCATCTCGCGATGGCAGCGCGATCTCAGCGACAGCACGGCGATTCGGAGCACGGGCGCGGCCTTCGGCCACGTGGTGGTGGCGCTCATATCGATCGGGCGCGGGCTCGATCGCGTCGAGCTGAACCGCGAGAAAATCGCGGCCGATCTCGACGCCGAGGCGGCCTGGGAAGTGCTGGCCGAGGCGATCCAGACCGTGATGCGCCGTCACGGGATGGCGCAGCCGTACGAGACGCTCAAGAAGCTGACCCGCGGGCGCCCGGTCGATCGCCAAACGATCGAGCAATTCGTCGCGTCGCTCCCGCTCAAGGACGCTGACCGGCGGGCGCTGCTGAAGCTCACGCCGCGCGCCTACGTCGGTCTCGCCGCAGATCTGGTCGAGCGATTCGCGCCGGGGGCGACTGAAGGCCGACGCAAGTAGCCTGCGAATGTGAATAACCGTCGGCGATTTGTTGATTCGCGGCGCTCCGGCTTTTGTATGGCCGCTCGCGCGCAGGTAACTTGAAGCCGGCAGCTCTCCACGGAGAACCAAAATGGAAGCAACGCCTGAAAAGCTCGAGATGTTTTACGAGGGCAAGGCGAAGAAGCTCTATGCGACTTCCGACCCCGACCTCGTGATCGCGTACTTCAAGGACGACGCGACCGCCTTCAACGCCAAGAAGCGCGGCACGATCGAGGACAAGGGCATCGTCAATAACCGCATGTCGGAGCTGTTCTTCAACCTGCTCGAGCGCGAAGGCGTCGCGACTCATTTCGTGCGGCGGCTGAGCGATCGCGAGATGCTCTGCAAGCGGCTCAAGATAATCCCGGTCGAGACTGTGGTGCGCAATATCGTGGCGGGCTCGATGGCGAAGCGGCTGGGACGCGCCGAAGGCGAGCCGCTGCCGTTTCCGATCGTCGAGTACTACTACAAGTCCGATCCGCTCGACGATCCGCTGATTACCGCCGATCACGCGGTCGCGTTCGGATGGGCCACGCCGGACGAGCTGCGGCAAATCAACGAGCTGGCGCTGCGCACCAACGAGGTTCTGACGCGCTTTCTGGATCGGAGGAACATCGTGCTGGTGGACTTCAAGCTCGAGTTCGGCCGCTTCCACGGGCGCGTGATCCTGGGCGACGAAATTTGTCCCGACACCTGCCGCTTCTGGGACAAGTCCACGCTCGAGAAGCTGGACAAGGATCGTTTCCGGCGCGACCTCGGCGGCGTCGAAGAGGCGTACCACGAGATGCTGCGCCGGGTCGAGAGCTGAGGACGCAACTTGCAGGTAAAGGTGTTTGTCACGCCGCGCGGCGGAATTCTCGATCCGCAGGGCAAAGCCGTCGAGCACGCGCTCAAGAGCCTCGGCTTCAAAGGCGTGGGAGGGGTGAGAATCGGGAAGTATATCGTGCTCGAGATCGATGCGGCCTCGGCGCAAGAGGCGCGTGCTGCAGCGCAGAAGATGTGCGAGCAGTTGCTGGCAAATCCGCTGATCGAAGATTTTCGATTTGAGGTCGAAGGCCGATGAGCAGCGGATTACCCTCACCCGGCGAGCGCAGCGCTCGCCGACCTCTCCCCGCGCCGGTGGCGACTGGTCGGGGAGAGGTGCAGAACGGAAGACTTTCGGTTTGACGTCGAAGGTAAATGAGTAGAGCGCCCTCACCCGCGCCGCTTCGCGGCTTGCCCTCTCCCGGAGGGAGAGGGATTAAGAAGGGAGGGGCGCCGGTCTGCCGTCTGGAGCCCTCTCCCGTAGCGCCGGCCTCCGTGCCGGTGATTCTCCGTTGCGCAGCTCAGATAGGGGAGGGTGCGGGTGAGGGACCTTTTCGCGGCGCGATTTGGCTGCCGCGCCGCGATTCTGCCTCGTCATGAAGTGGGGCGTCATTACGTTTCCCGGCTCGCTCGATGACGGCGACGCTCTGTACGCCTTGCGCGACGTGATGGGCCAGGACGCATTCCCACTCTGGCACAAGGACGAGAGTCTCCGCGGCGCGGACTGCGTGGTCCTGCCCGGCGGATTCAGCTACGGCGATTACCTGCGATGCGGCGCGATCGCGCGCTTCGCGCCGATCATGAAGAGCGTCGCGCGCTTCGCCGCCGACGGCGGATTCGTCTTCGGCATCTGCAACGGCTTCCAGGTCCTGTGCGAGGCCCATCTGCTGCCCGGCGCGCTGACGCGCAATCGCACGCTGTCCTTCATATGCGAGCGCGTGTACGTGCGGGTCGACAACGCCGCGACGCCGTTCACCCGCGCGGCGCACCAGGGCGACCTGCTCAGGCTGCCGATCAAGCATGGCGACGGGCTGTTCGTTGCGCCCGAAGCGGAGCTCCGCAAGATGGAGGAGCGCGGGCAGGTGCTGTTGCGCTATGTCGACGCGAACGGAGCCGAGTCCGACGACGCCAATCCCAACGGCTCGACCCGCGCGATCGCAGGCGTCGCCAACGAACGCTTCAACGTCTTCGGCCTGATGCCGCATCCCGAGCACGCGGTCGAGCAGATGCTCGGCGGCGAGGACGGACTCCGACTGTTCCGGTCTATCGTTGAGAGCGTGGAGAGCGCGGGGCGGGTCAGATGAACGACCGGCCGGCGCCGATGCCGGGCGAGCGCCCGGTCGATCTCGATCAGGCGAATGCGCACGGACTCACCGCCGACGAGTACCGCGTAATCGAACGTACACTCAGCCGCACCCCGACGCGGACCGAGCTCGGCGTGTTCTCCGTGATGTGGTCGGAGCACTGCTCGTACAAATCCTCGCGGCGCCATCTGCGGATGCTGCCGTCGCGCTCCGAGTTGGTCGTGCAGGCCGGACCGGGCGAGAACGCGGGCGCGATCGACGTCGGCGACGGATGGGTCGCCGTTTTTAAAATCGAAAGCCACAACCATCCGTCATTCGTCGAGCCCCATCAGGGCGCGGCCACCGGCGTCGGCGGAATCTTGCGCGACATCTTCACGATGGGCGCGCGGCCGATCGCGAGCATGGATTCGCTCAAGTTTGGCTCGTTCGATCATCCGCGCACCCGCTATCTGCTCGGCGGCGTGGTGGGCGGAATCGGCGGCTACGGCAATTGCGTCGGCGTGCCGACCGTCGCCGGCGAAGTGATGTTCGACGAACAGTACAACGCGAATATCCTGGTCAACGCGTTCTGTCTCGGCCTCGCGCGCAAAGGCGAGCTGCTGAGCGCGCGCGCCAGCGGAAGCGGAAACCCCGTCATCTATGTCGGATCGGCGACCGGACGCGACGGTATCCACGGCGCGAGCCTGCTCGCCTCGGCGGAGTTCGATGCCAGCAGCGAAGCGAAGCGTCCGACTGTTCAGGTCGGCGATCCGTTCACCGAGAAGCTTCTGATCGAAGCGTGCCTGGAGGCGATGCAGACCGGGGCGATCGTCGCGATTCAGGATATGGGCGCCGCCGGGCTCACCTCGTCGTCCAGCGAGATGGCGGCGCGCGGCGGAGTTGGAATCGAGCTCGATCTCGACCGCGTTCCGCTGCGCGAACCGGGACTGACGCCGTACGAGATTCTGCTCTCGGAATCGCAGGAGCGGATGCTGATCGTATGCGAGCGCGGCCGCGAGTCCGATCTGATGAGCGTGTTCGAGAAGTGGGACCTGCACGCCGCGGTGATAGGGAATGTGACCGAGGGCAACCGATGGCGGGTGCGATTCGGCAGCAAGCTGGTCGCCGATATCCCGGTGAGAGCGCTGGCTGACGAGGCTCCGGTTTATGATCGCCCGGCGACCGAGCCGAAGCGTACGCCGTCGCCTCGAATCGAACTGCGCGACGTGCCCGCGCCGCGGGAAGCCTTGCGCCGCCTGCTCGACAGTCCCAACGTGGCGTCCAAACGATGGGTCTACCGGCAGTACGATTCGCTCGTGCTGAGCAATACGATCGCCGGGCCGGGTGGCGACGCCGCGGTGCTGCGAATCAAGGGATCGCGGCGCGGCCTCGCGCTCAAGGTTGATTCCAACCCGCGCGCCTGCGCGATCGATCCGTACCTCGGCACGGTGGCCGTGGTCGTTGAGGCCGCCCGTAACGTCGCCTGCACGGGCGCGCATCCGGTGGGAATCACCAACTGTCTCAACTACGGCAATCCCGAACGGCCCGAGATTATGTGGCAGTTCATCCGCGGAGTCGAAGCATTGCGCGACGCCGCGCTCGCGTTCGGCACGCCGGTGGTGAGCGGCAACGTCAGCTTCTACAACGAGACCGAGGGCCGCGCGATTCCGCCCACGCCGACGATCGCGATGCTGGGGCTGTTCACCGATGTCGCGCGCCATGTTGGGAGCTTCTTTCGCGCTCCGGGCGACGCGATCCTGCTGGTTCGCACCGCATCGCCGTCGCTCGCCGCCAGCGAGTTCGGCGCACTGTTCGGCGTCGCGGCATACTCGCTCGAACCGATCGATCTGGCGCGCGAAAATAGGCTGATTGAGGGGCTGGTTGCCGGTGCGGAACGGGGGCTGATAAGATCGGCTCACGACGTGTCGGAGGGCGGGCTTGCGGTGGCGCTCGCGGAGGCCTGCTTCGATCCCGATGCGGTCATGGGCGCGCAAATCGATGGCTTGCCCGCGAGCGGAGACGCGATCGCGGAGTTGTTCGGGGAGGGTCCCTCGACCGTGGTGCTGTCCGTCGCGCCTGAGAATGTAGCCCGGGTGACCGAGCTTTTTTCCGGCCTCGAATGCCGGATGATCGGCCGCGTCACTTCGGATCCGAAACTTCGAATCGTTTCGGGATTTCGAGTCGCTTCGGCGATAGACGAAGATGTCGCGGAGCTCAGGGCGATTTACGAACAGGCTATTCCGCGCAGGCTTGGCGGCCATGACTGAAAACCGAGAGCTCTTCGCCGAAGAGTCCGAACGCGACGCCTTCCACGACGAGTGCGGCGTCTTCGGCGTCTACGGCCATCCCGAGGCCGCCAACCTCGTCTACTTGGGACTCTACGCGCTGCAGCATCGCGGGCAGGAATCGGCGGGAATCGTTTCGTCCAACGGCAAGGCCTTTATCGAGCATCGCGGGATGGGCTTGGTCGCCGACATTTTCAACGCCGACGTGATCGGACGCCTGGAAGGGACCAGCGCGATCGGCCACAACCGCTACTCCACCCAGGGATCGACTTCGCTCAAGAACTGCCAGCCGGTGGTGGTCGAGTACGCTCACGGCGGTCTCGCGCTAGCGCACAACGGCAACCTGGTCAACTTCCACGAGCTGCGTGAGCAGTTGGAGAGATCCGGCTCTATCTTTCAGTCCTCATCCGACAGCGAGATCATCCTTCATCTGATTGCCACCTCGAAGGCGCCGACCATGGCCGATCGGGTGGCGGATGCGCTCTCGCAGGTGCGCGGCGCCTACTCGCTGGTGATGCTCACCGAACGCGAGTTGATGGCGGTGCGGGACCCGTTCGGCTTTCGCCCGCTGGTGCTGGGGAATCTCAACGGCTCGCCGATCGTGGCCTCGGAGACTTGCGCGCTCGACCTGGTGCGGGCCGAGTATGTTCGCGAGATCGAGCCGGGCGAGCTGTTGGTGATCAACGAAGACGGCATCCGCTCGCTGAGGCCGTTTCCGATCGCGCCGGCCAAGCGCTGCATCTTCGAGTACGTTTACTTCGCGCGGCCCGACAGTCTGCTCTACGGCCGCAACGTCTACCAGGTGCGCAAGATGCAGGGTAAGGCGCTGGCGCGCGAATGTCCCGCCGACGCCGATATCGTCGTGCCGGTGCCCGACTCGGGCAACGCCGCTGCGCTCGGCTACGCGGAAGAATCAGGACTGCCGTTCGAGATGGCGCTGGTGCGCAGCCATTACATCGGCCGCACATTTATCGAGCCGCGCCAGGCGATTCGTCATTTCGGGGTCAAGATAAAATTCAATCCGGTGGTCGAGTTGCTGGTCGGCAAGCGCGTGGTGCTGATCGAGGACTCGCTGGTGCGCGGGACCACGCTGAGCAAAGTAATCCCGATGCTGAAGCAGGCCGGCGCGCGCGAAGTCCACGTCCGGATCGCTGCGCCGCCACACACTCATTCGTGCTTCTACGGAATCGACACGCCCACCCGCGAGGAACTGGTCGCCTCGCACCAGTCAGTCGAGGAGATCCGGCAGTCGATCTACGCCGACTCGTTGGGCTACTTGAGCTGGGAGGGACTGTACTCGTTCGTCGACGGCAAGCGCGAAGGCTTTTGCGACGCCTGCTTCACCGGCAACTACCCGGTCGCGATTCCGCAGGCACCGGCCAACAGCCAGCTCCATCTGTTCGAAGCGAACGACGATCGCTCTGCCGCCGCCCCACGCTGAGCCCGCCGCCTCAGCCCCACGAAGATTCCCGTACTCGGCGCTTTGACGGGTTCGCCATCCCTGATGATAAGCTGGCCGCCAGACTCTCTCGGTCCAGAGTCGAGGATTTTCGTGACGGCGCAATCGGCGGAAGCAGCCACCCTCACCCGCGCGCGCGACGCGCGCGTCCTCTCCCGCAACAAAGCGGGAGAGGCGTTTCGGAGCGCTTCGCGCCGCCTGAGCACCTCTCCCGCTTTGTTGCGGGAGAGGGCGGCTCGGCTACTGCCGAGCCAGGTGAGGGTGCTGGTATCGCACGCGATGACACTCAGAGTTTCCCGGCTGCGCAATGGGTAACGGCCATATCCGGATCGAGCGCGTTCAGTCGCGCGAATCGCTGGAGGAGTTCGCGCGCTTGCCCTTTCGCGTCTACGCC
>Ga0209517_10001995_pt1 | contig 29734 bp, 15 predicted proteins | sample PeaSoiMetSII2010_FD_187695 | JGI IMG/M metagenome (GOLD analysis project Ga0209517, IMG submission 187695) | Peat soil microbial communities from Weissenstadt, Germany - SII-2010 (SPAdes) (version 2) | ecosystem: Environmental > Terrestrial > Soil > Wetlands > Peat | place: Germany...
CAACAACCAGGAAGGCTCACGGAGCAGTGTGCCTGAACGTCGCTTGCAGGTCTCGGGGATGCTTCCCTGAGACCTGCACAGCCCCATAAACACTGGCCAGACCCGCAGTTCAAACAGATTTCAACCGCGTAGGGATGCAAATCACAAGAAAAGACACTGCAATGCGGCGAATTTCAACAAGTTCCTAGAGATACCCAGGGAACGTCAAAACCTGCCATGTCATGGCCTCGATCAAGCGCGTCCTCAGTTGCTTGACGAATCGCATCGTGGTGAAGTGCTATGTCCACATAGACTCCTGCGTGGTTTCCAACTTCACGTGCCAGATCGACGTTGACGATGACTGGAATATCGGGGTAGCGGTGCAGATGTTCGAGTACACCTCCGGAGTCGGCCAGGCACTTGACCTGAAAGGGATGTCCATCGACCTTTATGTCCCACCCCGGATTGTTGGCAGTTGCGGGGAAAAAGACGTCGTGGCCTTGCGCGATCAGGTGGTGAGCCGCTATTTGCTCGGCTACATAGCCTTGCAACTGCGAATGGAGGCCATCGAGACTGGCTCCGGCGAGATCGGCTTTGGTGTCGGCGAAGTGCGCAAAGCTGAGTATCCCATCGACATCGGAAGCACGGGCGAACTCGACCCCGCGCACGACCTCGGGGTTTATGCGGATGTAGTCGTAAAGGAAGGCGCCAAGGGTCAACCCGGCGTAAGCCGCGTCTTCTGCAAGGAGATTCTCCCCGAACGCGCGCGACTCGACGAACGCTGCATATCTTTCGTGCCGGCGAATGTGGCAGCAACTCCTTCATGCTCAGCGATTTAACAATCCGATACATGGCTGATACGCGAAAACCTGTTGACGTCCCGGTCTGCCGGTCATGACAATATCCGCATCTCTAGCGGCAGCGAATCTGTTTCGCTGCAGAGCGAGAAGAACGTGCGCGGCGCTCAGCGGGCCTTCCCCTGCCAGAATTTTTCCGCATAAGCAGCCGCTCAGGGAAATGCCGGAAAACAAAGTCGAGCGAGTGCTCATGAAGCCAGAGCTGGACCGCAGAGATTTTCTCCATCTCGCGTCAGCGTGCGCGCTGCTGTTGGGTAGTCCCGCGCACTCTCAAACCACGCCGACGCCGCCGGATGGGCAAAGTTCGAAATCGAGGAATCGCAAAAATTTTGTTGCCATTCAGGTAAAGCCGTTTGCCTGGAAGGACGAAGGCATCGAGCAGCTCCTCGACAACGTGCAGAATAAGGGCGCGGTCAACACCATCTGGGCCTACACCTATGACTTCGATGAAGGGCATATGACCCGGAACGGGCCCATTCCCCTGCCAGACCACGGCGTACCGGGAGGCCCGAAGTTCCATGGCGGGGCCTATTACGATTACGATCTCAAATACTTTCGCGATACCAGTTTGCGCGATTTTCGCTCTTCCGATTACGGCGGCTTCAACGTGATCGCTGATGTGGCGCCGAAGGTGAAAGCGCGGGGCATGGATTTTTTCGCATGGGACTACAACAACGCCTTCCCCATCGCGATGCAGCAATTCCCCGGTTTGATCGAAGTTGCCGAGATCGACATCGAAGGCCGGCGCACCACCAGCCCTTGCTTCAATCATCCAGACTACCGGGCGTTTTTGACCGGCAAAATTGAAAGCCTGCTCGAAGGCTATCCCGATCTGGTCGACGGCGTCTCTTGGGGCTGCGAGCGCATGGGCCCGCTGAACAACCTGATCGGCGGAGGTTGGAGCACGCGCGGGCTCTGCTGTTTCTGCCGGTATTGCCTTGCCAAAGGGCGTGACCGCGGTATTTCCCCTGATCGAGCCAGGATTGGATACCGGAAGCTGAATGCATTATTCAGCGCGGCGGCCGGCGAGAAAAGACCACTGGACGGCTACTTCGTCACCTTCTGGAGACTACTGCTCGAATATCCCGAGATTCTGGCGTGGGAAGCGTTGTGGACCGACAGTTACCACGAGGTGCGGGCCGAAGTCTATGGCACAGGGAAAGCCCTCGCTCCCGAAAAACCTTTTGGCTTCCACATCATGCAGAATATGACCTTGAGCCCCTTCTACCGTGCTGAAGAAGACTACACGAAGACCAGGAACTATTCTGACTTCCTCAAGCTTGCGACTTACAACAATGCGGCTGGTCCGCGGCTGGCATCGTTTCTCGATCGCCTGAGCGCGACCATCTTTCGCGACGCCACGCCGGATCAGTTCCTGCCGTTCTTCTACGACGTGATGGGCTACCACGAAGCTCCGTACGATCAGTTGCACATTACGGGCCTCTCAGTGGAATACCTCAAGCACGAAACGCACCGGGCGATCGAAGGCGTGCGCGGCTCCAACGTGCAGATCTACCCCGGGATCGATATTGACGTACCTACAAAACTCACTGACAAACGAACGAAACCCGATGATGTGAAGCGCTCGGTGCATGCCGCCTTCGATGCGGGCGCGAACGGCGTTGTCCTTGCTCGCGAATACACAGAGATGTGGCTCACCAATCTCTCGGCAGCTGGCGACGCCCTGAGAGAGGTATTTGCGAACGCAACCACCTGAAAACCAAAACAAGGCACGAATCGAAGCGAATCTGAAGGGAGACGCAAATGACTGGACGCAGACTGGCAAGTTTAATCACAGCAAGCATTGCGCTGCTTCTGCTCGAGGGCGTTGCACAGGCGCAAGCAGTGAATAATGCGCAGATTCACGGTGCTGTTCTCGATCCCTCTGGCGCGGCCATCGTGGGAGCCCAGGTGGAGGCAACCAGCACCAGTAATGGCTCAACCGAGTCCACGATATCGGGCGCGAATGGCACATTCGTTCTCGCCGATCTGCAGATCGGCGGCTACACACTTGAAGTGACCGCTTCAGGATTTAACAAGTACAAGCAAACGGGGATCGTGCTGGAGGTCGGCCAAAACGTTGAAGTGAATGTGTCGCTTAAAGTAGGCGCCGCAAGCCAGGTAGTACAGGTTTCGGCAGATGCGGCGATGATCGAGACGCAGGATACTTCAATCTCTGAGGTCATGGACCAGCAGCGCATTGTGGATTTGCCGCTTAACGGCCGCCAGGCAACGGACCTGATTCTGCTCTCAGGTGGCGCGGCCATGCCTCCCAACGCCGCCAGCCGTGTGGTGACGACACACGACTACGTGAACTCCATTGGGGTGTCGGTATCCGGCGGCCAGATCAACGGCAACAATTACCTGCTCGATGGCGGCGACAACAATGATTCCCACTCCAACATCAACATGCCGTTTCCCTTCCCTGATGCACTGCAGGAGTACAGCGTGCAGACCAATGGGATCTCCGCGCGCTATGGCCTTCATCCGGGCTCGGTGATCAACGTTGCCACGAAGTCGGGCACGAACAGCTACCATGGCGATCTTTTTGAGTTCGTCCGCACGCCGAGCTTGAACGCACAGAACCGTTTTGCCACGCCCACCAGCCGCGACGCGCTCCACCGCAATCAGTTTGGCGGCACCATCGGCGGACCGATCCTGAAAGATAAGGTTTTTGGATTTGGGGGGTACCAGGGAACGACCATTCACAACGTCTCGGGCAGCAATATCGCGCACGTCCCAACACAGGCAGTTCTCAACGGCAACTGGTCCGCAATCGAAAATGGCAATGCAAGCAACGGCGAGGTCTGCATCAGCAGCGGAACGAGAACCTTGAACATGCCTGGGACAAAGACCCCTTTCTCGCCCGCAAATCAGATCCCCACGACTTCCTACGTAGGCGCCGCACTCAGTTACCTGAAACTTATCCCGATGTCGAGCGATCCCTGCGGTTTGCTTACTTATCCCGCATCAAATCCCAGCAATGAGTATCAGGATGTTGGCCGGTTCGACTGGGTGCGCACGCCAAAGAATACGATCTACGGACGGTACTTCATCCTCGATTACACGAACCCCGCCGTCTATAGCAACAACCTGCTCACGCTCACACGCCCCAGTCTTCTCGACCGCTCGCAGTCCATCACCATCGGAAACCAGATGACCATCAGCCCCACAGTGATCAACGCGATGCATTTCACGTATTCGCGGCTGGCCATCCATCGCTCCGATCCGGCAAACATGCCGAGCCCGACAGGCTTTGGCATCAACATCTATGATGCGTCGCCCAACTTCAGCTACATCCAGCTGTCAAACTACTTCACCATTGGCGGCGGATCGAACGCGCCGGCAAAGTTCGTTCGTAACCAGTATCAATGGGCCGACGATACCGACTGGATTCACGGCAAACAGCACTTCAGCTTTGGCGCGGAAGGTATTATCGGCCAGATGTACCAAACCAACGTCTACGACTCGAACGGATTCTTCAACTTCAACGGCCAGGGAACGGGAGATGCCCTAGCAGACTTCATGCTTGGCGATGTCTACCAATTCACTGATACAGGCCAGCAGGTGAGCAACTCCTATGGGAAGTACATCGCCGCCTACTTCGAAGATGATGTGCAGATGACCAAGAAGCTGAATGTTCACGCCGGTGTCCGCTGGGAGCCGTCCCTGCCTGAAACGCAGCAGTACAACGAGGGTGACCACATCGACTTCAACGCCTTCGCCGCTGGAACCAAGTCGACCGTGTTTACCAATGCGCCTCCGGGAGTGTTCTTCTATGGCGACAAGGGCATTCCCAAGGGATATGCGAATGGCAGCTATGATGACTTTGCTCCGCGCATCGGCCTGGCCTGGGACCCAACCGGCCATGGCTTGATGAGCATTCGCACCTCATGGGGCATCTTTTTCGACGAGCCGGAAACCTTTACCGATTCTGCATTCAGTCTTGCTCCGCCATGGGCCAACGGTCTCACTCTCACAGTTCCTACCGGCGGATTGTTGAACCCATTCAAGGGCGTCGCCGGAGGAAATCCATTCCCGAATCCGTTCCCACCCACTTCATCGGCGGGATTCAACCAGAATGGAACGTATGTCAACCTTCCACTCGGATTGCATCACCCTTATATGCAGCAATACGACTTGAGCGTGGAGCGGCAAATTGGAACCGACTGGTCGGTGACGGTCAGTTACGTGGGCAACAAGGCGACCCACCTTCGCTCAGGATTTGAAGAGAATGCGCCGCAGCCTGCGTCGAACGCGACCACTGGCAATGAGCCGCAGCGCCGTATTCTTTACGAAACGAACTCGACTTACGGCGCTTACTATTCCACGATCACCATGATGAACGGCGGCGTGAACACCAGTTACAACGGTCTGCAAGCTTCTGCCCGTCATCGCATGAATCATGGATACTCGGTGCTCTTCAATTACACCTACTCGCACTGTTTGCAGGACACTGAGACTATCGGCAACAAACTGCAGGGCAACACGCAGACCAACCCCAACAATATGCGCTTCGACTACGGCCCATGCGACTTTGACCTGCGCCGGAACATGAATGCGACGTTAGTCTACGAGGGCTACAAATTTCAAAACCAAACGCTGAACCTGTTAGCCGGGGGCTGGTCCCCGTCGTTCCTCGTGTCTTACAACAACGGCTACCCGTTTACGCCGCTCACCGGGACCGATGCGTCACTGACCGGCATCGGCCTCGATCGCCCGAATTCTGTTGCCGGTGTCAATCCCTATGTCAAGAATCACGCGACGCTACAATGGATTACTGACACTGCGTTCACCAGGAACAGCGCCGGGACGTTTGGCACGACAGGGATGAATTCGCTGCTACAGCCTCACTACATCGATTCCGATGTGAGCATTCGTAAACTGTTCCGGACATTCCGAGAGCAAAACCTGGAGCTTCGCTGGGAGTTCTTTAACATCTTCAATCACCCCAACCTCTCGGCACCTGTCAACTCTTTCACCAGTGCATCGTTCGGTTACATCCAGGCTGCCGGCTCTGCGCGCATCATGCAGATTGCCGGTAAGTACACCTTCTAACCAGTAGTACAAATACTTACTCGTTGGGCGCAGTTCTAAGACTCTCAAGATCTGCGGCCAGTGCTTTTCATTCACTTGGTTGCTTTTTTCATCTTGGAGCAAGTCATGAACCTCGAACTTTCGCGGCGGCGATTCGTCGAGCTGTTTGGCGCTCTAGCTGCGAGCGCGAGTCTGCCTTTGCACACTCAGTCGACGGCGAGTACGCCTTTGTTGTCTGCGGGGAAAACAGTAAACCGCAAAAATGTCGTAGCTACCCAAGTGAAAGCCTATGCATGGCAGGACGAGGGGATTGATCGGCTTCTCGACAACCTTCAGCAGAAGGGAAGCGTGAACACTGTCTTCGCGTTTATCTTTCTCTCGGAGCCGAGTGACGTCAGCGGGAAGATCCCGCTGCCGGACCATGGAACATACTCCAAGGCCCACCCCGAAATTGGAGGCGCATTTTACGACTACGATCTGAAGTATTTCGCAGGCACCACGCTCAAGGAGTTTCACGCCGAAAGCAAGTTCAATGTGATCAGCGAAGTCGGGCCGAAGATGAAAACCCGGGGCATGGATTTCTTTGCCTGGGACTACAACAACACGAATGCGAACATGATGCGGCTGATTCCGGGTTTCGCCGAAGTGGCCGAAATCGACGTCTATGGAAGACGAACCGATAGCGCATGCTGGAATCATCCCAACTATCGCGCACAGCTAACGGGAAGGATTGAGTCGTATCTGCTTCAGTATCCGGATCAGGTTGCGGGGATTATCTGGGGCTGCGAGCGGATGGGCCCGCTCGATAACATGATTGGCGGCGGCTGGGCGACGACTGGAATCTCCTGCTTCTGTCCCTATTGCCGCGCCAAGGCAAGGGATCACGATATCTCAGTCGAACGCGCCCAGAAAGGATTTATTAAACTCGATCAGCTATTCAAGGCCGCGAGCAAACAGCAACGCCCGGCCGACGGCTATTTTGTAACTTTCTGGAGAATTCTCCTGGAATACCCCGAAGTATTGGGTTGGCACAAGTTGTGGAACGATAGTTATCACGAAGTTCGCTCAGAGCTGTACGGCACCGCAAAGGCACTGGCCCCACAAAAACCGTTTGGCTTTCACATGGTTCAAAACATCACGTTCAGTCCTTTTTATAGCGCCGTAGATAACTATGCCGAGCTTCAGAACTATACCGACTTCATCAAAATCGCCACTTATAACAACGCAGGCGGGGGTCGAATGGCGAGCTTCATCCACAGATTATGCACCACCATCTTCGCCGACACGACACCGGAGGATTTCACGCCGTTTTACTACAAAATGATGGGGTATGACGAAGCGCCGTATGACAAACTCCCCGGCAACGGTCTCTCAGTCGACTATATTGCCCGCGAAACGAAGCGGGCGATCGCAGATACGGCGCATTCCATTCAGATTTATCCAAGCGTGGACATTAATGTCCCGATACAAAGCGGTTGGAAACAAACGACGCCCGATGGGGTTAAGGCGGAAGTACATGCAGCCTTTAACGCCGGGGCTGACGGCGTAGTTCTTTCCCGAGAATATACCGAAATGTGGCTGGCGAACCTGTCAGCGGCCGGCGACGCGACACGGGAGATTTTCTCGAAGTCTTAAAGACATTGGTGGGTCCGCTCGCCGCGCCGAATGTAGTTTCCAGTGACTTATCATTTGCTGGAGAGGTCGATGCAAAGAAGGGTTTTTGGAAAGATGGTTTTGGGAGCGACGGCCGGCGCGAGCTTTTCAGGTTCACACGGAGCCGGCGAAGGGCACGCGCAGGCTGCACCGGCTACACGCGAGCACCGCAAAAATGCAAAGATGCATGTCAGCTCCGACTATCACGTGGTCGCGGGGAACCAGTTCATTTCAAAAGAGAACATTGACTATAACCTGCGCTGCGGAATCACTCACATCAATCCTGAGCCGGTAAGGCTGGCTGCCGGCAGCGGACCGCCCAAAGTAAGCGCGGAAAGCGGTTGGGGAGACTTTATTGCTCCTGAGGGCCCGCAAGCCGGCGCCTTCGATCTTGATGCTCTGAAGCGCATGCGCGACGTATGCGACAGCATGGGCATGACGATCGAGAGCTTTCGCATGGATTCCGGCTACATCGTCATGAAGCCGGGCCCCGAACGCGATCGCAAGCTCGACCAGATATGCGAAAACATTCGCAAGACAAGAGCAGTCGGAGTGGGTTTGATCAGCCAGCACTGGACAGCAATTCCCATCCGGCGCAATGGCACGGAGCCGGGACGCGGAGATTCGGTTTACAGCACATTCAAGCTCGAATCGGATTGGAAAGAATTGCCCGCATCTCCATACGGCCGCGTGAGCTCTGATGAGTATTGGGAGCGCATCGAGACATTTCTCCACCGAGTGATCCCAGTATGTGGGGAATATGACGTAAATATGGCGAATCATCTGTACGATCCACCGGGCCTTCCCTGGGGATATGAAGGAGTGGATAACTTCGATTCGCCATCAATCTTTGACGCGTATAAGAGATATGCCATGATCGTCGATGACCCGCACAACGGTTTCCAGATGGATGTTGGTGTGCTGGCCGAGGGTTCGACGGATGCCAACTGGCAGATTCCGCCGCTCGTTCAATGGCTGGCCGACCGGGGAAGAATCCACCAGGTGCACATGCGCGCGATTCACGGAGGCCTGAACAACTTCGCCGAAGTGTATCCGGACGATGGCGTTCTCGATTTCTTTTCGATCATTCGCATCCTGCGCGACTCAGGGTTTTCGGGTGGCATTCTGCCTGACCACGTGCCGGCCAGTCCGAGCGATCCCGGGATGTTGCAAGGATATGCGTTTGCCTATGGTTACCTGAAGGCGCTGATCCAAGCTGCGAATTCCGAAGTTACATAACGCCGCTCAGCTTTGCTGCTGAGCGAAGACCTCCCGCAAAGCGTCGCCGGCGGCTGTAAGATTTGCAAGCCACATCTCTTCGTATCGGGTTGAGAGCACCACTCCATTCGCTCCCGCGCCAAACGCCGCCTGGATAGCCGCGCGCACATCTTCGGGTTTCGTTCGATGGTCCGTGGGCTTTGTCGGCACATCGATGTCAATTCCGGGATAGACTTTGACCTCACCCTTCGTTCCCACGAGCGCGCGTTTCGTCTCCACGAATCATCGCGTGGTGGCTCGAACCGAAGTGCCGAGTGCGATCACTTCTGCGGGTGTCTTCGGCTGCACATGGGACAATGCGATATGCCGCTAAGGACATACCTAGTCAGCGTGGGCCTTAGTGCTGGACTTACGCTGTTGTGCACTTTGCCGTTTGTATTGGTTGCGCTTTGGCGCTCCCGCATACGGCGATGGGGACTGATTCTATTTGTCGGATCCCTGGTCATCCTTGAGAATGCGATCGCAGAACTCCCCCGGGTGAACGGGTTCCAGTACCTGCATTGGAGTTGGCAAGCTGCGATCCTGACAACGGCTTGGACATTGCTGGTGGTGTGGTTGGCTCCTGGGGTCTCCTTTGCATCCATCGGTGTTACGTCGAGCCTGCAGCCGGGCTGGTTGAAGCCGTCAATCGTCGCCCTCTTAATTGCTGCAGCGGTTCCTGCTATTGTCTTCAGCCTTGGCTCTCGCGTCAGACTGACTGGTGAGGGGTGGGCTTACCTGCTGGTGATGCCAGGTCTTGCTGAAGAACTTCTCTTCCGCGGGCTGTATCAGTCCTTGTTGAACAGCGCTTTAGGCCGATGCTGGCGGTTCGGCGGGGCCCAGTTCGGGTGGGGGCTACTGATCACGTCCGTTCTGTTCGCTGGAGCCAATGGCCTTGTTGCCGTCGATAGCCAACTGCATGCGCGGATCGTTCTCCCGGCTGCCATCGCCCCGTTCATAGCCAGTCTGGTTTCTGGATGAGTCCGCGAGCGCACGAGCAGCGTCTGGCCGTCGGTATTTGGTCACAACCTAAGCAACATCGTGATTCCTGTTGCGACTCTTGTGTCACGGTCCATCCACTAATTCGCAACAAGCCTGTCTTTGCGCTGGGCCGCGCGTCCGCTCCTGGGAAGTGCGAGGTCACAATCCACTCGGCCGAAGGTCGGCCAACCGGAGATGTGGACCGCCTTGGCGAATTGTACCTGGATCATCGCCAACATTCGACTGGCTACGAGTGCGACAATCCCGCGCCGTGTCAAGCGCACTGTATCGGCCGAAGACAGGGTTACAGGCGAGCGACTGCAGCCGACAGCCTTCGGACGACACGACAGCGATTGAAGAATCCGGAGTCATTACCCACTGTTGAAGGTTCGGGATGATCCACAACGAGCGGCGACTGGTTTTTTGCACACCATCGCATCAGACGCGCGTATACGGAATCCAGACCTGCATAGGCGAACGCGCGCGGTTCGCCCAGGCATAGTACGGAATCAGTTTAAAGTTTATGCGGGTTTCGTCCTGATGACCGCCTTCTCCTGTCGCAAAATAAAGTGAATTTCCGCCGGAGGATTTCGCGAGGGACCCCGGATGCTCGAGCACCATGACCCCGCCGAGAAGGTCCGGATCGAAACGGGTCCGGGTGCTCGCAGTAACCTCCGCTACACAACTACTGAAACCGGTTTGCTGCACGGCGTCAGGTTGATCCAGCATTTCCATGCAGAAAACAATCGGACCCCGTTGAAACGCGACCCGTCCGCGATCTTCAACGACTGCAGGATTTGCTTTGAGCAGCCGCGTGGTCATTTCAAAGCCAAGATCGATCGCGTCACCGGCCGTCCAGCGCCGGCGGATAGGAAGATACTTGCCGGGCTCTATTCCCGCAACGGGCTTTCCGTTGATATTCACTGTGTTTTTCAACGACCAACCCGGAATTCGGACATAGACCGTGAATTCGTGCGGCTGTTCCGGGTATATCGAGACGTGAACGTCGCCATCCCACGGATAATCCGTCTTCTGTACCATCCGCAACCCGGTTCCGTCCTCCAGCTTCCCGTTCATCTGGGAGTTGTCGTAGAGGTGCACATAAATGCCATCGGAGCCCGTCGAGTAAAAGTAACCGGGCAGGGCGGCGAAAGTCCGTTCGAGATTGGGAGGGCAGCAGGTGGTGTAATACCAGGGGTTGCGAATCTTGCCTTCCGGATCTTCCACGTATCGGGAGTTACCGGTGGGATCAAATGCCAGTGGGTTGCGATAACAATAGTTCGTTCCGTCGAGCGACATCCCGGAGTTGATCCCGTTGTAGAGAGCGCGCTCCATCACGTCTGCAAATTTCGCTTCGCCTGAAGCTGCGAGCATGCGCCAGTTCCACATCATGTTGCCGATCGCGGCACAGCTCTCCCCATAGGCCCGTGCGTTCGGCAACTCATAGGGATCACCAAATGCTTCACCCTCCTGCCGCGCGCCGACGCCACCGGTGACATAGAGCTGATGTGCAGTGAGATCATCCCAGAGCCTGGTCAGGGTCTTCCAGTAGGCAGGATCTCCGGTTTCAAGGTAATAGTCCGTCGCGCCACAGCAGGCGTACATGGCACGAACGGCGTGGCCCTCCAGCCTGGTTCGCGAGGTGAATGGAATCCCGCAGAACATGTAGGTGATCTGATCGGGCCGCAGAGGGATCCGCTCGTCTCCGTGGAGAATGTAGCCGGCCAGGTCAACGTACTGTTGCTTTCCAGTGGTGCGGTAGAGCTCGATCAGTGCCATCTCGATTTCAGGGTGTCCGGCCACAATTCCTTTTTGGTTTGCGCCCGGACCGTAGTTGGGAATCAGAAAACCATCGACGAAGCGGATACCAGCCTCAAGCAATGTGCGGTCACCGGTAGCGCGATAATAAGCAATCGCTCCCTGAAGCAAATGACCAATGTTATATAGCTCGTGGCCTGTGGTCTGCGTCGGATACAGCATGCGCAGAGGTTTTCGATCTTCCACGAAGTATGTGTTCAGATACCCGCTCGGTTCCTGCGCGGCGACCACATCGTGGATCATTCCGTCGACAGTCGCTTTAAGTTCCGTCTGTTCGCCACTCTGGAGCGCGAATCCAGCAGCTTCCAGCCACTTGTAAATATCAGAGTCAGAGTAAACGGGCCCCTTTTGTGACTCGGACGATCCACCCGTGAGACGGAGGAAGTTGTCCATACGGCCGTGCAAGATGAGCTGATCATGCATTGTGGGAATGCTTGCGGTCACGTTGGTGTTACGGCGCTTGGCCCAGAAACCGCCCTCAATCGTCACCGCCCTCACGGGAAGCGGCTTCAAGCGAGCGTGGGGTGATTTAGAGAAGTCGGCGACGCCGGCGTCACTCCAGGATCCGTTCGATCCAGCAGAAGCGTCTGGCGCGTCATTCATGAGGGCAAACAGACTTGCCGGTGTTGTCCCGGCATGAGCCATCGCAGGGGCGACACAGGATGCCGCTGCTGCGGCGATAAACTCTCTGCGAGAAAGCCCGATTTCCATGTTGAGCCTCCTATAGCTCGATTTTTCGCGGCCGCGTCAAGAATATAACTTGACCTCCTGCAGGCACATACCATAGCGACTGCCTGGAGGGTCAATGGGATAGCGCGTATGAAGCCAGTCGTTTGTGAAGTTGGCGCTGTAGCAGAGCCATATGGTTTTTCCATCCGGCTGGATGAACTTACCAGGGATATTGACGAAGTAGCCCTGCGATCCGAAGTCCTTGAGATAACAGACCAGCCGCCACGGACCGGCTACTCGATCCGCTTCCAGAATCAGCGTGCTGATGGTTCGCGTGCTCGGCCAGCCGTCAGCGACACACATCAGGAACCGATCCAGGAGGGGATTGTAAGTAATGGTCACGCTCCCAAGGTGTCCCTTCCACTCCAGCATCGGCTTCATATCTTCAAAGCGGCTCGACCACTTTGCCACGCCGCGTGGATCATATCCGGCAAAGAATTCGTAATGGCTGGCGTCGTTCACCGTCTCTGGACTCAACGCCACTCTTGTTAGGTAAATCGCATCTCCCGAGAGCCAGCTCACCGCACCGAGACGAGGATGTGGCGCATCGGGAGCGGCGCCATGTCCCACGAGATATGCTTTGCCGTCGGGCGAGTACTGCATGTTCTTGCCGAAATCCACATAGTGCATGACCCCGAGCTGAGGTAGGCCAACCACTGGTACCAGCGAGCCGATGTCGCTACCCGGAGCATCGCCGTTAAACACTTTCTTTGTGTGTTCGAGAGCGTGGAGTTTCTCGGCTGTGCCGTGAATATCCTGCGAGAACAGCGGCGCCCAGGCCGTGCACGGGCTTTCAACCCAGGTCTTGCCAAAATCGCGGGAACAGCGGCAACCGAGATAAGGGCCGAGCCACGCCCAGTTGTAAACGACGTCTCCTGCCTTGCGGTAGTTGATGTCGCAACAATAGGTGCCGTAGTACCAGATGCCGTCATGCACGATGTTGGCACATGGGTAGCGGCCCCCATAAGGCATTCCTGAGGATCTCCAGTTCCCCAGTGCGGTCACTTCAAGCTGCATCGGATCGTCGCCGACGATCTTCGCAAATCCGGTTGTGGCGCTGAATCCCTGATCGCATGCGGCCGCGACCTTGTTTCCGGCGGCGTCGAGCACGTAGCCATCCGCAAACGAGGAGTATTGCACGTTGTCACTCGCCCAGGAGGGATACCATGTGTCTGCGTGGGCGTACTCCTGGTGCCGGCCGGTGAAGTAGAGTCCTCGAGACTTCTTTGAAATAGAAAGCGGACAATGCGCGGGGATTTGCGACTCCCATTCGCCGGGGTAGGGGTGTGCCGGTGCGGCTGCGGCCTGGGAGCCAACTGACGATCGAGCAGCCATAGCCGAGAGACCGAGCGCGACAAACGTCCGCCGCGAGCATTCTGTCATTTCTAGAATCCTCTTTCCTTTCCACGCAGCTGCCTTGCGTCAGGCCCTCGAACTTTGCTACGCCACAATCTTCTTCGGAAGCCCCGCAGGGTCAATGTGTCATTCAAGGTCGTCGCTCCCCGTTGGCCGCTCGGTCTTGATCCTCGTGAACGCCCATGCCATTTCCGAAACGGCTGCAGCTTCACCGGCGAACATCGAGCGCGGGCAAAGTCCACCAAAATGAAGCCAGCTGTGCAAACGATCTGTTCACACAACTGGCAGGATGAAGGAAGATCTTTCGGGTGGGACCTCTCCTCGCCGCATGCCGGATGCCCATGAAGCTGGTGGGGAGAAGACACCCCTTAGTTCATAAGCAGCGCCTGCCGAGAAGGCCGGCGGATCTCCCGTCGGCCCTCCCCTCACATGGTTAGAAGCTGGCACGCAGGTGTAACTGGAAGCTGCGCGGCGGCAACTGGTTGGTGGCCTTGCCGAACGAACTGTCGGTCATGCCCGTGTCAACACTGTAGAGATTGGTGCGGTTAAACAGATTGAAAACTTCGCCCTTGGCCTCGAACTTGAGTTTTTCCGAGAAGAACCAGGGGAGACTGAAGTACTTCTCGAAGTTGAGGTCGAAGTCCTTGTATCCGGGTGAGTCATAGGTGTTGCGGCCAAGGGTCCCTTCCTGACCTAGAGACGGAGTTGGGAATGCCGAGGCCTTGAAGATTCCATTGAGGAATTGGCTCTTCGATTGGCCGCCCAAATGCGCGCCAAACGTCGGTACGTTCGGCAGATCATAGCCATAACCGTCGGCGTTGTAGTCGCCGCCGGCATCGCCGACGATCGTGGTACCCGATGGGCAGTGGTTGTTAACGAGCGCCGCACCGCCGCTGCAGATCGGAATAAAGCCCGAACTGTTGTGGACAGTGAAGGGCAGTCCAGTATCGCCGACCCACTTGCCGCCGAATTGCCATCCGCCCAGAATATTCCGGACAACGGCGCTGGAATAGTTGTTTGGAACGTCCCAGGTGCCGTCGGCCGTGAACTGCTGGCGGATGTCGAAGTCGGCGCGTCCGCGTTGTGCTTTCAGATTGTTTGACTGAATCACGTCGGTCGTCGCCGTGATAGAGCCGCTGTCGAGTGACTGAGCATAGCTCACCTCGTCCAGGGCTTTTCCATAGGTATAGATTCCCCGCAAGGCAAGACCGTGGGTAAACGACCGAATGACCGCTACCGACCCATAATTGCCGGAAGAGTTGCCGTCGGAGTTTGCCCAACCGGTCCCAGCAAAGTAAGGATTGAGACGATTCAGCGTGTTGTTGTTTTGAACCAAGTCGCCGGCAAAGCGATTGATGTCGTTGTTGAATTCGAGCAGGTGGTGCACCTCTGTGCCGGAGTAGTTCACCTCCACGATCAGGTTGTTCTGCACTTGTTGTTGCACGCTCAGCGACCACGCCTCGACTTGCTGCATCTTGAAGTTGGGATTGTAACCACCCATACCCGCACGCGAGACGACTCCATTGATCAGGAGCTGGCCGTTGGACCCGATGGTGGCGTTGCTCGTGTTCAATACCGGACACGTCAAATTCCAGGCACCGGAAGGAGTGCAGAGGAAGGGCTTTGGCGTTGGGTTGCCCGCGGTGACGTCGTCAACCGGATTGAAGTAGTTAGGAAGGTCTCCAGCAGTCTCGTCCGTGATGTGCAGATAAGGTGGCTGGTCCTCGAACATGCCAAAGCCGCCGCGCACAGCGGTCCTGCCCTTGCCAAAGACATCCCAGGAGAAGCCGACGCGCGGTGTGAATTCTCCGATGTTGTGGTCTAGCACTTTGTGGGTGCCAGCCAGGACGGCCAAGCCGGAGGTGACTTGAGCGTTCCAGGTGGAACCGGAGCCCAGGTTGAATTTGGCCAGCGTAGGCCTGTAAATGCTGAAGAAGTTGACCATCCCATCGTAGCGGACGCCCAGGTTCAGGGTGAATTGAGGAGTCAGCTTCCAATCATCCTGAAGGTAATATCCCTGGATGAAGTCACGATAGTCGCGGTCATAAGGCGCCTGCTGGTGATTCTGCAGGTTCACGTTGGGGCCTGATTGATAGACCGGTTCATCCTGAATGAAATCGAGGAGGTTGCGGTAGTTGAACGTGGGACGGGTGAAGGCTCCTTGCTGGTGGTCCACCTCGCGCGTGTTGAACAGGTCGGCTCCGAACTTCAAGGTGTGCGTCTTGACGGTTGCCGTCATCACGTCGCGCCAGCTATAGGTGCTCTGGGTGAAATTGCCCGGCGCCCACGAACCGAAGCCTGCGAGGTTGTTGACGTTGACATACGGAATGCCTTCAGTTGCCTGTTGTGTTAGGTTCGCCCCGTACGGCCGGATGAGATTTACGCCGGTTTCATTGAACAGGTGCGTGTTGAAGGTGTGAGTCCAGTTGATGTTGACGAAATCGGAACTGTTGCCGTTGCCCTGAACACTCGCCGGGCGTGTTCCGCCTCCCGGTCCCGAGTAATAGGTGCGGATGACATCTCCGTAGAGCCGGTCGCTCTTGCCCAGATAATCGTCGATACGGAAGCTCCACTGGTAGCCGTTCTTGGGCGCGCTGTAGCTTACGGGGATGGTGCCGATGACATTCAACGTGGCGGGGATGCCCGGCGGGGGTGCAAAGTAGCCCGGCGTTCCCGCGGTTGATTCATAGGTGGCGACCGTTTCCAGACCCGTGGTGGGGTATGTCGCCGGAGGCGCCATTGTGAGGATCTTGAAGCCTACAGTGTTAGGTTCGTTGGTCTTGGCCCAGTTATAGAAGTCCTGCGTTTCTACCGTGGCGGTGTAGCTGCTGGGGGTGCTTTCGCGCAGCACATCGAAGGCGCCGAACCAGAAGAGCTTGTTCTTGAAAACCGGTCCGCCCATGGTCGCGCCCATTTCGTTGCGCGAAAATGTCGGAACCGATTTCTGAAAATGCGTAGTCGCCGAAAGAGTGTTGTTGGTAAAGTACCAGTCAATGTTCCCATGGAACTGGTTGGATCCGGAAATGGTGTAGACATCAACTGTCGCGCCGCCGTTTCTTCCCTTCTGGGCGTCGAAATCGTTGGTGCGGACGTCTACCGACTGCACAATCTCAGGATTGGGCGAGATTGAAGTCCCGCCGCCACGCGAGGGCGTGTTGGTGTAGCCGTCGTCGATCTGATACCCGTTCTCTTCCTGGCGCAACCCGGCTGCGTTGATGTTGATGGCGTACTCGTTTGTGTAGTTGTCGTTGCCGGCCGTAGTGACCCCGCCGCCCGTTATGCCGGGCGTTAGAGAAGCAAGGCCATAAATGTTCTGCCCGGACAACGGCGTTTCCTGCAGGGTCACATTGGAGATGATCGACCCTGTAGTCGGAGTAACAAGATCAACTGCGGCCGCCGTTGCAGAAACCTCGACATTGGTTGAGACCGCACCTACCTTCAGTTCGGGCGTGATGGTGCGAATCTGAGCAATCTGCAGGGTCAGCCCCTCCTGCTTCCAGGTTTCGAAGCCGGCCAACTGAATCTCGACGGTGTAAGTGGATGCGGCGATGCCATCGACGCGAAAGTAGCCGTCTTGTCCCGAGTAGACAATTTTCGCTACGCCCAGACGTGTGTCAGTAACGATCACTCTCGCCTTTGCGACCACCGCTCCGGTTGTGTCGTGCACAATGCCCTCTATTCCGCTTGAGAACTGAGCAAAAGCAGGCGCTCCTCCCAAGCCGAACAGGAGCAACATGAAGATCAAGATGCGAGTGGAACGTTTCATGCTGGTCTCCTTTTTAACGGTCAATCTGTTTCCGTGTAACAGAGTTAAGCGGCAGGGCATTCAGTGCCAGGTTCACTTAACGCCCAACAATTTTGAGAACGCTAGCGTCAGATGCGGTCCAGGCTTCGGCCCCTTCATGCGTCAGTTGCCCGGCCGCATCGTTCCAGTGCAAGTGTGTGATCTGAGAGTTTCCGTTCTCGTACGCATAGGTCTTTCCGTCATCGTTGTAAAGCGTGAATTCACCATCCGCGCCCGGGTATACAAGCACCTGCGTAACCGTCTGCAATTCCTCCGTACTCAGAATTTCGCTTCCCATCGGGATGATCGATCCCGCGCGAACAAAGAGCGGAATCGTGTCGATCGGCGCCGCCGCCTCTATCGTCTGGCCGCCTTTCACGCGCTCTTTGGTCCAGTAGTTGTACCAGTCGCCGCCAGCCGGTAAATAGACCGCGCGGCTCGTCGCTCCCTGCTCTGTCACGGGCGCAACCAGAAATGCCGGCCCGAACATGTATTCGTCGCGGATATCCGCCACTTTCGGGTCGCCTGGAAAATCCATGAAAAGCGCTCGCATGTACGGCGCACCCGTCTGGTAGGTATGAAACCCGAGGGAGTAGATGTACGGCATTAGCTCATAGCGCAGCCGCAAATACTTTTCGAGGACAGGCTCAGCTTGTTTGCCATACGACCAGACTTCGTTGTGTTCTCGTTCTCCGTGGGCCCGCATTACAGGCTGGAAAGCCCCCCACTCAAACCAGCGCACAAATAGCTCGGGATAATCTTCGTAATTGTCGACGTTGTCCCGTGCGTCAGCGGGGTCAACCAATGGCGTCTTTGCCGCGTGGTAAGTGGGGGGGATCTGCGGCGAGAAAAAACCCGCAATGTCCGTATCCCAATACGGCATGCCGGAGGCAGTGAAGTTCAATCCCGCAGAGATGGAACGCTTCAACATGTCCCACGTCGCCACGATGTCACTCGACCAAAAGACCGTGCCGTTCCGTTGCGCTCCCAGATACGCCGCGCGAGCGAGACTCATGACCCGGTGGCTGTCACCGAAATCGCGCCGGAAGCCCTCATAAACCGACGCAGTATGGAACAGTGGATAGACATTGTAATAACGGGTCCCTGAACCTACATTGAAAAAGTCTTTGGCCGGATCGATGTCTGGTTCCGTTTCATCGAGCCATATGTAGTCAAAGCCATATGGCTTCACATAGCGATCCCGAATCGCTTCCCACCACCATCGGGCGGCGTCAGGGTTGGTGGTGTCGATGTTAGGCCCGATTACGTCCTTGAAATGACCGGGATCCGGAGCGCCATCCGCGGTATGAATGAGCCATCCTTTTTGCTTAAGCATGTCGTAATACCGCGTGCCTGGAGCAAAGTGCGGCCACACGCTGAGCAGAGTCGTGATGCCCATCGAATGGAGCTGGTTGTTCATTGCGGTCGGATCGGGCCATCGAGTCGGGTCGAGATCCATCTCGCCTTGCCTGGTCATGTTCAGGAAATCCACGACGATCACGTCGAGCGGCAAATTGCGGTCGCGATAGCCCTTCGCAACGGCCAGGAGCTGGTTTTGTGTCGGATAGATCGCCTTGCTCTGGATGTAGCCGTACGCGGCCTTCGGCAGCATGTGCGCGATCCCGGTGAGCTGGCGATAACCTTCGTAGATTTCGTCACTGTTCTCGCCCGCAATTACAAAAAAGGAAACGCGGTCTCCGACTTTGGATGACCACACATTCTGCAGGTTGTAACCGAGATCGACCGTGGTTTTCGAGGGGTTATCCCAGATCAAGCCGTAGTCGCGACTCGACACCATGAACGGGACGCAGACAGTCTCTCCCCCGATCGCGTTGTATTCATGCCAGCAGTCAATGCGATGATCCCGAAGATCGAGTAGACCCTGCTGGTGCTGGCCTAGTCCGTAGTAGTGCTCGTCGGCCGGCGAGTCGAATACCGCAGAAACGTGGTAACCAGGATCGGCATTTTGCCCGCTTTCCGGGCTGCCGGCCGACTCTTCCGGCCGGTTGGGAAACATCATCCAGCGCCGCATGGTCAGCAGTGCTTTGCCAGATGCCTTGGTAATCGAGATCGTGTCGTCGAATGGTGCATTCCGGCGGGGACCGCCGCCGAAGTAATGGTCTCTGAGGGACTGATTCAGTGCGTCGAGCGGCATGCCGTGAGGCGGCGCCAGGTTCTCAGGGGATACGCGGATGGTCATTCGCTCCGAGCGAATGACGTCGTACCCGCCAGGATCCTGCTCGTGAGTCCAGCCCTTAATCGATGGCGTGCCCACGAATCCATACCCGGCGGTTGGGAGGGCTGCAGTCTTCTCCGAGCTCAGGGTGATTCGAACGATATTGGGGGCGTACGGCTCCAGCACCACAATCCTGCCTTGGCGCGATAGGACAATTTGTGTGTCTGCACCCCAAAGAGCCCGGCAACCGGCCAGGAAAAAAACCAGCCAGATTACAACCACGCCTTTACGAACGAAAGCGTTCACCCCGTCTTTCTCCTTTTCCTCTCAGCAGCGACCAATCCGGCTTTACGCAAGTTCTTCGCTTTTTGATTGGCCCCGGTTGCCGGTTGAAAAAACCAATCAGATCAATCCCGCTCGCAACACCCCTTTAAGGTTGATTGGGCCAGAGGCAATTGCGGCCCAGACGCAGAGCACACTCATACGGCAGGATATTGGATCTTTCTGCGCGGGCGGGACGTTGCGGATTCGTCCTGCTTCAACTGTCGATCAGTCTCCTCCTCGGATTGGGAGTATTTCCTTTTCGGTCCCTGACCTCTCTCTTCCGCCGATGAACCCGCTCTGGAGGCCGAAAACCGGAAGCTTGTAATCGTTTTCCGGGTCAATCGAAAGGTGGAGCGCGAAGCCGTCATAGAGTCTGATTCCTAACGAGTAAACCCGCAAGTAACACACGGTGTTTTTACGGTGTGATTCTCCGACAACTCCCTATGCTGCAGTGATTTACACGAGTTGCATCGATCTCTGTTGCCGGTGAAAACCAGCGCCACGAATCGCGGGCAGCGCTCCGCATCCTTGCGAATGAATTCCTGGTCGACAGCTTCGGATTGCTTGACCGAGCTCGAAAAGCGCTTGTCTTACGTGGCCAAGCGGATACAAAATTGCATTTGCCCGACCGGATAATCGCGGTACAGGCACTTTGCGCAGGCGGACTGGAAAATGGCGCAAACGGATTCGGCCGCGCTGGAGCCATGGTGGTGGGTGATCTATGAAGTCAGCTCTTGAATTCCCAGAGGACAGTCACGCTCACACGGCGCAGAGTGAATGCGAAGATGGAAACCGCGGGACTGTGCTTCGAGAGTTGGACAGTATCCTATCCAGCCGACACTTCAAAAGTGCGGATCGTTGCAAGCAATTCCTTCGCTACGTTGTTCTGAGCAAGCTTGACGACCACACCGATCGGCTCAAGGAACGCACAATCGGAACGGAGGTGTTCCAACGTCCCCCAGGGTACGCCACAGGAGAAGACCCCGTTGTGCGGGTACAAGCGGGCGAGGTCCGGCGAAGGCTCCAACAGTACTACCAGGAGACTCCGCAATCGTCTGCGCTACGAATTGAATTGCCTCTAGGGTCGTACTCCCCTGTGTTTCATTGGGGCAATTCCCCCGAGAACGCAGAAACACCAACGCGACCGGTGGCTCCGGACGCCTCGGCTGCTTCGCGTCGAAAGCCTCGCCTTAGGATCCTTGGCTTTGCGACAATTGGGATTCTCGCTGCATTCTCGGCTGGAGGTCTGTATCACTTCTTGAGGGTCTCTAGCGAAACAAAACCTTTGCTCGAGCAGTTCTGGAGTCCTGCCCTCGCGAGTCACGAGCCTATCCTTATTTGCGTTGCCAACGCCACAAATGGTCCGTCCGATGTACTGTCCGATCCTTCGTCGCGGGCCGATTCGCAGACTTCTCAACCAGCTGCAGCGGGAACCAGCATGGCGGCACCGAACAGTCAGAGTGTAAGGCTTACCGACGAGGATCCCGAGAAGGTTCCTGCAGCCGACGCCTCAGTTGCAGTCGTCTTGTCAGGGCTTTTCGGAAAGCTTGACAAGCCCATCCAATTGCGGATCGGCGCAGCCTCAACGTTTGAAGATTTGCGCAATTCTCCGGCGGCTCTGATCGGGGGCTTCAACAGCCGGTGGACCATTCAACTGGACTCCAACCTGCACTTCATATTTGCGAAGGTGAACGGGCAGTATCAGATTCGTGAGCAGGCAACTGGGGGTAGAACATGGGCCACCCGTTTCGGGCCGCATGGCGAAACAGTGGAAGACTTTGCCATTGTCGGCCGCCTGATCGATTCCAAAACCGGCCAGTTTGCGGTTACGATAGCGGGAATCGGGCCCCGCGGCACCCAGGCTGCAGGCGAGTTTGTTTCTTCGTCTCGTTATCTTAAAGAAGGCTTGGGCCGCGCGCCAGCCGATTGGCCGAACCGAAATCTGGAAGTGTTGCTGGAAACGACTGTGACCGACTCGGTGGCCGGTCCGCCTCATGTCATCGCAACATATTCCTGGTGACCTGCACAAAAATTAAATCAACAAGAATCACTCTGCTATAGTGCGGCTCAGGCCCCGCCATAAAAGCGGTCATATGGAGATGTTCTATTGCAAGTTCGCGATCTAGTCTCCAGCGCGCTGTTTGTCTTCCCTTTCCTGTGCGTGTTCGGGCATTCTCAACAGCCTGCGCAACCTGTAAAGACAGGAATGGGAGGCGGCATTGCCTCCGCTGGCGTGTTCGCCCCCGTCTATGACGAACATCGACGGCCTATCACTGCTGGCGGATTTGTCAATAACGGCAGTGTAGTCTTCGAGGACGTGACCCAGGCCGCGGGGCTCTCAGGCTGGCGTCATGAGATGGGCACGCCCCAGAAGAAGTACATCATTGAGACCGATGGTTCGGGTGTCGGCTTGATTGATTACGACAACGACGGCTGGCTCGACATCTATCTTGTAAACGGCTCAACCTATGACGCAATCAGCGGAAAGCGCACCCCGCCCCATGCTGCGCTCTTCCACAACAATCACGACGGCACTTTTACTGATGTGGCCGAAACTGCCGGAGTCACCAACGACCGCTGGGGTTTCGGCGTGGCCATCGGAGATTTTGATAACGACGGATGGCCCGACATTTTCGTGGCCAATTACGGCAAGAACCGGCTCTACCGCAACAACCACGATGGAACCTTCACCGACGTAGCGGAAGAGGCAGGCGTTACTCTCGGCAACTGGTCGAAAGGCGCCACATGGGGCGACTATGACGGCGACGGCCGTCTCGATCTCTTTGTTTCCGGTTACGTCCATTACGACCTGAGCAATCAGCCAAGCGCCGAGGACGGCACGGCCTCGACTGCAAACTGTCAGATGCGCGGTGCGCCCGTGATGTGTGGTCCGCGCGGCCTGCCTGGTGAGCCGGACCACCTGTTTCATAGCAACGGCGACGGCACGTTTACCGATGTGAGCGTACATGCCGGGGTTTCAGATCCAGACCGGTTCTACGGATTCACGACGATTTTTGTCGACGTAAACAACGACGGCAAAGTGGATCTCCTCGTCGCAAATGATTCAGAGCGTAATTATCTCTACATCAACAAAGGGAACGGTACATTCGACGACCAGAGCTATATTTCCGGCTTTGCCTTCAACTTCGACGGTAAGGAAATTGCCTCGATGGGTCTGGGCGTGGGCGACTATTTGAACAACGGCTTGGTCGATGTGCTGGTCACGGACTTCTCCGATGACTACAAAGCACTGTACCGCAACGACGGCAACGCCAGCTTCACCGACGTTGGCCGCGAGGCTGGGTTCGTGCAGACTGCGATTCCCTTTGTAGGCTGGGGCGATGGCCTGATCGATTACGACAACGATGGCTGGAAGGACCTGATGATGATCAACGGCCACGTCTATCCCCAAGTCGACGAGCACGACTGGGGCACCACCTACGCCGAGCGTCCGCTGCTCTTTCACAACAACCACCACGGAAAGTTCGACTATGTGCCGCCGGTGAAGGGATCGGGATTGGCTGTGGTCGTCCCGGGGCGCGGCGCCGCGTTCGGCGACCTGTTCAACAACGGCAAAATCGACGTGGTGATCAACCCAGTCGATGGGCCGCCGGTGCTGCTGAAGAACGTAAACCCGGACCGTCACCACTGGGTGGAACTCAAGCTGATCGGTGGCGTGGACCCGAAGACAGGCAGGAAGAGCCCCCGCGATGCCATCGGCGCAACCGTTTATCTCATCGCGAACGGGATGCGCCAGCGGGAAGACGTAATGAGCGGCGGCAGCTATATTTCGTCCAACGATCAGCGGCCTCACTTCGGGCTGGGCGATGCGACCGATGCCGGGACCGCTGAGATCCATTGGCCATCGGGCCAGATCGAAAAGGTCAAGCTTCCCGCCGAGGACCGAATCTTCACCATCGCCGAAGGGAAAGGCATAACAGGTGAGTTGTGCGCCAAGCAGCCGTGTTCCTGAGCCGGGCAAAGAAACCGGTAGTCGCCGGGGCCCGCAGTGGCAATTCGATACAGCTAATCGCTGAAAACGACGTGGACGTACTGTGGAGCAGGAAGGTGGTCTCGGCGCTAATCGCGTTTGAGAAACGGCGTTGGAGTTCATCGCGAATGCTTCGCCTCAACCTGATCGCCGGATTCGCCTTGGCATGCGCGTTATCGGCGCCGGCCCAGGATGCCAAGGTTTCGATTTCTTCGATAGAGTCACTCATCCGTTCGCAGCAATATGATCAGGCCCTGAGCACATTGAAGACTGCGCTGCGTGCAAGTCCAGGCGATTTCAAGCTCTGGACGCTCGAAGGAATTTGTCTCGCATTACAGGGCAACGACCGCGAGGCCCTCAATTCGTTCGACCATGCAATTCGCATTTCGCCCAGTTACCCTCCGGCTCTCAAAGGCGAAATACAAATTCTCTACAAGACCGGGGACAAACGCGCGATTCCGCTGTTGGAGAGGATGCTGAAGTCCGATCCGGGCGACGTGACCGGACATGAAATGCTCGCCACGCTCGAGCAGCGCGCCGGCGACTGCCATGCCGCCGTGTCTCAATTCCTCCTCAGCAAAGATGCAATCGCCAACCATCCTGCTTCGCTCGAGGCTTACGGCTATTGCCTGTTCAAGCTGGACCGGCCCGTGGACGCAATTCCCGTCTTCCGCGAGCTCATCCCCCTTCTCTCGGGGAGCACTTATCCGACCTACGATCTTGCCGTCCTTCTTGTTGCCACGCACAACAACGACGAGGCCATTAAAGTTCTTGAGCCGCTGCTCACTCCCGACCAAACCGACCCCGACGTTCTTAGCCTGGCCTCGCAGGCATATGAAGCGACCGGCAACACACCCAAAGCCGTCGCGCTGCAGCGTCAAGCCATCGTTCTCAATCCCAGTGATCCTGGGAACTACGTTTTGTTTGCAGTCCTTTGTCTGACGCACGATTCTTTCCAGGTGGGAATTGATATGCTCAATGCCGGCCTCAATCGAGTCTCCAATAAATCTCCTCTCTATCTGTCGCGGGGTGTGCTAAACGCGCAACTTGGAGAGTTCGACCAGGCGGAAGTGGACTTCAAAATGGCAGAGCAACTCGACTCCACGCAAAGTATCGGCGCTTATGCCGGCGACATCACGATCCTTCAGAGAAACGATCCGGACAGAGCCATGGCACAGGTGCGCCAACAATTGAAGGCTCACCTCAACAATCCGCTTTTTCGTCTTCTTCTTGCCCAGTTGATTATGACCAAGGCGCCCGAGCCACGGAGTCCCGAATTTAATGAGGCAATGCAAGACGCGTTGACCGCTGCGAAGACCAAGCCTGATCTTGTCGACGCACACGATCAGTTGGCAAGCATGTATATGAGCCTGAATGATTACCCGCAGGCTATCAAAGAATGCAAGATTGCCCTTCAATACGACCCCTCCAACGAAGCCGCAATGTATCACCTTGTCATCTCAATGCGTCACACCGGTCTTAGCGCCGATGAGCTGCAGCCTTTGGTCAAGCGCCTTGCTGAGATGCACAAGGAATCTTTGCAGCGTGAGACCGATCGCAAGCGCTACCGGCTCGTCGAGGAAGGATCGCCAACTGCACAGCCTGATGGGGGGCACTAGGTTCCTGTATGCGCAGAGCATCGCGGAAACAATACCCAGGGCAATCGATCCGGCGAGCCGACGCGTGGACAGGGTTCGCACCGCTCCAAGACAGACTCGATGTACGAATAACCCGTGAGGGGGAATCAGCAGCGAATTCTTTGCTGATTGAGCTAGATCCGTTGCGTGCGTCACACAGAGTAATCGCTGCCCGCGGTCGGCGTCGCATAGCGGCTGCGCTAGGCGTCGCTGCCTGTTTGCTCGCTCTGGAAACAAGCGCGACCATCTGCGCCCAAGGTGCGCAAAACCCGGAGAACACCCGTGCTGCCAGCCAGCAAGGGGCAACGCAGCAATCTCAGAACGGGGGAATGGCAAACGCTGGACCTCAGGAGGCCCAATTTGACAGCCAGCATCGTCCCATCACTGCGGGAGGCTTCGTCAAATCCGGCCCGATTGTCTTCCAGGATGTGGCCAAGGCTGCAGGGTTGACCAGCTGGCATCACACCGCAGGCACGCGGGAAAAGCGCGTCATACTCGAAGCCAAGGGGCCGGGAGTGTGCCTGCTCGATTACGACAACGACGGCTGGCTCGACATCTACTTGGTCAACGGCTCGAATTACGATGCTTTGACCGGCAAAGCGCCACCTCCGCATGCGGCTCTGTTTCATAACAATCACGACGGAACGTTCACCGATGTTACGGAGAAAGCAGGAGTCGCGAACGATCGATGGGGATATGGCTGCGCCGTGGCAGATTACGACAACGATGGCTGGCCTGATCTCTATGTGACCAACTATGGCAAGAACCGGCTGTATCACAACAATCACGATGGAACCTTCACCGATGTGGGCGAGAAGGCTGGCGTCACGATCGGCGCCTGGTCAGCAGGTGCTACATTTGGGGACTACGACGGCGACGGGCGCCTTGACCTGTTCGTGGATGGGTACGCTCAGATTGATCTGAGCAATCCGCCGATCTCCCGGTCAAAGACAAATAACTACGGGTTCTGTCAGTATCGTGGTGTCGACGTGATGTGCGGCCCGCGTGGGCTGCCAGGCGAGCACGACCACCTTTTTCATAACAACGGAGATGGGACCTTTTCCGATGTGAGCAAGAAGCTGGGTGTTGACGATCCCAGTGGCTATTACGGGCTCGGCGTTCTGTTTGCTGACGTCAACGACGATGGGAAACCGGACTTGCTTGTGGCCAATGATTCTACGCCGAACTACCTCTATATCAACAAAGGAAACGGCACGTTCGATGACCAGAGTTACGAGAGCGGATTCGCTCTCAATAAAGATGGCCGCGAGGTGGCGAACATGGGTATCGCCGCAGGGGACTATCAAAACAACGGACATCTTTCGATATTGAGCACGACTTTCTCAGATGATTACCCGGTCCTCTTCCAGAACGATGGTAGCGGCTTTTTTACGGACGTCAGTTACCATGTCGGGATCGCTCAGTCCTCCATTCCCTTTGTAAAATTCGGCGACGGATTCCTGGATTACGACAATGACGGATGGAAGGATCTGCTCATTGTCAACGGCCATGTCTATCCTCAGGTGGACCAGCACCCGGAGTGGGGACAAAGCTATGCTCAGCGCACGCTGCTCTATCACAATTTGAAGGAGGGCAAGTTTGCATTGGTTCCTGCCGTGGAGGGAAGCGGGCTCGCGGTGGTGACGGTGGGGCGCGGGGCGGCTTTCGGCGACATCTTCAATGACGGCAAAATCGATGTAGTGATTAACAGCATGGACGGTGTTCCGGTCCTGCTCCGTAATGTGAACCCCGATCACAATCACTGGGTTGAGTTGAAGCTGATTGGTGGGCCAAAAAGTCCCCGCGACGCTGTGGGAGCCACCGTGTATCTGAATGCGGATGGCATGCGCCAACGCGGCGACGTTCTTAGCGGCGGCAGCTATCTGTCTTCGAATGATCTGCGCGTTCACTTCGGACTGGGTGATGCTAACGACGCTGGGCGAGCCGAGATTCACTGGCCCTCGGGCGCGAAAGAGACAATCAGGCTTCCCGCCGTTGATCGCATTTACACAATCACCGAAGGCGTGGGCATCGCCGGAGAGCTCTGTGGCGGAAAACCGTGCGCAGACAACCGAGCAGCCGGCAAGGTAGAGCGACAAGCGCAACCCTAGGGGGTCTTTTCGCAGCAAATCGCACTGCAAGGCCTGCGATGCCATTCTGTCTCACGTTTCCTCTTAGTTCGAACCTCGAACATGCACGCGAGTGATCTCCGAGCCGGGCCTAGTACCGGATTCCCGCGAGGCAAGCAGAATTCTTATCTTGTCTGGGAGGACCTGATCTTGACATGGACAGTAAACTGCGTGTCTACTTCTGTGCGTACCCAGGCGGGATACAGTGAAACGTTTCCCTGCCCTCTGACCAGTACTCTTTCGAGAAGCGAGATCGCGGTTGGGTCCCAAAGAATCAATCGGCTTCGGAAGTAACGAAGCGCAAAAGACTTAGAACGGTATGTCTTACGAGTGGCGGATCAACCACTGGCGACACTGTTTAGAGCGTCCTTTGGCCGACGGAGCTAGTACTTATGGCCTCCTCCATCGAGCATCCCAGCGAAATGGACAAAGCCGCCCAGCAGCCCGCTCTTGTTGTGCCGGAGAAGGCAGGTCTTGCATTCGAAGAGCTCGATCGAATTCTGGCAAGTAAATTCTTCAAGAATGCCGTGCGAAGTCGGCAGTTTTTGGAATATGTTGTTCACCACAAATTAGAGGGCCATGCGGAACAGTTGAAGGAACGAACCATTGGGGCTGAGGTCTTCCAAAGGGCCCCTGGATACGCGACAGGCGAGGATCCCGTCGTTCGAGTCCAGGCTGGCGAAGTGCGACGACGTTTGGAGCAGTACTATCAGACGCTTCCGTATCGACCCGCTGTTCGTATTAAACTCCAACCCGGTTCCTACTCTCCGAATATCTATTGGACCTCGGCTGACTCTGAATCCGGCCCGGGAAACCACGGACCTTCGCCAGCTCAGCAACGTCGCTTGCGAATCCACCCTGTTCTGGCGATCGTGGTGGGTGTATCTCTTGTCCTGGTCGTTGGCGCCGGCCTGATTTATAACCATTCTCGAACGAGTCAGAGCACCGCTACCCCCACGGCATCGGAAAGATTCTGGGCCCCGGCATTTGCGACTCCACAGCCAGTCCTCATTTGCCTAGCAAAGCCCGTTGTCTACAGGCCATCCTTTGATCTCTACCAAAGCTACACAAGAACTCATCCGGGCACATTCGAGACGGAAGTGGAGCGTTCCAATCAGGTGCTTCCACTTGACGCCAACGAGAAGATTCCGTGGAGCAAAATCGTTCCTTACCCAGACTATGGCGTGGCCGTCGGCGACGCCTATGCTGCCGTTCGTGTTTCGTCTCTGCTCGGACAGATCGGAAAGCCGAGCCAGGTAAGGATTGGCGCGAATTACTCCTTCGAGGATTTGCGTAACTCGCCTTCGGTGATTGTGGGTGCTTTCAATAACAAATGGGCCATGCAGATCATGCCTGGCCTCCATTTCTCATTTGCCGAGGACAAGGGCCAATACATGATCCGCGAGCAGATTCCGGGGGGAAGAGCCTGGCGCGCCGACCTGAGGGAATTCCAGCGGGCTGGAGAGGACTACGCGGTCGTGGCTCGGCTGCTCGACTCAAAGACCGGCCAGTTCACCATTATCGCGGCAGGTCTCACTGGGAGCGGGACACAAGCTGCAGGTGAATTCATCTCCAATCCGGACTTCCTTGGCCGGGGGCTAAGCACGGTCCCCTCCGACTGGCAACGGAAGAACATGGAGTTAGTTCTGCAAACCACGGTGACAGATTCTGTTGCCGGCCCACCGCGGGTTGTTGCCTATTATGTCTGGTAGATACACCGCTGTTCTCGCGTAGTGCGCGATCGATGAGTTTCTCGGAGTCTTATGGTGTGATGGGCGTGGGCAAGCACGCCATATCGAGAGCCAGAGGCCGCAAAGTGACAAGTGGACCTGGACCAAATGCTCCTGACTCAGGACTGATCAAGACCGATCTCTGTATTGCCCGTAATGCGCCGTGAGCAACGCCGACCGTCGGAAAACCTTGCCACAAGCCGACTTGAACGAAGCCGCTGCGGCGGCGGACGCTTGCGCGTGCGGCTGAACCGGCCTTTGCGGCTGCCGGGGTAGCTTGGTTCGCAGAGAAGGAG
>Ga0209517_10001996_pt1 | contig 29722 bp, 24 predicted proteins | sample PeaSoiMetSII2010_FD_187695 | JGI IMG/M metagenome (GOLD analysis project Ga0209517, IMG submission 187695) | Peat soil microbial communities from Weissenstadt, Germany - SII-2010 (SPAdes) (version 2) | ecosystem: Environmental > Terrestrial > Soil > Wetlands > Peat | place: Germany...
GCCGGTGGCTACGGGTGTGGGCTGATCCTGCAGCGCGCCATCGAACAGGCGGGCGGGATCGACTCGGCAAAGGTGGCGCAGGCGCTGAACGCCACCGATGTCACTACCTTCTACGGGCGGACCAAGTTCTCGACCGCCGCCAACGAACACGGCTTGCAGGTGGGACATTCCATGGTTCTGGCGCAATGGCAGAAGGACAAGGCCGGCAAACTGGTAAAAGAAGTTGTGTGGCCACTGGCAGGCAAGAGCGCCAACCTGATGTACCCGATCCACTGAGGGCGAGTTCCCCAAAAAACGCGCAGGGTGAGATATGTCGGGTGTTCTAGCTTCCATGATCGACGGGTTGCTCGTCGGAGCAGTGTACGGACTCGCGGCGATGGGCCTGAGTCTGATTTGGGGAGTGATGGATGTCATCAATCTTACCCACGGTGCCATGATCGCGCTGGGCATGTTCTGCATGTATCTGCTGTTTGCCGCCGTGACGATCAACCCTTATGTGCTGTTGCTGCCCACCATCGGAGCCGGTTTGCTCCTGGGAATTGTCGTCTACTGGATGGCGGTGCACTGGGTGGTAGGCCGCTCCATGTTGATGAGTCTGCTCTCAACGTTCGCGGTGAATATGATGGTCATCGGCATCGGCACGGCAGTGTGGAGCACCAGCCCGTACAACGTCAACTTCGTCCTGCCCGGCATCACCATCGGAGCCTACACTTTCACCGGGAACCACATCGCCGCCGCCATCTCTGCGGTGGTCATCGCCTTGGCGCTGCAATTCTTCCTTTATCGCACGCGTACGGGCAAAGCCATCCGCGCCGTCGCCGATAACCGCGAAGCCGCCGAGTTGATGGGCATCTCCTCGACGGCGGTGCTGACGATCGCCTTCGCGATCGGCATTGCTCTGGCGTGCACCTCTGGGGCGCTAGTCTCCACGTTGTTTCCCTTCACCATTCTTTCCGGCTCGGTGTACCAGTTGAAAAGTTTCGTGGTAACCATCCTGGCGGGACTGGGCAAGCCGTTCGGAGCTCTGGTCGCCGGAGTGCTCCTGGGGTTGCTGGAGGGAGTGGTTACGCCGTTCATTGCCGTCAGTTGGATTCCGCTGATCGAGTTCGGGCTGTTTGTGGTGGTGCTGGTTGCGTTCCCGCAGGGCATCTTCGGGAAGAGGGCGACGGCATGATTCTGCGCCGGCCCTTCTTCTGGATCATTCTGCTCATCGCCGCCGGCTTCATCTACGCACCGCTGCACGGCAACAACGTTTCCTTGCGGGAAGATCTTATCCTGGTCGCCATCGCCATCATCCTGGCGAGCAACTTGAACCTGATGATCGGCTACACCGGCTACGTGAACTTCGGCCACATCGTGTTTTACGGGCTGGGCGGTTACGTGGGACTTTACCTGACGACGGTGCGCAGCTGGAACCTGATGCTGTCGGCGCTGGTGGCCGGGGTGGTGGTGAGTCTCTGCGCGTTTTTGTTCGGATTGGCCATTCTGCGCTTGCGTGGGGCGTATTTTGCCCTGGCCACCATTGGTATTCTCCAAGCCGTGCAGGCATTCGTCTCGAACTTCGATCCCTGGGGCAGATCGACGGGTATGTACCTCTCGTTCAACTCCTACCAGTCTCTGGGCGGTGCCAGGCGCGCTCTGTGGATCGCCTACTTCCTGATCATTGCGGTCATGGCCCTCTCCATGATCGTGAGCCTGGTCATTAAGAATTCCAAGTTTGGCCTGGGCCTGTTCGCCATTCGCGAGGATGAGGATGCCGCCGTGGTGCTGGGCGTCAACGCCACCATGTATAAGGCGATCATCTACAGCGTGTCCGCATTTCTGCCTGCGGTCGCGGGCGCGCTGATGTTTTTCAAGAATGGCATGATTGATCCATCGATCGCGTTCGAGTACATGCTGTCGCTGGAAGGCATCGTAATGCTGATGCTCGGCGGCCAGGGCTCCGTCATCGGTGCGGCTCTGGGCGGGACCCTTTACGAGAAACTTCGCTCCTACCTGTTGACTTCTCCCGTTCTTTCCAACTTTCACCTGGTGATCGCCGGCGGACTGCTGCTCATGGTGGTGCTGTTCGCGCCGGGAGGCTTGATCGGCTGGCTGTATCGCCTAATGCCGCGCGCACGCAAGGTGATCGAGTGAATACCATCCTGGAAGTGCGCGGCGTGAGTAAGCGTTTCGGCGGGCTGGTAGCGGTTTCTGACGTCAGCTTCAGCATCGCTGAGGGTGAGATCCTGGGCCTGATCGGTCCCAACGGCGCCGGGAAGACAACATTGTTCAATGTCGTGAATGGGGTCTACAAGGCCGACCAGGGAACCATCACCTTTGCGGGAAAAGACATTACCCACTGTTCGCCCGACCAGGTGGTCCACCTCGGCTTGGCGCGTACCCACCAGATCGTGAAGCCCTTGAACGACCTTACGGTGTTGGACAACGTCACCGTGGGTGCATGCTTCGGTCGTGAATATCTCGATATGGCCGCCGCGCGCAAGGTGGCTTCGGAAGTGCTGCAGCAGGTTGGATTGGAGCGCACCGACATGATGGCGCGCTCGCTGACCATCGCCGGCAAGAAGCGTTTGGAAATCGCGCGGGCGCTGGCGGCCAAACCCACGCTGCTGCTGCTCGACGAAGTGCTGGCGGGCCTGAATCCCACTGAAGTTGCCATGATGATCGAACTGGTTCGCAAAATCCGTGACAGCGGGATCTCGGTGCTCATGATCGAGCACCTGATGCAGGCGATCATGAGTCTTTCCGATCGCATCGTGGTGCTGAACCTGGGCCGCAAGCTGGCGGAAGGCCGGCCGGATGAAGTGGTGCACAATTCAGATGTCGTCGAATGCTACTTGGGCTTTCCGGATGTGGTTCACAAATTGACTATGGCTAACAAATTGACCTGGAGGAAATGATGGACCTGATCCTTCAACTGGAGAACCTCGAGTCGGGATACGGCGAGGTACAGGTCCTGTGGGGCATTTCGCTCGAAGTTGAGCGGGGAAATTTTACCGCCATCATCGGAACCAATGGCGCCGGCAAAACCACCACCCTGCGCACCATCATGGGCAGTGTGCGTGCATGGAAAGGGCGCGTGCTGCTGAACGGAGAAGACATCACCCGGCTTTCACCTCATGCCAAAGCCAATCGCGGCCTGGTGCTGGTGCCGGAGGGCCGGCAGCTTTTCCCCGACATGTCGGTGGAAGAGAACCTGGAAATGGGCGGGTACTCGAAACGGGCACGCAAGCGAGAAAAACAGAATCTGGAACGCGTCTATGGACTGTTCCCGCGGCTGAAAGAACGGCGCAAGCAGAAGTCTTCGACCCTCTCCGGCGGCGAGCAGCAGATGCTGGCCATGGGCCGCGGCTTGATGCAGGAGCCGGAGGTGCTGATGGTCGACGAGCTCTCGCTCGGTCTGGCCCCGGTGCTGGCGCAACAACTCTTCCTGACCTTGGGCAGCCTGCGGAAAGAAGGGCTCACCCTCGTGCTGGTGGAACAGAATGTACACCTCGCACTGGCGATCAGCGACTACACCTACGTGTTTGCCGAAGGACGAATCGGCATCCGTGGCAACTCAGACGACGTCGCAAGAATGGATGAAGTGCGGCGAGCGTACCTTGGACTCTAAGAGCGAGAGCGATTGCCGACCAACGGGAAGCTGAATTTGCGCCTGATCGGATGTACCGACGAAGTGTGGTACCAGATGCACTTTGATTGGAGGTGCAATGGCATGCAAAATGGCGCCTAGCACTCAATCACGTGGTCGCCACTTATTCGCGAGGTGAAGAAAAGGCTTTAGAGGAACGCTATGTGCGAGAACTGAGGCAGGCTGACCGCCCTAAGTGGACCAGGCCTGGACTGGCGCGATGTGATTAGCCGCGGTGTCTTCACTTGCGTTGCCGATCTGCCACGAAAGCTACGCAAGTACATCGACGCTTATGCCAGATCCGCAAAATCATTCCGATGGACTTACACCGATCCTCAGAAGCGAATCCGTACTAACGCAATCACCGGGACAGCTTACTAGTCTCCTTATCGAAAACACCTCGGATCAACTCTTCTCCCTTTCCGCAACGTCCTGCCCCGGGGCGTTTTCGATCAAGGCTAGCGACCATCCGGGAAATTGTCGCATCGCTGAACCGAAATGCCGAGCGCGGCAACTGTCACGGATAGTTTTCGCAATCAGCGGCATGTGCCGAGGTGCCGAGAATGTTCTTGGGATTTGCTATCTCGGCGTCGGTTGGGGGCGAGAGACACGCAATTTCTCTGCTTACATATGGCGGCGATGAATCTCGCGATTGACATCGACCGAAAGCGTGAGGATGTCGAGTCTTTACCCATGGCCGCCCTCAAGACAGGAATTCATGGCTAGTCTCGGAAACTGGAGATTGCCCGAGCTTTATCGTCAATTACCGACGTAACTACCGACGTAATGTTTGGCTGTGTTAGAGATTACTAATGTTAGAAATTACTAATGATCGATGGACGGGAACGCTATTTTGATCCAAGTACTCGGCTAGAGCCCCTCATGCCGCTGGAAGCGGCGATTCGCGCGGCACAAAATCGTCCGTCCTGATTGGTTTGCGAAACACGAATTGCGGGTTGTCACTGCCAATTGAAGCAGCCGCCGGACTTGGCCCTGGAAATTCGGCCATAACCGCAGGGGTTGCCCACAACGTCGGCGCTACGATCGAGGAGAACAATGTCAAAGAAAATCCTTGTGGTTGACGACTCCAGGACAGCCTTAATGATGGAGCGCGAGATTCTGGAAAAGAGTACGAAATACCAGTGTGTGACCGCGACCGACGGGCGGGAAGCGGTTGAGAAGGCGCAACAAGAGCACCCTGACTTGGTTCTGATGGATGTGGTGATGCCCCGCATGAATGGATTCGAGGCCTGCAAGATGATGCGTCAGCAACCGAGCACACGCGAGATCCCCATTGTTCTGGTCACCACTCGTGGCGAAGAGTCATACATGGAGGCCGGCTTCCAGAGTGGATGCAATGACTACATCACCAAGCCGATTGATGGTGCCGAACTGGTGGCCCTGGTACAGAGCTACTTAGGGGAGTAGAGCACCGAGGGGCAACAAGGACCTCTATGAACGATAACAAGAGCGATGCCTCTGGGCAGAAGCTCTCTGAAGCCGAACCGATGAACGATCTACGGTTGGGAGCAGCACGGAAGAGGCTGGCCGAGAGCCGGGGTCAAGAAGATGCTATCGAGGGCGTACGCGAGATCGTAGCGAATTTCCTTGGCTCCGAGGAAATCGGCCTGTTCAGAGTTGATCGCAGAACCGCGACACTCCATGTCTTTTGGTCTTTCGGAATCGACCCCAAGAAGTACGACCTGGTGCGGGCCTTGGGCGATGCTGGTCTCCAGCGGGTGATGCGCGGTGAGTGCCATGTTGATCTCGCGGCTCGCGACTGCTCCGGCGCAATGGCTAAGGTCCAGGCGTTTGTTCCGATCCGCTGGGCAAACCAAACGATAGCGATACTTGCGATATTGCGTTTGCTTCCCCAAAAGCTCGCCTTCGACAGGTCCGACATGGAACTGTTCAAACTTCTTTCCGACGAAGCAGCTAAGCCCTTGTTTGGCCCGAGCGTCCACTCGAAGCTAGCGACCGAGGGACGAGGGATGAGAGCATGAGAGAGAATGCCCCCAAGTTCAATCCGGCAGTCCTGCCCGCAGAGTTCATGAAGCGTTATGAGCATGCGGACTCCAACGAACCCCGGCACTTCCTCTATCCGGGGCAGGTGTTCGTAACGCGCGATCCGATCACCATCTCGACCATACTCGGATCATGCGCAGCCGTCTGCCTCTGGGACAGGCACAAGAAAGCCGGAGGAATGAACCACTACCTCTTGCCTGAGGGGGTTAATGAAGGGCCCAACCGGCTGCGCTACGGCAATGTCGCCAATCCTGAACTGCTGAACCGGGTGCTGGCGTTGGGATGCGAAGTCCGACATTTGCAGGCCAAGCTTTTCGGTGGGTCCAGCGCTTTCAGTGGTGACCCATTGCAGTCGTTGGGCTCAAGGAATGTGCAGCTCGCCGAAGAGTTTCTTCGTTCCGCGGGCATTCCCGTGGTGGAAAGAGATGTCTCAGGAAAACATGGCCGCAGGTTGGCCTTTCAGGTCCTCGATGGCGTGACGACGATCAGGAATTTTGACCAAGTGTAGTAGAGACCAGGTCGCTGCCAATTGGCGCGGACCACGAAGGGATGAACAGTGGAGTTAGCGGACTTTGACCGGGAAGCAGTCCTGGCGTCGTTCCTCGTCGAGTCGGAAGAGGGCCTGGACTTGATGGAGCAGGCGTTAGTTCAGATGGAATCGAGTCCTTCCGATCCGGAACTCCTGCACAATATATTCCGCGTTGCACATACGATCAAGGGAAACGCGACCTCGTTGGCACTCAATGAACTAGCGGGGTTTGCCCACGTCGTAGAGGACCTGTTGGATGTCTTTCGTGAGCAGCAGGCGCTGCCCAGCGCAGACTTGATTTCACTGCTGCTGAAGGCTGTGGATGAACTTCGTGCCATGGTCTCAACCGCGGCGGCTGGGTCCCGCGAGCTTACCCTAGGACAACAGGACCTCATAAAGCAAATCGTGCGGGAGGTCGAAAAGCGGTCGAAAAGGGTGGCCACCGCCAGCGGGGTCCCGGGGGAATCCGGTTCAGCGGCAAAGGTCGATATGCTTCCGGGTGCCAGTCACCGCACGCTGCGCGCGGATGTCGACAAACTGGACCACATGTTAAATCTGACCGGGGAAATTGTGATTGCGCAAGGCCGCCTGCGCCAGATGATCGAGAAACTCGGCACCGAGCAGGGACGTGCCATCCTGGAGATGCATCGCGAGGCAGAGCGCCTGTACATGGATCTGCAGAGTGAAGTGATGAGTATCCGCATGGTCCCAGTCGGCCCCCTGTTTCGCCAGTTTGTCCGTTCTGTGAGGGACCTTGCCCGGAGCCACGGAAAATTGGCCCGTCTTGAAGTGGTAGGAGGAGACGTCGAGGTTGACACAACCGTGCTCGAACAATTGAAGGACCCCCTGCTGCACTTGGTGCGTAATGCGGTCGATCACGGTCTCGAGAAGCCAGCCTTGCGCGAAAGCCAAGGCAAGAATTCTTGGGGACTGATCCGGCTAACGGCCGCCCATAGCGGCGGAAATATCATCGTAACGCTGCAAGACGATGGAGCAGGGTTCGACCGCACACGGATCCTCGACAAAGCGAGACGCCTTGGACTCTTGTCTGGCGAAGACGAGATTCGCGACCATGACATTTACGACCTGGCGTTCCATGCGGGATTCTCAACCGCTGAATCGGTCACCGATCTTTCCGGCCGTGGGGTCGGCCTGGATGTCGTCCGGCGCAACATCGACATTTTGCGCGGGACGGTGGAGATAGCAAGTACAGCCGGCAAAGGCACCACCATTACCATCCGCCTGCCGTTGACCCTGGCCATCATCGAAGGGTTCTCTGTCAGGGTCGGCACTGAAACCTTTGTCGTCCCCCTGGAACATGTAACCGAGTGTACGGAATTGCCAGCGGAACAGCGCAACGCGGAGGCCAGCGGGATCCTTAGTCTTCGTGGAACCGCCCTTCCCTACGTCCGATTGCGGCGCGTGTTTGGCCTGTCCGGTGCGGCCCCTAAGAAGGAGAACATCGTGGTCGTCAAGATCAATGAGTTCCATGCCGGAATCGCAGTTGACGAACTGCTGGGTGGGATGCAGACGGTAGTAAAGCCGCTGGGTAGGGTGTTTCGGGGGGTCCCCGGGATCGCCGGCTCTACGGTTCTTGGGGACGGACGGGTCGGTTTGATCATCGACGTTCCCAGTCTTCTGCGCGGAGTGATGCAATCGACTTTGCAGCCGCAAGCTTAGCTACAAAAGGCAGCTATAAGAGAGGTGAAGGACAATGAGAACTTGGCAAGATCGGAAAATAGGCACGCGACTGGGGGTTGTCTTCGGGGCCATTCTGCTGTGCGTGATTGCGGTAGGTGGATTCGGACTGGGCTGGCTCGGTCGCCTGAACTCCAACATGTCGGCCTCGGTGCAGAAGCGTTACAACACGGTTGAGTTGACGCACCAGACCATTGAGAACTCAATCACCAACGCCCGCGTCACCCTGCAATTGTTCGAGACCACCGACCCCGAGGAAGAGAAAAAACTGAACCAGCAAAACGAGGGGATCACCCACCAAATCAGCGCGCAGGTCACGGAAATCGAACAGAGTCTCAGCTCTGCCCAGGAGCGAGACCTGTTTGAGGTCGTCACTCAAGACCGGCAGGCCTATATTTCGGCCAGGCAAAGAGCCAAGACGCTGCTGGCCGACAAGAAACGCGACCAGGCGCTGGCAGCGTTGCGCGAAGACGTGATCCCGGCGCTCGACAGGTACCGTGCTGCGTGGCAGAGGTTCATTGACCTTCAGACCGCTGCCGTACTGCAAAGTATGAAGGAGAGCCAGGAAGCTTACGCCATGGGGCGCAGGATTGCGCTGTTCGTGCTGGCCGTGACTCTGATCCTGGCCACGCTCGCGGCAATCAATGTTACGAAGAGCATTACCGTCCCTATCCAGCAAGCAGTCGAGCACGCGGAGCGTATCGCCGCCGGCGATTTGACCAAGGAGATCCTTGTAACAGGCCGTTCCGAGACCGGCCAATTGCAGCAAGCCATGCAAGAAATGAGCAGCAAGCTGTCGGGCATCATCCGGGACGTTCGCGAAGGGTCCGCAGCGGTCGCTTCTGCAGCCCAGCAGGTCTCCGCCTCCTCGCAGAGTCTCTCGCAGGGCACGAGTGAACAAGCTGCTTCTGTGGAGGAAATGAGCTCCAGCCTGGAACAGATGAATGCGTCCATTACCCAAAACGCCGACAATAGCCGGCAAGTGGAGCAGGCGGCTGCCAAGGGGGCCTCAGCGGCAGAAGAGAGCGGCGATGCAGTCAAAGAGACGGTCGAAGCCATGAAGCAAATTGCCGCCAAGACCTCGGTGATCGAAGAGATCGCCTACCAGACCAATCTTCTTGCGCTCAACGCCGCCATCGAAGCGGCTCGCGCAGGAGACCAGGGGCGGGGCTTTGCGGTGGTCGCAGTCGAGGTTCGAAAGTTGGCCGAGCGGAGCCAGTTAGCTGCGCAGGAAATCGGCGGGCTCGCCGGGAAGAGCGTCAGCGTGGCCGAACGATCTGGCCAATTGCTCTCTGACCTGGTGCCGTCCATCAAAAAGACTGCGGAACTGGTGCAGGACGTTGCCGCGGCATCCACCGAGCAGTCCGGCGGAGTGACGCAGATCAACAAAGCGATGTCCCAGGTTGACACGGTCACGCAACGCAACGCGTCGTCTGCGGAAGAGCTTTCAAGTACCGCGGAAGAGTTGGCTGCACAGTCCGAGCAACTGCAGCAGTTGATGACTTTCTTCCGGGTAGCAGGAGAGCAGCCATCCCATCGCAACGGCGACGGCAAACAGCGCGTGGTCATGCCCCTAAACCCTGCGTTCAGGAGCGAATTCGCACAGCGTAGCCACACTCAGCCGGCCAGCGGCAAGGTAGCGGAAGAACCTAACTTCTCTCCGTTCTAAGGTGGACGCTGTCCGGCCCCAAGGGGCCCCACACTGGCTTGGCCGTGGGGAAAGCACGGCGCATTCGACGAAGCAAACGGCAGAAATGCGAGGAGCGAAACTATGGGAGCGTCGAACCAAGGGAAGAACCAACTCCCTCTGAGCACGGTGCAGTACCTTACCTTCTTAACTGCGGGCGAGGAATATGCGATCACCATTGTCAAGGTGAGTGAGATCGTTGAGTACGAGGCTGTCACCACCGTACCCAACACTCCGATCTGGATCCGCGGTGTGACGAACCTGCGAGGCAGGGTTGTCCCGGTGGTCGACCTCGCGGTGAAGTTCGGGTTGCCAGCCAGCGGCATTTCCAAGTTCTCCTGCATCATCATCACCGAAGTGATGTTCCAGGGCGAGAAGCTGACCATGGGGGTTCTGGCCGACTCCGTGAGCCAAGTCATTGAGCTTTCCGCTGACGAAATCGAAGCGACCCCGCCTTTCGGTACTCGTGTTAAAACCGAATACCTGCTCGGCATGGGAGCACTGGGCAAGAAATTTTGTTTGATTCTTGACATCGACAAAGTACTCTCCGCCGACGAATTGCTGGCGGTCACGGAGTCGGTTGCCGACCCAGGGCCTTCGAACGACGGGGCCATTGATGCACCGGCCAAAGAAGCACACTTCGAGGCCGGAGCGTAGCTGTGCCCGCTGGAACCGCTGCAGGCAAGTCCCGCCATGTTGACCAGTGCCTTGAGCAGCCACCCCATCTCTCGGTTACTCCCGCGCTGTTCCAAAAGTTCCAGACGCTAATCTACGCCGAAACCGGCATCTGGCTGGGGAGTTCAAAAACGGCCTTGTTGTGCGGACGGCTCTTTCGACGGCTTCGGGCGCTGGAAATTGATTCACTGGAACGTTACTACGAATGCGTTGCACAGCCGGACCAGCACGAGGAACGCGCCCGGATGATCGACGCAATCACCACCAATGAAACCCGCTTCTTCCGCGAGCCCAGGCAGTTCGAGTTCCTGGTGCAGAGAGTGTTTCCCCGTTGGCGGGCGGACGCCGAACACCGGTTGCGGCCCAAGAGAGTGCGGATCTGGAGTGCCGGATGTTCATCCGGGGAAGAGCCGTACACCGTGGCCATGTTGCTTGCCAAGTATCTTCCAGCGGAGGAAGGCTGGGACGTGCGGCTTCTGGCCACTGACATCTCGAACCGCGTGCTGGAAAAGGCACGTAAGGGGATTTATCCCATCGCGAGGTCGGCGGAGCTTCCCAAGGACTTGTTGCACAGTTTTATGTTACGCGGAATTGCTGAGCAACAAGGCGAGATGAAAGTGAAAGTCGAAATCCAGCAGATGGTCGACTTGCGAAGGTTGAATCTGGCCCGGGAGTCCGATCTCATCGAAGGTCCATTCGACGCCATTTTTTGTCGCAACGTCCTTATCTATTTTGACGTGGCGTCAAAGCGCAGGGTGATCGCGAACCTGGTCCGTCATCTCACGGCCAACGGTCTTCTGTTCGTGGGCCACGCAGAGAACTTGAACGGCGTGTCGTCCCAGCTACGGAGCCTTGAGCCGACCATCTACACAAGAGGAAACCTGTGAGGACGGCGCAGAAAGAATCCTTCACTGCGGCCCTAAGGTACCTGAGGAGGCCGAAAGAGCGTGCCACTTATGCATGATGATGGCCTGCAAGTCTTGGTCGTGGATGACTCGGCGATGGTTCGCCAAGTTATGCAGGCCATCCTGGGTACCGACCGCAGGATTAAGGTCAAGGCCGCGGCGGATCCGCTGATTGCGTGGGTAAAGATGCAAAAGGAACCTCCCGATATCGTCATTACGGACCTCGAAATGCCGCGGATGGACGGCCTGACTTTCATCCGAAAAATCATGTTAGAAATGCCTACGCCAGTCGTGGTCTGCTCCGGTCTGGCTGCTCGCGGCACCGAGCTCGCATTTCGCGCGCTCGAAGAAGGGGCAGTCGAGGTAATCACCAAGCCCAAGGTTGGCGTGCGTGAGTTCCTGCATGAATCGGCCGTGACCCTCCTGGATGCGGTCTGGAGTGCGTCTCAAGCGCAGATCAGGCCCCGCCCGATGGCCTCAGTTCCTCGACTGACGGCCGATGCTGTCCTGCCTCGCAAAGGCAAGTCCCGCTGTGCAGGGACGCCGAACGGAGTCATTGCGGTGGGTGCCTCCACCGGTGGAACCGAGGCTCTGCGCGTCTTCCTCGCAGCACTGCCCGCCGACTGCCCGCCGGTCGTGATTGTGCAGCATATGCCCGAAGGCTTCACCCGGGCCTTTGCTGAACGCTTGAACAAGGAGTGCGGAATAGAAGTCGAGGAGGCCCGGGATGGCGAGCGGCTACGAACTGGCCGGGCACTGATTGCCCCGGGCAACCGGCATATGCTCGTCAATCGCAGTGGCGAAGAACTTGTCGTCCAGATCATCGATGGGCCGCTGGTCTCACGCCATCGTCCGAGTGTGGATGTGCTTTTTCGCTCGGTAGCCATTTCCGTTGGCCCAAAGGCGGTTGGCGTCATCATGACTGGCATGGGCGATGACGGCGCCCAGGGCCTCTGTGAGATGAAGGAGGCTGGAGCGGCCACGATCGCGCAGGACGAAGCGAGTTGCATCGTATTTGGAATGCCCAAAGAGGCGATTTTCCGCGGTGCCGTGGATGTCGTTGTGCCTTTGGAGCAGATCGCCAGCGCGGCCCTGAACCTACAGAGAGATTAGATAGGCAAGATGAGAGAGGACTGCAGCCGGTGCCCACAGCGGCTCTGGAATCGGCAAGCGGCCGGTGTGCGCGCTCCGCCAGCGTTCAAAGCGCCGGTAAACCCTCCGCACGCCGTGGGGAATATCCGCTGGGTCGGTCGCCATCGTCAGTCCTCCTTCCGCCCACTGGACGAAAGACTGACCTTAGCAAGCTAGCCCCGCCCGAGTCACACAGGCTTGCCGGACCCCGAGGAGTCCTTCAGCGACCAAATCATCCGTGACGGGTTATTCCGAGCTGTTCGTTGTATTCGAATATTTCGCTCAACTTGCGAATAATGCGCTCTTTGAGCGTGAGCTTTACATGAGGCCCTTCCGGAGTCTCTTTCTTGCCAGCGATTTTTGGGTCAAGAGCAGGTACGGTGCCAGTAGCCATGATCGTCTCCTAAGTAGTTGATAGAGTGTCAGCCCCCGGCTTGTGACGAGCCTTACGCCAGAGCAGAGTTTTCTGTGCAGGGGATGCTCAAGGCTACAATCGCAGGCCGATAAGGGGCAGATCACCCAAGGCGTAGTACTTCAGACTCTGCACCCCTTGTCCTCGGCGGGTTTATTGAAGAATGGATTGCAGCTTCGCCTCGGGAATCCCATTGCCGAAGCGGCAACGGCTGCTCCGGCTCTGAAGTCGATCGCGATGTGTTTTGTCAGTATTGAGCGAATCCAAAGCCTGCCGGGCGATTTGCTCCAGAGGCAAAACAAAATCCGTCGCGCCCCGAGCGATGGCCTCCCGTGGCATTCCGAAAACAACGCAACTTGGCTTCATCCTGCGCGATTGTGATGGCGCCGCACTCGCTGCTACCGCCAGCAGCAAGAAAAAGAGAATAAAGCGATGCACGATCTGAACAATGTCATCGGCGTGACTGTCGTCCTTCGCAAAGATGAGCGTCTTCGGCACTTCGGTTCGGCCGGCGAGGGAAATGTGTGTGAGGAGAAGTTGGATTAACTCAAATCCAGGGCATTGCAACGCTTGAGAGGCTTTGTTCCTGAGAGGCCCGCGGCGCGCCCAGTACTAAGGAGAACCGTGGGTGTTCAACTTAACGAGAGTCGCACAACAGCAGATCGCTTTGCTCGGTTGAAGGCGCTCGAGCGCCCTTCGACCCTACCCGTATGTTCGGCGGGAATCTTCCTAAGAACCGAGCAACGCGGATCGAAGCCGAGACACAGGAACCCCAGATGCCGGAACTGGTGCTGGCTTTTCCGAGAACGCACAGGGTCCGCAAAAAGGTGTCAGTCTAACAGTTTAACCACGCTGAGGCTGCACGGGGCTTCGAACGCCGTGGCGGGCAGTGATGCACTCCAAGCGGCCTTGACAGTCTAAGAGAAACTGCAGTGCGAGGTCTTTCAAGAAACGCCGATAGTCTGCATCTCCCTATTCGACTGCTACTTTCGTGCCCTTCTGAGCCTGATTCGACAAATGCTCAATGCGCGCGTTTAGCATCTCGCGGACCGCCTTAAGAAACTCGACACGTGAGTTTGCCAAGTGCTGTTGGGCAGCAGGCGAAATCCCCAAGTACTCGCGAACGGTGTCTACGATTTCGCGGCATGGGCAGGGCTCGTGAGCAGCATGGTCCCTCGCCGTTGACTGAGCTTCCTGTGGCTCGTTCATTGTGCCTCCTTCATTTCAACCGTCAAAACACGATTTTCCAACCGCGCTCTGACCGGCAGCAAGCCTGCCATCGACCGCGGCAAGCCAACATGGCGGCGAAGCGTACCGATTTCGACCACAAGCTCGTCGCCCTTCTTGAATAGTCCGATTTCACCTTTGGTGGCAAACGGCAGCAGTACCCGAACTTCGTACACTCCGTTCTGTTTCCCGAAGCTGAAGGGCTTTTCTGTCCGCGTTACCGCCGACGGATCTTCCCCTGCAGGATACAGCACTTCGGCTAGCTCCTCCAGTCGTTGTCTCCCCAGGACCTCGCGAGCGAACAAGGGCACGCGCTTCACCGGAACTGGAGCAAAGTATTCTTCGATCTCGTGCAGAATCTTGTCCTGTGAGGTGTGCCACTCGTTGAACCAAGCGTCGCTGACTTCATTCGGGAGCAGACGGTTGACGATGACCGCATCCACCGTCAGCCCGTGCAGGGAAAAATATACAAACGCGCGTTCCGTCTCTCGTAGGACCATTTTCTCCGGGTTGGTGACGAGACGAACACTGGTGGTGCGCGGGTCTTCCATGATCTCGTCCACGCCTTCCAACTTGCCAAACAGATCGCGGATATTTACGAAGTAGCTGTCCGTTGGGAGTTCGAACGGCGCCACGCGGTTTACGATGGGCCGCACCGCCTTCAAGAAGTTACGCTGAAATGGAAAAATGTGTTTCATGTACCAGTCGAGCGTGGTTGGCATGCTGATAAAGCGCATGGACTCGGCAGTCGGTGCGGCGTCGAGCACGATTACGTCGAAACGCTGCTCACGCTGGTATAGGTTGACGTACATCATGGCGCTGAGCTCTTCCATGCCGGGCAGGATCGCAAGTTCCTCGGCCTCTACCCCGCTGATACCGGTAGTGCGGAATACCGAGATCACATAGGAAGAGATCTCCTGCCAATGACGCTTGATTTCCTTCTGAATATTGAGCTCCTGGATCCAGAGCCGGTCACCGAGCGGCAACGGGTCGGAGGTTTGGAGGTGAAAGAGGTCGGTCTCCAGATCGAAGGAGTCTGCCAGGCTGTGTGCCGGGTCGATGCTCATGACCAATGTGCGATAGTTAAGCGCGGCAAGTTTGACGCCAGTGGCGGCGGCCAGGCTGGTCTTGCCCACACCGCCCTTGCCCGTGAACATGAGGATCCTCATACCCCCATTGTAAAGGGCCGGATGTGCGACTGCGTTTCGTGCGAAAAGAAGTACAGAAGTAAGGACAGAGGCGATGTCCGGAGTTATCGAAGCCGAGCGATCCGGATTTGCCGACCATAGAACGCAAGATTCAGAGCGCAGATGATTACTGCTGCAATCGTTAGCACGGTTGAAGAAATGTCTGGATAGACCAGCTTGTCCAGGTAGTGGAGCAGGAACCCACCCTCATATGGCTGGATGCCAGCTTTGCCCTCGAGCCAGTTCTCTAGCAGAGTCAAAGGACACGGCCAAGGAAGCAGTTCCGTAAGGACTCCCCAGACAAGAGAAGCGATATGCAGCCAGCGAAGAATCGGGCGCGAGCGCGTCAGCAAAGCGCCGAAGACTACCCACAAAATGAACAGCGCATGAAGGACCAGGACGAAAATCGCCAGTACAGAATAGAACTTCGAAGCAAGAACAGCTGCATGCATCTCTAGAATTTACAGCAACGACAGTTAACGATCGGCCCGATACACATCACATCCACAGTGTTCCGCGACCCGGAATAGGATTGTTGCCAGTGGATTGTGCGAAAAATGCTCGGGACGCCTAGCTCGCTCTAATTTGCTGCACAGTTGTCGCAGTTTGGCAGCTCCGTTCGCCTTGAGCCAGCGGAGCCGATCAGACCGATGCCGTGCGATTGGTTCGCCGACACCGTAAATAGTGATGGCGTCACCATCCTCCTCCATACGGATTTCCAGCAACGCCTTCTGTGCTTTTAACTGCTGCAAGGTTTGTTCAGTTTGCCGAATTTCACGGTCAAGCTCGTGGTCAGCCGGCAGCCGTCGAACCAACTCCGGTGCCCGGATTCGATGTAAGACCGCCGGAACATCGGTGCTTACTTCGCAATCTGGATTCCTCGCATGTTGTCACACGGCGGAAGTTGGCGCCTACCAGAGCCCGATTTGGCTCGGGGAGGTGTCCCAAAATCCCCGCAGAGGGTTCGGGCCCTCCGGGCTCGTCTGCTGCATTAATTTGGGGGTCGCGGTCAGGGCGGGGCTTCCGCACCGCCTTTTGGATTTGAGGAGTTAAAGTCCGTAGTCGACTTCTGCCCAACCGTAGGTCGCACCGCTTTCCCGGCTTTCTCATCCAATTCGCATGAGCAACGAGTTAGCAGTGTCGGTACTGGATCTTGTGGGCATGCGAGCAGGGGAGGGCGCGAGCAGCGCAATTGCGCGGTCGGTGGACCTAGCACAACACGTGGAGCAGTGGGGATACGAACGCTACTGGCTCGCGGAACATCACTCGATTTCTGGACTGGCTTGCTCGGCCACTCCGGTGCTGATTGGGCATGTGGCGGCAGCGACGAAGACGATTCGGGTGGGCAGTGGCGGAGTGATGCTGCCGAACCATGCACCGCTGGTGGTAGCGGAACAGTTTGGGACGTTGGAAGCGCTGTATCCGGGACGAATTGATCTGGGGCTGGGGCGTGCTCCAGGTGGTGACCTTCAAACAATGCGGGCGTTGCGAAGGGATTTGCAACAAAGTGGGGAAGATTTTCCGGCGCTATTGGAGGAATTGCGGACATATCTGGGTCCGGAGAAGCCGGGGCAAGTGGTAAAAGCGATTCCCGGACAGGGGAGCAATGTGCCGATCACATTGCTAGGGTCGAGCGGCTTTAGCGCGCAACTGGCAGGAACGTTGGGGTTGCCATTTGCATTCGCGGCGCATTTTGCTCCCGATTATCTGTATGCAGCCGCGCAGCTCTACCGCGAGCACTTTCAGCCCAGTGCCGTATTGCGGAAGCCATACCTGATGGTGGGGGTACAGGTGATTGCGGCAGAGACGGATGCGGCAGCCCGACGATTGTTCACGACCTTGCAGCAGCGCTTTCTGCGACTGATCCGAAACCAGCCGGTGGAGTTGTTGCCCCCAGTGGATTCCATGGAACCGCTATGGCAAGACTGGGAGCGGGCAGCGGTGGAGAGCAAACTGGGCGCAGCGATTGTGGGATCGAATGCAACCGTGAAGGCGGGGCTGGAAAAGCTGGTGGGTGACACGGGACCCGACGAGGTGATCGTGGTGACTGATACGTATGAACATGCGGACCGACTGCAGTCGTATCGGCGGGTGGCGGACGTCGCCAAGATGATCGAGGTGAAGCCAAGCGCAGGGGTCGGAGCCTGAAGGCTCGCCGACAGTAGAATGAATTGAATGGCTGTGTCGGTCAAACTGCAGAACACAGGCGATGCCGGCGTTGCGCCTGAAGTTCGGGCACTAGTGGAACACGCTCTGAGTAACAGTCCGGGAGATTGGCGGGTGTCGATCGTCGGTTCTCGCGAAAACGACAGTTGGGAAATGAAGATCCTGGGACCGAACGGTTTTGAGCGGTCATACACATTGGTGGGAAGTGCGGGAGAGCACCAGCCTTTGGTGATCGGGAACGTGCTTCTGAGGTTGCTGCCCGCGAAGATGCCGCGGGGGTGAAAGAGATTCTCTACCTAGCGTGTCAGTGAAGGGGCCGATCCCCCCCCGATTCCAGCCCCGAAACCACTTGCCATGTTTTGGTAGCAATTTGGTAGCAAATTGCGCCGACTATTACGGTTTTAACCCATTCCGCCGGTCATAAACTCATTTAGAATCAATGGCCGGCAGGTTCTTAACTTCCATGGCATGGAAGAGGTCGTCGGTTCGATCCCGACCAGGTCCACCAAATCTCCTAACAACTTAGATGGGACGGCGCTTTTAGCGACGGCGTTTGTGTCATGGTTTGTGTGGCGGCAGTATGTATGTTCTTCCTTTGAAATGCTAGCCTGAACAGGCTGCGGAAAATCCCAAGGTTTCGTATCAGGGCATCGCTTTAGCGATGCCGCCAGTCCCGCGAAATCGAGCCCCTTCAGGGGCTGGGCCGCGCAGCATGTGAAACCGCAATGCGCGAACGCCTCTTCCATTCCGTCACACTCATTACGTTCGTGCTGCTTTCACTGTCCGCAGACTTATCGGCGGCAACGGCCGGCCACTGGACGGTCTTCAACCAACCTGCCCGACTCGTCAACGGAACGCCGGTGCTCTTCCGCGTCACCACGGCGAAGCCGGTGCGCACGCTTTCGGGCAACTGGCTTGGCCACGAGATCGCGTTCAGCTTCGACGCCAGCCACAAATCATGGTTCGCGCTCGCCGGGGCCAGTCTTGACACCAAGCCGGGAGCTTATTCCATCCAGCTTCACGCCGAAACAACCGCCGGAGAAGCGATCTCATTCGAAAAGAAAATTCGCGTGGAACGCCAGCGCTATCCCCGCGTGCTGCTGAAGGTTCCCGGACGCTATACCTCGCCCAGCCCCGAAGACCAGCGCCAGATCGAACAGGACAAGGAAACAAAAGCCCAGGTTTTTGAAACCCTCAGCCCCGGCCGCGAATGGAAGGGTTCGTTCGCACCTCCGGTGAATGCCGAGATCTCTGACGTGTTCGGGGTTGAGCGCGTATTCAACGGATCGGTGCAGAGCACGCATCAGGGACTCGATTTCCGCGTGCCCAGTGGAACCTCGATCGCAGCGGTGAATAGCGGGAGGGTCATCCTGGCGCGGCCTCTGTTCTTTGAAGGGAATTGCGTGGTGATCGACCATGGCCAGGGACTGCTGACGCTCTATCTGCACTTGTCGAAATCCTTGGTCAAGGAAGGCGACGATGTGGGTAAAGGGCAGGCGATTGGACTCAGCGGAGGCACGGGACGCGCTACTGGTCCTCATCTGCATCTGGCCGTGCGCTGGCAAGGCGTGTATCTGAACCCACAGGTGCTGCTCAAATTAAAGTTGCCGTGAGGGAACGGTGAGACGCGGCACGCCAAGCCAAAAGCCAAAAGCCAAAAGCCAAAAGCCAAAAGCCAAAAGCCAAAAGCCAAAAGCCTAGTACCCAGACGCTAGCAGCGCATCTTCCGCGTCCCACACGCCATCGCGAAACGTAACGCTCCTCCCCGAGATCGCAGGAATGCGCTCACCCGGAACGATGATCCCCACCAAGTTCAGCGGATCGGCGGCTGCGATGACGACGCGCTCGGCATTTGCGTTCTGTGGCAGCTTGCGGTGGGCGCGCAATGACTCGACCGCCACCGGAAGCGCGAACTGCTCTCCCAGAAATCCATCCACGAATCGCCCGCCGCGGATTTCGCCGCGATCCTCGAGCCGGCGATAGCCGATCTGCAATTCACGCCATCGCGGCAGATTCGTTTCCCGCACCAGCAGATCACGGAAGACCACGCCATAGCGCCGCAACAACATCCAGCAGCAGGACTCGACGCTGCGATCGCGATCCGCACCTTCGGTGTGCAACAGCGACCACCGTCCCGGCGCATGACGCGGCCGGCGCATTTTTCCGAGGCTGCTGCCAGACGCACTTTTCGGCGTCACCAGTGCACGCAGGTTCTCGAATCCGTCGGCGGTCACGAGGCCGGCTGCAACCAGTTCCCACAATCCGGTTTCGATTTCCGCTTTGAGCCGGCCCGTCGCTCGCACCATGTCGGGAAAAAACAGCGCACCCCGCTGCTTCAAAAGTTCAAGCACCGCCTGCGCTACGGGGCTTAAGAACGAAGTAGCAGAATCCTCCGCCCCGGGATGATGCGGGCGCAACCAATCGGCATCTTCGCGCACAAAGAATGCAATTGGCGCGACGCGCGTTGGAATTACTCGCCGTCGGTGCTCATCGTTGCCGGTGGCTTCAAGAGTCGCCGGATGGGGCGACAGCCGGCCCCATCCCACCGCGCCTGCCAGGCAGAGTTGATCGAGGTGCGCCGGATCGTAGTCCGAGATTCTTCGTGCCAGCACAAACCGTTCCCACGCGCTTGCTGGAATCTCAAATCCCTGCAATTGCCGGATCACTTCCAGCGTTCCATGCTCTCCCCGCACCTGCGTACCCGGAGCGAGGTGCTGCCAGCGTAGGAGCCAGTTCATGAACTGCGCTGCTTTGACAGGTTCGATCTGCTTGCGCAACGTTGCGACCGTCAGGCGATGAATGCGAGCCAGCAGACGGCGCTCGCACCACTCTGTTTCGAGTTCGTGTCGAGCGGACACTGCTGGGCGCGAATCGGACGGGCGGAACTTGCCGCGCAGAATCGCTCCGCTCGCTTCGACGCGGAGTAATGCTTTCTCAATCTCAGTCGCCGGCAGTCCGAGTAGCTCGCCAATTTCCGACGCCGTGGTCGGGCCAAGATGTGCTATCCATCCTTGCACTGCGGTCAGCACAGCATCGTCAAAGCTCGGCGTAGAGACGCGGCTTGCCGCGTCTCCGGTTGGGTCCACGGTCTCCTGACTCGCAGCGGGAGACGTGGCAAGCCGCGTTTCCTCGGCTGCGGGATGCATTGCCCGGAACCATTCGACCCGCTCGGCGGCCACCCAATAGCGATTTCCCGCAGCTTCCGCCAGAAAGGCGCGGCGCTCCGACTGCAGACGCTCGAAGAAGGCCGCCCATGGCGCGGTGCGCTGAGCGTCACCTTGAGAGCTGAAAGCTGACAGCTGAGAGCTGCCTCCCACCGGCACCATCATTAGCGTATGCAGCACGTCGTGCAGTTCATCGGCGTCGCGCACATCCGGCCACGCCTCCTGCTGCACCTGCGCGATGGCCGCGGGCTCCAGCGCGCCGACTTCCTCGAGCACGGACGCCGGCAACACACGCCGCATCTCGACGGCTCGCGCTCGGCGCTCCTCTAGCGGCGCATCATCAAGGTAGGCGTAGGGATTCGCGTTGAGAATTTCGTGCGAGAACTGCGAAGGCACTGGCGTGTCCACTGCCAGGCATCGAATCCGTCCCTGCTCGATTCCGCGCAACACCTCGCTGAGGCCCTCGATATCCAGCGCCTCGGTGAGCACGTCTTTCATTACCTCGGCGACCAGAGGATGGTCGGGAATCTGAATGTCTCCAGCAATGTTCTCCTGGCAGGCCGCTACATCGGGAAAAACGAAGGCCAGCAAATCGTCGGACCGCATGCGCTGAATCTGCGGCGGCACTTTCTTGCCGCCCTGAAAACGCAACAGAGCTAGGGCTCGCGTCGCATCCCACCGCCAGCGCGTCTGAAAGATCGGCGAAGCGAGCGCCGCCTGTTCCAGGACTGGCGGCATGCTCTCTGCAGCCAGGAATTGAAAAACATCGGCCAACGGAAAGCTATGCTGCTCAGCCAGCGCGATGTTCAATCCGTTGTCGGTGGCTGCCGCTTGCAGTTCGAAATTGAAGCCGCGGCAGAAGCGCTTGCGCAGCGCCAGTCCCCAGGCTTTGTTGATGCGGCCGCCAAAAGGCGCGTGGATGATCAACTGCATCCCGCCGCCCTCGTCAAAAAATCTCTCGGCGATGATCGTCGCCTGCGTGGGCACATCGCCCAGCACCGCGCGCCCTTCGAGGATGTACTGAATCAGTTGCTCGGCGCCCGATAGATCAAGCCCGCATTCTTCTCGAAGCCAACTCACGGCGTCAGCCACTACAGTAAGATTGCGCCATCCTTCCACCGGAACCACGCCGGGCAGCCGGTCGCTGATCTCCTTGCGCAATTCGCCCAACTGCAACGAAAGTTCCGCAGTGCGTGCCGGAGCTTCCCCACGCCAGAACGGTATCCCGGGAGGAGCCCCCTGCGCGTTTTCCACCAGTATGCGCGACGATTTGCCTTCGATCCGGCGAATCCTCCACGATGTGTTCCCCAGCAGCATGACCTCTCCCGCCATGCTCTCGACCGCGAAGTCTTCATCCACCGTGCCCACCACCACTCCCTCGGGCTCCGCCACCACGGTGTACAGAGCATTGTCAGGAATCGTGCCGCCGCTGGTGATCGCCGCCAGGCGTGCGCCGCGCCGCGCTCGCAGCTTGCGGTTGATACGGTCGTGATGGAGGTAAGCGCCATAGCGGCCTCGTTGCGAAGCGATTCCTTCCGAAAGCATCGTGAGCACCGCGTCGAACGTTTCGCGCGCGAGATTGCGATAGGGATAGGCTCGCTTCACGAGCGCGAATAATTCGTCCTCGTCCCATCCGTCGCTAGATCCGTCACCCGATCTGTCACTCGGAGCGGCGTTACCAGAAGCCGCGCAGCAAGCTACAATCTGCTGCGCCAGCACATCCAGCGAAGCTTCCGGAAAAATCAGGCGGTCGAGTTCGCCCAGGCGAATTGCCCGCACCAGCACGGCGCATTCCGCCAGATCATCGCGCGTGGTGACAAAAAATCGTCCTTTGGGGACCGCTCCGCGCCAGTGGCCCGACCGGCCGACCCGCTGCAAAGCAACCGCAATCGAACGCGGCGAACTGATGTGGCACACCAGGTCCACCGTCCCCACGTCAATGCCAAGTTCGAGCGATGCGGTCGCCACCAGAACCTTTACCTGGCCTTCTTTCAGCTTCCGCTCCGCCTCCAGACGCAGCTTGCGCGACAAACTGCCGTGATGCGCCGCCACGTTTTCCTCGCCCAGCCGCTCGCCCAGTTGATGAGAAATGCGCTCGGCGAGCCGCCGCGTGTTCACGAAGACCAGAGTCGAGCGGTGCGCGTTCACCAGTTGCACAATCCGCTCGTAAATCTCGTCCCACATTTCGTTCGACGCGACCGGCCCCAGTTCCGAAGACGGAACCTCGACTCCAAGATCGAGCGTGCGCTTGTGGCCAACGTTGACGATCACAGGAGCCGCCCGCGCTCTTTGAGGATCAGAGCTGCCCGCGAGAAAACGCGCGACCTCTTCGATCGGTTTCTGCGTAGCGGAAAGGCCGATGCGCACGGGCGGCCGCTCGGTCAGCGCTTCCAGCCGCTCCAGCGAAAGCGCGAGATGCACGCCGCGTTTGTCATCGACCACGGCGTGAATTTCGTCCACAATCACGGTTTCGACATCGCGCAAGATGGCGCGGCTCTTCTCCGCCGTCAGCAGGATGTAGAACGACTCGGGCGTAGTGACCAGAATGTGCGGCGGCCGCTTCAGCATGAGGCGCCGGTCTTTCATCAAAGTGTCGCCCGTGCGCACAGCCGTCCGGATCTCCGGCATCAGCAGCCCGCGATCGCCCGCCATCTGCAGAATTTCGCCGAGCGGGACTTCAAGATTTTTCTGGATGTCGTTGCCGAGCGCCTTGAGCGGGGAAATGTAGAGAACTTCCGTGCGGTCGCGCAGTTCGCCGGCCAGGGCCTTGCACACCAGCCGGTCGATGCAGGCGAGGAAAGCGGCGAGCGTTTTGCCCGATCCAGTCGGAGCCGAGATCAGCGTGGTGTGCCCGGCGAGGATGTGGGGCCATCCCTGCTCTTGCGGTTCAGTCGGCGTGGAGAAGCGCGCGGTGAACCACTCCTGAACCAGCGGATGAGCCCAGGCAAGCGAAGGAGAGACTGCGGACGGCATGGGAATGATTGTAGCGAGAATTTGGAGTTTCGTAAAACATTCGCCTGGGCGCTACCTTCTTGTTAGCTCTTTCGCCTTCGCTTACGCAGGGGCAATCACCAGGTCGCTGAGATGAGCGATCAGCAATTCCTTGGACTTGTAGTGGTGGGGTTCAAGGACCCAGTGGTATCTCGCCATCAGGTCCGGGAACATTGAGTACTCTCGCTGTCCTTCCAAATGATCGTCTGGACCGGGACCACGGTACCCGGGACGACCATCGCCAACTCATGCGGTACGCTGCTCGGGTCGGTCAGATCGGCGACGATGAACCCAGCCATGTTTGCCAGTGTGGTGATTGTCCCCGTGAGATCCTTACTTGCACGCTTCTCGAAATCAAACAGCACCGGCATTTCACTAGTGGCGGCCGCGAACGTAACCATAAGTGTGACGACCGTCTTCGCAGCGAGAAGCTGAGGGGTAAGGGTTAGGCAGAGGCGGAGCTTCGCTCCGCTGGACGGGCGAGACGCCCGTCCCCACACAGGCGTCCGAATGCTAAAATCGCGGCGATGCCTAAGCGCTCTGCTGCCGCTCGTGCCCGTAAAATTAAGCTCATTCTTTTCGACGTCGACGGCGTTCTTACTGACGGCAAAATCTGGATTTTCCCTGCGCCCGGAGGCTTGCAATCTGGAGCTCAGCAAAGCGTGCTCGAACCGCCCCCTCAGCATGGCGGCCAGGGCGGCTTCGGGATCCACAGCACCAGCCTGATCGAAGCCAAGGGTTTCCACGCCCACGATGGGACCGCGATTTCGCTAGCCCGCCTCGCGGGAATCAAGACCGGGATCATCACCAAGCGCATCTCTGAAACCGTTGCCCTGCGCGCGCGTGATCTGAAGATTGACCACGTCTACCAGGGCATTCAGGACAAGGCGTCGGTGTTTGCGCAAATTCTTGAGAAAGACGGAATCACCGCCGCCGAGGCCGCTTTCGTTGGCGATGACGTGATTGATCTGCCGGCGATGCGAAAATGCGGCCTGGCGATCGCGGTGAAGAATGCGCGCCCCGAGGTCAAAGCTGAGGCCCACTGGGCTACGTCCCACGCCGGAGGTGACGGTGCGGCCCGCGATGCGGTCGAATACATCCTGAAAGCGCAGGGCAAATGGAAGCAGGTCGTAGAGGAATATGTTTCGGAGAGAAGCTGAAATGTTCGTCGTTCGCGATTCGCTGTTCGCGAAAACCGTTTGCTTGGCGAAAAGCGAGTAGCGAACGACGAACAGCGAAAGGCTAACGGCCAAGAGTCCAAGGGCCTCAAATTCAACCCACCGGTTGCTTGCTTGGGGCGTGCTCGGGTTAGCAACCGGTGGGTGGTTGTTCTCCCTACTCACCCTGTTGTTTTCAGGAGCAATAACTCTAAAAACCCGGTCTCGCCGGGAAAGTTTCGGGGGTTCTCCTATTTTCCTGCTTTTTTCTAACTCATTCCCTGCCAGCAAGTTAATCGGCATCTAATCGGGGATGGCCGTCGTCTTCGCCGCCATCAGTTCCGTAAAGCGGGGGTCTTTGCGCAGGGTGCTGAACTCGTTGTCCTTGTAAACGTTCTTGATGTCCTTGTAACCCTCTTCCATCGCCTTCTTCAGGTAGTGCAACGAGCGCTCCGGCGAGCCAGTTCTGGCGTACAGCTTGGCGAGAACATAATCGTATTGCGCCCGGTCTTCAGGAGAAGAAAGCTGGGCCTGAACTCCGCCGCGCGAGGTTCGCTCGAAAATGTCGGGATCGAGCTCCATCGCCTTGGAATAGCATTGTGCGGCTTTGTCGAACTGTTTCTTGCCGAAATAAGCCGCGCCCATGTTGTTGTAGAAGGAGGCTGCGTCGTCCTTTACCGAGATCGCTTTCTCATACTGCCGGATCGCGGCGTTGTAGTTACGCGCCTGGTAATAAATGACCCCGAGATTGTTGTAAGCGTCTCCATCTTTACGATCGGCCTTGATGGCGCGTTCGAAACTCTTCTTGGCTTCCTTGTAGCGCTGCATCATGAGCTGGCAGATCCCGATTTTGTTGAACAAGGCCGCGTTCCCTAGCGCCCCTTTCAGGGCGGCTTGATAGTAGTCGACCGCGTCCAGATAGTTCTTATCCGTGCGCAGTTCGTCACCGCGTTTTTCGAGTTCCTCAGGCGATGCTCCGGGAGCGGGTGGACCGGCGCGGTGCGGCGGCGGAGGGCCGACTTCCAACTGCTCGGTGTTCTGTGCCTGGAATGGGAGAACGAGAAGCGCAGAGAAGAGAAGTGCTACGCAGCTGATGCGGATACAGGAAAGCATATCTACCCCCGGCCGAACATACAAAACTTCAGAGTTTCATCGCGTTTCAGCGTCCGGCGTTAGGTCGCTTGCAAGTTGAGGACCGCGAAGCCGAGCTCTCTGAAACTGGTCTGTCTGGCCCTCAGGGGCTAAAGCCCGCATTTCTTCTGGCCCTGAGCGCCACGGCTGAACGGGTTGCGGAAAGATTCGGGTTTTGACTTTGTCTTGAAGGGGTGCGGCTTCAACCGCGCCGTAAGTGCCACAAAATCAGCGGCTTTAGCCGCTGAGGGCAGCCGCGGCCCACAACTCGACCTTTTCCGCAGCCTCTGAAGTCCTGCCCTTCCTAAATCCGTTCATCAGACCACTTCTATACGGCGCTACTCCTGTTGTATACGGCGCTACTGCTGCGGCGGTGTGCCGCTGTCACTGCTCTTAGACGGTGCAGCCGCGCTTTTGTCATTTTTCTGGGAGCCGCTGTCTCCCTTAAACACGCCGACAATCTTGCCGAAGAAGCTTTTCTTTTTCTGGGCCTCTTCCTCGGATTGGACACCGGTGCCTGCCTGCGGGTTCCCGTTCGTGGGCGGAGGCAGCGCTCTCTCGGAATTTCCGCCGAACATGCGGGAGAAGAACCCCTGCACACCGCTGCTCTGGTCGCAGGTATCGTGAGGCTCGGTGCCCGATACGAAGGCAATCGTGTAAGTGTCGGGACAGGAAGGCGTCGCCAGGCGGTTGGTGATCTTGTCGAGTTGCACATCCACTACGCCTTCCGGCTGGGTGAAGGGCTTTACGTCCGAATATTGTGGCAGCGCAACCGCCTTCTTCATGAACTCGGCCCAGATGGGAGCGGCGGTCTGCGCACCGCTCAGGCGAAGATCGCTGTAATCGTCGTATCCCACCCAAACGATGCAAAGCAGATTGCTGGTGTATCCGGCGAACCAGCCGTCGTGGGAACTGCCGGTCTTGCCTGCCGCCGGGGCGCTGAATCCGCGGGTGCGCACGCCGTAGGCGGTCCCGAAGTTCATAACTCCCTCCAGCATGTTGGTCATGACGAAGGCGACGCGCGGATCGAGCACCTGATTCTTCTCGGTCCCGAAGTTGACGATGATGTCGCCCTTGGCGTTGCGCACCGAATTTACGAAGACGGGCGAGAGTCTCATGCCGCCGTTCGCAAAACTGGTGTAGGCGGCCGTCATGTCGACGGGTGTGGCGTCGTAGGCGCCGAGTGCCATCGCCGGCGTGGCTTTCACCGACGCGATTCCGGCGGCTCTGGCCAGATCCGCCACTTTGTCATAGCCCACTTCTTCCGCCACTTTGACCGTCGCGTTGTTGAGCGAAAGCGCCAGCGCATAGCGAAGTGTGACGTCGCCGTGATACTCCTCTTTGTAATTGCGCGGCTCATAGATCTGGTCGCCGTAGGAGAACGTCGTAGGCTGATCGGAAACCGTGGAGGCCGGAGTGATCACGGTCGTCGAGCCGTCAAGCGCCGTATTCATGGCGGCCGCATACACAAACGGTTTGAAGATGGAGCCGGTGGGACGCTTGGCGAGCGCGTGGTTCAACTGGCTGGCTCCGTAGTTTCGTCCGCCGACCAGCGCTCTGATTTCGCCGGTGTGAGGGTCCATGGCCACGAGCGCCACTTGCGCCTGCGGGCCGGGCGTGACCGTGGTTTCAAACTTATTCTTCCCGACCTTGGTCTTGTGGGTCCGCATCTTCGTGACCTGCTCGTCCACCAGCTTGATGCCGGTTTCGACCGCTTGCGCGGCTGCCCGTTGCAGTCCCGGATCGAGCGTGGTGTAGATCCGGTATTCCTGTTCGTTGACCTCGTGCTCGTTTAGTTTGCTGACGATGGTGTCGCGCACCATATCCACGAAGTACGGCGCATCGCTGGCTTCAACGTTCGGCGGCGCCAACTTCAGCGGCGCCGCCTTGGCTTTATCGGCTTGCTCGCGCGTGATGGCGTGAGTCTCGACCATGGACTCGATCACGGTATTGCGCCGTTCCAGGGCCCGCTCGGGATGGCGATAGGGCGAAAGATAGCTGGGTGCTTGGATCAATCCGGCGAGCAGTGCGGCTTCGGGCAGGGTGATGTCTTTGAAATCTTTGTTGAAATAAGAGCGGGAGCCTTCGGCGAGCCCTGAGATAGTGAACGAGCCGCGCTGTCCCAAATCGACGCGGTTGGCATAGAACTCGAAAATCTGTTGCTTCGAAAATTTTTGCTCCAACTCCACCGCGATCAGCATTTCGATCAGCTTGCGTTTGAACGTTTTCTCTGGGGTCAGAAAGAATGCCCGCGAGAGCTGCATCGTGATGGTCGAACCGCCCTGCTGATGGCGCTGATGGGTGAAGTCGATCCAGGCAGCTTCAGCCAGCCGTATGAAATTGACTCCGCTGTGCTGGAAGAAGCGGCGGTCTTCGATCGACGTAACCGCTTCCATCATGACCTTGGGAATGTCGTCGTACTTGACCAGTTGACGTTTGGAGCGTTGCTCGGCGTCGAACAGCGAAGCCAGCATCTGGGGCTCGAGTTCATAGGCCTCCAGGTCTCCGGCGGAGCGGCTGTTGATGGCCGAAACCGCTCCGTCCGCGACGGTGATGGTGGCCGGTTCTGGGCTGTGATAAGACTGGGGTCCGGGTACAACTTCAATCGAGCCGCCATGCAGACGATAACTGCCCAGCGGAGACTCGCCTTGCTTTTCGGAATAGCCCGCGTGGCGCAGCTCCGCCGCAATTTCAGAGACGGTCAACTTCGATCCGATCCTCACCACCGGCGAAGCAGCGAAAATCTTAGCCGAAGTGGCGAACGCCGGCCCGCGGAAGCGCTGGTCGATGATGCGGTCGTACTTTACATACCAGTAGGCAAAAAAGCCGACCACCAGCAGCGATACCGAGAGAAAACCGAGCAGGGCAATGCGCACGATGGGATCGCGGGACAGCAGGCGGCTTTTGCCGCGGCTTCTCCCGCGCTGGCCGCCGCTTCGAGCCGTCGGGATTTTCATTTTAATGGCCATGGAGATAGCGGTGCATCATCCACAAAGGCAATTTTCGGTCCGCAACTGATTTTGGCGCTAAGGTGCGTTTTGGTTGATTCTAAATCACAAGGCGACCGCTACAACTATTTGGATGCGTGTCAAACGATGGACGGGTGTGGTAGTAGGGCAGTTTTCGCGTAGGCCGTGAGCCGGGCACAATCCCGAGAGGCCTCGCTAATCGACTGCGAAGGGGGGACTTCTACGAGAAAGCGACGGCACGGCCAAGTGGCCCGACACGACCACCCTTCAGCCTCCGCGCACTCTGGGCGCAATGTGTCTGAGCCAGACGGTTGGCAATGATGGTGTATACCGAAGAATTGAAGGCCAGTCCGATGTGGGTGCCTGAAACTTGGAAATCGGCATCTGGGTTGTTTGTCTTGCAATACCGCCAATCAACCACTCCGTCGTCGCGCGTGTAAACCGCAGTTTCTAGCACCCCCGGAGGTACGCTGCGCTGCAGGGAATCCACAAAATCGCAAGTGCAATGCCCGGTGTAGCAAGTGGGAAGCACTCCAGTGCCGTGCTCTTTCAGGATACGCCGGCGGACCGTTTCGGCCGCACGCAGGATGCTGGAGTGAGCCACGGTGCCGCGGAACGGCGCGCCCAGCGTGATGACGGAAGCGATGTCCTGTGGCCGTTGCCCGGCGATCGAACGGGCGATAACGCCTCCCAAACTGTGGCCGATCAGATGGATCCTGCGGCCGGTCTTGGCCAGCGCCTTCTCGATGGTTTCATTCAGGCAGCGTTTAATCAGGAGGTTCGGGCACTCTGCGTTCAAACGGATGCCGGAAAAGAAGGCTTCGTACCCGATCCGTCCCAGCCATTTATGCAGCGGGAATAAGTAATGATCGGGGCACAGGAAGCCGGGGATGAGAACCACTCCTGAACCGTCGCCGTGAGGTGTTCCTAGTCCGTAATAGATGGGCGCGGCATGCAGCAGAAGTAACTCGGCCGCAAACAGCACTTCGCTCAAAATGGGGAGATTAGCTTCCTCATGATCCCGAGTGAGAATATTG
>Ga0209517_10001997_pt1 | contig 29719 bp, 17 predicted proteins | sample PeaSoiMetSII2010_FD_187695 | JGI IMG/M metagenome (GOLD analysis project Ga0209517, IMG submission 187695) | Peat soil microbial communities from Weissenstadt, Germany - SII-2010 (SPAdes) (version 2) | ecosystem: Environmental > Terrestrial > Soil > Wetlands > Peat | place: Germany...
CCCCTCACCCGTCCGGCGACGGCTGATGACAGCGCCGTCGCCGGACACCCTCTCCCCAAGGGAGAGGGCTGTCTCATCCCGTCACTGTCTAGCGTATCATTCTGGGCTTGACAGCCTGCCCCGGCTCGTGCTAACCTGTAAGAGTTGTGAACGCGTGTCTCACCTTCGGTGGGGACGGCTCGTCTGCCGCCCCTGCTTCCAATCTTCCAATCCATGGAGTTACTATGTCCTTACTCAAATCTACTTGTCCTACTCCCCAGCGGCTCGACGCCGCTCGGCGCAATTCGCAGCGCTCCACCGGGCCTCGCAGCGAGGCCGGAAAAGAGCGCATGAAAATGAACGCCCTCAAGCACGGCTGTGATGCCGCACCCGAAAACGAAGCCGCCGTCATGCGCGCCTTGGGCGAAGATCCCGAACGGTATGCCGCCTTGCAACGGGAACTCGCCACCACCTACGGCCCCGGCGACGCCTTCTGGGACCGGCAGACCGAAGACCTGGGCAGGCTCTACTGGCGGCGCAACCGGCTCGAGCGCATGGAGACGGGCCTGATGCGGGACTCTCTCGAGGGGGTCGAGAAGCAACGGCGCTCGCTCGCCCGGGACCTTGCTGATGTTACCTTTGAGCCCTCCCAGTGCGAGGCGGTGGCGGCCAACCTGCCCCAGCCCACACACCCCTTGGTGCGGCTGCGCCTGCTGATTTCGCTTTGGGGAGTGATTCGCGCGCAGGTGCAGCGGCAGTTCTTCGCGCACACCCAGCGGAAGCAAATCGAAAGCTATTACGAGGGACAGCCGGGGTGGAGGCCCCATCAGATCGTCCGCCTGCTGGCGCTCTTGTACGACTGGGCGTACCTCTGGGAGAAGAAGGACCAGGCAAACCTCGAGCAGTATGTGAAGGATACCTTCGGGGGCGAGGCGGGGCGGGAAGCTCGCTACCAGGAACTGCTGCGCCTGCTGGAGGAGCAGATCGGGGCGGTGGAGGCGGCGTTCGCGGAGGAGATGAAGGCGCAGGAGGAGAAGGACGCGATCGAGCGGGACGCCTGCCTGGCTCCGGCGGGGGAGACTTGGGAGATGCTACTAAGGCAGGAAGCGGCGCTGGACCGCTCGATTGACCGCAAGGTGAGGATCATCCTGACCCTGCGCCATGAACATGCCCGCCGGGGTGGGGGCGGTTCGCGAACCGCCCCTACGAGTGAGCCGGACCACCGCGCGGCGGAGGAACTGAGTAAGGTCGTCGGGCTGGACGCTGGGACAGAAAGTCCGGAAGAGGAAAACCCCGGCGAAACCTCAAAATCGCCGGAACAAAGCGAGAATGTTAAAGAAAACAAAGGACCGGACGCAGAGGGGGTGGCCGCATGACAAGTGGTGCGGGCGTCCCGCCCGCTGTGGCGCGGGCATCTTGCCCGTGCCCCGCTGGGGCGGGACCCCCCAGCGACAGCGGCCGGGACGGCCGCACCACAAATCGCGGGCAGAGCCAGTCCTGAGCGGAGCGAAGGAGTGCCCACTCCACGGCGGGCGGGACGCCCGCGCCACAGAAGGGTAGCGCGGGCCTGCTTCTCAGGTTCGCGGGGAGCCGCAGAGGGACGCGCGGCGCGGTTGGGAAGTCGCCGACTGCTACGTTGACAACGGAATATCGGGGTCTAAGGAATCACGGCCAGAACTGGAGAGGCTCATGGCCGACGCCCACCGGCGAATTTCCAGCCGTTGCGGACGATCTCTCAGCTTGCGGAGGGGCACTTCGTCAAGTTCTCGCTGCACGTCGAGTAGCGCTCGGTATATGACACTGTGCGTCCCGTGCAGCCGCGATGGACTTGCCCGGCGAAAAGCAAATGACGCAGAGCGTTGCGTTGATCAGGAGTTTGGGACGAGAGAAGTCTCAACCGGCGGCGACACGATTGTAAGAGTGGCGAGGATCGATCGCCCCTTCGCCGTCAGGGAAAACCTATTCGGCGATCGGTTGTCGGAAGGGCTGTGGTCGCCAACTGAGACGCGCCCAAAGAACAAACATGTCACTATCCAGGATGCAGACTGATCAGGCCAGATCCGTAATAGCGGCAGAGCCGCCAAACCGGCAGTAACGACCTGTGGTGGTGAGTGAGGCTCGATGACCAGGTTTCCCGCCTCCTCCGCCGCGGGAACCACCCGTACCTTTTGCACAAAGCGGTAGCCGCGGCCAGGTACGGTCAGGATGTACCGCTGTTCGCTGCCTCTCTCTCCCAGCGCCTTGCGCAGCACAAAGATGTTCTGCATCAGGTTGGACTCCTCCACGAAGGTGTCCGGCCACACGCTCTTCATGATGTCGTCCTTCAGAACCACTCCCTCGCTGTGCTGGACCAGCGCCAGCAAGGTCTCAAAAGCCTTCGGCTGCAACGGAACAGGCTGGTTTCCCCGCATCAGCAAGCGCTGGTCAGGATCGACGCGGAAGGGCTGAACTCGTAGAAGCGCTTTCCTTGGTTGCTCATACCCGGTCCTAATAAACTCTGAGAAACCCTGAGCAGGTTCCTAAAGACCTCTAAGGACCACGTCGGGCAGGATACGCCCGATGGGAGCTGCTCCAAAAGTCGAGGTGATCGTGGAAGTAAACTTACCACGATTTCTCAATTGGACAAAGGGCTTGGTGGCAGGCCGTAATCGCACCTCATAGCAGGACCGTAATCACCATCGACCTGGACCGGATCGTGGTCATCCGGCGCCAGAGTTCGAAAGGTGATTCCACCCGGAAGCCGTAGTTCAACCATCGAACGAGGGTCTTCAGTAAACTTCCAAATCGGAGGCGTTCTAATGAAGCGCAATTGGTTCATTGGGGCATTGCTTGCCGGGCTCGTGAGTTTGCCAGCGACGGTGCAAGCGCAGTCACCGAATATTACTGCCCAAGATGCGGCGAGTCTCGAGGCAATGGTCTCGCTTGTGAACCCCGGTTTCTCGAAACAACTCCGTGTTGTTTGACGTCGATATGGAACTCCAATATCAGTTTCCCGGAATGAATTTGCCCTGAGGTTCCGTTGTCTAACTCTCAATTACCGCGAGGCCGAAAAAGAGGGAGGCTGAAATGAGACTTTCAATATCATCGACAAATCGATCCGTTCCAAGCCGACGATCCGTGATCGCGTCTCGCAGGCTCGGAAGGGTTGCGGCGCTCATTTGCGCTGTCGTGTTCCTTGCCGCTGTTCCGCGGAGTTTCGCGGACGACATCAATGCTGCTCTGATTTCGGACCCCGCGCTCTGGCAGGCAATGCACCAAGTCATGGGGGGAGTCAGCCAGGGCTTGCCGATTCAGCAACCCCTGATTCGCACGCCCCGGGGCCTGTATGCAGGCGTCCTCGGTGCCGAGGCCCAGGCGGCGCAGGTTGACGCCGACAACGCTGCGGCCCAAAGCCGTTTCCAAAGCAACATGCCGTGAAGACGAGCCGCAGGGTCCCGCGCGTGACAGCGGTTAAGCCCTTCCCGTCAACTTGACTGCCTTTGTCCAATTCGCCAGTGCCGCGTGATCCACGCTTGAACGTAAGAGACGACACACAGATCACATGCACGGTTTGCCGGCTATACGTCCAGGTGCACACTCAGGTTACGTCCGAGCCGCCGACGATACGCCCGGGAGCACGTGACAGCACATCCGCGCATAGGCCGCTTCTCGTCAAAGTAGATTGCTGCGGATAGAGACAGCGAGCGACTTACACCACGCCACGTTCAGCGTAATCCCGGCGGCGCATGCAGATGGAAGACGCTGAGCCCCCTCAGGCGTCGGCTTTGGTGGGCATACGACGTGACTCAGTCAGGCGGCTCCTAAAGGCCATATGTCTCTTCTAGTACTTTAGCTTCCCAACTTTGGAAACCATTGGGATCCTCGGTAAATTTAACCCATGCTTCGTTTAAGAGGGCGATCAGATTCATCGGCCGGCCCTCCCAGCCAAGTCCCGCCGCGTCATCCTCACTGCATTGATAGGGCGAAGCCTCTACCAGCATGTCATCCACCGTCTGTACTAACGATGTTTTGATCAAATCGGTATAAAAGCCTTGGTAATCCTCGCTAACCCCTAACAACTTCGCCACATCGTTCCAATTCCGAACCACATTTTCCGCATCCCGGCCAAGGCCGGCACGTTCAGCGCGCTCTGCGAGGAGCTTTAACCGTAGGCACGACACGGGATGGGAACTCCCGTGAAGATCAGAGGCTTGCCTGAAATAATCGGTGGTCTGAAGTTTACCAATGTAATCTGAAAACGCATTAAGAAAACAGGGGCCTCCGATTGATAGGCCAACCGCGTCGCAAAAGAACTCCTGTACCCATTTGTACCAGGTCTCCACGATGGATTGACGTAGCCTCGCCTGCTCTTGTGCGTATTGGTCATTTCTTTGCGAGGCTGGAAGCAGTTCCGCTTCCACTATTTGCTGGAAATCTCCAACGAGTGAGTCCAATTCCTGTTCGTGGCACTTGTACAGGACGTGTCCGAATTCGTGAAAGAAGAGAGGCTGAAATCGCAAGCCCCGTTGTTCTAAGCAGGGAAAGAAATAGAAAGGCAACCCTTTCGAGGGTATGGTTGACACATCATCATCCGCAAAGACCGCCGGATATGTCACTGTTTGTTCGTGTCGACGATGAACCCACGCAATGGTCTGGAGACACACACGGTCCCAATTTGTCGTTCTATACAGACCGCGAAGGTATCGGAGTTTGATAAGCCGCACACGCTGAAGTAAAATAAAGGTTTCACTCAACACGTCCGGGAGCAAGATGTCGTCTTCGATGTCGAGCCAAGCAAGGTTCTGCCTGGAGGCGTCGATTAGATCAAGGGTTCTCGTCAGTAGCGCGACGCGGTATGGCTCAAGCTCTTCCACAATGCGCGCAATGCTGACGATGTGCTTGACATTTTCGAGGTCCTGTTTAAGATCCTGATTCTTGCGCCTCAACGTTTCGCGTATTCTCATACTTCGTTAAACACGATTGCGGCATCTGCTTGAGAATGCAATTCCAGAACCGACCTCAGATGTCCAAGCTCTTTGGCCAGGACATTGTCATCCGCCGTCTCCCCCTTCTCCAGAAGCACCTTCATCTCCTTCAGCTCTTCGGCGCTGAATGGAACAACACCGCCCCCCTGCGCGGAGAGCTCCAGGAACTTGCGCGCCAAGGTGCTAAGCCTCGGGTCAGCTCCAAACGCGATCTTATCCTCCGATTCCGCCGCTCTTTCGACCACAGCACTAAGCGCTATAAGGAACTGTATGAGTAGTTTTCGCGCGGCGTCCACTTGCTCAGAAATTACCGATTCCCTGATTCCTACCGATCGCAGCTTCAAAAAAATAGAGACTCGATTGATTGCTGAGATGATGCTAAGTGAACGCTCCAAGCTTTGCGATATAAGCCAATCGTTCTTACGGTCCTCCTCCATGGATTCTTGTCCTCACTTTCTTTATTGGACTATGCTACCCTTCTTATTTCTTGGGCGTATCGAACATCCAATTCTTCATCGGTTCGTTTGAAGATAATCGGTAAGCGCTGTGCGACGCCGGGGCTTCCCCAGTTTAGCTGTGCTCCTACTGCTGCGGCTTCGACCACCTTCACTAAAAGTTCCGCCGGGCCGTCGCAGCAGATCGTCATCGGCTCGGCAGTACCCTGGTGAAGTGTGGCGTCTCCGGTTGTGGTCAGCGCAGCCATGGTCGTGGAAAGCATCACCGCTTGGCACTCAAGAGGATTTGCTACCGCAGCTTCTGATATTCTTTCCCATAGCCGGATGTTCTTGTTGCTCGCCTTATGCAACTCCGCAAAAGAAGTCACAGCATCTGTGGTCAAAAGTCCCTTCTGTTTCAGCGAGAGTACAGATCGAAGCACTCCAGCCTTCTCCTCACCGCGGAATTCCCCGTCTCGAATGATGAGCAAAGACCTCAGGGGATCAAACTTCCCGCGGAGAACCTTTCCTACGAGTTGGACTATCATGTCGGCCAGAATGATAGGATTGATGGTCTCCAGTCTGTGGTCGGTCTTCGCCTGAACCTCGGTAACGATCTTAAAACTCGGATTCATAGCTCTGGAGCGGGCGATAAGAAGCGAAATAGCAACATACCGCCGGTCGTAACCCACGTCGATCGCAAGCTGGGCTTCAAATTCGCCTGCCGATGGGACACGGAAAGGGACGCCATCCATCTGCACCAGTACGTCCAAAGCATTCATCTGGATGTATTGATCCCATTTCTGCCATCCCCGCCGCCAATCCATGCATTTCTTCTTTTTATCCCACACTCCCTCTTTGAGATACTTGTAATGCCTCAGTAGTGAATTCTCCGTCACCCGCTTCAAGCGCCATCCAGCCATCTGAAAGGCGCTGTCATAATATGCTGCCGGGTCCTCATTCAGAACAAAAAGGACAGTCCCGGTAGATGCCGTCGGACGGAGGCGCATTGTAGCATCCGTTAACACGTTGTAACCAACCAGGTTTGTCCTAAAGGGAACCTTTGTCCATTTCGAAATCGCGCGGGCAACGTCACCAGCCAACTGTGTGGCCGCTTCTCCCGGAACCGCATTCGTGTAGGCGCAGTGAATCGTACGATCTGTGGCCGGTGGGAGGTGATAGGCTCCGGCAGATTCGAGCGTTTCACTGCGCTGACGAAAGTGCTTCTTGTACTCCGGTGTCTCCATTCTCGATGGCGGAGGGAGAACCCGCCCGTTTGCGAACTGAAGTTCCGGCAGCGAAACCTTGATGATACGTTCGGCGGCAGGGTGCCAAAAACCAGGCAACATCCGTAATGGCACGTCACCGAATGGCGATTCCCCGAGTGTAGTCCAAAACTGCTCCATCATCTGCACTCTCTCAGACGGGCCTATCTTGTCAACCGATGCCAGCGATTCTGGCAATGAATCATTCATAATACGCGGCCTAAGCAAGCGGGCGGCAACCCAGACCGGATGCTCAATTCCTCGGAAGGACACCAGCACGGCGGGCTCGTTCTCATCAATATTGGCACCGGGATGGCGCTGCACGTAGTATTCGTACAGTGATCGGTAGGGTTTGCCATTTATTTTGAGCTCCGGAGTGCGGCCGCACGTTTGCCCTATTGTGCCTTTTTCAAAGTAGCAAACATTTGAAGTCAGCCCGACTTGGTAGACTAATGTGCCTTTTTGCCCAGCTTGACGGTTAGTTAGCCGGCCAAATTCTTCCAACCTAAGCTTGCTCTCGCCCGACGAAACCCGGCTGCTGAAGTAGTGGTCCAAAGTGTGGTTTCCCAAAAAGGCTGTGCTCACGTCCACGCTAATGGCAACACCGACGTTTTCCACTGGCAATGCGGATATCTCGAACCTGCGATATGCGTCAATTCCTTCGCGCTGTAGGAACGGAGCCTTTTCGAGCCATTTGCGAGGGCTATCTAGTCGCCACAAGCTTGTGGAAACCGGAAGGTGCGCGATAAGCGCGCGTTCCAGGAGCGGGGCTACAACAACCCTGCCAACGCTGTCGCTGAGGCGCAACTCGCAATGGGCGCTCAGCAAATCTTCAATCACCATTGTCGCGTTTTCATCTTCAATTCTCAAAGCTCGGAGTGGCACACTGGAGAGCACCACGAGCTGGTTCTCCTGGCCCGGCACTGGTCGGGCACCAAGCTGTTGGCGAGAACCGAGAAGATTGCACGCCCGTTCCTTGACCTCATCGGTGAGGAGAGATGTTTCCACCTTCGCATAACGTACTGGGATGCGGAGATCCGTACCGCCTTCTGCGATTCGCAAGTTGGTCTCAAGCATCGATGATTGCCTTCCCTTCTACGCAGACTTCTCGAAACGAGCAAAGAGCACAGAGACCCTGTTGCGGATTCGGAGTGAATGCTTCCATTGCTCCGAGCTTTCCATATCGGTGCAGAATGACCATGCGCTCCAGGTCCTGCAAGATTCGCACCCGTGCGTTTTCAAATGCTCGTCCATCTGCCTTAAACTCCACAATCTCCTCGCTAGGAAGATACGCCTTTGCAATTCGCAGCTCACCCTCGGTCACCTTGAACTCGGCACGCGCCCAAATTCCATACGTCGCCAATTGCAGGCTTTCGGCTCCTCCGTCCGATGCGGTGCCAGTCTTCCAGTCGACGACTGTGGCGCATGATGCAGCCTTTACAGCGAGGTCCACCTTGCCTGTAATCCGGGCGGGAAATCCCTGTAAAGAAAGCTTTCGCTCAATATGGCTATCCGACAATGCGCCTAATACGCGGAATTCCGAGAAGGCGGGTGAGAAGAAATTCTTAATCGACCTGACCATTTGCTCCTCTGATTGGGATAGAAGGGCGCCATGCCCCTCTCTTTCAGTCAAGACTTCGTCGAGTAGCGCTGGAGGAAACTTCATTGTTGATGGCAGTCCACCAGCACGGATATGCACTGAGTAGTTTCGATCCTTCAGGAATAGCTCCTGCGCCCATTTCACCAGCCAATCAGCTGAAAGGGTATTCCCCAGTTTAAGCTTCTTAAAGTAGGTGCTGATCACGAGATGCACCAAGTCGCCGGTGCGCAGGTACCGGTTCTTCACATTCTTTAGAAGACTGACTTTTGCCTTTAACTCGCTGCTCTCCAGCGCACTCGAGTAGTACTGAAAGAAATAGCGGCGAGTACACTGATCGAATGCTTCCCGACGGCTGTACGACCAACTCAGCCCAGCATACTCATCTGTTGTCCGGCCGGTTTCGTCAAGTTCTGGGAAGAGCGAGCCTGTTTCCGCTTGCATTGGCAAAGTCTCAACTTTCGCGAAGGCGATGGAGGGAGGACGTTAATTCGTCCCACTCCCCTTCGGTTAAATCCATCTTGCTGGCATTGAGCAGGAACGACTGGGCCGCTGCGCTCGAAGCAACCGTAGACTGAATTTCAGTCGGCAGCTTGCCAGACGCAGCCAGCAACTCCATAGGGTCAATACCTAAAGTCTGACATATCGCCACGATAGTGTTTGCTGCCGGGGGAGGCAGTCTATCGTTTTCCACCTTGCTGATGTACGAAAAATCCACCTTCACGCGGCTTGCAAGATCCCGCTGGCTGATTCCAGCCATCCGCCGCCTTTCCTTTAGCAATCGACCAAAGCTAGGCATCAGTGGTCTCTCCTTCTTCGAAACGAAACACTATCAAATGTTGAGTTGTAAGTCAACTCAATTCTTCCGTACAACTCTGATTGGGACAAATGCTCTTGGCCGGGTAGTAAATGTGATCTGTGTGTCATCTCTGATGGTCATGCTTGGATGACGCCCCACTTCGAAGTCGGACAGGCGCAGTCAATTTGACGGCGTACACGCCGATGCGGCGCCAGGTGGTTCCGGGCGGCTACCAACTCGGACACAATCTGAGGGTTCACTTGGACGCACAGTCGAAAGCGCACAATTGACCTCGCGGTAGTTATCGTGAGCCGTTGGCCCACCTGGGTGGATTCAAGTCCCCTCGGCATCCTCACGTAGGGGCACGCCATGGCGTGCCCCTACAATAGCCGCTGGGGGGTGACGCTTAGGGAAGCAGTTGGGGCACATGGGAAGGGTCGGGGTCCCATCTCCGAGGACTGGAGCGCCGGGCGGCGACATTTCGATCTTCTTGGAGTCGTGTGGCTCGGCCCCGTGAGGCAGCTCAAGCGCCCCCGGCTACGAATTTTGCATTTTTCACCTGACAAACCCGTGGACACATTGTAGCCTATAACTGTGGCCATTTGGCGGACACCTTGTGGTGGGCAGGCTCCGGACCGCGAGGCCGTGGTTCTCGACCCAGCGAGCGGCCAAATTCATAATGGCCTCCTGCTGTCCTACCTGAATCTGAACCGCCTCAGTACATGAGTAAACAGGAAGCAGCGAATGGCAGCGGGGGGCTGTTTTTGGCGTTTCACCAAGGCGCGCCTCAGCACGACAACGAAACCCGCCTTTGGGGCGCCCCCACCTGCTAAGCCAACCGCTTTGAGGGGTGTCTAACATCCGCGGGCGCGGGACTGATCGGTTCGGTCAACACTATGACGCGGAGAACGAATGTCGAACCGGGTGTTCGATGACTTTTGTTAGTGAAGGAAAGAACGTGGCCAATGTCGGCAGCCATCGCAAACAGGAAGCCTGCCCCCGCACGGGCGACAGAAATCACGGACCAGCGGATGGAAACTGTTTTCCTGACAAACAACAGAGTCCCGGGCTAACCCTGGAGTCCTCCCAGCCGATATAAATATGGAGGATATTCGTTCGATCTAGCTATGGTGTGGGGAAGCGGTGGAATTCACAGTATCATCCATTGATCAGGTATGGCTCAACCCCCACTCCACGCACCTTCCCTGCGGAGTTAGGGCATACACCGAGTTTGCAGCGTTTCTCTCGATGCGTCAGCAAGTGGGCGTGTTGGTATTTTGGCCATAAAGCAGAAATCCGATACGGACTTTTGGGGAGACTGCCAAGCATGAAAGGTAGCTCGGGAACATGGCGCGGCATCGTGACCTTGCTGTTCCTTGTCTTGCCATGGTCGGCAGGCAAGGCGCTGGACCCGTCGCAAACCATCGGACAGTATCATCACGACATTTGGGACCAACGCAACGGGCTGATGGGCACTTCGATCGAAGCTCTGGCGCAGTCGCAGGATGGCTATCTTTGGTGCGGAACGCGTAGTGGGCTCTTCCGCTTCGACGGGGTGAAGTTCACACGGTTCAGCAACCGGAATACTCCGGCCTTTGTTGAGAATGAGGTCAGCTCGCTGTTTGCGGATGACGAAGGCGGCCTATGGATCGGCACCGGGGTGGGGGGGCTCCTGTATTACCGGGGCGGGGCCTTCCGTCGATTCAGCACCCACGATGGGCTGCCTGACGCCCACATTTTGAGCCTCGCTCGCGCCCGAGACGGGACTGTGTGGGTGGGAACTGGAAACGGCGTTGCCACCTATGACGGGCACCGGTTTACTCGTGTGCTCGCTTCGGCCGTGCAGGGGCGCGTGGCCTGGCTGGTAGAGGACCGAGACGGGAACATGTGGATGAACGTCATGGGCCAGATTGTGGAGGCGCCACCGGGCGGCACCGCGGCCTGGCGGTCAAAAGCCGCCGATGCCGAAGCGTTCATTTACGCGGACAAGGAAGGTCGCATTTGGTTCCAAGGCGAGAGCGCTATCTTCCGCATTGAGGACAACAAACCCCGACGGGCGAATCTGTCGGCCACCGACTCAGGCACTTTGACAAACATGTTGGAGGACTCGGACCATCAGTTCTGGATGGCGAGTGATAGCCTGCACGCCCTCACCTTGGACCCCTTGCCGAGAGTCCGCCCAGCCGCGATCCGCCAATCCTCCGCAGTCAGTGTTCCTCTTGGAGAGGTGACGTCGCTCTTCGAGGACAGGGAGGGGAGCATCTGGGTAGGTACCCGGAGCGGCGAATTGCACAGGTTCCGCAACAATGTATTCACCACTTTCACCCACCGCGATGGCCTCAGCAGCGATTACATCTACTCCGTCTACGAGGACGACGACGGAGTTCTGTGGGTGGGGACAGCGGAGGGTTTGAACCGGATCTGTGACGGTGAGGTCAAGGTTCTTACTACCAAAGACGGACTTCCAAACGACCACGTGAACGCCATCTGGGGAGGCGCCGACCGTACCCTGTGGCTGGGCACCAGTGGCGGCGTGTCCGCATTTCAGAACGGCCACTTCAAGAACTATAGCACCCGCGACGGCCTGTCGTCCGACTTCATCAATGTGATATTTGAAGACAGACACGGAAATCTGTGGGTAGGGACTCGGTTTAACGGCCTGGATGTGCTGAACAAAGGACGGTGGCGCCACTACGGAATCGGGAAGGGCTTGGCGGGTGACACCGTACGTGAAATCCACGAGGATGCCAAGGGAGCAGTATGGGTGGGAACTGGTGGGGGATTGACCCGTTTTGACAACCAGGGGCTCCCGACCTACACCGCGACGCCGGGGCTTCCCCACAATTCCACCACGGTGGTAGCGGAGGATCACGACGGCAGCCTCTGGCTCGGCACTACCGCAGGTTTGGCCCATTACTTGAACGGTGTATTTACTGCCTTCGGGAGCAGCGCTGGGATAACGGACCCCGTTGAGCAGATCTTGATTGACGGCCAGGGGTCCATATGGCTGGCAAGTGGTGAGGGCATCTCCCGGCTTCGACAGTCCGATCTGGGGGCGTTTGCGGCGGGTAGGATCGGAAAACTCCCCCTGGTGAATTACGGAATGGAGGATGGGCTCGCCACCCCCGATTGCAGCGTCAGCACCCACCCGCTTGCCTGGCGGGGTCGCGACGGGCGCCTTTGGTTTGCCACCACGAAGGGGCTGGCGATGGTGGACCCCGCACGGCGGCCCATGAACCCGCTTCCCCCGCCCGTGCATGTGGAAAGCCTTACCGTCGATAATCAGGAGGTCAACCTTCGCCGCGAGATTCGCTTGCCTGCCGGCAGCCGCAAGCTCGAAATACACTATACGGCGCTTTCTCTCCGCCAACCCGCGCGGGTACGCTTTCGCTACAAGTTGGAGGGCGTCGATAGAGAGTGGGTGGAAGCGGGTGGGCAGCGTGCCGCCTTCTACGACAACATCGGGCCGGGCCGCTTTAGGTTCCGCCTTATGGCCTCGAACGACGATGGCTTGTGGAACGAGTCCGGCGATACGCTAGCCTTTTCCCTTGCCCCATACCTCTATCAGACCTGGTGGTTCTATTGCCTGTGCGGGCTGCTGGTGTATCTGATGGCGGTGGGGGCGTACCGGCTTCGCGTCCAGCAGATGCGGGCGCGGGAGGCCGAGCTGGTTTTGACCGTCGAGCAACGCACGGCCGAATTGCAGGAGGACATTCGGAAGCGAGAGCGCGCCGAAGCCGCCTTGGAAAAGTCCAAGGAAGCTGCCGAAGTTGCCAACCGGGCCAAGAGCGAGTTCCTGGCGAACATGAGTCACGAGATTCGCACTCCCATGAATGGAGTTCTGGGAATGACGGATCTCCTCCTCGGAACGGAATTGAACTCCGAACAACGCGACTACGCCGGCATGGTCAGGACCTCTGCCGAGTCGCTGCTCACCGTTATCAACGACATCCTGGATTTCTCCAAGATTGAGGCCGGAAAGCTCGAACTGGAGACCATTGAATTCAGGCTGCGCGGCTGCATCGAGCCGGCCCTGAAGACGATGGCCGTGCGCGCCCACCAGAAGGGCCTGGAGCTGAACTGCCTAATCGAGCCTGACGTGCCCGAGGCTCTGTCGGGTGACCCCAGCCGCTTGCGCCAGGTCTTGGTCAACCTGCTCGGCAACTCCTTGAAATTTACCGAAAGAGGAGAGGTCAACTTGAGGGTCCAGCGGGAGGCTGCAAAGGAAGATACAATCAGTTTGCACTTCAGCGTGGAAGATACCGGCATCGGCATCCCCGTCGAGAAACAGGCAGGCATCTTCGAAGCCTTCACTCAAGCTGATGGCTCCACCGCCCGCCGCTTTGGCGGAACAGGCCTGGGGCTGACCATTTGCCGGAGGTTGGTAGAAATGATGGGAGGCCGCATCTGGGTCGAGAGCGTGGTCGGCCAGGGTAGCACCTTTCATTTTACTGCCAGTTTTGGCATTTCCAAGGCCGCCGAGTCTCCCAAGCCCGCAGAGAGGGCCCAATTGAAAGGGATGCGGGCACTGGTGGTAGACGACAATCTGACGAATCGCCGGATTCTCCAACTTTTCCTCCTAGGCTGGGGCATGCAGCCGACGCTGGCGGATAACGGCCAGAAGGCTCTCGAATCCCTGGCTCAGGCGCTCGATGCCCACCAGCCCTTCCCTCTGGTGCTGACTGATGGCCACATGGGGGAAATGGACGGATTCCAGCTTGCGGCGGAGATCCGCAAGAACCCGGGACTGTCCGGCGCCGCGATTATAATGCTGACTTCGGTGGGGCAGCGCTGCGACGCGGCACGTTGCCGTGAACTGGGGCTGGCAGGCTATCTCACCAAACCTGTGGGTCAGGCTGAGCTACTGGAAGCCGTTCTTCGGGTCGTGGGGTCGAAGCGCACTACGGAAAAACCGGCCTTGGTGACCCGCCACTCGATGCGCGAGGAGGGAAGGGCCCTTCGTATCCTGCTCGCTGAAGACAACATTGTGAACCGGAAGCTGGCCTCTCGCTTGTTGGAAAAACGCGGTCACATTGTAGTCACTGCCGCTGATGGGCGGCAAGCGCTGGAGCGACTTGAGGCTGAGAGCTTCGACTTGGTCCTTATGGATGTCCAGATGCCTGAGATGGACGGGTTCGAGGCCACAGAAGCGATACGAAAGAAGGAAGGGGCAACGGGAGGCCACTTACCCATCGTAGCCATGACCGCACATGCCATGCAGGGTGACCGGGAGCGTTGCCTGGCGGCAGGGATGGACGGCTACGTTTCCAAGCCCATCATTGCCAAGGAGCTCTTTCGCGAGGTTGAAAAGGCGATTTCCACTCCATCCGTGCGAGCCTCCCCATCAAATCAGACAGGTGCGGAGTGTCCTTAACCTATTTCTTGCGAGGAATGCCCAACCCTCCACTTAAGCCGGATTCGGCCTGATAAATGAAACTTATCAGACAACTGAAGCAACTGGAAGAGAAGTACGGTACCATTACGCCGGTCTTTTCCGCCCGAGATCATCGGCACAACCAAGCGCTAGCCCTGTATGCCTTCCTCCGGAGAGGCTAGTAACAGCTATCGAAAAACGCCTTCCCCACAGTCGGCTGCGGCAACGCCGGCCCCCCGGAGGTTCATTTAGTTAAACCGCCCACCCCTCTACACGGGTGGAGCCATGTCCCGCTTCCACACGCTGCGCAGCACCCCCAATGCGATGGGTACAGCACCGACGAGGATGAAAGTCATATCCCCCGCCATGCGCGCCCATTCCAGCTTGTGGAAGAGACCGCCCATCAGGAAATCCAGGCGACGCGCGTGCCAGTACCCATGGACGATGGAGTCCCAGAGTTGGAGAACGCCTGCGGGAAACAGGTCCAGGAGGATCATGAGGGCCAGACCCACGTTGGCCCCCCAAAACCCTACCCGGATGAACTTCTCGGTTCCCTTCCAGACGGCATCGGACTGCATGGCCCGCAGGCAAAAGACGAGAACCGCCAAGGCCAGCATCCCGAAGACACCAAACAGGGCGGCGTGTCCGTGGTTGGGGGTGAGAGTGGTGCCGATCTCGAAGTAGGACACGATGGGCAAGTTGATGAGGAAGCCGAAAATCCCTGCGCCGACAAAGTTCCACACTCCGACCGCCATAAGGAAGTAGATAGCCCACTTCTGGCCGGTAGCGAATTCCTGGCCGCACTCGGAGCACTGCGCGTTCTTCAGCTTGATGAAGTCCCAGGCGTCCAGGGTGAGAAGCGTCAAGGGCACAACCTCCATAGCGGAGAAGCACGCCGCCAAACCCATATTGAGCGTCCCCTGACCGGTGAAATACCAGTGATGTCCAGTACCGATGATCCCGCCACCAAGATATAGGATGGCGTCGAGGTAAATCAGGCGCGTGGCGGTCTTGGTGCTGACCACGCCCATCTGGTGGAACATGATGGCCACCAGCACCGTGGCGAACAGCTCGAAGAACCCTTCCACCCAAAGATGGATGATCCAGAAACGCCAGTTATCTATGACCGCGAAGTTGGTGTGGGGGCCGTAGAAGAGCGCGGGGAGGTAAAAGACGGGAATGGCCACGGCGGCGTAAAGAAAGAGCGCGGATAGCTCGCGCTTGCCGGGACTCTTCATCGCGGGTTTCAAGGCCCGGAACATCAAGAAAAGCCAGAAGACAAGTCCCACCGCCAGCAGAAGCTGCCAGAACCGCCCGAGATCCAGATATTCCGAACCCTGATGTCCGAACCAGAACCAGAGGCGCCCTAGCTTGTCGTTGATGCCCAGGTACTCACCGAAAAGGCTGCCGAAAACCACTACGGCTAGCGCGCCAAGGAGCGCGTAAACGCCGACCTTTTGGCCCTTGGGCTCTTCGCCACCCACCCAGGGTGCCAGGAAAAGGCCTCCGCCTACCCAGGCCGTGGCGATCCAGAAGATGGCGAGCTGGAGGTGCCAGGTGCGGGCCAGAGTGTAAGGCAGGAACCGAGCGATGTCGAAGCCGTAAAAGCCTCCCGGCTCCACGCGGTAGTGGGCAATCGCACCTCCTAACAAAGATTGCGCGAGGAAGAGTATCGCCACGACAGCAAAAAACCACCCGGTGGCCCACTGGCTAGGAGTCAGTGTGAGAGGCGTAGGAGCGGAGTGCGTGATGTGGGCAGTGTCGCCCTCACCCTTCCAGCCCAGGTAGTCAAATTTGCCCACCACGAAGAGGATGAGGCCCAACCCTCCTAAGAGTGTGATGAGACTCAAGGCGCTCCACACATAAGCCTCGACGGAGGGGCGGTTGCCTACCAGGGGCTCGTAAGGCCAGTTGTTCGTGTAGGAATAGTCCTTGCCTGGCCGGTTCGCCGATGCCGCCCAAGCAGCCCAGGCGAAAAAGGCGGTGAGCGCTTTGAGCTCCGTGGGGCTCTTGATATAGCTACCAGGTAATCCAGGAGAATCACCCTGCTTGGTGAAGTAATCGCTCCATTCCGCCGTCTGGCTGCGAAAGGCCGCCACCTCCCCGGGAGTAAAGAGCAGCGTCCGCGAGGCCGGTTCGTACCGGTTCTCCTTAAGCACTCTCCGCACCTCCGCGGACGCGACGATTTGCTCATCCGGAGAGAGCTGCGCGAAGGGCTTGCCGTACTTCTCCGCGGCAATCGTATCCCGCGTCACCTCGCTGAGCCGGTGCAGATACTCGGCGCTGTAATCAGGACCCAAATAAGCCCCGTGGCCCCAAAGGGTCCCGTGTTCCATCAAGCCATATTTAAAGAAGACCTCCTGGCCTTTTTCGACATCGGCTCCTGTGAACACTGCATTTCCCGCCGCATCCACGGCCTTGTCGGGAATGGGAGGGGCGTTCGTGTAGGTTAAGACCGTTACGAAAGATAGAACCGAGAAACCACCGATCATGACGAGAATAGCCGCGTGTCGCCACCATGGAGAGAGACCTGTAGCACTACCGGACGTGTCTGCCATTTCTTACCCCCATTTGATTGTTAGCCAGAATTTCCATTTTCAATCCCGAGTGCATTCCTCACCTGTCAGTTTGCATTCTCCAGCGCAATCGCCCGGGGAAACAGAATGTTGTTTTCAAGGTGAATGTGCTGGTGCAGATCAGCCTCAAACTCCGCCAGAGCCTTATAGAGGGTCTGAGAGCTAACGCAGGCGTCGGGGGGAGCGGTATAGCCCTGGCTGATTTCCCTCAGCTTGCGCAAGGCGTTGCCGGCGGAATCATGCTCGTGCTCCATCATCGACACCGGATTCCGCAAGGTGCCGAAGGGCGCTGGAAGGATGGGCTCCTTTTGGAGAACTGACTCTTCCATCCTTTCCACATACGGGAACAGGACCATCTCCTCCTTCAGCAGGTGTGTGGTCAGCTCCTGCGCCAGGCTCTGGAAGATGGCGCGAAGCTCGAAAAGTTCAGGATGGCGCTCGCCGTGAACTGAGCAAACTTTTTCGAAGAGAGGGCCAAGACGGGCGATCGCTTCGCGGGTGTACTTGTGGTGTGTGATCCTAATGTGGAACATCAGATCACCTAGTGGCTCCTTTTGCCAATCACTGTCTTTTGCAAGGGCTTGACCCGAATGGTCTGCCACTTCGAGTGCACCCAACACGTCGTTGACAGGGATGCCGGCCGAATGGCAGGCTTGTTCGAGTGTCTGCTTGCCGCCGCAGCAATAGTCGATTCCTAACTTTTCAAAGACTCTCGCGGCGCCTGGCTTTTCCTGGGCCAATTCCCTTACCGTTTTTTCCGTCGTCACATTCATTGCTTCCTCCTCTCGGGCCAAGGTCCAACCTTATGGCCCTGCTGATGTGTTGATGCTAGGAGAGTAATGACGTCTTGCCGATGACTTTTGTCACGGTTCGTTCAAATGGGTAGGTCATGGGGGTGGGAGCTACTCTGATGAAAGGCTTTCTTCTTCGAGAGCCTTCAAGTTGTAGATGAGGAGATTGCGCCCATCGATCTTCAGCATTCCTTCAGCCTGCAAGCGAGAGAGATTACGGGATACCAATTCGCGGACCGTGCCAATTTGTGCTGCCAACTCCTGGTTGGTGATGGGGAGAGCGATTTCCACACCCTCAGCGGTCCGCTTGGCGGACTTCTGGGCGAGTCGGAAAAGATAGGAAGCAAGCCTGTGGCGAACAGTGGTGAATGACAGCTCTTCAATGATTCCCACCAAGCGCCGAAGGCGCGCGCCAACGACCCGCAAGACCTTGAGAGGAACCTGGGGATGAGCGAGGCAGAGCGCCTGAAAATCCTGCTTGCTCACAAAAAGCAGGGTGGCGTCGCCCGCCGCGGATGCCGACGCCGGGTAGGCACCTCCATCGAAGACGGGAAGTTCGGCGATGGAACTGCCCGGGCCATCAATGCTGAGTACTTGTTCGCGCCCGTTGGGAGAGCTCTTGTATATGCGGACGTTTCCGGACTCAACCACATAAAGTCCCGAGCAAGGTTCGCCTTCGCCAAATATCGTCTCGCCCGCGGAGTAATGGCGGGGAACAGTACGCTGGGTTAGAAAACCCAACTCGCTTTCCGTGAGCCCGGAGAAGATGGGAACTTTCGCCAGCGTTTGACCCAGTTTATTCGTCGAATCCAGCACGGCGAATATTGTACCAGAGCACTTCGGCCAACGAGAATTTGTGTTCACGTTGTCGGTTGGCCTCTCTGGCAGTCAACTGGGAGGTGTGCCAGACCATCGAATGCGGGGGGAGGCGAAATCAACTGCAAAGGCCGATTGGGAATGATAAACGCCCCTCCCTCCCGGAATCCAGTCGGCCGCAATACACCGCCCCAATTGACGGCGAAGCAACAAGATCATTCGATCTTGAGATCGCTCGAAGGAAGCATGATTCTCAGAACTTTTTTCGGCCGGTTAGAATGGGTTTCGCCAGCCTGAAATCGAATCTGGACCGTTTCCGGTGGCTGACACATAATCTCCAAGCGGAAGAGGTGCCTCTCAAGCGCTGCTCTTCTTAAGGTACGTTTGTTGTTCATTGTACGACCTTTCAGAGCCGCGAGCCGTAGCGGGGTGGGCCCTGTGGAATCGCCAGTAAGGAGTGCACACAACCTCTTTTCCGAGCGACGATAGAAGAAAGACCGAAGGCGCCAGGGCCATCGATGAAAAGCACGGTGGTCCGCACCGCTTGCGAGTCAGGTCGCGGACCACCGCACGCTTATGGCTTCATGACGACCGGGTAGACTTTTCTCACCGCGGCAATGATATCGTTCACGTCTTGGTCGGTATACTTTGGATCGATGGGGAGACCCACGTAACGGTTGTAGACGTCAACGGTGCGCGGGCAGGCTGGGGCCCCGTATTGAATGGTCTTGCCCCGCCCCACGTTGAATGACGGCCAACCTGGCTGCAGAGTTTCTTTATTCTCGATGTGCTTCGCGATGGGCAGGATAGCCGACCCTTCCATGGGCTCAGCAGGGACGTTTTCGGCGCGGATCGCCTTCATCAACTCGTCACGCTGCGCTTTGCCGCTCGTGCGGATGTAAACCCAATTGCCGAGCCCGCCGTCGGGATCGTTCTTCTTACGAAACTGAATACCCGGGAGATCCGAGATGCCATTGGTAATGCGCGTGGATTTGTCGCGGAAGTCAGCCAGGATGCGGTCGAGCTTGCGAAGTTGGGCGCGCATCACTCCGGCGGTGAATTCATTCATGCGATATTGAGGGCTGGAGAAATCCTTCACGCGCGACGGCTGACCCAGAACTTTGGCATGCCCGGCGCGCAGAACTCCGCAGTCGTGGAAGCGCGTGCCCCGCTCAAAACGATAGGGATCGCTGGTGACAAAGGCCCCGCCATCGCCCGAAGAGATGGTTTTGTTAACCTGAAAACTGTAGATCCCGCAGTCGCCCATAGAGCCCAAGGGACGCCCCTTGTAGGTCACGCCCATACTCTGCGCGCAGTCCTCCAGCACCTTGAGGTTGTGTTTCTTCGCCAGGGCGAGAATGGGGTCCATGTCTGCTGCCGCACCCAGAATGTGCACCGCCATGATGGCTTTGGTCTGCGGAGTAATGTGACGCTCGATGTCGGTGGGGTCAATATCCATGGAATCGTCCACCTCGGCAAAAACCGGGAGGGCGCCCGCCGCGATGATGGCGTCGTAGCAGGCATACCAGGTCCAGGCGGGAAGGATGACTTCGTCTCCGGGGCCCACTTCCAGCGCTGCCATGGCGGTCATGAGCGCCGTGGTGCCGGAGGTGACGGCGATGCAATACTGGGTGCGCTGGTGCCTGGAAAATTCCCTTTCGAAATTCATGCACTTGTCGGGAGGCTTCCCCTTGGGATCGATCCCCCACCAGCGAAACGGGCTGCGGTTGTTGATGACATCCAGGACTTCTCGCTTCTCCTCGTCGTCGTAATACTGGGGGCCGGGGAGTTTGGCTTCCAGCGGAATGGCACGAACTGGCACGCCACCATTCATGGCCGGGGCCCCGGGCACGGCGGCAGGAGCAGCTTTCGCAACCCTGAGCGCCCCTCCAGCCATCAGTGCCGAGCCAGCCAGTCCCGTCGCCGCAGCCAGGAACCGCCGCCGGTCGACACACTCTTGCTGAGATTCACTTCTTTGCTGGTTCGATGGATTCGTAGGCATGTACCCTCCTTGAAATGAATTGTCGATTTGTGCTTATACTTTACTCCAAAAGCAGGTAGCGCAGTGCGGCGGAGCCGCAACCGAATCTGTTGGGCCGAACAGCGTTCGGCCGCGGCCGAGCGCTGCTCGGCCCTACGCCGCATGCCAAAATCTTTGCCAATATAACAAGCATTCCCGATATTGCATTGCAGAGTCCCTGGTGTTGGGACTCTGCGGTCCTTCGAGTAAGGTGTTCGTGCGCGGGCATTAGTAATAAAGGAATTATTCATTATAAAAGCCGAGTTTGAAAGGCACAAACTCTGCTGCTGAAGAGAGAGATCCGGGCGGCCAAAAGCACGGTTAGGCCGTTTATCGTCAAAGCGCCGGGTACGGCGGTGACATCGGCGGTCAGTGAACCGTAGGCGCCATGGAAAGATCTAGTTCGCAGAAGACAGTTCCGGCCGATATTGAGAGAACGCTTGGCTCAGTTTCTTGGTTTCGGCTCTTCGAGGTGGAGGAAGTGCAGGTGGCCCGCGGCGTCGCCGGCGAGGATCAGTTTGAGAGGGTCGGAAAATGCACAGCATAACCCGGCGCCGTCGCAAGTGAAGGTAACCAGCGCTTCTCCGGTCTCCAGGTCCCACACCTTCAGTGTTTTGTCCAGAGACGCGGAAACCGCACGCTTCCCCTCCGGCGTCACCGCCACGCCATAGACAGGCTTAGAGTGGCCTTCCAGGGTGCGCAGCGCCAGGCCGGTCCTGAGGTCCCACACCTTCAGCGTTTTGTCCCCAGACGCGGAAACCGCACGCTTCCCGTCCGGCGTCACCGTCACGCCACAGACAGGAGCAGAGAGGCCTTCCAGGGTGCGCAGCGCCCGGCCGCTCTCCAGGTCCCACACCTTCAGCGTCTTGTCGTGAGACGCGGAAACCGCCCGCTTCCCGTCCGCCGTCACCGCCACGCTAACGACAGAATCAGAGTGGCCTTCCAGGGTGCGCAGCGCCCCGCCGCTCTCCAGGTCCCACACCTTCAGCGTGTTGTCCTCGGACGCCGAAACCGCCCGCTTCCCGTCCGCCGTCACCGCCACGCCGACGACAGAATCAGAGTGGCCTTCCAGGGTGCGCAGCGCCCGGCCGCTCTCCAGGTCCCACACCTTCAGCGTTTTGTCCCCAGACGCGGAAACCGCCCGCTTCCCGTCCGGCGTCACCGCCACGCCATGGACAGGAGCAGAGTGGCCTTCCAGGGTGCGCAGCGCCCGGCCGCTCTCCAGATCCCACACCTTCAGCGTCTTGTCCCCAGACGCGGAAACCGCCCGCTTCCCGTCCGGCGTCACCGCCACGCCACGGACACCAGCGGAGTGGCCTTCCAGCGTGCGCACGAGTCCCGTGCCGGGTGGGCTAAGCGCAGCGTACAGGGGCCGCAACCATGGCTTGGGCGCGCCGATTTGGATTTCATCAATGAATTGCCGAATCGCCGGAACACCCCGGTGCGGCAGCAACCGGCCCACCAACTGCGACGCGAATTGACGTGGGGCCCTCTCAATCACGTGCGCAGATAGCCGGACTGCGCCACGGATCAATTCCAGCGCCTCCGCGTGCCCGTATTGAGCTCGAACGTAGTCGAGTTGCAGGTCGTGCAGGCGGATGCACTCTTCCGCGCCGTCACGCTGCGCCAGCGAGCGGTCCACAAATTGCCGGCTGATCCGTCGCGCCTCAGCTTCGTTAACATTCCACAGCGTTTCCAGTATGGGCAGCGGAGCGGGCATGTCCTCTAGCAGCACCGCCAGCGCCTTGTACCGTTGCTGAATGTCCGGCTTCAGCGACTGGAAGCTCACCTCCACCGCTTTGAAGAAGGTGTCTTGCCCGGGGGGAAGCTGTTCCTGGATGGCTGTTAAATCGGCCTTGCGCAGCAGGTCGAGCGTGTCCCTCCAAAACTCTGCGTCCGCATCGCGCAGCATAGCGCCCACCACGGAAAGCGCGAGCGGTAGGCAGCCGCACTCAGTGATCAGCTCGTCCCCCGCCGCGGGCAGTTTGGCAATCGGCACATTCGCCCACGACGCCAGAAGTAGGCGCGATTGCGCAACATCCAGCAGGTCCGCCCGATGCTCGCGGGCGCTGACAAACCTGCCAATGGATACGTCGCGGGTGGTGAACAGAAAGCGCGAGCGCGGTGACTCGGCCAGCAGCGGCTCGATGTCGGCTTTGCTCCACACGTCATCAACCACGATGAGCGCCGCCTTGTTGGCGATGGTCGTGCGATACTGGTTTTCGCAGGCCAGGGGAGTGTCGTACCCGCTGAGGTCGTCGCCCAGCGCCTTGGCCACCTCCCGCATCTCCTCGATGAAGTCGCGCTTCCTCTCTTTGCCGGCGGTGACCCAGACGATGCCGTCGGGGAAGGCTCGCAGCACCACTTCGTCCTCGGTGAGAGCCTTGGCCAGCACCGTTTTGCCAATGCCGCCCATGCCGGCAAGCGCCGTCAGAGCGATGGGCTGGCGGTGGTCTTCGGTAAAGATCGCGTCTCGCAGCGCGCGCACGGCTTCAGGCCGCTCGAGGTAGTTGGCTACGCGCGGCGGAGCGGTCAGATAGGTGACGCGAGACTTGCGGTAGGTGTCGGGCAGAGTGGCGGTCGAGTCGCCGCGTAGGTCAGCCAGGAGTTCGCCGAGACGCTCGACATAGTTGGTATCCTCAGTGAAGTCTCGATACTGCCGGGCATAGAGGTACAGAGGCCGGTCGGTGCCCTTCACGGCAATCACGGGAATGACGCGTTTGCCCTTATCGAGAGCGCGAATCTGCTCCGCCCGACAGATCTCAGATTTATAAGAGCCCGGACTCAATAGCGCGATCATCACCTCACGCGTGTCGATTTCGCGCTCGATCTCCGCGCTCCAAACTGCACCAGCGTCGATCCGCTCCGTGTCCAGCCAGGCGTCGAAGCCTTGTTCCTTCAGGCCCTTTTGCAGGCGCTGGGCGAGCACGGCTCCGCCTTTGCGGGAATATGAGATGAAAATGCGCAATGGTTCCGTCGAGGGCATGAGACTGCAGACTATTATGGAGCAAGAAGCCGTGAGAGCCAAGAGCCACTCAACCAAGCCTCACTGGTCTGAAGCCCCATTCTGGGAAGTCTCGGATGAACCGGTTCTTCGCGGCAGTTATCATAGGCCGTTGGCCCACCTGGGTGGATGCAAGTCCCCTCGTCATCCTCACGTAGGGGCACGCCATGGCGTGCCCGTACAGTAGCCGCTGGGGGGTAATGCTTAGGGAAGGGGTCGGGGTTTGGGGGAAGGGTCAGGGCCCCACTTCCGAGGACGGGAGCGCTGGGCGGCGACATTTCGTCACAGCCTACCTTCTTGGAATGGTGTGGCCTGGCCCCGTGAGGCAGCTCAGGCGCGTCCGGCTGCGATGTTCGCATTTTTGGGTGGTGTCCTGATTTGGCTAGTTTCCTAACATGGACGTCATTCCGAGCGGAGCGAGGAATCTCGCTCTGGCCTTGCAATTGGGCCACGATCGAGCGAACCAGAGCGAGATTCCTCGCTCCGCTCGGAATGACATCCCTCTACGGGGTCCATCAAATCAGGACACTACGCATTTTTCGCTTGACAAACCCAGGGACATATGGTAGCCTATAACTGTGGTCATTTTGTGGACACATTGTCGTGGGCAGGCGTCGGACCGCGAGGAAAAGCGCAATAGTCCCGGCACTGGGGAAAAGCAGGGTCCCAAAAGAACAAAAAATAATACGAACGAAGCCAGTATGTTATTGAAAACAAAGAAAGGCATGTCAGAAACGAACTAAAACGAACTCAAAACGAACCCCATTTGAGTGCTCAAATGCGTGAAATGGACCCAGAATTCGAGCTTATTGACATCGCACACGTTCGGGCGGGGGACTGGATCGCGGGGGATGCGGCAGGGACCGGAATTGCTCACCCGGGGGAAACCCGGGGGAGCGCGAGAGAATACAAAAATAGCGGGAACAAATCCAGGAAGTTGCTGAAAACAAAGCACATCACTTTTTTGAATGCCGCAAATGACGTGCCTTTTGCACGCAAATTGACACAAAGCAGGGCCTGAAAGGAGCAAAGAACCCCACAATTTGGCAAAACGAGGTAAGGCTGCCGCATCGCAAGGCGAGGCAGAACATGGACAATTTGTCGGCTAGACAGGTTTGAAGCCTCTCTGCGACGACCTGTCAAAAATGCCCCCCGGCCCTGCCCACAATCCTCAGCGTTTCGCCGCCACGATGATGGCGATGACGTTCGCTGCACCGGGCGGCACCTCTGCTATTCCGGAACATGCTCGACCCGGCGCGCTTACGATACCGCACTAAGACTTCGGGAAAAGAATGCAGCAATCGGGGCTGCACCGGAGGGCAATCCTAAACGCTGTGGCGGTTGCGATGGTGGCAGGGGCGGTTCGGTCGGGGCAAACCGTCCAGCAGAGCCTGAAGAACTTTGACGGCGTCGGTTCGGTGGCCTTGCGTTCCTAGGATGTGCACCGTGCAAGCACCAGTGTGATGTCATCTGCCTGTTCGCCATCACTGAACTTCTGCACTGTTGCCACGATTGTTTTGAGCAGAGTGGGGACAGGCAGGTGGCGCTGGAGGCGCAGAGTCTCAACAAGGCGGCACTCGCCAAACTCTTCCCCTTCGGCGGTCGCTGCTTCCGTGACCCCATCGGAGTAAACCACCAGCATGTCACCCGGAGTTAAGGTAACTTCCTCGACGGAGCACTCCCAGTTGTCGAAGAGTCCCAGCACGGTCGCCGTAGCGGTGAGACGTTCTACCGTGTCATCGCTTCGCAACAGGATCGGCGGACAATGACCGCAATTGACGTAGCGCAGCCGGCGACCCGAGTCTTCGTAGTCTGCGAAGAAGAGGGTGGCGTAACTGGCTTCGGAGGTATTCTCATAGAGAAGATGGTTCACTGACCTGAGCAGTCCCGGCAGGTCACTCAAAGCCACCGCGTATTGGCTGCGCAAGTTGGCCTGGAGGTTAGCCATGAGCATTGCGCCGGAGATGCCCTTGCCGGCAATGTCCGCCAGGACGATGCCGAGTCGTCCCGGACCCAGGTCGAGGAAATCGAAATAGTCGCCCCCCACTTCCCGCGCCTGTGTGCACGTGCCGCTATATTCCAGGGTGGCGAGCGGCGGCAGCTTTTGTGGGAAAAGCCTGGCCTGAACCTGACGGGCAAACTCCATTTCCTGCGCCGTGCGCCGCTCAGCCTCGATTCGCTCGGCGATCTGCTCACCCAGGCGAATGTTCTCCAGCGCGACGCCCGCCTGGCTGGCCACCGAAGCCAGCAAGTGTTTGTCTTCTCTCGAATAGGGCTCCTCCGAGAGGCGGGGGCCCAGTACCAGTAAACCTACGAGCCGGCTATCACGTCCCAGCATGGGCACCAGGCAATCGGGCCGTAGCGCTAATAGAAAAGGTTCTGCGCCGAAATTGTTCAGGCTTTCCTCGGAAACCTCCCAAGGCCGAGCCCTTCGCGCCAGATCCGCCCAAAATGGCTGCGTGGCAGAAATAGTCTGCCATGCAGGCGGGACATCGCCACGCACCGCGCAAAGTCGATTCTCACGCGTTTCGAGATAGATCGCAAAAGAACAGGGTTGAAGGGCCTTGATCAAATGGTTCTCCAGTAATTCCGCCAGCTCTTTTCGGTCAGTCGCGGTTCGGGTCTTCTCGGCCAAGTCCTGCAGGATCACGCGAGCGTCATAGGCATTGTGGAAGAAGGCCCGGTCGATCCTCCCGCCCACACCTTTATGCACCTGCGTTCCCGTCCAAAGCAGGAGTGTGCCGAAGCCGGTCCCCAAGGCTATAGCTCCTGGAACAGCGGCCCCTGTTAGCGGTTCCAGATAACGAGCAAAAGCCAGGGCGAAAGCCAACGTCACACCGGCACTCAGCAGAGCCAGCAAAATCGTAAAACCCCTTTGCACGAGCAGATAACGAGCGCTCCTCCTGAGCAAGACCGGGATCTCGAGCACCCGGTGCTTCACGACGGCGTAGGCAAAGGATATGGGAAAAAGAAACAGCAAAATGACGCACGCAACACCGAGCAAGAAGGGCGTGTGAAATCCGAAGAAGTCATCGGCTCCACGTAGCACCACGACCGGTACGACGCCCAGCAGCGTCCCCCAAAGAATTACTCGAATCTTGCGGCGCGCCTCGGGGTCGGTGGTGCTGAAGGCATTCCAGGTAAGCGAGACCAAGCCCAACGCGACAAACCCATAGAGGTCGGACAATCGAATAATGTTGGCAGCATGTTCCCCCACCAGCCTGACCAGTACCGCGGGAGTGCGCGGATCGCCCGCCCTCAGTCCGGCCAGCGCCAGGGAAACTCCAGTCGCCAGGCCCACCCATTTCAACCACGAAGCTCGACGATCGAGGGGCGACCGCGCCGGGAACACCGCGAAGAAGAAGTAGAAGAGCGCCCCAATTAAACTGTCGAAGATCGCCCGGTAGGCCATCGCGAACGGTCGCAAGGACGGCCCCAGCCCGGCGAACCAATCGGGAAAGGAGGGTACTGCGATGAAGCCAGCAAACATTAAAGCCAGGAGCCAGGCGTTTGGGTCTTCCAGACGAAGAAACAAGACCGCCAGGCCGACCACTAGGAATGCGACGGGGAACGTGTCCATGACGTCCTCGCCTAGGTGCTGCGTTATCCCTCCCTCCATCCAGCCGAGGTGACCGGCCGGCCGAAATACACCCTTGGCGACGAATGGGGCAGAGACGTTGGCGCGCTCGATTGTCAGCTCGACGGTATCGCCGGGCCGGCGCCTGTTCCAGACATCACCGAGCGAGTAAGCGTTCTGGATCTGCCGCCCGTCGATCCTCAGAATCCGATCTCCCGGCCTTAACCCAGCTCTCTCCGCCGGGCTGCCACTCACGACGCTTCTGATAAGCTCGCAGTGTTCGGATGCAACGTACACGTTATCAAAACCTAATTCCACGCCGCTCTGCCAGTGGGTGGCGGTGCCGTACATCCAAAGGCCGCTGTAGAGGATTGTGGCGGCGGCGAAAAGCGTCGCCAATGTGGCCAGCAGCGGTTTGGAAAACGGCGACTTGGGCATGATTTGGCGGGCCAGCACCCGGGAATCTGCACAGGCGAAGGCCCAGACGAAGATTAAGGCTTTGCTCCGCGTGCCGTCAAGAACCAGCGAGATGGCAGACACTCGCTTGATCCAGCAGGGATTCGTCCTGCAAAGCCCCGAAGGGACCAGCGATCCTCCTAGATCATCGTTATCCCGAAGCGGGATTCTGGGAACATAACTGCTCCGTTGTAGCCTACCGTTTATTAGTCGCCAGTGCCCCTGCAAGCCGGGCACTTTGACGAGTAACGAGCTAACCCCACTTATGACCTACGTGTCTCGGACACCAGTTGTCTGCGCCCGCCGGGGCGAATTTCAGCCCGACGGCCAATGGGTCCTCGCCAGCGCGGGAATGACGGGCACGCCGGCTGGCGTAGGGCGAAGCCCTGCGAAGAGGGGAGGCTGGATTGTCGCCAGCGATGCTTGACCCGCTATGCAATAATGGTTGCCCGTTCGGTTCGAGGCGGGACTGCAGCGGGGCAGTGATGGACTGGGAGCGCGGGCTTCCAGCCCGCACCGCAGGACGGGGGCTAGGATGGCCGCGCTCCCAGGGCCGGACAGGAGGTCCGTTTAACCATGGCTGATGTCGAAACCCAGTCGCTTTCGGAAAAGGCGTACCAGCCGTTGAAGGACGGCGAAATCTACGTACCGCTGGTGCCCGCCGGCATGGCGCCGCCGGAGGCGACCTGGCGCGCGGTGCTGTGGGGCACCTTGCTCTGTATCGTCTTCAGCGTCGCCTCGGCCTATTCCGCCCTCAAGGTCGGGCAGGGAATGGAGGCGGCGATTCCCATCTCGATCCTCGCGATCGGCTTGGCGCGCGTCTACCGGCGGCGCTCCACGGTGCTCGAGAACATGATCATCACCGGCATGGGCGGCGCCTCGGGCAGCGTGGTGGCGGGCGCCGTCTTCACCGTGCCGGCGCTCTACATTCTTCATCTCGACCCGCATCCGGTGCAGACCATCTTCATCTGCCTGAGCGGCGGCTGCCTGGGCATCCTCTTCCTCATTCCGCTGCGGCGCTACTTTGTGCGCGAAATGCACGGCAAGCTGCCCTTTCCGGAGGCCACGGCGATCACGGAAGTCCTGGTGACCGGCGAGAAGGGCGGCTCTCAGGCCCGACTGCTGATTCAGGCCACGGTCATCGCCGCGGTTTACGACTTCCTGGTCAGCACGTTCCACGTCTGGAAGGAGTACCTGAACTTCCAGTTCGTGCCCGCGGTGCGGGGACTGGCCGAGCGCGGGCGCATGGTCTTCAATTTCGACGCGATCGGCTTCGTCCTGGGCCTGGGCTACGTGATGGGGCTGCGCGTTTCCCTGATCTTTTGCGCCGGGGGCATTCTGGTGAATTTCGTGCTAGTCCCCATGATCTGGTTCATCGGCAGCCATATGGGCGACGCTACGGTGTATCCTGCCACCATCCCCATTTCGCACATGGCGGCCTCCGACATCTACCGCAATTATGTGCGCTTCATCGGCGTGGGCGCCATCGCGAGCGCTGGCCTGGTGGGCATCCTGAAGTCGCTGCGGGTTGTTGCCGGATCGTTCGGCATCGCGTTGCACGCCTTCCGGCACGGCGAAACGCCGCAAACGGAACGCACCGACCGCGACATTCCCATCCTCAGCATCGTCCTCGGCGTGCTGCTGGCGGCCATCGCGGTGGCCGGGTTCTTCAAAAACCTTCATGTATCGTGGACCGTGGTCGCCGTGGGCCTGGCGCTGACACTTATTTTCTCATTCTTCTTCACCACGGTGGCGGCCAACGCCATTGCCACCACGGCCAACAACCCGGCTAGCGGCATGACGTTAATGACCATCATCGTTTCGGCGGTGGTGTTGCTGAAGTTCGGGCTCTCCGGGACCACCGGCATGTTCTTCGCCATGGCCCTCGCCGGCATGGTGTGTGTAGCCCTCTGCGCCTCGGGACAGTTCATTACCGACCTGAAAGCCGGCTACTGGCTCGGTTCCACGCCTGCGGCGCAGGAAAAGGTGAAGTTTATCGGAGTCGTCGCCTCGGCCATCACCGCGGGCTTAACCATCATCCTGCTGGCCAAGGCCTTCCAATTCGGA
>Ga0209517_10001999_pt1 | contig 29717 bp, 23 predicted proteins | sample PeaSoiMetSII2010_FD_187695 | JGI IMG/M metagenome (GOLD analysis project Ga0209517, IMG submission 187695) | Peat soil microbial communities from Weissenstadt, Germany - SII-2010 (SPAdes) (version 2) | ecosystem: Environmental > Terrestrial > Soil > Wetlands > Peat | place: Germany...
GCAACGACCACTGGCTGACGCGGCAGGTGCCGAGCCGCATCGCGAACTTGTTGATGGCCAAACTTTCCGGAATCGAGCTGCACGATTTCGGCACGACATTCAAGGCCTACCGCCGGGAGATTCTACAGGAAATCCAGCTCTACGGGGAGCTCCACCGGTTTATACCTGCGCTTGCAAGTTCGTCGGGCGCGCGCATCACCGAAGTGCCGATTTCCAATCCGCAGCGCAAGAGCGGGCGCTCGAACTACGGGATAGGGCGGAGCATCCGCGTCTTTTTTGACTTGATCATGGTGAAATTCCTGCTGGATTATTCGACGCGGCCGCTGCAGTTTTTCGGGATGCTGGGGTTGGCGGGGACGGGCTCGGGATTCATCCTGGGATCCATCCTGGTGGCGAAAAAAGTTTTCTTCAACGAGAACATCATGACGCAGCACGGACCGCTGCTGCTGCTGGCGATCGCCCTGTTTGTCAGCGGGATTCAGTTCATCTCCATGGGCCTGCTGGGAGAGATCAGTTCCCGCACCTACTACGAATCACAGAACAAAGCGATCTACGCGTTGCGCGAAGTAAAGAGTCACCGGAAGGAGCAGGGCGACTCGGCGGAATCTGCGCAGCCCTTCGGAAATTCGGAACGCTAAGAGCACGTTCTCCACAAACGAGTTGCACGTTGTCATCCCTCGCGAAGCGAGGGATCTTTTTTGGGCATGAGACCGAGAGAAAAGCAGGTTCCTCGCCCCGTTCAATGAACGAGCGGGTCTCGGAATGACAACTGTCGGGATTTCTTGGAAGCCTGTTGGACAGACACTGGCCGAAGGTCGCCCGCACATCACCAACATTAGAGCAGCCGGAACATTTGAGCTGGCCCGGCGTCAGGGCTGAAGAGCGCGATATTGGCCGCGGTAGTAGAGCAGAGGATGGCCTTCGCCCAAATCCACGCTCTCGACTTCACCGAGGAAGATCGTGTGGTCTCCGGCTGGATATTCCGCGACGACATTGCAGGTGAGATGGGCCAAAGCGCCATCAAGGACGGGGATGCGCGATTCGGTCCAACGATAGCGGATGCCGAGTCGGGCGTCGGCCTCCGGGCTTTGTTCGCCCGTGGCAAAATGCTCCGAGAGCGCCTGCTGGGTATCGTTCAGAATGCTTACGCCGAAGCGCCGCTGGATCTTGAGGAAAGAGAGCAGGCGGCTTTCCTCGTCGACACAGATGGAGACCAGAAGTGGCTCGAGGGAAACAGATGTAAAAGAGTTGGCGGTCATGCCGTGGACCTGACCGGGCTCGCGTTCGACAGTGACCACGGTTATCCCGGTGGCAAAGTGTCCCATGACGCGGCGGAATAGTTGGGATGGAACCGAAGCGGAAGACATAGCGGGCTCTTTTGAAGATATCACAAGGGCGGTGAGCGTCTGCAAGTGTGGAAAGCGAAGAAAGGGCCTGCACTGTGAGGAAAGGGATATCAGATATCGGCGATCAGAGATCAGGGAGCGGGAAAACGATCGTTGTGAAATGGTGTGGCGTTGCGATTGATAGAGAAGAGGATTCTTCCCCCCGCGAAGCGCACGGGACGCAAAAACCGCGCTCCGCAGATTCCATTCGGAATGACGGAGCTGGCTGAGGCAAGAAAGAAAAATGCTTCGCTCCGCTCGGAATAAAGATGAATTACACGACTTGCCGAGATGGGGTCCAGCGGTGCTGGACCCCTACTCGGAGTTAGGAATTGGGATGGTGAAGAGAAGCTTTACTTATGCGGCTTATCTTCGTTTTTGGGCTTCGATGACGAGGCTGCCTTGGCATGCTCAGCCTGCTGCTTCTGGTTGAGTTGCTGCTTCTCCTGATTGTGCTTTTGCGCCTGCTGCTCAAGCTGCTGCTGATGTTGTTGGTTTAGTTCCTGCTGTTTGCTGGTGTCAGCTCTCTGCTGCTGGAGCTTCTGCTGTGCTTGGTACTGCTGCTGTTCGAGCTTCTGGCGTTCCTGATCCTGCTTTGTCTGAAGCTGCTCGACTTCCTGCTGGTGCTTCTGTTCGAGCTGATCGTTGTCGATGACAGCAGGCCGAGCGGAGGGCGGGCGATCGTTTAGGCTGCGAGTGTTGGCTGGCTTCCCGGGTTGATTGGTTTGCGCACCCGTGGCATTGGACGGGCGATTGGGATTGTTCTGACCGGGCTGTTGCGTGGTCTGTACCGGCCGGGTCCCCTGCCCCTGAGTCGCGTTGACGCGGGGCGTGGCGGGAGTGGACGGCGGAGCGATCTTGACGGGCGCAACGGCTGCGGTGGCACGCGCTGGCTGAATCTGCCGCGTTTGTGCCATCGAGATCGGCTGTCCGTGATTGGCTTGGATGGCAGCCTGCTGTTTTTCAAAAGACGGGGGAGGCGGCGGGGGCGCGGTCTTAGCCACAACGGCGCGATTCGCAAGAGCAGCGGGAGGATGCACGTTGGTCGCAGCACCCGAACCCATCACGGCCTGCTTGGGCGGCGCCACAGAGGGAGCGGACATGCCCACAGGAGCGGAGGCTACTTCCTTCTGATTGACGGCGACGAGATTGCGCGAAACTGGCTGGGCTGAAGTGAAAGCGTGTGGCGATGTGGCCGTGACGGCGCCCGGAACGCCCTGGTTCATATATCTGACATTGTTGACGGTCACGTTTTTATTGACGACGGTCGTATTGTAGTAATTGTTGACCACGGTCTCATTCACGGTGGTGTTTGAGATATTGACTCTGTTCACGTACGCGCGGCTGACCGCATAGGAGGGCACGAAGACTTCACGCGGACCCAACGGGAACCAGCCAACATTTACACCAGCGGCAAAACCGCCGACACCAATACCAACGCCAACGCCGACACCAAAGTGGGGTCCCCCGACCCAGGCGACGAGAGCGGGAGCGTACACCGGGCGGACGTAGGCAACACCCACGACACGCGGCCCGCAGGGTACCCAACCCCAAGCGCCCGCCACAAACACCCAGCGGCCATAGTGGAAGGGAGCAAAGCCCCAGGAAGCATCATCAACCCACGTCCAACCCCAAGGAGCTATGAAGGCCCAGTGGCCATAGCGATAGGGAGCCCAGCCAACAATGGTTACGTGAGGAAACCAGACCGTGCCGTAATCAGGAACCGGGCGCCAACCACCGTTGTCGTCCAGATCTTCGTAGCCGATGACATCGTCGGAGACGTAGCGGCGGGCAACGGCGTGATCTTCGTGGAGATCGCGCTCATTGCACCAGTTATCGAAATCATCCGCATCGGCGATGCCCTCGATGTCTGCATCGAGAGTGTCCGAGCCGGAAAAAGAGCCTTGTTCGCCGGGGCGAACGGTGTAAGCGGAACCGCCGCCGGTGACTTCGCCTTCCCCATCGCGAACGCTGACGATGGTGGCGTCCCCGGCTTCGTTGACATTTATGCGGTAGCGGCCAGGACGAAGAATTGAGAAGGCAAGATTGGGCGTGTCGACTTCGATGCTTTCACCGTCCCCCAAACGCCGCACGCGGATGCTGACAGTGCCCTCAGTGATGCGAAGCTGAATCATCTGATCATTGAGATTGAGAAAGGAAATGCCGGTTTCGCCGGCGAGACGAAAGGCGGCAGAATCGACATGCAGTTCGGCGCGAGAGTCCCTATCGGTCCAGAGCTTGTCGCCTGTAGTGATGGGGCGATTGGTGACGGCGGAAACCCAGTCATCGGTTCCAGCAGGACTAAAGGAAACCTGACCGTTGGCAACACTGAGACGCGCGACGCGGCCCGGCGGATCGTCATCGTCGGCTGCCGCACGCGCCGAAACGGCTAAAGCTGCTGCGAGAATCAAAGTGAACAGTGCGAACGAATAGAGCAAACGTGTTTTCATGGTGCGTTCTTCTCTCCTGGAGCGCTTGCCACCCTCATTACCCTGATGCCAAACCCCTCCGCGAGAGGTTGGACCGTGGATGAGCGACGTGCTGGCGCCGGTTCGTGATCGCTTGGTTCGCGGCGTTCCCGGCTGCGAGCAGCGTCACGCCCCGGACTTCCTGACGCTACTATGTGTAACACGGTCAGGCCTCAGAGAGTTGCAGGAGCACAGAGTGGAGATGCGAAAAGTACAAGTGGGCCGAGGAGCGGAAAAATGGAGGGCCCGTCCGATCTCCCGGACGGGCGTTGCGTTGAGAAGTGCTATCGGAGCTTGAACGGAATAGGCAAGTCCACTCAGCGATGGCTGCCACCGCTGTGGGATCCGCCGCCGCCGCCGCCGCCACCGTGTGAGCTGCCACCACTACTATGGGAGTTACCACCGCCGGAAGAATGCGGAGCCGAGTAACTCCGCGGCGCCGATGAGCCGTGTGGCGGAGCGTAGCTTCGCGGAGATGAATAGTTGCGTGGCGCAGAGTAGCCGCGGTTTCCGTTGTAAGAACGTGGCGTATAGGAGCGATTGCCGTTCATCGAGCTGGGCGGTCGATTCGTGGAATTCCGAGTGGCCGAATTGGGGGCCCCGCCGGAGCCAGCCCAGGGCGGACGGTTGGTGTTATTCGTGCGCGCCGCCGACACGGAATTCGCGGGCCGATTCGAGCTGCCAAAACCTTGTGGGGCCCGGCCTGAATCGGTGGAGTTGCCCTGCGCACTCCAAGTGCGCGAGGAAGTATTTGGGCGGGCCGCTGAATTCACCGAGCCGGACGGCCTGGAACCCTGCTGCACGTTAGAGGGCGGACGATTCGCAGAGGGCTGCGACTGGCGGTTGGCGCTTAATCCTGACGAAGCGCCACCGGACCGTGCCGCGGTAGTGGCCGTAGAGTTGCCCGACCTGAGAGTCGAGTTGTTCATGGTGTGTACCGGCAGATGAGAAGCGGATGCCGCAGGAGCAGTCCGTGCCATCACGCTGCGATTCTGCACACTGGCAGAAGGTGTGGCGACGTGGCCACGGGAATTGGCGGCACCAAGGTAGCTCGAGTGCGTCGGAGATGCATTGATACTGTTGGTCACTTTAGCGCTGCGAAGAGCAGATGCCGAGAGATGCGTTGCGCCGCGATTGATGGCCTGGCCATTCACAAAGGCGTTGTGAGAGGCGGCTGTGACCGCGTTCGCGCTGTGCGCATAGCGATAGTTGAAGTTGCCCCTAGCACTGATGACGTTGGTGTTGCGAATGAAAGTGTTGTGGATATTCACGTTGTGCCAATAGGCACCACCTGCGTGATACCACGGATGGAACGGCTCGCCCCATCCCAGGGGGAACCATGCGTGGCCATAGCCATAGCCAAATCCAAAACCAAAACCGAATCCGCCGAGGAATCCGACGAAGGCCGGACCATAAAAGGGCCGTCCATAGATCGGGCCCGGGCACCAACCCCAGTAAGAGCCGAACCAGTTCCAACGGCCGTAGTGGAAAGGAGCAAAACCCCAAGGCTCGTAGCCGACCCAAGTCCAGCCCCAGGGGCCAACATAGTTCCAGTAGCCATTGCTGTAAGGTGCCCAGCCGGGGTCGACATTGTTGGGCGTCCAGACCGAGCCGTAGTCAGGCTGTTCGCTCCAGGTGCCGTAATCATCCAGGTCGCTGTAGCCGACCATGTCGCGGGAAACATGCTGGGCCGAAGGAGAGTTGTCTTCCTTCAGGTCACGATCCTGCGCCCAGCGGTCCAGATCATCGGGAGCTGGCGCAGCGGCTGTCGAGAATTTCACGTTATTGTCTGCACCGGTGACGTCGGCGCGCTCACCAGCGTGGAGGGGATAGGTCTGTCCGCCGGCAGCGATTTCACCCTGACCCCGGATCGCGGTAACACTGGTATAGTCGCCGTTCTCGTTGACGTCTATGCGGAAGGCGCCTGCCTCGCGAACGGTGAAGGTTAGATTGGGCGTGTCTACTTCGTAGTTATCGCCCTGAAGGATTTCGCGAACGCGGAAGTTGAGCTTGCCTTCGGCTAGACGTACCTGGGTGATGTTCTGGTCGAGATTCAGGAAGGAGATGGCGGTCATGCTGCCCAGGTGGAGGGCGGCTTGTCCGGCCTGCAATTCCGCACGGGAGTTCTGGTCCACCCAGAGTTTATCGCCGATGGTCATGGGGCGATTTTTGGTGGCAGTACCCCAATCACCGGTCCCGCCGGACTGCAGCGAAACAGCGCCATCGGTGAAGCTGATGCGGGCCACGCGCGACGGAGGATCCTGGGTGTCATCGGCACTCGGGCCGACATCGCCCGAGGTAACAGTAGCGTCGCTCTCCGGGCCTTGCGCCTTGACGGCGGGCGACAACAAAAACAAAGAAGCGGCCAGACACAGCAGCAATGCAATAGTGCTCTTGGCGGTAACGTTGGCCTTCATAACTTTTTCCCCTGATAAGGAACCCAAGATTGGCAGATGGGTCCCGGAAACCCGTACCTATTATTACGCTCATTGGGTTCCCATGGTGTAGAACCCCAAAGATGGGGATAAGTTGCCACTAAGGGGTTGTACAGGAGTAACCAGGTCCAGTTTGGCCACATAGTTCTAGTACTATAAACATCTTGCCCGGAATCTGTACCTTAGGCCAGCATGCCTTCCCGAGTTCCTTGCCTACACTAACTTCTTGTGGGCGCACCGGCGCTCTGGGAGAATCGCATGCAAATGAAACGCGTGCTTTTGGGGTTAGCCACGCTTGTGCTGATATTCGCCGTTTCTGCGGAAGCGCAGACTTGGAGGCAAGTTGGGCCTCCCGGCGGAACGGTGATTTCTCTGGCTGCAGATCCGAATAATATCGAAAGCCTGTATCTGGGAACGGCGGATGGTCACGTGTTCGCGTCGAGCGACGAGGGCGCGCACTGGCAACTGCTGAGCCGCATCGGCACCGGGCAAGATGACGTAATCACGCACATCATCGTGGACCCGCGCGATGCGAAGCGACTCTACGCTAGCACCTGGACGCTGTATTCGGGCGGCGGCGGCGTCTACCGCAGCAACGACGGCGGGCATACTTGGAACATTATCGGATTGGCGCACGAGACCGTGAGAGCGCTGGCGCAGGCGCCCACGGACCCGAAGCTGCTGCTGGCCGGCGCACTAAGTGGCGTGTACCGCTCGAGCGACGAAGGCGCCACCTGGGAACGCATCACCCCTGCCAATCATTCGGACTTGCGGAATTTTGATTCGGTGGCTTTCGATCCGAAGGATACCAACGTCATCTATGCCGGAACCTATCACCTGCCTTGGAAGACGGCGAATGGCGGCAAAGACTGGTTCCCTGTGGTGAAGGGCATGATCGACGACTCCGATGTGATGAACATCATCGTCGATCCAGCGAATTCCGAAAACGTGCACGCGGTGGCGTGCTCCGGGATCTATCACAGCATGAATGGCGGGCAGCAGTGGGTGAAATATCAGGGTATCCCGTCGGTGTTCCGGCGTACGCAGCTGATCCGCATGGACCCCACGAACGTGAACATTCTGTATGCGGGGACGACCAGCGGACTTTGGAAAACGGTGAATGAAAAGGATTTCAAACGTGTGACACCGGGTGACTGGATCATCAACGCGCTCATCATTGACCAGAAGAACCCGCAGAAGATCATCATAGGAACGGAGCGCGAAGGCGTCCAAATCAGCACGGACGGCGGTGCGTCTTTCACTTCGGCGAACAATGGCTTTCAGCACCAGCACATTTCGGATGTGGCGTTGGACAGGGATCATCCGGAGCGCGCCCTGGTAGTGCTGACGTTTGATAACGATGCTTTCCTGGCGACCAAGGACGGCGGCAACTCCTGGACCACGCTCGGTCCTGGGCTAAAGCGCACGGAACTGCGTCACGTCTATGCTGCGCCGACGGGTTGGTGGGCGGCATTGAGCAACGGCGGATGGATGAAGTATGACGACGCGACTCACAAGTGGGCGCGTGCGGGGCTGTACGTTCCGGATACGACTTCTGCTCCGGCCGCAAAAACGACCAAAGGCAAGAAGGGCGTGACTCCCAAGGCGGCGCCAAAGCAGGCGGGTCCTCAGTTGACGACCTTCCTGGTAAACGGCATGGCGTTCGGCGGCGATGCGTGGTACGCGGCGACGGCCGGCGGTGTGCTTGTTTCCAAGGACCATGGCGCAACGTGGAAGTCAGCGAGCAAAGATCCGCTAACGCGCCAGCCGGCGCAATCGGTGGAAGTTGCCGCCGATGGCAATCAGATCTGGGCGATAGTGGAACGAAATATTCTGTACTCGAACGACCAGGGCGCAACTTGGGATGCCAAGGAACTCGCGTTTGCCGCGGCAGGAAACCTGAGACTTCACCGCGTCGATGACAACACCCTGTTCGTCACGTCGAACATGGGCTTGTATGGCTCGCGCGATGCCGGGCGCACGTGGAATCGTTCGGATGTTCGCGAGCTGTCGTTCCAGTCAGTGGCGGGGACAGAGAAAGCGTTGGTGGTCTCACTGCAGAAGCAGGGGCTGCTGGCGTCGTTCGACGGCGGAAAATCCTGGCAGCACCTGGATGATCCACTGTCGCAAGGATTCTTCCCCGTGATTCGGACGCGGCGGGATGGCTCGTTGGTGGCAGTTTCGGCCACCGAGGGCATGCTGAGTCTGGATCCGAATGCGCGGTCCGCGAACGCCGGGAACGGCCCGGGGATGCGCTAAGAGAACCGAGTTCCCTTCTGCTTCATTGGGCGTCCCGGCCAAGCCGGGGCGCCCTTTTTTTTGCCTGAGGCTGCCGGGGGACGAGACTATTGGGGCAGGTGATTTCCACCAATTTGATAGCCCACGCCGCGAATGGTGCGAATGAGCGGGCGATCGGAGCCGGCGTCAATTTTCTTGCGCAGATAATTGATATAGACATCGACGACGTTGGTAACGGAATCGGAATGCAAGCACCAGACCTCCTCGATGATGGAATTGCGTGAGACGGGGCGTCCGGAATGGCGGAGAAGATATTCCAGGAGCGCATATTCCTTGGGACTCAGCTCAATGGCACGTCCGCTGCGGCTGACTTTGTGAGAGACGCGATTCACCTCGAGATCATCAAGGTGAAAAGTATCCGGCACGCGGCGATTGCAACGCCTGAGGATCGCATGCACGCGGGCAACGAGTTCCGCAACGGCGAAAGGCTTAACGACGAAATCGTCGGCCCCGGCATTGAGGGCGCGAACGCGCTCCTCCACCGCAGTGGCCTGGGAAACAAGAATCACCGGCGTCTCTGGCCACTGGCGGCGAATGGTGTGAAGAAACTCCAGCCCCGGGATTCCAGGAAGATTCAGATCCAGGATCACAAGATCAACGGGAGGGTTCTCCGCTAATTCGGAAAACTGGTTGCCCGCGGAAGCGAGTTGCACGGTGAAGTGTTCCTGCTGAAACCGGGATTGAAGAAACTCCGCCAGAGACGCATCGGCCTCAGCGACAAGAAGGCGCATGATGGTTCACACAAACTGACTTTCTGGAAGGGGATACATCGAGTGTGGGCGCTGGGAGCAAGACTGTCAAGAAAGGCTCTGCGGCCAGCGTTCGAACGATTACGGGCCAGACGGCTTGGCGCCGTAGCGAAGGACATCGAGGGACCAAACCACAAAAGGCATTAAACAGGTACTTCCAAATCCTGGGCGCGACCTGAGGACCGTCTCAAGTCATTCTCAGGGCATGGAGGGAAGAAATGAAATCGTCTCAGACGCGACCGCAAGTGATGCAATGCCGCCGCGTGAATTTGTGACACACGTGATTCGTCAATTCCTAAGATCTCCCCTATCCTCTTCATCGTAAGCTCTTCGAGATAGTACAAGCTCAAGACGGTTCCTTCCCTTCCGTCCAGTTCCGATAGGGCCTCCCGTAGAAGATGGTGGATCTCCAGGCGAAAGGTCATCTGAAAGGGATCCTCCTCCGCTCGAATCGCTATTGGTACGTGTTGCTCCCCAGTCTCTTCCTCAGCCCAAAGATGCAAACTTTCGAGTCTGAGACCGTTTAGATCGCCAAGTAGCTGCTGGAAATCTTCAATGGGCAAACCCAGTTTGGAGGCTATCTCCGACCCCGAAGGAACATGACCGAGCTTGCCTGTGAGTTCGCGGCTCGCTTGTTCAAATCTGCGTGCCTTTCGCCTCAGGTCTCGCGAACCCCAATCCAGCCGGCGCAGATTATCCAGAATGGCACCCCGAATTCGAAATCGCGCGTATGACATGAACTGCACGTTTTTCTGCGGGTCAAATTTATCGACGGCATCGATCAACCCGAGCATCCCGGCTTGGATCAGATCGTCGAATGACACGTGCGGCGGTAAACGCTCATGGATCCGTCGGGCGATGTACCGCACTTCAATCAGATTTTCCAGCACCAACCGCTGGCGTTCAATCGTATCCAAGTTGTTCCCCTGCGGCGCGGAATTTGACGAGACGTTCAGCATTTCTCGAATCCCATTGCGGTTGCCTCGCTGCAGGTGTTTGCGAGGCGCGACCCCATACCAGGTCCTGTGCAATGCTAGAAACACGCAGATTCAACACCATTCGTCTTATCCTTCGTCCTGGGGTAGGAGCAATTCGAGCACCGAACTGTAAAAGGTGCCGTCGTTAGCAGGATCGACTGTGGACTTATGACCACTGTGCCAGACCGCTTACGATGAGAAGGATTTCGTGGGCGCATTTTAATCTCGCCGGAACTTATATTCACTGGATATACTTAGCAGCCACCACGACCGTTATGTTTGTGGTTTCGTTTTGCCCAAGAGGCGCCCGGGCATGTCTTTAGGAAGCTCCGCAGTTCTCAACTGGCCTGGATAGAGCTCCCAGCGGTACCTCTGGCCGCTTGCACGGTTTTGATACAATCACAATCGCTGGAGCGGCAGGAATTCCATGAAAGAGTGACCACTCTTTCTACTTCCTCCAGAGCGACGAAGCCCCCGGCCGACAGCTCCATGAACATCACAAATCGGGTCCCCTGCTTGGCTCAAATGCGCGTTCTCCGGCCGTGAAATTGATATTCCCCGCTTTCCATGGTCCGTGACTCCGAACCGAGTTTTGCGCTTACAAATGCGTCCGTCCGAACGGTCCGCGCATTCGACGAGGCGCCCTCGGGGAACTACAGAAATTTGGAAATGGGTTCCTTTTGCGGCCTGTTCCGAAATACGAGCACCGCTTCACGCTGGCACAGGACCGTTCTAGTCCCCAGTGGCCGCATCATCTGGGAAGAGGCTTTCGCCTGATATTTCAATACGTTGCGCCGAATCGCTAGAGCAAGAAAGGAGGCGGCCTTGGTATGCCTAGTGCAGGTAAAGATGGGAAGGATCGGCGACCCACGGAGAGCCTCCGTCTCTATTTCAAAGGCATGGTGGCTTGCCCCAAAATGTGGATGCTCATGGAGAATTAGTGCGAACGCATCGAAGAAAAAGTGTGGCCGAGCCGGACGTCGCACAAACGACGGCCCTGCGCGCGAATTTCCGACGCATCGAGCGGCGGGAATGGTGGCTGTGGGCAGCAGCTTTTGTTATCACCTCACTTCTAACGGTCGGGCTTGCCTCCTTCCTCCTTCCTAACTCCAGCGCTAATCAGGATTTCGATTCACAATATGTAATGCCGCAAGCCATTCGAGGGCTCGTGGGCCTGGTTTTCCTCTTCGATCTTTACACGATCTATCAACATCTTCTGATCTATCGAATCCGCAGGGAGCTGGTGAAACGGGAAGAGCTGTTTCATCTGATCAGTGAGAACGCCGCTGACATGATCGCAGTCGTGGACATGGAAGGGAAGCGGCTCTTCAACAGTCTTTCCTATAAAAAGGTGCTGGGATATTCGCCAGAGGAATTGCAGACCTTCTCATCATTCGAGCAGATTCACCTTGATGATCGTGAGCGTGTCAAGAACGCGGCGGAGGAGGCACGGCGCTCGGGAATAGGGAAGACCCTGGAGTACCGTTTTCGCCACAAAAACGGTACGTGGCTGGTACTGGAATCAACTTCGAGCGTCATACGCAATGCCAAGGGGGAGCCGGAAAAGCTGGTAATTGTGAACCGCGACATCACGGAGCGCAAGAGAGCGGGTGAGGCTCTGCGGCGCTCGGAGGCGGATTTTCGCTCGGTGGTGGAAGGCGCACCCTACGGAATTTATCGCGCGAGCTTGACCGGCCGGTTTCTACAAGTGAATCCGGCGCTCCAGAAAATGCTGGGTTACGAGTTGGCGGAGGACCTTCTCCGTAAAGATCTGGCGACAGACATTTTCCTGCATCGTGGCGAATATCTTCGTTTGACGGAGATTCTTGCCCGCGCAGAAGAAATCAAGGACATCGAGACGGAGTGGAAGAGACAAGACGGCGCACCCATGACCGTGCGGTGTTCGGGGCGCCGGATCAGTGATGAGAACTCTGTCCCGGCGTATTTTGAAGTGTTTGCGGAGGATGTGACGGAAAAACGAGTGCTCGAACGGCAACTGAGAATGGCGCAAAAGATGGAAGCGATTGGACGCCTCTCGGGGGGGATCGCGCACGACTTCAACAATCTTCTGGGCGTAATCATCGGCTACAGCAGAGTGCTGAAGAGGGCGTTGGGCGCGAACAATGCTCTGTGCGAGCATGCCCTGGAAATCGAGAAAGCAGGAGAGCGGGCCGCCTCTTTGACCAAGCAGTTGCTGGCCTTCAGCCGGCAGCAGGTCTTGACGCCCGCGGTTCTCAACATCAACACACTCGCTTGCGATATGGAAAGAATGCTTCCGCGGCTGCTGGGTGAGGACATTGAAGTTTCGCTGGAGCTGGATCCTGAGCTTGGCAGCGTGATGGCGGACCAGAGCCAGATCGAACAGGTCATCATGAACCTGGCGGTCAACGCGCGTGACGCAATGCCCACGGGCGGCAAACTGAAAATCCAGACCGCCAACGTGGAACTCGACCAAACCTACACGCGGAACCATCCGGGTTCCAAGCCCGGGCGTTACGTGCTTTTGGCCGTGACCGACACGGGAACGGGAATGGACGCTGGAACGCTCACACATATCTTTGAGCCATTCTTCACCACCAAGGAACGCGGCAAGGGCACGGGACTGGGTCTCGCGACTGTCTACGGCATCGTGAAACAGAGCGATGGATATATATGGGTTGACAGCGCGCCAGCAAAGGGCGCGTCATTTCAGATTTATCTACCACGACATGCGGGTCAACCGGCGGTGGAGGAACAGAACATTGATTCGGGAGAAAAACTTTGCGGTTCGGAAAACATTCTTCTGGTGGAAGACGCCGAGCCGTTGAGAAGGCTTGCGCGGACTTTTCTTGAAGCTGGCGGATTCCACGTGTTATCGGCGGGGAGCGGTAAAGAAGCTCTGGAAGCCGCGGCGCACTTCGGCGGTACTTTTCAACTACTGCTGACTGATGTCGTCATGCCTGGCATGAACGGCCGTGCTTTGGCGGAACAATTGTCGCCGCGCCAGCCAGGAATGAAGGTGCTCTACATGTCGGGTTACACCGACAGCTTTGTTGCCGGACAGGGAGTTCTGGAACCTGGAACCCACCTCTTACACAAGCCATTCACGGAAGAGGTTCTTATCCGGAAGGTCCGCGAGGTGCTGGATGACGGGAAAAAGGCCGCGTCCGCCATGAACCAAATGGCCGAACTTGTGGGGAACCATATCCGGTCCGGCGGCTAGGAGGAACAAGGCCATGGGAAAGGTATTGGTTGTTGATGACGATGAAGCATTGCGGCGCTTGATACGCCTTGAGCTGAGCGACGCCTATGAAGTAATTGATTCAGGAGAGCCGGAACAGGGTCTTGCACTCGCCCTCGAGAACGAGCCCGATGCTATCCTGCTGGATCTGCGGATGCCAAAATACTCCGGCTATGAGCTGCTTGAGATGTTTACCTCCTTCAGCCGCACGCAAATGATTCCGGTCATTATCGTGAGCGGCGAATCAGGGGGGCAAACCAAGGAACATTGCAAGCAGCTCGGCGCTGCCGGCTATTTCGAGAAGCCGATTGATTTCGAGGCACTGCGCACGGGCCTCAGCCAAATCGCCAAGACGCGCCGGTTGGTGCCTCGAACCGAGGTGCGCGTGCGATTGCGTGTTCCGCTGAAGCTGCGCGGTTCAGACAGTCATGGGAAGAAGTTTGAAGAGGCTGCGACGACGGAGAACGTAAGTCTGAGTGGGTTTCTGTGTGTCTGCACGGCCGAACTCGCGACCGATTCCATGGTTGAAGTCTACATGACGAGCTACGGGGAGGACTACGTGGGGAAGGCGAGGATTGTTCATTCAGAATCGAAGGCAGCGCCCCTTCGACACTACGGATGTCGGTTCATCGAGAGGACCGGTCCCTGGGTGCTGCAATAAGGAGTGAGTTGAGTGTTTTCTATGACCGATACTGGCCAAGTCCTTCCCGAAGAAGCTGAGAGCAGTCTCCCCGAGGTTTCATCGGATCATCAGCCTGCCGCACGCGTCCTTGCCGTCGACGACGAATCTTCTGCTTGCAAGCTTCTCTCCCTCATCCTGGGCCCGCCTGCTGTCCACTGCACCACCGCCTGCAATGGTGAAGAAGCTCTTTTGACTTTACAACGCGAGCGATTCGACGCGGTCATTTCCGACCTGAACATGCCCGGCGTCAGCGGTATGGAACTCCTCACTCAAGTTCGCCGCTGCTATCCGTATATGGCCTTTTTGGTGACCACCGGCGTTGATGACGTGGACGTAGGGGTACAGGCGATGCGTTGCGGTGCGGACGACTATCTTGTAAAACCGCTCCGGGAAAATGCCGTTTTGGCGAGCCTCGAGCGCGCGCTGCACAAACGGAGGCTCGAACTACAGGTCGAAAACTACCGCCGAAACCTCGAGGAAATGGTCGCGGAACGCACCGTGCAACTGCAAGCTGCTCTCCAGCAGATCGAGCGCAGCTATGAAGACACGCTACAAGCGCTCGGGGCAGCGATTGATCTCCGCGACCACGAAACCGCGGGCCACTCACGGCGTGTCTGCCGTTACTCGCTCGAGATTGCCCGAACGATGGGCTGGTCCGACAAACAGTTGGGCAGTCTTACCAGAGGAGCTTATCTGCACGATATCGGGAAACTCGGGGTCCGCGACGGCATTTTACTCAAGCCGGGGCCCCTCACCGAGGAAGAACGGAAACTTATGCAGCAGCACGTGCAGATCGGGTTCAACCTCGTGAAGGACATCCCCTTTCTTGCAGACGCAGCCGAAATCATCCTCTCGCACCACGAACGCTACGACGGCGGGGGATATCCGCGCGGCCTCAAGGGAGAGGATATTCTCCTGAGTGCGCGGATCTTCGCAGTGGTGGATACCCTCGATGCCATTACATCCGACAGGCCCTACCGGCGTGCCGCTTCGTTCGAGGTGGCGAGCGAGACGATCCGCCACCTTTCAGGCAGTCAGTTCGATCCCAGAGTGGTAAGCGTGTTCCTGGAAATTCCCAAAGAAACCTGGCCGAAAATCGCAAGGAATCAGCCGTAGGTGGAAACTCGCCCTTGGCTAGCGTACCTTCCTGCTCCTCCTCCCTGCTCTCCTTATGTATAATCGCCTCAAATGACCACTCTGCATCGCCACAACAAACACTGTTATGCGTTACCCGTCTGCTTCGGCTTACTTGCTCTCGTTCTCATCACCGGCTTTGCGCGTGCCGACGAATCCGCTCCTTCCCCGCTCGCCATCGGCGCGGCCGCGCCAGATTTTTGCCTTCCCGGCATTGACGGGCAAACGCACTGCCTGGCCGAATACGGACCAAGCAAAGTTCTGGTCATCGCCTTCACGTGTAATCACTGCCCCACGGCACAACTTTACGAAACTCGCCTCAAGCAACTTGCGGCCGACTACCGCGACCGCGGCGTCACGCTCGTCGCCATCCAGCCCAATAGTCCAAACGCTGTTCGCCTCGACGAAATGGGCTATACGGATCTCGGCGATTCTTTCGAGGACATGAAGCTCCGCGCGGCTTACCGTCATTTCAATTTCCCCTACCTCTATGACGGTGAGACGCAGAAGGTCGCCCGTGCTTATGGCCCCGCGGCGACTCCCCACCTTTTTATTTTTGATGCCCAGCGCAAACTGCGCTACGAGGGCCGCGTGGACGACAACCCGCGTGAATCGCTCGTCACCCGACGTGATGCCCGCCTTGCTATCGACGCAATCCTTGCGGGCAAGCCCGTGGAGTTCGAGAAAACTCCCTCAGTCGGTTGTTCCACCAAATGGATTTACAAAGAGGAAGGCCGCAAGAAAGAGCTAGCGGAAATCGAAAGCAAGCCGGTGCAGATTTCCCCCGCCAGCGCAGAGGACTTGAAAGCCCTGCGCAAGAATCCCACTGGGAAACTTCTGCTCGTTAATTTCTGGGCCACCTGGTGCGCTCCCTGCGTCCAGGAGATGCCGGAGATCCAGACGATGTACCGCATGTACGGTCATCGCGCGTTCGATGTGGTTGCCGTCAGCATCAATTATCCGGACGAAAAGAAAGGCGCGCTGGACGCTTTGACCAAGCTCCATGCCACAACTCGCAATCTCATTCTCGGCTCGACCGACTTGTACGCTCTGCTCGCGGCTTTTGATCCGGACTGGAACGCGGCCGTACCCTATTCGATACTCATACGCCCCAACGGCGAAGTCATCTACAAACTGCAAGGCGCCATTAACCCACTCGAAATGCGCCGGATGATCATTGCCAATATCCCCGACGACAATTACATCGGACATCAGACCTACTGGCAGACTAGCACGGAGCCATAATTCTTCCCGGTCCCAAAGACGTTGTACATAATTCCCAGTTGAGGTCCTCCGTCGATCCTCATCGAGGTGTGTGCAATGACGATGTTTTGCTGGACTTGAACAGCGTGAGGAACTGCATTTCGTGAGAAAATCCGCCTAGAACAGCGCCGCTGCATCAAACGGCAGACCTACATAGTTTTCGGCCAGTGCGGCGGAAGCAGCCCGCGAACTCGCCAAGTAATCAAGCTCGGCGAGGTGGATGTTGTGAGAAAAGGCGTCCTCGTTCTCAAACCGGTGGAGCATAGCTGTCATCCACGCCGAGAATCGCTGCACCTTCCAGACCCGCTTCAGGCATCGCTCTGTGTAGTTCGCCAGAGCGTCTCGCTTTCCATGTTTGTAGATGTCCACCAGCCCGCGCGTCATCACCCGCACATCCGCGACCGCCAGATTCAGCCCCTTGGCCCCCGTGGGTGGCACGATGTGCGCGGCATCGCCCAGCAGGAAAAGTTTTCCGTACTGCATGGGTTCCGCGACGAAGCCCCGCATCGGCGTGACGCTCTTCTGAAAGATCGGCCCGTCCTGCAGCGCAAATCCATCACGAGTGGCCATGCGCGTTCTCAACTCCTCCCAAATACGATCATCCGGCCAGTTCTGGATGTTCTCTTCCGGAGCGCACTGCAGGTACAGCCTCGATACTTCCGGCGAACGCATGCTCATCAGCGCAAAGCCGCGCTCGTGATAGGTATAAATCAATTCGTCGGAGGCGGGCGGCACTCTCGCCAATATCCCCAACCATGCGAAAGGATAATGCCGCTCTTGCATCCGCAAACGCTCCGCAGGGATCGCTGGACGGGAGATTCCATGGAAGCCATCGCATCCCGCAATGAAATCGCATGCCACCACATGTTCGGCGCCATGTTGCCGGTAAAAGATCCTTGGCTGCGCATGCACGTCGGCAACACGCAACGCTTCCGCTTCAAAACAAATCGGCGCTCCATAGCCAAGCCGCACAGTTATCAGGTCCTTGATCACTTCCTGTTGTGCATAAATGGTGATGGATTTCCCGGTGAGTTCTTTGAAATCAATGCGATGTCCCGCTCCGCCAAAGCGCAGCTCAATCCCATTGTGCTGGAGCCCCTCGCGGTCCATCCGCTCACCCACGCCGGATTCGCGCAGCAGCTCCACGGTGCCCTGCTCGAGCACGCCTGCCCGCACGCGGCTTTCAATGTACTCGCGCGTGTGGCTTTCCAGAACAACGGATTCGATTCCCTGCAGGTGCAGCAGATGAGCCAGCGTCAGGCCCGCGGGTCCCGCGCCAATAATTCCGACCTGCGTGCGAATTGTAGCCATGAGGGAAATAGCCTCTCGTCAAGCTACGAGAATTTCTCGATGACTTCCTGGGGAATGGCCTGGCTCGCCGTCTTGGATGGATCGCCCTCCGGCCGCACCGTCCACACGCGTTTTTCAAACCCTTCCACCGCCAGGGTCTGTCCGCGCAGCAGCCGGTGCTGCACAGTAAAGCTGCTCTTCCCCCACTGGGTTACGCAGGATTCCACGCTGACGATATCTCCAAACGAGGACGGCGCGAAGAAATTCGCACTCGCCTGGACCAAGGGAATCCCCGCAATCTGGAACCTCCGCAACATTTCCGCCTTTGGGAAGCCCAACGCCCGATGAAACAGCGCGTTGGTGCAAGCATCGAAATACTCGAAATAACGAGGGAAAAAGACAATTCCGAAGGGGTCGCAGTCGCCCCATTCGATCTGGATTTCGTTGCGATTTATGAGCATGGCGCGGTTCCACCGTCAGCGGTTGATATGGCTCCAGCCGAGTCTAACGCAGGCCCCCGAAAGAAGCACCGGATTTGGTCAACCGGTGTGTGTTTACGGTAGACTGGGAACAAGGAAAGAACGCAAAAACCATGAGCTTTGCCTTTATTTGTGACGCCATTCGCACGCCCATCGGAAGATACGGCGGTGCGCTCGCGACCGTCAGAACGGACGACCTTGCCGCCATTCCTATCAAATCCCTGGTCGATCGAAATCCCCATGTCGACTGGAACGCGCTGGATGACGTGGTCTATGGCTGCGCCAATCAAGCCGGGGAAGACAATCGCAATGTCGCGCGTATGGCCCTGCTTCTCGCCGGCCTTCCCAAGGAAATCTCGGGAAGTACCGTGAATCGGCTTTGCGGCTCCAGCATGGACGCCGTCGCCGTGGCCTCTCGCGGCATCAAGAGTGGTGAAGTTGATCTTATGCTTGCGGGAGGAGTGGAAAGTATGTCCCGCGCCCCGTTCGTGATGGGCAAAGCCGATGGCGCCTTTTCCCGCAATATGAAAATTGAAGACACCACCATCGGCTGGCGCTTTGTGAATCCCGCGATGAAAGCCCGGTTCGGCACCGACGCAATGCCGGAAACCGCCGAAATTGTCGCCGAGGAATATCATGTTGCGCGGGCCGATCAGGATGCCTTTGCATTTCGCAGCCAGCAACGCACGAGCGCGGCGATGAAGGCTGGGCGCCTCGCGGAAGAAATCGTCGCGGTCCCCATTCCGCAGAAAAAGGGTGACCCGGTGCTGGTCACCTTGGACGAACACCCCCGCCCGGACACAACCCTCGAAGCGCTGGCGAAACTGAAAGGTATTGTGAAACCCGACGGCACCGTCACTGCGGGCAACGCCTCCGGCGTAAACGATGGCGCCTGCGCACTTCTCTTGGCTTCCGAGGACGCGATCAAGCGCCACGGCCTGACGCCCAAAGCCCGCGTGATCGCCGCAGCGGCCTCGGGTGTGGCCCCGCGCATCATGGGTATGGGGCCCGTTCCTGCGACGCGCAAGGTCCTCGCTAATGCGGGTCTCACTCTTTCACAGATGGACGTGATCGAATTGAACGAAGCCTTCGCCGCTCAGGCTCTTGCTGTCCTTCGCGAACTGGGACTCCCTGACGATGCCGCGCACGTCAACCCCAATGGCGGAGCAATTGCCATCGGTCATCCGCTAGGCGCCAGCGGTGGGCGCCTCGTAACCACCGCGCTCTACCAACTGCTGCGCACCAAAAGCCGCTATGCCCTCTGCACCATGTGCATCGGTGTCGGTCAGGGCATTGCCGTGATTCTCGAACGCGTCTGAAGAAAACGGAGCGTAATGCCGATGCTGCGATATCGCAGGCCTTCCCCCGGTACTCAGCCGGAACTTTTGCATCCGCCCTACGTTTCCTCGATCAAGCGCGCCCCCACGCAACCCTTGATCCAGCTCCCTCACACGCTTTCTGAAATCACCGGCCCCTCCTTCTCCAAAGAAGTGGTTCCACCCAAGGGCTTCGATCTCACCCGCCAGCACAAGGGCGAGCCACTCGGCGAGCGCATCGTTGTCAGCGGCCGCCTTATGGATGAAGATGGCCGCCCGGCCGCTCATTCGCTGGTTGAAATCTGGCAAGCCAATGCCGCGGGTCGCTATCTGCACAAAGCGGACCAGCACGATGCTCCGCTCGACCCCAATTTCACCGGCATGGGTCAAACCCTCACCGACGAAGAAGGCCGCTACCGATTCGTCACCATTTGCCCGGGCGCGTATCCCTGGCGCAATCATTACAACGCCTGGCGCCCTCGGCACATTCACTTTTCCGTTTTTGGCCCCGCGTTCGCCACGCGCCTCGTCACGCAAATGTACTTTCCGGGCGATCCCTTGCTCGAATTCGATCCCATTTACAACAGCGTGCCGGTCGAATCCGCGCGCAAGCGCCTTATCTCCGTGTTTGACTGGGCAACAACTACACCGGAGATCGCCCTCGGCTTCCGCTTTGATATTGTGCTGCGTGGCCGCAACGCGACTCCTATGGAGCGATGAGATGGCCGGAGAAACCACACCTTCGCAAACCGTCGGCCCGTATTTCAGCATTGGCCTCGACTGGCTGAATCGAGGCGACCTCGCGCCTGGCGCATCCGGCGGAGGGCGTGTGACCATTTGCGGACGCATCCTCGATGGCGAAGGTCAGTCCGTTCCCGACGCTTGCCTGGAAATTTGGCAAGCCGATGTTGACGGCAAATATGCCCAGCCGGCCAATTCTGTGGAAAGTTCAACCGCTCATGGATTTTCCGGTTTCGGCCGCGTTCCCGCAAACGACCGAGGTGAATTCTCCTTCACGACCATCAAGCCCGGCAGCGTTCCCGGCCTTGATGGACGGCCTCAGGCGCCACATCTCGAAATCTCCGTCTTCATGCGTGGATTGCTCCGCCGCCTGGTTACGCGGCTTTATTTTCCGAATGAACCAGCGAACCCGGCAGATCAGGTCTTGAATCTCGTTCCCGCCGGCCGCCGCACCACTTTGATCGCGCGGCCGCGCGCAGATGACCCGCACACTCTTGAGTGGGATATTCGCTTGCAAGGCGAACAAGAAACCGTATTCTTTGAGTGCTGACTTGGGGGACACTGCCGCCGATGAGCCTTCTCGACCCTCTATTTCGACGCGACGCGCTGGATAAACTCTTCTCCGAGGAAGCCCGCATTCAGGGCATGCTTGATTTTGAGGCCGCGCTCGCCCGCGCCGAAGCCGCGTCTGGAATCGTGCCACAATCGCAAGCGCATAGCATCACCGATAAGTGCCGCGCGGAGAATTTCGACCTCTCCGTCATCGCCAAAGACGCCGCCCTGGCTGGAAATCTGGCCATCCCCCTCGTCAAGAGACTTACCGAACTTGTCGCTCACGAGGATAAGGAGGCGGCGCGCTTCGTTCATTGGGGCGCCACCAGCCAAGATGCCATCGACACCGGCTGCACCTTGCAACTGCGCGGGGCGCTCGACCTGATCAATCAGGACCTGGCTCGTCTGGCGGGCACTCTCGTCACGCTCGCCGAAGCACACCGTGCCACTCTCATCGTCGCTCGCACTTGGATGCAGCAAGCCCTGCCCACCACCTTCGGCTTCATCGTGGCCGGCTGGCTCGACGCAATTTCTCGCCATCGCAAGAGGCTTGCCGAAGTCAGGCCGCGCGCCTTGACCCTGCAATTCGGCGGCGCCGTTGGTACCCTTGCTGCTCTCGGTGGCCGCGGTCCGGAAGTCGCCAAAGCTCTCGCCGGCGAGCTCGGGCTCTCCCTGCCATCCATTCCTTGGCACACGCATCGCGATCGCATTGCCGAAATCGCCACCACCCTGGGCTTATGCACCGGCACTCTGGGCAAGATTGCGCGTGACATCTCTCTCCACGCGCAAACCGAAATCGCGGAGCTCTCCGAACCAATTGTCGTGGGGCGTGGCGGCTCTTCGACCATGCCCCAAAAGCGCAATCCTGTTACCTGCGCCGTAGTTCTCGCGGCGGCCACGCGGATTCCCGGGCTTGTCAATACGCTTCTCTCCGCCATGCTCCAAGAAGAGCAGCGCGGGCTCGGCGGCTGGCACACCGAATGGGAAACGCTGCCGGACATCGTCCGGCTCTCTGGCGGCGCGCTCCACCATCTGGCGGAGATGTTGCCGGGCCTGGAAGTCGACACCGCCCGCATGCGTCACAATCTCGAGCTCACCAGCGGACTCATATTCGGCGAAGCCGTCACCATGGCTCTCGGTGACCGTATGGGCAAAATGCCCGCTCATCTTCTTGTTGAAGCCGCCTGCAAGAAAACTCGCGAGCAGAATCGCCACTTGAAAGATATCCTCCGCGAGGAATCGGGGCTGCGCGGGCATCTGACGCCTGCCGACCTCGAAAGCCTTTTCGATGCGCGAAACTATCTCGGCAGCGCCGATGAATTCATTCGCCGCGTTGTTGCGGAAGCCCGCGAGTTTCCTGCAGCACGCTAACCAAGGAGCGCCACCCCCATGCCCTTTGCCAAACTTGCTGATGCTCAGCTCTTTTATGAGTTGTCCGGCCCAGAGCGCGCCCCGGTTCTTGTCCTTTCCAATTCTCTCGGCACCACCCATCGCATGTGGGATTCCCAGGAGGTCGCATTCACCAGGCATTTCCGCTTGCTGCGCTACGACACGCGTGGCCACGGCCAATCCAGCGTCACTCCGGGTCCATACACGATCGAGAAGTTGAGTTGGGACGTCGTGCAACTCCTCGATTTCCTGCAATTGGAGCGCGTCCATTTCTGTGGGCTTTCCATGGGCGGCATGATTGGCATGTTTCTGGGCGCACATGCCGCGAACCGGCTGCATAAGCTTGTCCTCTGCAATACTGCGGCAAAAATCGGCACACCTGAAACCTGGAATGCGCGGATTGAGGCCGTTCAGCGGGGTGGTATGCGCGCGGTGGCCGGGGCGGTCATTGAACGCTGGCTGACCCCTACCTATCGTGCTTCCCACCCCGCGGAAACCGCGGCAGCCTTGCGCATGCTCGAAGAAGCAGACCCCGCCGGTTACATCGCTTGCTGCGGCGCGGTCCGCGATATGGACCAGCGCCAGAGTCTGCAAAACGTCAAAGTCCCCACGCTCGTCCTCGCCGGGACTCATGACCCTGTGACGCTTCCAGCCGACGGCCAATTCCTGGCAAAACACATTCCCGGCGCCAGCTACGCCGAAGTGAATGCCGCGCATTTGTCCAACATCGAGACTCAGGAAGACTTTAATACCCGGGTGCTCAGTTTTCTTGCACAGTGAGGGAGCTCCACATGGATGAGCGCGATCGTCACAAAGAGGGCCTGAAAGTCCGCCGCGAAGTACTGGGTGAAGCGTACGTGGAGCGCGCCCAGTCCGCCGAGAACGAATTCAATTCCGCCTTTCAGGATTTGATCACGCGCTATGCCTGGGGCGAAATCTGGACGCGCCCGGGCCTCCCTCGAAAAACGCGCAGCCTGATTACCATCGCCATGATGGTCGCCCTGAACCGTGGCGATGAACTGAAGATGCATATCCGCGCCGCGCTGCAAAACGGCGTGACACGTGAAGAGCTCCGTGAGGTCCTGCTGCAGGCCGCGATTTATTGCGGTGTGCCCGCTGCGAACTCTGCTTTCCACCTTGCCGAGGAAGTCTTCTCCGAAACTGAGGAATAGCTGAAGGCCCGCGGCGCAACTCCGTTAGCAGTAATCCTGCTGTCCGTAGTGTCGGGCGCGGGGTCAGGGCCAAAGTGAAACGCAAGTGGATAAGAGTGTCCTCCTTTGGAACATCCCGCGACCCCAACCTACCCGACTGCGCCACTTAAACTGGAAGGCAGCTTGCTACATCCCATCCGCGAGGGGCGATGGTGCCCTGCTCGCTGGCCTCCTGCTTGCGCACCCTCTGTATCCAGGAAATGAGGTAAAGAGTGAATTCGGTCACCTACGATATCCTGACGCAACGCGTGAAGCGGATGAGCAGTCTGCCGGCCATGCCCACGATTCTGACCACGCTTTGCGAATCCTTAAGTGCGCGCGCCAGCAAAATTGACGTCAATCGCATCGCCCAAACCATCTCGTATGACAAAGCCCTCACCGCGCAATGCCTGCGCATCGCCAATTCTGCGTTGTTCCGACGGCGTGGTGATGTTGCGACCGTCCGCGAAGCGTTCCTCGCCCTGGGTCTTTGGCGCATTCGCGATCTCGCTTTCTCCTGTAGTCTCCCTTTGAAGTTTGCCAATCTGAGCAGGGGCGTGGGAAAAGAGATTTTTTGGCGTCACGGCCTGGGCACCGCGCTGGTCTCGCAAAATCTCGCTCAGATGTTCGGCGCGGCCAACCACGAAGAAGCGTATCTTTGCGGGCTGCTCCATGACATCGGCATCCTCGTCAACGCCATCCTCTTTCCCGAGGATTTCCGTAACGTCCTAAAGGAAGCCGCCAGGGGAAAAGAGGCCATCGATACAGTGGAAATGCGCATCCTGGGATTCACTCACGCCGAGAGCGGCCGCATTCTGGCGGAGCTTTGGCGGCTCCCTGTCGAAGTCGCCGAGGTCATCGAATACCACGTTCACCCCGAGGAACAGAAATCCCCGAACGATGTCACGGTCATCGTCGGCGTTGCAGATCAGATTTGCAGGAAGTACGGCTTGGGCTACGGCTACGAAATTGCCGGTGATGATTCCATCTTGCTCACGGAATGCTGGAAGACGCTCAGCAGGAAATTCCCCGCCGCGGAATCCTATTCACAAGAGGATGCCTTGGTTCTGCTGGAGGATTTTGTGAAAAAAGCGCACGCGCTAGCAGACCAAGTCATGTCTCCGACCCTGGCCACCTAATCAGCTACTCGGGGGTGCGGCCCCACGGAGCACGCCGGCTGAAACGCCTTTTAATCGTTGAATACGTTTGCCCGCAGCGTATAGGAGCTCAACACCTTCATATAGTTCCCGCGTTCAAAGGCCGTCGGATCCGGCACGGAGCCATGGCTCATGCTTCCGCACATCTGTTGAATCGAGCCGTACTCGTGCTCATCAAGCCACCGGTTCGCTTCGGAAAGCACGTGCGCGGCATGCTGCACGCCGTTCCGCAATAGCGCGGACGTCATGAACACCACCTTGGCTCCCGCCAAAATGCACTTCAGCAGGTCCCGCGAACTGTGCACCCCGCCGGTGATCCCTAGATCTGCCCGCACATGCCCGAACAGAATTGCCGTCCAATGCAAACGCAAGAGCAATTCTTCGGGTCGGCTGAGGTTCAGCGAAGGCGTCACTTCGAGTTGATCGATGTCAAAATCAGGTTGATAGAAGCGGTTGAAGAGCACGATGCCATCCGCGCGCGATTCGTCCAACCGGACTCCCATATTGGCTGGCGCGCTGAAAAACGGCGAAAGTTTCACCGCCAATGGAATGCGCAGTGTGCGTTTCAATTGCCGGACCAGGTCAATGTAGCCCTGTTCGACCTCCGCCCCGCTCACCGCGGGGTCTGTGGCAATCGAATAAATGTTCAGCTCAATCGCATCGGCGCCCGCCTCCTCCATCAATCGCGCGTATTCCAGCCATCCTCCGCTGGACACGCCATTGAGGCTGGCGATCACCGGGATATCCACCGCTTCCTTGGCATGCCGGATCAACTCCAAGTACCCATCCGGGCCAAGGTTATAGGTCTGCAAATCCGGGAAGAAATTCGCGGATTCCGGAAAGCTCTCCGTTCCCCGCGCCAGATCGGAATCCACCGCCAGGCTCTCCAGCGACAACTGTTCCTCAAATAACGAGGGCAGGACCACGCCCGCCAGGCCATGGTCCTCCAGTCGCTTGATGTTATCCACCGATTCCGATAACGGCGAAGCGGAAGCTAACAACGGTGATTTCAGGTTGAGTCCCAGATATTTCGTGGAGAGGTCGCTCATTCCTCTTCCCCTCCCTTCTTCACGCTTTCAGGGGCGGATTCAGGTTCTTCCGGCGCAATATGCGGCGATTCGGAGCGTCCCGCCATGGCTGCGCGGTTCGAATAGACCCGCCACTGGCGTTCCACATCGTCCTGGGCGAGCTTCAGCAATTCACGCGCCGCCTCCGGATCGCTGCGCACCAGCATAGTGTAGCGCGCCTCCTGGTACGCATACTGCTTCAACGGAATGCTGGGGGCCTTGGAATCCAGTAGGAAGGGATTCTTGCCTTCCAAACGGAGCGCCGGGTTGTAGCGCATCAGCGGCCAGTAACCCGAGAGCACCGCCTTCTTCTGCTGATCCAATCCTATGGACATGTCGTAACCGTGGGCAATGCAGTGGCTATACGCGATGATGAGCGAGGGTCCGTCGTGCGCTTCCGCTTCCGTGAACGCTTTCACCGTGTGCGTGTCGCTCGATCCCAGCGCGACGCGCGCTACGTACACGTAACCGTAACTCACCGCTTCCATCGCCAAGTCTTTCTTCCCGGTGCGTTTTCCGCCCATAGCGAATTTTGCTACCGCTCCGCGCGGCGTTGCCTTGGACATCTGACCGCCGGTGTTGGAATACACCTCCGTGTCCATCACCAGTACATTGACGTTGCGGCCGGATCCCAGCACGTGGTCGAGTCCCCCAAATCCGATGTCATAGGCCCACCCGTCTCCGCCCAGCAGCCACACGCTTTTGCGCACCAGACAATCGGCCACCGGCAGAAGCGCCTGCGCCTCCGGGGTATTCAGCGCCTGCAGCTTTTTCTTCAGTTCCACCACACGCTTGCGCTGCTCCTGAATTCCCAGTTCCTTCGATTGGTCGGCTTCCATCAGACCCTTGACGAGTACTTCGCCAATCGAGCCGCTCAACCGTTTCAGCAATTCGCGCGCATAGACGTTCTGCTGGTCTACCGCCAGGCGCATCCCCAACCCGAACTCTGCGTTGTCTTCAAATAATGAGTTCGACCACGTCGGTCCGCGTCCCTCCTTGTTCAATGTGTATGGCGTCGTCGGCAGGTTTCCGCCATAAATCGAAGAGCAGCCGGTGGCATTCGCGATCAGCAACCGGTCTCCGAAGAGCTGCGTCAGCAGCTTGATGTACGGCGTTTCTCCGCAGCCCGCGCAAGCCCCCGAAAATTCGAACAGCGGCTCGAGCAATTGCGAATCCTTTACCTGCGTGTGCGCCAGCTTGTTGCGGTCGAATTCCGGCAGCGACAGGAAGAACTCCCAGTTCACGCTTTCCGGCTTGCGCAGCGGCGCTTGGTCTTCCATGTTGATCGCCTTGTGTTTCACTTCGCTCTTGCTCTTGGCGGGGCAGACTTCCACGCACAATTTGCAGCCCGTGCAATCCTCCGGGGCCACCTGCAACGTGTACTTGAGTGTTTCGAACTCCCGCCAGCGAGGTTTCGAGGACTTGAAGGTCTCCGGTGCATCCTTCAACAGCGAGGAGTCATACACCTTCGCGCGAATCACCGCGTGCGGGCAGACCAGCACGCATTTGCCGCACTGGATGCACAAAGCCTCATCCCAAACGGGAATTTCCTTGGCGATGTTGCGCTTCTCCCACATCGCCGTGCCTGTCGGGAAGGTACCGTCGATGGGCATCGCGCTGACCGGCAGCGAATCGCCATTTCCGGTCACGATCGTTCCCAAAACGTCGCGCACGAACTTCGGCGCTTGCGGCGATACCGCCGGAAGCATGTCGAAGAGCGCCGTTACCTTGGCCGGTACCTTGACCTCGTGCATGTGCGCCAGCGCCGCGTCCACCGCCGCGTTGTTCTTCTGCACCACCGCTTCGCCGCGCTTACCATACGTATCCAAGATTGCTTTCTTGATCGCGGTAATCGCTGCTTCCCTCGGCAGCACGCCGCTGATCGCAAAGAAGCACGTCTGCATGATCGTGTTGATCCGGCTGCCCATCCCGGCTGCCCGCGCTACGGTGTAGCCGTCAATCACGAAAAACCGCAGCTTCTTCTTGATGATTGTCTCCTGCACCTGCCGCGGCACGTGGTCCCAGATTTCGTCGGGTCCAAACGGCGTGTTCAACAGGAACACTGCACCAGGTTCCGCGGCCGTCAGCACGTCGATGCGGTCCAGAAACTGGACCTGGTGGCAGGCCACAAAATTCGCCTTCGTGATCAGATACGTTGACCGGATGGGATCCGGTCCGAAGCGCAAGTGCGACACCGTCACCGCGCCCGCTTTCTTCGAGTCGTACACGAAATAGCCCTGCGCGTAATTGTTTGTGCCCTTGCCGATGATCTTGATGGAGTTTTTGTTGGCCCCCACCGTACCGTCCGATCCCAACCCGTAAAACAGCGCGCGCACCGTCCGCGGATCTTCCGTCGAATAGTCGGGATCGTAGTTCAAGCTGGTGTGCGTCACATCATCCTGAATGCCCACGGTGAAGTGGTTCTTCGGCTCGGCCTTCTTCAACTCGTCAAACACCGCCTTGACCATCGACGGTGTGAATTCCTTCGAAGACAATCCATATCGCCCGCCAATAATTCGCGGGATGCCCGCGCCGGGATTCGTCGCGTATCTCTCCGCGTAGGTCGTCAGCACATCCTGGTAGAGCGGCTCGCCAAGGCTCCCCGGCTCTTTGGTGCGATCCAGCACTGCGATCGCTTTAGTGCTGGCGGGAATCGCGTTGAGGAACGCCGATGCCGCAAACGGCCGGAACAACCGCACTTTCAACAGCCCAACCTTTTCTCCCGACTTCCGCATCGCGTCCACAGCCTCTTCCGCCGCGCCCGCGGCAGAGCCCATGAGGATCACCACGCGCTCCGCGTCCGCCGGTCCGTAATAGTCAAAGAGGGTATATTTCCGCCCCGTGCGCTTCCCGAAGCGATCCATCACATCCTGCACAATCGTAGGGCACGCCCGGTAATACGGGTTGCACGCCTCCCGCGCCTGGAAAAACACGTCCGGGTTCTGGGCGGTCCCCCGCAGTATCGGATGGTCCGGCGACATGGCCCGTTCGCGGTGCTGGCGCACGAACTTGTCATCGATCAGCGCTCGCAGGTCGTCATCGCTCAATGGCTCGATCATGTTCACTTCATGCGAGGTCCGGAAACCGTCGAAGAAGTGTAAGAAGGGAACGCGCGACTCCAGCGCAGCGGCCTGTGCGATACACGCAAAATCGCTGGCTTCCTGCACCGAATCCGACGACAGCAGGGCAAAACCCGTCGTGCGCGTGGCCATCACGTCACTGTGGTCCCCAAAAATAGACAAGGCATGCGTCGCCACGGTCCTAGCCGCCACGTGAATCACCGCCGCGGTCAACTCCCCTGCAATCTTGAACATATTGGGGATCATCAGCAGCAAACCCTGCGACGCTGTGAACGTGGTCCCCAGTGCGCCAGCCTGCAGTGCGCCATGTAACGCACCCGCCGCCCCTCCTTCGCTTTGCATTTCAATGACATCCGGGATAGCTCCCCAAATGTTGGGCTTCTTTTCAGAACTCCACTGGTCAGACCACTCCCCCATGTTGGACGACGGCGTGATCGGGTAGATCGCGATCACCTCGTTGATTCGGTAGGCGACGGCGGCGGCGGCCTCGTTGCCGTCGACGATAGACATTTTGCGGGTCATTGGTTTCTCCGAGGTATTCAAAGAAAGGTATCTCTAAAATGGTAGGCTGCGCGGCAGGCGAAATCAATGGGAACTACGATGAAATTATGAGCAATGACGACTTGCACAGTCGTACATGGCACTTTGTGACGCACGTCACTGCAGGCCGTTTAATTTCTCAGGCCGGTTCTTCCCATTCTGTTTCACTCAAGGGCAGCAGGTCCGTGTCTCGTGCAACCCAAACGTACATCGTCGGCAACAAGTAGATGCTGATGAACAATGCGGCAAACAATCCGCCCACGATCACAATCGCAAACGGCCTCTGCGAGTCCGAGCCAATCCCG
>Ga0209517_10002000_pt1 | contig 29713 bp, 25 predicted proteins | sample PeaSoiMetSII2010_FD_187695 | JGI IMG/M metagenome (GOLD analysis project Ga0209517, IMG submission 187695) | Peat soil microbial communities from Weissenstadt, Germany - SII-2010 (SPAdes) (version 2) | ecosystem: Environmental > Terrestrial > Soil > Wetlands > Peat | place: Germany...
ACCGCCGGCGGCTCACGCCCGGCGAATAGCCAGCCGCCGATCGCGGCGACCAGCGGCAGCCCGATCAGCAGGATCAGGATGTCGCTTGGCGGCACGCCGCCGGCCGTTGCGGTCAGGCCGCTGTGCGTCCAGGCCATCCCGGCGATCACCGCGCCCGCCGTGCCGAGGATGGCGCCGAGCAGGCCGAGCGCTGCGGCGGTCGCGGCGGTGATCGTCCGCCGGGTCGCGCCGCTGGCGCCGGTGGCGGTGAGCGTGCGCAGGTCCGGCGCGGTCTCGCTGCGGATCAGGCCGACGGACATGGCCAGCACGCTGAGCGCGATCACGATGCCCAGCGCGGTGGCCCCGTCGGTGAAGTCCGCGAGGCTCGGGTTATAGGTTGCGGTCAGGATCTGCACCTCGTTGGCGTGCCCGAATTGCCGTACGGCGCTGAGTTGCGCGGCGGTGAGCGGGGCAGGGGCCTGGATGAGCCACCCGGACAGCTGAGTCTGCATGTGGTACTTGCTCACCGCGTACTCGGTGGTCACCGTATTCGGCGCCGATGTGCCGCTGGGCAGGCTGCTGACCGTCTGAATCGCGGGGCTGGCCAGGCATTGGTTGCTCAGCGTGCAGGGCGGGCCGCCGGCGCTGCCGGGATCGGGCGGGGGGCTGGAAGCGTCGCTGACGTAGCCGTTGTCCCAGGAGATCATCTCCATGTGCGGCAGGCCCGCCAGCCCTGGCCGCATGGTGAGGATGTCGGTGCCTGGAGCGATCTGGCTGGCCTTGATCCCGTACGTGGCCAGCAACTGCGGGGTGGCCACGTACACGGTACCGGTGAAATTCTGCACACCGTGTGCCGGCGGGCCAACCTGGTACAGCGTGCTCGCGGATTCCAGCGGCACCACGGACGCGTGCAGGCTGGCGGCGAGCGTATTCACTCGCGTGGTCAGGGTGGCGAGCTGGGCGGCGCTGAGCGGCGTGCTCTGTCCGGGGCCCGGGCTCTGGGCCGCGCCGACGGTCACCTGGCTGCTGGACAGGTCCGGGCCGATCCAGTTCAGCGGATTGTCGAACCTGATGCTGGCGACGATGCAGATCCCCATGGCCAGGAACACGGCGAACGTGGTCGCCGCCAGCGCGGCACCGGACCGGGCCCGGTAGCGGACCAGGTCGCGCAGCGCGATCCGGATCGCGACCGGCAGCCGCGGGGCCGCCCCGGCCGCCAGCACGCTGATGGCCAGCGGGGCGAGCAGGCAGGTCCCGGTGATGGTGATGACCAGGCCGGCCAGCAGGAACAGCGCGTGCCCGTTGCCCCCGCCGCCGCCACCGTCCGGCCCATCGCCGCCGGCCACTCCATTCAGGCCGCCGGCGGACGCCAGGCACGCGAGGCCGGCCGCGAACACGATGACGCCGGGCAGGGCGGACCGGTGCACCGCCTTGGGCGGCGCGGGGCGGCCGGACAGCGCGGTCACCACCGGGACGGCGGCCATCGTCTTGGCCGGGCGGCGGGACGCCAGCGCCGACGTCGCGATCGCGAGCACGATCCCGATGGCGAACGCCCACCACGGCAGGTGCGCGGCGTCCACCATATGGCCGGTGTCCCGCTGCACCGTCGGCGCGTAAGCGATCCAGGCGGCGAGGCCGAGCACCGTCCCGGCCAGCGCGGCGGTCGCGCCGACGACCAGGCCGCCCGCGATCATGACCAGGCGGAGGTTGCGTTCGGTCGCGCCGATCGCGCTGAGCATGCCGACAGCACGGAGCCGGCGCTGGGCCATCACGGAGAAACTGGCTACCGACACCAGGCCGATGAACGCCAGGCCGAGTACCTCCACCACAAGGATGAGCACCGCCGGCGAGACCCCGCTCAGCTGCTGCGTGGGAAGCGACACAGTTGCCGCCGGGACACCGGGCACCGTTATGTCGCCGCCGATCTCCTGTGCCGCGGCCGGGCCGAGCAGCATGATCACCTGGCGGGGATGCCGGAGCTGGCCCGGGGCGACCAGCGCGAACTGGTCCGCCAGGTTGCTCGGGTCCGCCACGATGCCGGTCACCTGCCAGGTCGTGCCGGCCGCGTGCCAGGTGCCGCCCACGTGCGCGCCGTACCGAGTCGCCACCTGGCTGGTCAGCGCGACCTGACCTGGCCCGGCCGGGTATGTTCCGCTGACCAGGCTGAGCAGCGGAGAGTTGTAGTGCCCGTGCGGGCTCTCGGCGCGCAGCTGCACAGACTGCCTGGTGCCAGTCGTGATGTTCTGCCTCTCGATGAGATCAGCCGGCCCCCAGCGGCCGGCGATGGTGGCGATGTCGGCGGTCAGGTGCGGATCGGCGCCGGGCAGCGTGACCTGCGCGGCACCGGTGCCGAACGTGGGGTAGCCGGGCGGGATCTGCGAGTTCGTGACGACGCTGGCACCCCAGATGGTCGCCGCGACCGCCACGGTGAGCAGCCCGAGCACGAGCAGCTGCTGGCGCCACTCGCGGCGGAACAGCCGCCAGCCCCAGCGGATCACCGCCCGGCGGGCGACGATGCCGCTGCCCGCGTCCGCGTCCAGGTCGGGGAGGCCCTCCAGGACGGTGCTCACCGGGTCTCCCTCGGCGTGAGGAGGGATTCGGGGCCGGGCGGCCGGGTGGTCTGGCCGGTCATCCGCCCGTCGCGCAGGAATACCACGCGGTCGGCCCAGGCGGCCAGCTGCGCGTCGTGGGTCACCACCACCGCGGCCACGCCCCGCTGGCATGCCTCGTGCAGCAGCCGCATCACCTCACCGGCGTTCACCGAGTCCAGCGCGCCGGACGGCTCGTCGGCCAGCAGCAGCCGGCGGTCCCCCACCACCGCACGGGCGATCGCTACCCGCTGCCGCTCGCCGCCGGAGAGCTGATCGGGGAACCGGCCCGCCCGGTCGGCCACCCCGAGCGCGGCCAGCGCGGCCAGCCCGGCGGCGCGCGCCTTCGGCACCGCGACGCCGTCCAGTTCCAGCGGCAAGGCGGCGTTCTCGGCTGCGGTCAGCCCGGGCAGCAGGTTGAAATCCTGGAACACGTACCCGATCACCCGGCGCCGCAGCCGGGCCCTGCGGCCCCGCGGCATCCCCGCCAGCGCCATGCCGCAGACCAGCACCTCCCCGCTGGTAGGTTCCTCCAGGCTCCCGGCGATGGTCAGCAGCGTGGACTTCCCCGACCCGCTGGGCCCCATCACCGCCACCATCTCCCCGGCCCGCACCGACAGGTCCACCCCGGCAAGCGCGCGCACCGCGGTCGGCTCCTGCCCGTAGGTCTTCGACACGCCGCGCAGCTCCAGCACGCTGACCGCGTTCCCGCTGTCCCCGCCCTGTCCTGGCCGGCTCATCGCCTTACCCCCAGCCGGCGAAGCCGCGGGGACGGAACCGGGGCGGAAGCGGGCCGGGGCGGCTCGGCGGCGGCCCGCTCCAGCCGCACATCCGCGGCGTCCAGCCACCGGATCACCGCGTCCAGCCGGAACAGCTCGGCATCGACCACCAGCGCCAGGCTCAGGTCATCGCGGGCCTCGCCCTCCTTCAGCCGCGTCCACTGCTGCATCAGCTCCAGCAGGTACACGCGGTGCGCCTGGATCACCTCATGCGCGTCGGTACCCGGCACCCGCGCCGCCACCAGCACCTTCATCACCAGCTCATCGCGGGGCGGGGAGGTCAGGTCCGGCGGCGTGCGCAGCCAGGCGGCCAGCGCCTCCCGGCCGTCGGCCGTGATCCGGAACCGCTTCTGCGGCCCGTCCTGGCCGGTGCCGTCGGACTCGGCCAGCCCATCGCGCTCCAGCCGGCCCAGCGTCTTGTACACCTGGCCGACGTTCAGCGGCCACACCTCACCGGTCCCGGCCTCGAACTCCTCGCGCAGCTGCAGCCCGTACTTCGGCCCCTCCGACAGCAGCGCCAGCAGCACGTGCGGGACGCTCACGACTTCACCATGCCCGACATCATGCTGAACATAATACTCGGCATACTCACTTCAGGGCAACCCCGGCTTCGCACAGCCGGACGCGTGCGGCTCCCCGCTGCCCCGCCGTCCGCTCCGGCGCGGCCTTCAGCAGGTCATCGATCAGGCCTACAGCGGTAGCGAGAGCGCGCGGCTCGGGGCACCGAGCCGCGGTGCCGCCAGGGACGAGTCGCAGCGCCGTCACGGATCGGTGCCGCCGCGGCCTGGCCGGCCGACCGAATCAGTCGGCCACTAGGCTGATAGCAATGTATTTCGTCGCTGCGGACTCCAGTCATGACTGAATCGGCCAGCCGGGCGCCGGCCACAACGGACCGCGGCGGTCGCCCGGCCCTGTCGGCCACCAGCCGGACCCAGCATCGGCGGCTTCGTGAGCAGGGCAGCGCCGACCGGGCCGATCTGCGGGCGGTGCTCGGCGCCGGGTTCATCGCCCATCTGGGGCTGATCGTCGACGGTGCGCCGATGGTGCTGCCTACCTCGTATGGGTTCGACGACGAGCACCTGTACCTGCACGGCTCCGTCGCCAGCCGGAGCCTGCAGGCCGAGCCGGCCGCCGAGGTGTGCGTGACGGTCACCCTGGTTGACGGGCTGGTGCTGGCCAGGTCGGTGTTCGAGCACGCGGTGAACTACCGCAGCGCGATGATCTACGGCGTGCCCCGGCTGGTGACTGACCAGGGGGAGAAGCTGCGCGGCCTGCGCTGCCTGTCCGAGCACCTGGCACCCGGGCAGTGGGACTATGCCCGCCGGCCGAGTCGCAAGGAACTCGCCGCTACCTCCTTGCTCGCCCTGTCCCTTGACGAGGCCTCAGTCAAGATCCGCACCGGACCGCCCGGCGACGGCGACGGCCCCGATGCCGCACTGAACCTCTGGGCAGGCGAGCTTCCGCTGATCTCGGTCTGGGGTGAGCCGGTTCCCGATCCGGCGCTGCCCGCCGGTATCAGCGTCGCGGCACATGTCAGGGCCAGGGTCGGCACCCCGGCGTTCGACTGAGTGCCGCGAGCGACCAGGTCGCGCTACGCCGACCCGGGCCTTGCGACCTGCCTGGGCGACACCGGTCAGTGGGCGGCCTTGAAGTCAGGCGTCGTCCAGATCCGCTCGCGCAGGTACTGCCTGACCCTGACGATGTACCCGTCGGCCGCGGCGGTGCGCCAGCGCCCGGCGAACCAGCGCCCGATGCAGCCCCACGCGTCGCCTGCGTGATACTGGCGGCCCCTGTCCACGGTGTTCAGCCAGGTTTCGTAGCCGTCGAAGCAAGCCCGCCAGATGGCGTAGGCGGTGTCCGCGTTCATCGCGGTGGACCTGCCGATTCCCGGCCAGCTCTGCTGCTCGTACGGGTACCTGTTCTGCAGGATGCCGTAGCTCTGGGGGCATAGGCCTGGCGTGCCGTCCGCGCCGAGCCCGTGCCCCGGCGGGCATGCACTGGCCTGGTTTCCCCAGTCGCCGAGGGTGCTCTGCCGCCACCAGCTCTCGATCGCCGCCTGGGCGAAGACCAGGTCCTGGTCAATGCCCCACTTGCAGGCCGCCCAGCGCAGGATCTGCTGAGTGGTCCCGGTGAAGTCGCCGTCGATCCGGCGGGCCAGCCTCTCGCCGCCAGCGCCGTCGTCCGACAGGAAGCCGTGGCCGACATGCTCACCGACGGTGTGGTTGGCAACCTTGTTGGATGACCTGACCTCCGGGCTCGGTGACGCCCGAACCCAGCGGGCGCATTGTGCCCCGGATGGCAGTTTCGCGCCCGGCGGCAGGGTCCGGAAATAGCCGGGCCCGGCCACGTCCGGCACTGCGGCAGACGGCGATGGGGTCGGTGCCGACGCGGACGGCGATGTGGTTCCGGCGCGGTGATGGGCAGGTCGCTGGTGCCCGCTTGCCGACGTCGCGGACGAGCGCGGCACCGTTCGCCCTACGGTCGCGGCGCGGTACCTGGCACCGTCGCCAGAGTGGACCGACCTCGTCGCCGGGGAGTCGTGCGCGGCGAGCGCTCGGCCCGAGCTGGCATAGTTCACGATCGCGGCGGCGCCGGCCGCGGTGATCACCAGTACCGCGACGATGCTGGTGACCAGCGGGCCACGCCGCATGGCGGGTGAATTCATACCGCGCACCATAGTCCGATATCCGGACAACTATGGCACGATTGGCATCTTTTGGCCGGCTCAGGCGGGGCAGAGCCATTCATCGCGACCACGAATGGGCTGATCTGCCGTGCCAGTTCCTGGCGGCGGGTAGCTGTCCCGCAACGTGAACGCGTACGGCGTCGGACCATGGGCGCGCAGGTGTCGGATGCGATCCTCGGCTTCGCCCGTGGTGGGCCGGTATCCGGCAGGTACCCACCAGCAAGCCAGCTGCGCATCGCGCACGCACTGGAACCACTCGCGGCGACGCCGCAGCACCTGACGGTGCATCGGGCCGAAGACGAAGGCCGCCAGCTGCTCGACGTCGGTCCAGACCGACAGGTTGACGATGATGCCAGCGCTGCCTGCCGCATCCCAGTCGAAGGCCTGGATCGCGGTGGCATTCCCGTCCTCGGTCTGCAGGCGCCACACGAAACCGGGAGCCTGATCGGCTGCCGCGTTGACCGGGTCGAGTGCGGCCACGAAGTCAGCAAGGACTGGGGTATCAAGCGGAGCGACCAGCCTGGAGAAATTGACCTGGGCAAGCTGGAATGTCATAGCAAGGAGTCTGCCAGACGGCGGCTGAGGCCAGCTCGCGCTGGGCCTTGACCACCCCACGACAGGTGCGGCCAGCTCGGGCTAGGCCTTGACCGCCCCGATGACAAGCACAGCCAAGGCTGGGACGAAGAACAACCCAGTGTGCCCGATCGCGCCCGCGATGCCCGCGACGAGGACCACGGCGCAGATGATCGCGGCCGGTCGCCTGATCCGGACCGGAGCGAGTAACGTTGCGGCCGCGAGCGGTGCGGGCGCGATCGCCAGCAGCAGCAACGACCAGGTCGCGGCCGGGCGATCAGCGCCGGTCAGTGCTGAGATCGTGATCAGCTGAGCTGCGCCGGCCAGGATCAGGGCCCCGCGCAGCCACGCCAGGGCCAGCGATGACTGAGCATCGCCGACCGCTGCGGCGGTGCCAGATCCGGGTGAGGTGCCTGCCGGTGCGTTCTGGTCGGTCATCACAAACTCCTGGTGGACAAATGCGAGTCACGAATAGTGGTGCCGACCAGGCTTCCCGGCTCACCTGATCCTGAGCCTAGACCCGGTCGGCCCGGCTGCCAAGATCCGCGGATCGGCCGCTCGCGCGGGAGCCCGTCTCGGGTTGAAGGCGATCAGCCCGATCTGTGAAGCTGTCTCGATGAGTGACATCAGCGCGGCATGGGAGCAGCGGATCTCGGAGCTGTGGGCGTCCATGGACGACTACAGCGAGGAGCAGTTCCTGCGCCGGACGGCGGAGCTCGCCGCCGAGCTGCCGGCCGACAGCCCGGCCGCCATCTTCGAGCGCGCGGCCGCGCTGGACTCCACCGGGCACTCCGACTTGGCCGTGCCGCTGTACCGGCAGGCGCTGGCACTCGGGCTGCACGGCGAGCGCCGCCGAAGGGCTGTGATCCAGCTGGCCAGCTCGCTGCGCAACATCGGGCACGTCGCCGAAAGCGTGGCGCTGCTGACGGCCGAGCGAGCCGCCGACTCCGACCATCTGGACGACGCCGTGGCCGCGTTCCTCGCGCTGGCTCTCTCCGACGCCGGCCACGACCGCGAAGCCCTGTCGCTGGCTCTGACGGCCCTGGCCCGCCACCTGCCCCGCTACCAGCGCTCCCTGACCAATTACGCCCGCCTGCTCACGGATGATCCAGCCAGCTAGCCCCGGCTGACCCGGTTGCCGGAAAGCTGGGTCGGCCGATGCGATGGCGCCGGTGCCAGCGAACTCCGTTCCCTGGGTCAGCAAGTCGGCCTATGTCAGACTGGCCTAGGCGCCGGATCAGCCGGCCATCTCCGGGCGTGGAGCGAGGCGTGACCAGTAGCACGGGACATGGTCACCGACTCGGTTGCCTGCTGCGCGGTTACCGATCAGCCGCCGGCCTGACCCAGGAAGAGCTCGCCAACCGGGCCGGACTAAGTGTCCGGGCGCTCAGCGACATAGAGCGTGGCCGCACTGCCAGGCCATTCCCGTCCTCCGTCCGGCTGCTTGCCGATGCCCTCGCACTGGCCGGACCCGCGCGCGCGGAGCTGATGGATGCGCTGCGCGCCGTCCGCGCTGGCCCGGGAGAATCCGACATCCCGGCAAGCGGCGGCGGCCACGGCGCGGGACAGCTGCCAGCAGTGCCGCGGCAGCTGCCGGCGCCGGTGCGGCAGTTCGCGGGCAGAGCGGCTGAGCTGGGGAGCCTGAACGGCCTGCTGAGCAGCTCATTAGACAACGGCCCGGTGGTGATCTCGGTGATCAGCGGGGCGCCGGGGACAGGAAAGACCACGCTGGCTGTGCACTGGGCCCATCAGGTGGCCGACCGGTTTCCGGACGGGCAGCTCTACGTTGATCTGCGCGGCTTTGACCCGTCAGCCACTCCGGTCCCGCCAGCGGACGCGATCCGCGGGTTCCTCGACGCGCTGGGAGTTCCAGCAGAGCAGATCCCGCCCAGTACCGAGGTCCGCGAGGGCCTGTACCGCAGCCTGCTGGCGGGCCGCCAGATGATGATCGTCTTGGACAACGCCCGTGACGCCGCCCAGGTCGCACCCCTGCTGCCGGGGGGCGCTGGCTGCCTGGTGGTGGTGACCAGCCGGAGTCAGCTGGCCGGCCTGATCGCGGGCCAGGGAGCTTATCCGGTCACCCTTGACGTGTTCACGGAGGATGACGCCAGGGAATTCCTGACCCGGCGGCTGCGTTCTGAGCGGATCGCTGGTGACCTTAAGCAGATTTCCGAGCTGACCAGGCTGTGCGGCCGGCTGCCGCTGGCGCTGGCCATCGTCGCAGCCCGCGCTGCGCTGCGACCTGGCCTGCCGCTTGCGGCCGTCGTCGCGGAGCTGCGCGAGGCTGACGGTCGTCTCGATGCGCTCGACGGCGGCGATCCGGTCAGCAGCGTGCGGGCGGTGTTCTCCTGGTCGTATCGCAACCTGAGCGACCCCGCGGCTCGGATGTTCCGGCTGCTCGGCCTGCACCCGGGTCCCGATATTTCAGTCCTGGCCGCGGCCAGCCTGGCTGGCGTCCCCGAGCGCCTGGCACGCCGTGCGCTGACGGAGCTGACCGCAGCGCACCTGGCGACCCAGTCCGGAACCGGCCGGTTCGCCCTGCACGACCTGCTCCGCTCCTACGCCAGCGAGCAGGCCCGCGCTCGCGACCAAGAAGCCGACCGTCGGGCCGCAATCACCCGGGCGCTTGACCATTACCTGCACACTGCCTCGGTCGGCATGCTGCTGCTCGATCCTGGATCTGCGCCGGTCAGCCCGGTGCCGCCCGAGCCGGCCGCCAGAGCCGAGGAGTTCGCGGACTACGGGCGGGCGTTGGCCTGGTTCGACGCCGAGCACAAGGTTCTGGTCGCGATCAGTCTCCAGGCCGCGGGCTGCGGATTCGATACGCATGCCGTGCAGCTTCCCCGTGCCCTCGCCGCCTTTCTCCGCCGCCGGGGGCACTGGCAGGACTGGACCGCAACGCAGCTCGCCGCGCTCGCCGCGGCACAACGCCTGGGTGATCTCGCCGGGCAGGCCGAGGCGCACCACAGTCTCGGCTGGGCGTACCTCGAACTCGGCCGCTACTACGACGCTCATGCCCAGCTCCGGCAGGCAGTCGAGCTCGCACAGCGGATCGGCGACGACGCTATCCAGGCCGCCAGCTGCATGATCATTTCCGCGGTGCTCGAAGCGCAGGGCCGGTCTGGCGACGGACTCGACCAGGCTAGGCGTGCGCTGGAGCTGTTCCGGGCAGCCGGGGACCGGTTCGGCGAGGCACGAGCCCTGAACGCCGTCGGCTGGGACTACGCCAAGCTCGGCGAGCCCGAACGAGGCCTTTCCTTCTGCCAGCCAGCGCTCGGCCTGTGCCGGGAGCTCGGCGTTCCCATGCTTGAGGCGGCAACGGCCGACAGCCTGGGCTTCGCGCACCATCAGCTGGGCCGGTATCACGAAGCCGCCGACTGGTATGCCCACGCCAGCGACCTGTACCAGACCCTCGGCGACCGCTACCGGCAGGGCATCACCCTGGCCAGGAAGGCAGACGCGCAGCAGGCCGCCAACGACGAGCAGGGCGCCCGCCGAAACTGGCAGCAAGCCCTGGCTATTCTGGACGGCCTGCACCACCCGGACGCCGCTGCCGTGCACGCGAAGCTGTATCCAGGGGCGGGACTGCAATCCATGCCCGCCTGATGACCGAACAGCCGGGCGCCTAGCTCCTCGCCAGGCCGCGCGGCTACAGCGGAATGTTGCCGTGCTGACCGCGCAGCTGCGGCGCGGCAGCGATCGCCTCGGCCAGGGCCTGCCTGGTCTTGGCCGGCTCGATCACCTCGTCGATCACGCCGAGCGCCTGCGCCCTGAGCAGCCCGCCGGCCTCGCGCTCGTGCTCGGCCGCCAGCTCGGCCTCGACCTCATGCCGCTGCTCGGCCGGAGCGGCCGCCAGCGTCCTGCGGTGCAGGATGCGCACCGCAGCAACCGCGCCCATCACGGCCAGCTCCGCGCCCGGCCAGGCGAACACCCTGGTCGCGCCGAGCGACTTCGAATTCATCGCGATATAGGCGCCCCCGTAGGCCTTCCTGGTGACCAGCGTGACCCGCGGCACCGATGCCTCGGCGAACGCGTGCAGCAGCTTCGCGCCGCGCCGCACCACGCCATCCCACTCCTGGCTCACTCCAGGCAGGTAGCCGGGAACGTCCACGAGCACGACAAGCGGCACGCCGAACGCATCGCACATCCGGACGAACCTGGCCGCCTTCTCCGCCGAGGTGGCGTCCAGGCAGCCGCCAAGCCGGAGCGGGTTGTTGGCGACGACGCCGACAGTCCGGCCGCCGAGCCTGCCCAGCGTCGTGGTCACATTCGGCGCCCAGCGCGGGTGCAGCTCGACGCCGGGTTCGTCCAGGACACCGCTGATCAGCGGGTGCACGTCGTAGGCACGCTTCGGCGATTCCGGCAGCAGCGTGGCCAGATCGGCGTCGGCGAGCACTCGCTCGGCACCGCCGTGATCGATCTGCTGCCTGCCGAGCAGCAGTGCCAGTTCGCGCGCCTTGCCGAGTGCCTCCCCATCCGTTGCGGTCACCACGTGCACCACGCCCGAGCGTCGGCTGTGTGGCTCAGGTCCGCCGAGCCGCTCCATGTCGACGTCCTCGCCGGTGACGCTGCGTACGACGTCGGGTCCGGTCACGAAGATCCGGCCCTGGTCGGACAGGATCACCAGATCGGTCAGCGCCGGTCCATAGGCTGCACCACCAGCTGCGGCGCCGAGCACCACCGAGATCTGCGGCACCTTGCCCGACGCGCGGGTCATCGCGGCAAAGACCAGGCCGACCGCGTCCAGGCTCTCCACGCCCTCCCGCAACCGGGCGCCGCCGGAGTGCCACAGGCCAATGATCGGCGCGCCGATCTCGATCGCCCGGTCGTGGGCGGTCACGATCGCGGCACAGCCCGCGCTGCCCATCGCGCCACCTTGCACCCTCGGGTCGCTGGCGAACGCGACGGCGGGCAGTCCTTCGATCCGGCCCTCGCCGACCAGGACGCCGCTGTCGTCGGCGGGCAGCAGCAGCCCGAGCGTGTCTGGGTCGAAGAGTGCTTCGAGCCTGGCATTCGGGTCGCGGCCCGGTGTGCTCGGCGCTGCCTGGCCGGCGACCCGCGCGGCGGTGCCATCCGGCTGTCCGGGTGCTGCCTGGCCGGCTGCCCGCGCGGCGCCATCCGGCTGTCCGGGTGCTGCCTGGCCGGCTGCCCGCGCGGCGGCGCCATCCGGCGGCCCGGCGGCTCCCGGGTCAGCCGTACCTTGAACTGACGGCGGAACGTCGCCAGCCCGCGATGCGGGCGCGGATCCGGCGGGCGGCACCGGCGCCGGAAGCGGGCCGTCAGTGAACCTGTGGGGTCGGTTGTCAAGAATTGTCACGTCAGGCTCCTCGCTTCCGATCACACTGGCGTCGTCAGGCTGCGGTGAAGACAAGCGCGACATTGTGCCCACCGAATCCGAATGAGTTGTTGAGCACGGCCATCGGCTCGGCACCACGGGCATGTAGTTCCGTTGGCTTGACCGCAATCTCGACCCCCAGGTCGTCCTCGGGATCGTCGAGATTGATGGTGGGCGGTGCGACCCGGTCGTGCAGGGCGAGGATCGCGGCCACCGACTCGACCGCGCCCGCACCGCCGAGCAGGTGGCCGGTCATCGACTTGGTCGCGGAGACCACGACGCCGGCCGCGGCCTCGCCGAGCGCAGTGGCGATCGCCTGGGCTTCGACCACATCACCGGCCGGCGTCGAGGTGGCGTGCGCGTTGACATGGGTCACCTGACCGGCTTGCACACCGGCGTCGACCAGTGCGCGCTCGATGGCGAGAACCGCGCCTGAGCCGTCGGGATCGGGCTGCGCGATGTGATGCGCGTCCGCTGAGTAACCAGCGCCTGCCGCGACGGCGTACACCCGGGCGCCGCGCCGTGCCGCGTGCTCCGCCGACTCGAGCACCACCATGCCGGCGCCTTCGCCGAGCACGAACCCGTCCCGGCCCTTGTCGAACGGGCGGGACGCGCGCTCTGGCTCGTCATTCCTGGTGGACAGCGCGCGCATCGCGGCGAACGCCGCCACGTTCAGCTCCAGGATCGCGGCCTCTGTCCCGCCGGCCACGATCACGTCGGCCCGTCCGTTCCTGATCATGTCGATCCCGTAGCCGATCGCCTCGGCACCGGACGCGCAGGCGCTCACCGTCGTGTGCGCGCCAGCCCGGGCGCCGAGTTCCAGGCTGATCCAGCCCGCTGAGCCGTTCGGCATCAGCATCGGCACCGTGAAGGGGGAGAGCCGCTGCCAGCCCTTCTCCCGCAGCGTGTCGTAGGCGGCCAGAATGGAGCCGATACCGCCGATCCCGCTGGCCACGACGACACCAAGCCGATCCTGGTCAACGTCGGGCGAGCCAGCGTCGGCCCATGCCTCGCGGGCAGCGATCAGCGCGAGCATCTCGCACCGGTCAAGCTTCCTGGCCTGCACCCGGTCAATCAGCGTGGTCGGATCGACGGCGGCATAGGCGGCGATCCGGCAGGGCAGGCGCTGCGCCCAGTCCTCGGTCAGCGCGCGGACGCCGCTGCGCCCGGCCAGCATCGACTGCCAGGTGGTAGCGACGTCCGCCCCGACCGGCGTGATCGCGCCGAGTCCGGTGACGACGACCCGGGTCGCGTCCTTGCCCACGTCCATAATCTCCTCTGGTCGGCGTTGACCTGGCCGCATTGACCTGGTCGGGTCACGCAGCGCCGGGCTCTGCCATGCGGCCGCGGCGCCGCGTATTCTCCGGACGCCGCCGTCAGGCGGATACCGACGCTCGCCCGACGAAATCGATGACGTCCTGGACCGTCTTGAGGTCCTTCAGCTGGTCGTCGGGAATCTCCACCCCGAACTTGTCCTGTGCCGCCACGGCGATCTCGACCATCGACAGGCTGTCGATGTCCAGATCGTCGACGAAGGTCTTCTCGGGGGTGACTTGGTCAGCGGGAACCCCGGCGATCTCGTCGATGATCTCGCTGAGCCCGGCAAGGATCTCCTGCTGTGTCATGGCCATGTCCCGTACTCTCCCTCTCTCGGTTGGATATCTGCTCCGCTGGCGCCCGGTTCCGGGCGCGGGTCAGGGTATCGCGATCACTTGCGCCGCATAACAAATGCCAGCGCCGAATCCGATCAGCAGGGCCTTGTCGCCCGACGACAGCTCGCCTTGCTCGATCATCCGGGACAGCGCCAGCGGGATCGACGCAGACGACGTGTTACCTGCGGTGACGATGTCGGTGGCCAGCTTGGCCTGCGGAGTGCCAAGCTTCCTGGCGATGGCCTCGATGATCCGCAGGTTGGCCTGGTGCGGTACGAAGACGGCAAGTTCGCTCGGGTCGACGCCGGCCTCCGTGCACGCCTGGATCGCGATCGGGTGCAGTGCCGTGGTGGCCCAGCGGAACACCGCCTGGCCTTCCTGGAAGATGAACGAGTTGCGGTCCTTGATGCTGATCTTGTCTGCCATGTGGCCCGCGCTACCCCAGACGACCGGGCCGATTCCGGGCACCGCATCCCGGCTGCCGTCCTCGCCGCCTACCGGGCCGACCACCGCGGCGCCCGCGCCGTCGGCGAAGATGATGCAGGTTGACCGGTCGGTCCAGTCCACCCACTGGGACAGCTTCTCGGCGCCGATCACCAGGACGTTCCTGGCCGACCCGGCCCGCACCGCGTCACTGGCCGCGGCCAGCGCGTAGCAGAATCCGGCGCACGCGGCGTTCAGGTCGAAGGCACCAGGAGAGCTGATGCCCAGCCGCAGGGCCACCACGGCCGCTGTGTTGGGGATCGATACTTCCGCGGTGCAGGTGGCCACGATCACCAGGTCGATATCCGCCGGGGAGAGCCCGCTGCCGGCCAGGGCCTTGCCGCCCGCCGCGACCGCCATGTCGGCCACGGTCTCGTCCGGGCCGGCTAGCCGCCTGCTGGCGATGCCCACCCGGCTGCGGATCCACTCATCACTGGTGTCGACCAGCGCGGCAAGGTCGTCATTGGTCACTACCCTGGCCGGCTGGTATCCGCCGAACGCCAGGATCCGGGCTCCAGCGGTGCCTTCGTAGAGTCGCATCGGACTAACTGCCTTTCGCTCATTGCCGGCTGCCTCGCGCCGTGACCCTGGTCGCGGTGTCTGGCCTGGGTTCAACGGTCGCGACCCGAGCAGCTAATCGTGCCCGCCAGGCTGGAGCCGGACGAGTGGCTGGCCCGGGCTGACCGGATCACCGTCCTCGACCAGCCACTCGATGATGGTCGCCGGGAAGTCAGTGGTCACCAGCTGGCTGCCGCCGCGCATCTCGACCCGGCCGAGCTCGGTGCCGCTGCCGACGGCGACGCCTGGACCGGCTGGGCTCGCTGGCTGGCAGTCGGTACGGAAGGTTCCGGCGAGCGGTGCGACCAGCAGCCGCCACTCGGGCGCATGGCTGTCGGCGTGGCTGTCAGCGTGATCGGTCACCAGCGTCCGCGCGGCCGACAGATCATCGGGGGTCTTCACCGCGAGCAGCTGGACCCCGGGCAATGCCCGGCGGGCAAGACCGGTCAGGGTGCCTGCTGGCGGCAGCTCGATCAGCGCGGTGGCGCCGAGGCTGCTCATCGTCTGCATGCACTTGTCCCACCGCACCGGGGAGCTGACCTGGGTAACAATCCGCTCCAGCCAGTCGGCGCCGGACCGGACGACGGCGCCGTCGCGATTGGACAGCACGGCGACCACGGGGTCGCTGACCCGAATCGCTGCCGCCGCGGCGCGCAGCTCGTCGACAGCGCAGGCCATATGTCTGGTGTGGAAGGCGCCAGCTACCTGAAGCGGAAGCAGCCTGGCTCTGGGCGGCGGATCGGCGGCGAAGGCGGCGAGCTGCTCCACCGTCCCGGCCGCGACAATCTGGCCGGCACCGTTGATGTTGGCTGGCGTGAGGCCATGCGCCTCGATCGACGCCAGGATGGCCTCGGTGTCGGCACCAAGGACCGCGGTCATTGACGTCCGCTCGGCGGCTGCGGCCCGGGCCATAGCCTGGCCGCGAACCCGGACCAGCCGGAGCGAGTCCTCGGGGGTCAGCACCCCGGCGATCGCGCCAGCGGCCAGCTCGCCGACGCTGTGGCCGACCACCACCCCGCCCACGTGACCGTGCTGGCCGGGACCGTTGACCGCGTTTCCGGCCAGCACCGGGCCGACGCCCAGAACCTCGGCGACGGCCATGGCGGCGGCGGCGAGCAGCGGCTGAGCGACCGCGGTGTCCCTGATCTGCGCTGCGGTCGCGACCGTGCCGCACCTGATCAGATCGCAGCCGGCCAGCTCGGACCAGGCCGACAGACGGTCAGCGAATCCGGCTAGCTCGAGCCACGGTGTCAGGAAGCCAGGAGTCTGGGCACCCTGGCCTGGCGCGGCTATAACGAGCATCCTCTAACTCTGCACTGTAGGAGTTCGCCATATGAATAGAAAACTCGACGAACTTATCTGGCGAAAGCTTGTAGCAATTCTACAAGCGGCGGGCTAATGCGCGAGCCGCCCGAACACGATGGCCAGCCACAGGGCGAATCCGCCGCGGCCGTCGCCCGGGTTGAACCCGGTCAGCTCGGCAGCCCGGCGCAGCCGGTAGCGGACGGTATTGGGGTGCACGAAGAGCATCCGAGCCGTCGCCTCAAGTGAATTGCCCTGCTCAAGGTAGGTCGTGACGGTATCGAGCAGCGCGATGCCGCCGCGGTGCAAAGGTTCGTAGACGTGCTCGATCAGCTCGGCGCGCGCCCCTTCGTCGCCGTCGAGCGCTCGCTCAGGAAGCAGGTCTGCGGCCAGCACAGGCCGCGGCGCATCGGGCCAGGCCGGTGCCGAGCGCAATCCCGCCAACGCGGCTCTGGCCGACTCGGCGGCCAGTTCGAGACTGTCGGCTGCCGGGCCGACGACCACCGGTCCGGTGCCGAACCGAGTCGCCAGCTGCCTGGCGACCGGCATCGGGTCGCCAGGCCCGCCCAGAATCACCACCAGCCGGTGCCCGTGCACGCCGGCCAGCAGGTCGAGCTTCGCCCGGCGCGCGATCAGCCGCAGATCGTCGATCAGGCCCTCAGGCTCAGCGCCGCCGGCGTTGCCTGCCAGCACGGTGACCGGCGCCGATGACCAGCTGAGTGCCGAAGCCCACGAAGGAAGGCTCTCATCGATCTCGCCGCGGACCAGCGAATCGACCACCAGCGCCTCAAGCCGGGCATCCCAGGCACCGCGGGCCTCGGCTGACCTGGCGTATACCTGGGCGGCGGCGAACGCGACCTCTCTGGTGTACCTGAGCACTGCTTCGCGCAGCTCGGTCTCCCCGCCCGGCGCGGCCAGATCGTCCACCTGATCCTCGACCACGTCTACGATGATCCGGACCATCTCGACGGCCTGCTGCAGGGTGACCGCCCTGGCTAGCTCGCGCGGTGCGGTCCCGAAGACCTCACCTGCCACCGCGGGCCGGCTGCGCTCGGGATGCTTCACCCAGTCGACGAATGCGGCGACGCCTGCCTGAGCCACCAGGCCGAGCCAGGAGCGGTTCTCGGCCGACAGCGCGCGGAACCAAGGCAGTCGCTGATCCATCGAGGTGATGGCGGCCGTGCCGAGCGCGCTCATGGATTGCTCGAGCCGGGCGATGGTGTCGGCCCTGACTCGGCCCCGGACCCGGATCCGGGCCCGGTCTGCTGACCTCGCTCGCGATGACGTCGCGCTCACAGCATCTACAGTGCCATGCCACCGCGGCAGCAGATACGGCACCTCTGGCTGATCGTGACCCAGCGGATGGCCGACCGGAGCACGCCGCTGGCTGGCCGGAAGCGCACCGGGCTACCTCGCGGCAGGCTCTTAGCGGACGAGCTCAGCGCTCGCGGTCGGCTGGGCTAGGGCATGCTCAGGGTCGTAGGGCTCGAGCGGCAGGGACGCGTCCTCGGCCGCGTGCAGAGCCGCGCGGAGCGCGGCGCGGAAGATCTCGGTCACCGGTGACTTGTAGGCGTCCCGGCGGGTCGCGATGAAGGTCACCCGCTCGATCACCGGCTCGGCGAGCGGAATCAGCGCGACGCCCGGACGGCGCGCGATCGCCACCGCCAGGCGCGGCATCAGCGCCACCCCAACGCCAGCCGCGACCAGTCCCTGCATCGCCATGTAGTCGTTGGTCTCGGAGACCACTTCGGGCGCGAAGCCCGCGTTGCGGCAGGCGAACACCAGAGCATCCCGGCACATGCAAGGGTGCGGCGCGACCCAGAGCTCGCGGCTGAGAGCTTCCAGGGGCAGGCGTCCGCTGACCGCCAGCCGGTGACCGGCGGGCAGGGCAAGCACCATGTGATCGCCGAACAGCGGCTCAAGCTCGACAGCCGGATTCGCGGGCGCGCCGAGGGCGGGATAGTCATAGACGATCGCCAGGTCGTAGTCGCCAGCCACCAGACCGGGCAGTGCCGCCGGGGGATCGGCCTCGACCAGGCTCAGCTCCACCTCTCCGCGCCGATCGCGGAAGGTGGCGGCGGCCGCGGGCATCAACGTCGCCGCCGCTGTGGGAAAGGCCGCAAGCCTGAGCTTGCTGCCGCCGGAACGTACCGTCTCCAACACCTCCCGCTGAGCGTCGGCGAGCCGCACCAGGGCCGGCCGAGCGTAATCGAGGAAGACCTGCCCCGCCGGTGTGAGCTGAACGCGCCTGGGCTGCCGGTCGAAAAGCTGTGCGCCGAGCTCTCGCTCAAGCTGGGCGATGTGGTGGGACACCGACGGCTGCGCGTAGCCCAGCACCTCGGCGGCCCTGGTAAACGAGCCGTGGCTGGCCACTTCGCAGAACACCTTGAGCCTGACCATCTCCAGCATAGACGGATTCTATCACGTCGATCTAAAACGTCTTCTTGTGTCTATGGCCTGCATCCTGCACAGTGGGGTCAGCAACCGCCGACCTGGGCGATTGCACACTGCGGCTGACCCAGCGCGGTTAACCCAGTGCAGGTAGCACGGGGCCGGGCGGACCGGACTCCATGCCCCCGAGTTCCGGCGGACGATTCGCCCGCCGCCCGGCCAGCCGAATCAGCGGGACGACGGCACCCGCGAGCAGAGAGGAACCAGAATGACCTTGCTCCACCACGCCCCACGGACGTCAGTGCGGATCGGCGCTGCCGCGATCGCAGCCGGTGCACTGATAGCCGGCCTGGCCGCCGCCGCCCCGGCCGGCGCCAGCACCCAGGCACCGGCGGTGCCTTACCATTTCCGCACCCTCGACAACAGCAACGACGCGACCTTCAACCAGCTGCTCGGCATTAACAGCCACGGCGTTATCGCCGGGTACTACGGCTCTGGCGCCCAGGGTCACAAGAACAAGGGCTACCTGCTGCTGCCGCCCTACAAGCAGGTCGACTACCGGGTCGAGAACTTCCCGACCTCGGCGCAGACGCAGGTCACCGGCCTGAATGACCACGGCATCACCGTCGGGTTCTGGTCACACACGAACAAGGCCAACCCGGCCAACAACGCCAACTTCGGGTTCTACGCCGTGAATGACTCGCACTTCCACAACGTGAACTTCCCGACGTCCAGTCCGTCCAACCCGCCGGTCGACCAGCTGCTTGGCGTCAACAACAGCGGTATCGCCGTTGGCTTCTTCAACACCGCGGCCGGCAACTCCGTGGGGTACAGGTTCAACATTCACACCAAGAAGTTCTCCGTGGTCCACGTAAAGGGCGCGGTCAGCGTGACTGCCACGGCCATCAACAACGCGGACAGCATCGCCGGTTTCTTCACGAACTCGCACGGCGCCATCAAGTCGTTCCTGCTGCGGCGCAACGGCCAGCTGTTCGTCTTCGCGAAGTCCGGCGCCACCATGACCCAGGCGTTCGGGGTCAATGACTTCGGCGAGGTCGTGGGTGCCTACACGGTCGGCAGCAACACCTACGGGTTCACCTGGCGGCTCGGGCACGGTTTCCAGACCGTCAACGACCCGCACGGCATCGGCAGCACGATCATCAATGGCGTGAACGACGCCGGTGACCTGGTCGGCTTCTACACCGGCAGCGGCGGCAACACCAACGGGATGCTCGCCGTTCCGTAACTCGCGCACCGTCCGGTCAACATGCATGGCCGACTGATAGCGCAGCGTTCCGTAATCTCACCGCAGCCGCGGGCGAGCTCACCATGCTCGCCCGCGGCGTTCTGCGCCAGCTCATGGCCCTGGTCGCCGGTCAGAGCACCTCGCTGACGTCGAGGTCGAGCCGGTACTTGGCGATCGCCTCGGCCAACACCTCGGGCTTGAGGTCACCTTGGCAGACCAGCTGGCCAAGGACTGCCAGGGTGATGGACTCGGCGTCCACACCGAAGAACCGGCGAGCCGCCGACCTGGTGTCGGAAAAGCCCCAGCCGTCGGTGCCGAGCGAGGTGAACGGAGCGGGCACCCAGCGGGCAATCTGGTCGGGCACGGCCTTGATCCAGTCGCTGACCGCGACGACCGGGACCGGACGGTCGCCGAGCAGCTCGGTGACATAGGGCACCCTGGCTGCCCCGTCGGGATGCAGCCGGTTCCACTGCTCGCAGGACAGCCCGTCCCTGCGCAGCTCGGTCCAGGACGTGGCCGACCAGGCCTCAGCGGCGACACCCCAGTCCTGCGCGAGCAGCCGCTGGGCGGCAAGCGCCCAGCGCATCGCAACCCCGGACGCCAGGATCCTGGCCCGGCACGGCTGGCCATCGGCATGCTCACGGCCGGGGCCCTGCTCCACGTCGGCAGCGGCCTGCGAGTCGCCTTCCGCGATCGGCGCCTGGCCGTCCTCGTCGAGCTGCGGACCGGCCGAGTACCGGTAGAGCCCGCGCAGGATGCCCTGCCGCAGCGCCTGGGTGCCGCCTGGATAGTCGGGCGGCTCCGCGGGCTGGACGTATGGCTCGTTATAGACGGTGAGGTAGTAGAAGATGCTCTCGCCGTCGGGGTTGTCGGGCGCCGAGCCGTACATCCGGCGCAAACCGTCTTGCACGATGCTGGCGAGCTCGTAGGCCCAGGCCGCGTCGTAGCTCACGCACGCCGGGCTGACCGAGGCCAGCAGCAGCGAATGACCGTCGTTGTGCTGCAGGCCCTCGCCGGTCAGCGTGGTGCGGCCGGCCGTTGCGCCGAGCAGGAAGCCGCGGCCGAGCTGATCGCCGAGCAGCCACATCTGGTCGCCGGTCCGCTGGAAGCCGAACATCGAGTAGAAGATGTAGACGCCGATCATCGGGGTGCCGTGGGTGGCGTAAGCGCTTCCGGCGGCGGTGACCGAGGCCATCGCACCCGCCTCGCTGATGCCCTCATGCAGGATCTGACCCTGCTCGGACTCCTTGTAGGAGAGCAGCAGCGCCCGGTCCACCGCCTCGTAGGTCTGCCCGTACGGCGAGTAGATCTTGGCGGTCGGGAACAGTGAGTCCATCCCGAAGGTGCGCGCCTCGTCCGGAATGATCGGCACGAACCTATCGCCGATCGCCGGGTCCTTCATCAGGTCCTTCAGCAGCCGCACGAACGCCATCGTGGTGGCGATCTGCTGCTTGCCCGATCCGCGCCGCAGCTCGGCGTAGGCCGACTCGTCAGGCAGGTCGAGTGGCCTGGACCTGACCACCCGCTTGGGCAGGTAGCCGCCGAGCGCCTTGCGGCGCTCCTTCATGTACTGGATCTCGTCGGAGTGCTCGCCGGGATGGTAGTAAGGCGGCAGCTCGGCTTCGAGCGCGGAGTCCGGGATCTCCAGGTAGAGCCGGTCGCGGAACGCCTTGAGCTCGGCCACGGTCAGCTTCTTCATCTGATGCGTGGCGTTCCTGCCTTCGAAGTCGGGCCCGAGCGTCCAGCCCTTGATGGTGTGCGCCAGGATCACGGTGGGCTGCCCGACATGCTCGGTCGCCGCCTTGAACGCGGCGTAGACCTTGTGGTAGTCGTGCCCGCCCCTGGACAGGTTCCGCACCTGGTCATCGGTCAGCTGGGCAGCCATCGCCCGCAACCTGGGATCACCGCCGAAGAAGTGCTCCCTGGTGTAGGCGCCTGATTCCACCGCGTAGGTCTGGAACTGGCCGTCCGGGGTGGTATTCATCTTGTTGACCAGCACGCCGTCGGTGTCCTGGGCCAGTAGCGGATCCCAGTCCCGGCCCCAGATGACCTTGATCACGTTCCAGCCAGCGCCGCGGAAGAACGCCTCAAGTTCCTGGATGATCTTGCCGTTGCCGCGGACCGGGCCGTCCAGGCGCTGCAGGTTGCAGTTGATGACGAAGGTCAGGTTATCCAGCTCCTCGCGGGCGGCCAGCCCGATCGACCCGAGCACCTCGGGCTCGTCGGTCTCGCCATCGCCAAGAAAGGCCCAGACCCGCGACCTGCTGGTGTCCTTGATCTGCCTGGCCAGCAGATACCTGTTGAACCTGGCCTGGTAGACCGCGTTGATCGCGCCCAGTCCCATGGAGACGGTCGGGAACTCCCAGAAGTCCGGCATCAGCCTGGGGTGCGGGTAGGAAGGCAGACCGCCGCCCCGGTGCGACAGTTCCTGGCGGAACCCGTCGAGCTGATCGGTCGACAGGCGCCCCTCAAGGAATGCCCTGGCGTATATTCCCGGCGCAGCGTGGCCCTGGAAGAACACCTGATCGCCAGACTCACCGTGATCCTTGCCACGGAAGAAGTGGTTGAAGCCCACCTCGTACAGGCTGGCAGCCGATGCGTAGGTGGCGATGTGGCCGCCGACGCCCAGGCCGGGCCGGTTCGCCCGGGACACCATGACTGCCGCGTTCCAGCGGATGTAGGCCCTGATCCGCCGCTCTACGTACTCGTCGCCGGGGAACCACGGCTCTCGCTCGGGCGGGATCGTGTTGATGTAGTCGGTACTGCGCAGGCCGGGCACGCCGACCTGCTGCTCGCGGGCGCGCTCAAGCAGCCGGAGCATCACGTACCTGGCGCGAACCCGGCCACGGGTGCGCACTACATTGTCGAATGACTCGATCCACTCCCTGGTCTCGTCGGCGTCGATGTCGGGGAGCTGGGTGGGCAGTCCGTCGCTGATGATCGAGAAGCGCTGGCGTCCAGAGGCCACGGGGCTGATCCTCACCTTCTGCGGCAGGCCGATTGTCGGTGCGCCGCCTGTCTCGCCACCGGACGGCCAGGGAGCCGCCAGGAACGCGCGGGGTGGTTACAACTCCCATCCTGGTACCCGCGGGCCGGTAACGCATCTACGCCCCCCGGCAATCGGCCCGGCAATCGGCGCCGCGTGGGAGGCGCTGGCCTGGTGCAACCCGGATCAACCGCTCGAATAGGTACACCTGGCGGCGACCGAGTAACGTGCCCGCTGGCGGGGAAGATCGAACCATGACCTCGGTTAACTCGCTCTGCACGAATTGTGACTTGCGCAGGGCGGCTACCCAGTGTGGACTGTCCCAGCAAGAAGTACCGACGCCCCGGAGCGCCGCTCCCGGCCCGATGGATCGGCAGTAGCCGGTGCATCGCGAGTCCGGCGTGCCGGGGGCAAGGGATCAGGGAGGACGTTAGTGAGCGCGACCGCTGGCCAGGCGCAGGATCAGCGCGATCTGGCCGAGCGGCTCGGCGTCAAGCCGGGCCACGTAGTTCAGGAGATCGGCTACGACGATGACTGCGACGAGCAAGTACGCCAGTCGATAGCGGCCGGCGACGGCGTCGAGCTAGTCGACGAATACTACGAAGAAGTCGTCGACGGTGTGCTGCTGTGGTGGCGGGACGGGGATGGTGACCTCGCCGACGCGCTTGTCGACGCGCTGACCCCGCTCGCTGACGGCGGCTACATCGTGCTGCTGACCCCGAAGGCAGGCCGGGAGGGTCATGTCGAGCCGAGCGAGATCGGCGAAGCCGCACCAACCGCAGGGCTGTCGCAGACGTCCACGGTCAGCGCGGGGAAGAACTGGTCGGGTACCCGGCTGGTGGCACCCAAAGCGCGCCGCTGACGGTGGCCGGCCCGGCAGGCCTTGATGCCACCGGCGCGCGGCTTGCCGGCGGCACGGTGCGCGGTCCTGCCGTCCGGTCGTGGCAGACTCGGTTCGTCTCGGCCGCGTGCAGCCGCGGTGCCCGTGGCCGCACCTGCCGCACTCCGCTGCGGCCCAGCTCGGGTGGCCGCTCACAATCCGCTGAAAGGACTCTGAATGGCAGTTGAGATCGGCGACAACGCGCCGGACTTCGAACTGAAGGATCAGCACGGCACTCCGATCAGGCTGTCCAGCCTGCGCGGCGCCAAGAACGTGGTGCTCGTGTTCTACCCACTCGCCTTCAGCGGTGTCTGCAGCGGCGAGCTATGCGAGCTGCGCGACTCATTCCCAGAGTCAGACCGCGAGGATGTGGCCGTGCTGACGGTATCGGTCGACTCAGTCCATGTACATCGGACCTGGGCGGAGATCGAAGGTTATGAGTTCGGGCTGCTCTCCGACTTCTGGCCGCATGGCGAGGTGGCCAAGTCGTACGGTGTCTTCGATTCCGAGCGCGGACTTGCCACGCGCGGTACCTTCATCATCGACAAGAACGGCGTGGTGCGCTGGAAGGTTGTTAATGCCATTCCGCAGGCGCGTGAACTCGCCGACTACTCCAAGGCGCTGGCGGAACTCGACTAGCGGGCTGGATCGCGTTCAGGCTGAACGGCAAGAATCGGAGCGGGCGGCAGATGCCCTGTTATCGCTGTGGCACACGGCAATTGGACCCGGACCGGGGGAGCAGCCCCTGGCGGCGCGGGGTACGGGCGGACCGCCAGGTGTTGATCTGCCCTGGCTGCCAGTCGTCCGGGGACTGGACCGCAGATCTTGACCGGTGCCCGGTGTGCACGAGCATCCACCTGGTCCGTCGGCTTGGCGAGGTCGAATGCCGCGACTGCGGCTGGGTCGGAGAGTCGGTCGGCCGTAGTCCGGCCGGTGCGAGCTTCGAGGAGGCGGCGCAGCACGGGCTGGCCGATGAGGTGGAGCAGGCGCTTGCCCGGGTCCTGCGCCGCTCCGCCCGGCCTGCCAGCATCAGCTGAGCAGATCTGGGCTGGCTAGCTGGCGAGCGGTCGCTGCCGGGTAGCGTCCGCAGCGCTTCCTGGCACTGGCCGGCAACCGGTGAGGCGGTACGCTGGGCCGGTCGCCGCAACGATATCGGGTGCATAGCTCAGCGGTAGAGCACTCGCCTTACAAGCGAGGGGCCGCAGGTTCGAACCCTGCTGCGCCCACCTGCTATCACAGGTAGACACAGTATTTTGGCTTGGTGTTCGATAGTGCGCTGACTTTGTCAGGGCAGGGGAGCCAGCCGGGGAGCCATTGGTTGCTGCTTCTTTAAGCTCGTGGGGCCACACCAGGCGCCGTCCCACCATCGGGCGCACTCGCTGCGCGGCGAGGGGTCAACCGGGACGGCTGCCGGCTCTGCCATGGAGTTGGGCCTACGGTCATCGCGGCCGCCCAGCTGGCGGGCGTCAGCTTCGGGGCTTCCGGGCGTGGCTAGGTGGTCCGGCTGGATGCGGAAGGTCGATGAGGTGGTCGAGCATGGCGCGTAGGGGAGCCAACTCGCCATTGTGGGCGGCTGCGCTGGCGGCGATGTTCTGGGCGGGGTCCATGCGGATCCAGTCGATGTGGTGCCCGGCGTCGTGGGCGAGCTGGGAGAAGAACGCCCGCTGGGTGCGGCCGTTTCCTTCCCGGAACGGGTGCAGCGCGTTGACGTCGGCCAGGAAGTCCGTCATGCGCGTGATGAACTGATCGCGGGGCAGGCCGCGGAGCCGGTCGGCGGCGGCGAGCCGGCCGAAGACGTCGGCGGCGGCGGATTGCAGGTGCTACAGGCAGAACACCGACCCTTTCGCGATGGTGACGGTCCTCAGCTCGCCGGCCCAGGCGTAGACGTCCCCGAGGATGTAGGCGTGAAAAGCCTGTAGGTGCACGAGGTCGTAATGGCCGGGCAGGCGCCGCCGTTCCAGGTCGACGAGCCGGGACGCCGTTAGCGCTGCCTCGGCCTGCTCCAGCTCCCCGGCGGTGGTGATGCCGAGCAGGTTGCGCAGCACGCCGCTGCCCGGGTCGAGGTACGGATCTGGGCCGGCCGCGCCGTTCACTTGCGGTAGCGGTCCAGGACGGCGTCCCGCAGCTCGTCGGTGGACAGCTCGCCCGCCGCTACCGCGGCGAACAGGGCCAGATCCTGTGGGCTGGGCTCGAGGCCGTCCGCTCGCACTGAGGCAAGCGCAGCGGCGACCGCGTGCTGCCGCTCGGAGGCCTGCTGCAGGGCCTCGTACTGCTCAACTGACATGACAACCGCCTCCGCCTTACGGTAGGCACCAACGAAGACCGTCGCGTCCGGGAAGTGCCGTAGCCGGTCCAGCACCGCCGCCAGGCCGGCACGGAACTCCCGGTACGACAAGATTTCCGGCGTCGCCACAAGGAGAAGTGTACACCAGCGCGTACGCAAAAGCGGTCGCAGCCACCCCGGGTTACGGCCGGTGCCGACACTTAGTCGCGGACGCGGATGTCCCGGGCTGGGCGCACAAGCGAGACCCGGCATCGGGTTCGTCTGCTAGGCCCACAGCCCAGGGCTGACGCTGCGGCGACTGCTCGCCATCAGTTCGCGACTGGCGATTTCCCGACATCGAATCCGTTTATCGGGGAGCCAGACGGGGGGCCAACGGCTGCAGGCACCCGGCGATGCCAGGCAACATCGGGCGACTGTCGAGGCAGGTCAACGCCACATCAGGCCACATCCAGCGTCACGCAACGACCGGATCACCGCGCCTTACAAGCGAGGGGTCACTGGTTCGAACCCAGTTGCGCCCACCAGCGGAAACGCTTTGTTGGAAGTAGATCCGGAGGCTCCCAGTCCTGGCGCGAGCCTGGCGGGCATCTGGCACAGCCGGTACTCCTACTACAGCTCGCGTCAGGCACGCGACCTCGATGCAGAGCATTACGTGGTCCTGCGTCAACGCGATAGTCACCTGTCCGGGCAGAGCCTGCCACATTCATTCAACCGGATCGCAGCTCAAACTCAGCCTGTCCGCCGCACCATCGCCGCCCGAGACGCGTCTCCGTCCGCCGTAGCTGGTTCCAGTGTCGCCTGGCGGCACTTTGCCAGGCAGCGGGATGTCGGGCTTCAGTACCGGTGCGCTTACGGGGGCAACGTTATGGCCCGCTACCGGCATTCGGCCTGTCGCGGGCGGCGGCACGCGCGGACGACAAGCAACTAAGGATGGGCGAGAGTGCGCGAAGTGGTTGAATGCTCCGACTGGGCTTGGCTACCCTGGCTCATCAAGCTCATCGCTTGGCGGCCGCCACGATGGTGGCGGCGATAGTCCGTTATCCCGTTCTCAAGCTGGCCGTGAGCCATGTGTGAACCGGGAGCCCCGGAGGAGCGTGACTGCGCGTGCACACTCCGCTCGCAGTTCGCATGGTCACGATTAGCCGCAAGCTCAAGGTCGGCTGGCTCAGCACGGTCAGCCTCGCGACAACGGTCCTCCTTGCGGCACTGGTCACCGCGGTCGGCCTCAGCGGGCCGGCAGGCGCCGCCCCACCGCCCACACCCGCGCAGGCGCAGAAGATGCTCGTCCAGCTTAATCAAGAGGCGACCAGCCTGGGCCAGCAGTACGCCAAGGTGGTACAGCAGCTCGTGTTCGCCAACCAGTGGCTGACGGTCATCAACAAGCAGACCGCGGTCTACCGCATCGCGGTCGATGCGATGCGTATGCAGGTCGCCAAGCTTGCCGTCGCCGCCTACGAGCTGGGAGGCATGAACTCGCCGCTCGCCCTGCTCCTCACGGCCTCGCCACAGCACCTGGTGGACGAAGCGTCGATCCTGAACGAGCTGTTCACCGCCGACACCGTCCAGATCGACCAGTACCTGAACGCCAACCGCGCGCTGCTGAGCGCTGAGCGGGCGGGGATCCGCGCCCGAGCAAGGATCCTCGGGCTGAAGCACGCGCTCGGCGAGCGACTCGCGGTGCTGATATCGCTAAACAGAAAGGAAGGGAACCTGCTGCCGCTGCTGACCCTGAAGCAGCTGGCGACCAGCGGCCACCCCTACCTTAACCCGCTGCGCGAAGTCAGCGGCCTGCAGCCCCAGCGCGTTGACATGGGCGTCGACTTCGCCGGAGCAGGGCCCGTCTATGCCATCGGGGCTGGCGTGGTCACTGACGCGATGGCGGACAACGGCGGCTGGCCAGGCGGCGGCTGGATCACCTACCAGCTCACCGACGGCCCGGCGGTAGGCGAGGTCGTCTATCTTGCCGAGGACGTTACCCCGACCGTGCAAGTCGGCCAGAAGGTGACGTTCAACACCGTCATCGGGCACATGTTCAACGGATACGACGGCATCGAGACCGGATGGGCGATGCTCGACAGCGCGTCGTCGGAGTCGGAGCTGCCGGAGGCCGGCGGCATCGGCGGTCTCGGCCTGTTCCCGACAGCCATCGGGATGAACTTCGAGTACCTGCTCCAGGCACTCGGGGTGCCTGCCGCGAGCAATGTCGGCAAGCCAAGGTCCGGGCTCGTTCCTTCGCGCTATCAGATCGACTGGGCTAAGGTACTGCGCTGACGTCCGCGCTGCCGGGCAGCAGGGCACTGAGTCACCGGCGCGACCTGTTCCCGCCCCTTGCGGTGCTGGTGCCGCGAGCCTGGCTGGTTCCATTCCGTATCACCGTGGACGTCGGCACGCACCTGCCGCGTGTCGTCGACGAGTACGCGGGCAGGCCGGTCAGCGCCATATCCGGGCTGCAAGGATTCAGCGGCTGGACCAGAAGGTGCCAGGCCGGGCGCAGGAGGGCGCCATAACGGAGCGGCGAATTGCTGGTCCCGAGCGCGGATAGGGGTGGGCAATCGTGGCCGGGCCGGGCCGGGGCGGGAGGTGGGACTCGACGCTGTCAGCTGGCGCGTTCGCTGCGATAAGGAGCGTCGGGTTCGAGCCGGTCGGCCAGGTATTCGGGGCCGCGGCGTGCTATCTCGGCGCCGTTGAGGGAGTCGGCTGCCCGGGGGTCGCCGCGCGTCGGGTGCCGCGCGGCGGGCCTCGATACGGGTCGCCCGGTCCCAGGCCACCTCGGTGCCCGACCAAACGAACCGGAACCAGCGAAGCAGATCCATCCCGTAGGAGCGGACCGTGGCCTCTGATCTCCCGGCCGCCAGAAGATCCCGGAACCAGGCAGTGGCGGCAGCCACGACCGCCCCGTCAGCATCGACCAGCCGGTAAGGCTCGTACCGGTCGCCGGTGGCTATCAGCCGGCCGACCCGAGGTACTACCAGCGTCGCCAGATCCCTGGACGGATCAGCTGCTCCGATCATGGTCCGAGATCATCTCAGCCAGAGCCGCTATCTGCCCCGTGAACTGCGGAAACTCCCGCCGTTGTTCAGTCAACAGGCAGCGTGTTGCTCCAACTCCGCAGCATCAGCTTCTGCAGGCTCCTGGCCAGCGGCCAGTCGCCCTCCTGCACTGCCTTGAAGATCCTGCCGCGCAGCCGCCGTACCTGCTCCTCGTGGCGGCGCCAGTCTGTACTTTCCCAGGCATCACCATCAAACGGGGGCAGGCCCTCAGGTCCGTTCACCGAGGTGTCTTACTTGCCCATCAGTACCGGCCTTTACGCTCGCTTCGCTTCAAAGGCTCACCTGCCCACGTCAGCGCCCTTTCGGGCACGGGCACCAGGCCCGTTATCCGGCCAGTTATACGAGCACCATCCGGGAGGAGACCCGGCCATGCGGCCCCGCTTTCCTGCTGCCTTTCGGCCGCCGGCATTCGCTTCCTGAGCACCCTGTCCCGCCAGGGACTTCCGCCCCCCTTACGGTCGGCCTACCGCACCGCCTGCGCATACCCGCGCCTGCGCGGCGGACCCTGGCGAGGTTTACACGTTCCGCACGCATGAGACCCGGACCGGGCCGGGCGCCCTCTTTACCCCGGGGACGGCGGTGTTCGCTGGCCATCGGCAAGTCCGTGGCCGCCGCCTGCCGCCTCACAGCGGCCGGTCCCTGTCATCCCGGCACAACAACCCAGCCCGGGGATGTACGCCTGACGAGGCATCAGCAAGGGTTCCCTGATAGTCGCCCACCGGTCCTTCCCCTCACCTGTGACCGCCATGGCTGGATCGGCGACCCTTGGGCTTTCCCGTGAGCTCCGCACCCCACCGGTCAGGAACCGGCCACGCACGTCACGGCGGGGACAGGCCGAACACAAACCCGTAGCTACGTCCCTGGCATAAGCCAGACCTCCTCGACTAGCTCACTCATAACGTGCGACCTCGTGTCGCAACTTGCGCAGCGTCTCCGCGCTC
>Ga0209517_10002001_pt1 | contig 29712 bp, 15 predicted proteins | sample PeaSoiMetSII2010_FD_187695 | JGI IMG/M metagenome (GOLD analysis project Ga0209517, IMG submission 187695) | Peat soil microbial communities from Weissenstadt, Germany - SII-2010 (SPAdes) (version 2) | ecosystem: Environmental > Terrestrial > Soil > Wetlands > Peat | place: Germany...
AAACAGTGCGGGAATGTCCTTGGGGTCATAGCCCGCTAGTTTGGCGTCAATGCCGAACGTGAGTAGATGATCGGTGGAGAAACCCACATTCAAGGTTTTCAGGTTGTAGAGGGTGCGAATGAACAAACCCGATCCCACCAGCAGCAGCAGACTCAATCCGATCTGCAGGCCGACCGAGACCCGGCGGAAGCGCAAGCCGCCACCAGCGACTGTCGTGGTCTGTTGTTTGAGCGCCGGCGTCAGATCGGGCCGCCAGAACTGGATGGCGGGAGCCAGGCTAAACAACAGGCTCACCACAATCGCCAGACCGAAGTTGAAAACAAGAATCCGTAGGTCGGGCTGAGAGGAAAACGGCGTCTGGCCGTTGTCGTCTGCCAGCATTCTGCGCAACAACAAAGCCGAGACCTGTGGCGCCAGAATCACCGCCAAGCTGCCACCGGCCACTCCCAGCATCGCCCCTTCAATCAGTAACTGGCGAACGATGCGTCCCCGGCGCGCGCCCAGCGCATAGCGGATGGACATCTCGCGTACCCGCCCTGCGGCGCGCACCAGCAGCAGACTGGCGACGTTGGCGCACGCGATCAGCATGACCAGGCCCACCATGCCCATGAGGATCACCAGCGGCGTCCGAATATTCTCCCGCAGCGGTGAGTATCCACGACCTCCGTCGAGCAGCGTGAGATGACTCTTGTCGATGAACCGTTCCTTGAACGACGCCGAGTGAGCCTTGATGGTCTTGAATTCTTCCGTCCGCAACCCCCGCCACAAAATGTTGACGCCGGCTTCAGCCTGGGCAGCTGTGGTTCCGGGTTTAAGGCGGGCAAAAATGTTCAGCCATTTCGAACGGTGGTTATCCAGATCGTTCCAGCCCGGCGTAATTTCCGGTTTCATCATCATGGGGACAAAGAAGTCCGGTGAATCCCCGACCACCACGCTGTGAAACCCGGGTTGCACCACGCCAATCACGGTGAAGGGATGGCTGTTGAGAAGCAGCGTCTGATTCAGAATGCCGGGATCGGCGCCAAAACGCCGTTGCCAGGAAGTGAAGCTCAGTACCACGAGCGGATTCGCGTTCTGTGCAGTGTCGTCGGACTGCACGAACAAACGGCCAAGTGCAGGCCGTAGTCCCAGAGTCTCGAAGTAGTTGCCGCTGACCAGTTCCGTATTCACCAGTTCTGGCTGGTTACGCCATTCCAGACCGACCTGAGTAAAATACGTAGCCAGGACCCCACTGAACACAGTGGTCTGATCGCGCAAGTCGCTGTACATGGGATAGGAAAAATAATCACCAGAGTTGTTGCCGCGCGCGTTTATGCGACCTGAGTCCGCTCCGGAAGATCGAAATTGCACCAGCTCTTGCGGATCACGTACCGGCAGACGGCGTAGGAGCACTTGATCAAACAACGTAAAGATCGCGGTGTTGGCGCCAATGCCCAGCGCCAGCGTGATGACGGCAACGATGGTGAAGACGGGACTCTTCGCCATCATGCGAAGACCATACCGAACATCCTGCAACAGGGATTCCATTAGCCAACCTCAACGCTCTCCTCGACGACCCTGCCATCGAATAGGTGGATCTGACGGTCGGCGTGACGGGCAAAACGGGGATCGTGCGTCACCATGCAGATGGTCGCGCCTTCGCGATGCAGGTCGCGCAACAGGTCCATCACGGCCTCGGCGTTGCGCGAGTCCAGGTTTCCGGTAGGCTCGTCCGCCAGCAGGATGGAAGGCGTTCCCGCCAATGCGCGCGCTACCGCCACGCGCTGCTGCTGACCTCCGGAGAGCTGCGAGGGATAGTGTTTGGTGCGGTGATTCATGCCCACGCGTTCAAGAGAGACGTGCACGCGCTCTTTGCGTTCGGTGGACGGCATGCCGCGATACGTCAGAGGCAGTTCGACGTTCTCGTAAACGTTGAGATCACCGATGAGATTGAAACTTTGAAAGATGAAGCCGATCTCGCGGTTGCGAATGCGTGAGCGCTCACCGATATCAAGATTCGCCACCGAATTGCCATTCAATACGTAGGTCCCGTCGCTCGGCGAATCGAGCAGCCCGATCAGCGCCAGCAGCGTCGACTTGCCCGATCCCGAAGGACCTGCAATCGACACGTACTCGCCCTTGCGAATCTGCATGTGGATTCCGGAGAGCGCGTGGGTCTCGACTTCATCGGTGTAGAAAACCTTGGTGATGTTCTCCATGCTAATCATGGTTCCCGCGTCAGCCATCGAAGTTCCTTTCCAATGTCTTTGATCTCTGCTATTCCAACCGAATCCGGTCGAAGTTGTCCCAGCGCGACATGTCCGACAGAATGACCTGGTCGCCCTCTTTCAACCCTTGCAGAATTTCGACCGTATTCACCGAACTGCGACCGAGCTTCACCTGGGCACGCACCGCATTGTTCCCATCCGGCTCCAGCTTGAACATTCCGACCGTGCTCTGCTCCTGCCCGAACGCCGGACGCCCCACATAGAGCACGTTCTGCATCTTCTCCAGATCGATGGTCCCATCCACGCTGAGGTCCGGCCGCGCACCTTGCGGCAGCGCACTGTCCAGAGCCACGTCAACAGTCACCGTCCCATTCACAACCGACGGATCAATCCGCACAACGTGACCAGGAATAACACCATTGTGTGTGTCCACCGACGCCGGCTGCCCCAGCTGAATATCTTTGGCCTGGGTTTCGGCGATCTTCAACTCCGCCTTCAGCCGCTGGGGCTGGACGACTTTGGCTAGGGTCGTCCCGGGAGTCACAAACTGGCCGATCTTGAGCGTTTGCTCTTGCAGAACTCCGTCAATCCCGGCGCGCACCCGCAGCCGGTCGAGCTGGCTCTTCTTCAGTTCCGCCAGCGCCCGAAACTCCTCGACCTCAGCTTGCTTGGCCTGCAACTGCGCGATTAGAACTTCGCTGCTGTTGGTCAACCGCTGCTTCTCAATGTCATTGCGGGTGGAGAGCTCCTCCGCCTTCTGACTGGAAACTTTCTGACTAAGTTGCGAGATGACGCCCAGCTTCGCCAGTTCGGTGTCGATGTCCGACTGCATTTTGGCCTGGCTGTATTCCGACTGCGCCTGCGCCGACAGCGACTTCTGCGCCAGCACCTGGCTGGCGAGGCCGACTTGCAGATTCTTGTAGTCGGCTTCGGCGGCTTTCAGCTTCCACTCGGAGTCGAGCGCTTCCTGAGTGAGTTGCGGATTGCTCAGTTCGAGCAAGATGGTGTCAGCTTTGACCTGGGCGCCGGGAAGCTCGAGTATCTTCTCCACCCGGCCTTCGGTGACCGCGGGCAGGAACTGGATCGAGCCTTCCATCGGAACCAGAGTTCCCAGTCCGCGCACCTGCCGCAGGACCGAGCCACGTTTCACCGTATCTACCCAGACTGTGGAACGTTCAACCGTGGGCGCTGCCGGCTTGAGCCGCGACAGCCCCATGGTCACTAAGGCAAGCAGCACAATTCCGACCGCTATATAAATGATTTGCCGCCGACGTTTCTGGCGGGCGACATTAGGCCGAGCGATATCCATTTGCAGGTTGTAAGGGCACGCCCGCTACCACAGGACAACACCAGGCAAGCATCACAGAATAAAAGAGTTAAATCGATTATCCAGTGCGTGCGGAGGACGACTTCTGTTCAATCGTGGGAGCAAGTGTCCGAATCCGGACAGATTCTCGGAGTTGCACCCTCCAGAATCCATCCGGTATGCTGGCTTTACTCTCGTCGGGTTATCAGCGGCAAATCTAAGGAGAAATAATGACCGGCAACGCCCGCAACTATCTTCTATTAGGACTGGTGCTTCTCATGGCAGGAACAACTTTTGCTGCGTCCAATATCTACGACTTCACCCTCCCCAATATTGACGGCAAATCTATGCCCTTGGCCGACTTCAAAGGCAAGGTCGTGCTCATGGTAAACGTGGCCAGCCAATGCGGATACACTCCCCAATACTCTGCCCTCGAAGCTATTTATGAAAAGTACAAGGCCCAGGGCTTCGTGATCGTCGGCTTCCCCGCCAATAACTTCGGCGCTCAGGAACCCGGCACCAACGAAGAGATCAAGACTTTTTGCACCCGCAAATACAGCGTGACCTTTCCCATGTACAGCAAAGTATCGGTAAAGGGTGACGACCAGACGCCTCTTTACCAGTATCTGACCAAGGACACGCCCGCTCCCATCTCCGGCGACATCAAGTGGAACTTCACCAAGTTTCTGGTGGATCGCAAGGGCAACGTGGTGCAGCGCTTCGAGTCCAAAATCACGCCCGATTCGCCGGAGGTAACCTCGGCCATCGAGCAACTGCTCAAGCAGTAGAAAGTTTAGTCTGGCTTATTGAGAAATCCAGCCGGCAGCGCCCGGTCTTGGCTGAGTGCTGAAAGCTGAGTGCTGAAAGCTCCCATGGACTTCGATCAACTGGAAACGTTTCTTGCGGTTGCCCGGCACCTGAGCTTTTCACGCGCCGCCGACAAACGCTTCCGTACCCAGCCGGCAATTTCATCCCAGATTCGTCTGCTCGAGGAAGAGGTGGGAGCCAAGCTGCTCGACCGTTCCGGCGGCAAGGTTTCGCTTACCGCGTCCGGCAAGCTGTTCCTGAAATTTGCGGAAGAGTTGATGGAGTCTCGCAAGGCCATGCTGTCCGGCATCGCCGAGACGGAGCGTGTGCCCCGCGGTGAAATTATCGTCGGGGCCAATGAAGGAACCTGCCTGCACATTCTGCCGGAAGTCTTCGCGGAATTTAAGAAGCAGTATCCGGACGTGAACATCAGCATCACCCGCTCCGACTACGCCAGAATTCTGGAGTCGGTGCTCGACAACTCGGTGGATTTCGGCGTGGTTTCGTTGCCGGTTGACGACGCCCGCCTGAAGGTGGTCCTGATTCATCGCGACGAACTGGTCATCATCGTTCCTCCGCAGCACCCACTGGCCGGAAAGAAGTCGGCCACGGTTGCTGAAGCGGCAAAGTTCGCGCTGGTCGTGCCCAAAGGTGGGCACACTCGCGATGCTCTGGAAGATCTGTTCTTTGAACACAAGCTCAAGCCCAGGTACATCATGGAGCTCGACTCCAGCGAACTGTTGAAGCGCTTTGTGGCCGCCGATGCTGGCATCGGTTTCATCGCCCGCTCCAACGTGCTGGAGGATGTGCGGGCGAGCGCATTGACCACCGTTTCCATCTCCGATGCCACCATCCGTCGTGACCTGGCGCTGGTGTTTCGCAAGGACAAGTCGCTCAGCCGCGCCGCTCTCGCATTCATTGATATTGCGGTCCGAATTAAGGGCGTGGACGCAGTCGCGGGCAAACCGTGACCGCAAGGCTTTCCCTCGCGAACCTTCGCGGCTCCCTTTGCTGGGCCTACGCCCTGCTCTGCGCGGGCAGCGTGGTCGCCCAAACTCCCAAGCAACTGCCAGCCTCGGCGTATCAGCTCATCGCCGTCACCGTCACCGGAAGCGGGCGCTACAAACCAGAAGAGGTCGTCGCCGCCGCCGGCTTGCAGATCGGCCAGACCGTGAAAGAAGACGATTTCAAAACCGCATCCCGGCTCCTCGCCGACAGCGGCGCCTTCCGCGACGTCGCCTTTAGTTTTAGCTACTCCGTGAAAGGCACCAAAGTGGAATTTCAGGTGCAGGACTCGCCCGACTTCGTGCCAGCGAGGTTCGAGAACCTCGTCTGGTTTTCAGATCGAGACCTCGCTGAGAAGCTCCATGCCCGGGTCCCCCTCTTCCACGGCCAGCTTCCGATCCACGGAGACCTGGTCGACCAGGTCTCGTTAGCGCTACAAGCACTGTTGATCGAAGAAAAGGTGGAAGGGCGCGCCGACTACACGCGGGTGAGCGCTGAGGGTGGGCCGACGGAGGCGTTTGACTTCAGCGTGACCGGTCAGCGAATCACCATTCGTGAGGTCCAATTCCCAGGAGCCGATCCCAGCCTGCTGCCGGTGTTGCAAGTTGCGGCCAAAGCACTCGGCGGGAAGGAATACTCTCGCGATGCCATACGGGCAGAAGCCGAAAAGAACTTTCTGCGTTTCTACTTGCAGCGAGGGTACTTGAAGGCTGCGCTCGGCGAACCCGAGGCCAGCGTGGTAAAGCGCGACCAGCAGGAGACAACAGTGGATGTGGTCTTCCGCCCCAACCCCGGGGCGCAGTACAAGTTGGCGGCGCTTGAGATCTCGGGCAATAGAGTCTTGCCCGCCCAGGCGCTACGGAAATTGATCCCCGCCCAGATAGGCGAGCCGGTTAACGTGATCGGAATGGAAGATGACGTGGCCACGCTCCAACACCTTTACGGCACGCGCGGGTACATGGCGGCGGCAGTCAACGCACGCCGGGAAGTGGACGACCAGGCGTCCTCCGTCAAGTGCGTCCTCACCATCAGCGAAGGCGACGTTTATACCATGGGCGATTTGGACATTCATGGGCTCGACTCAAAAGCTACCGCTCAGATGCAGACTGCCTGGGCACTGCGCTCGGGCGATACCTACAACTCGGACTATCCCCGGCAATTTGCCGAGCAAGCGGAAAAGAAACTGGCTTCCTTAGGGGACTGGAATATCAGCATCCACGAATCCGTCAACCCGAAGGATAAGACGGTGGACGTAACCCTGCGATTCGACCCCAAAACCTGACTGTTTGTGTCGCTGCATCCGGGTGCGAGATCAGTTTTTACAACTTCCGGCTTGAGGTTTGGTAGGCTTATTTTCAGACGGCAAAACCTCCAAGGAGTGAACGATTCATGAGATGCAGTTCCGAGAAACTCATTGCGCTATCGGCTACGTTCGTACTGGCCACACTACTCACCACTGCGGCTTTCGCGGCGAAAGTTCAGACCTTCACCGGCATTGTCAGCGATGCCATGTGCGGGGCCACGCACATGATGGAAGGCGACCCTGCGTCTTGCTTGCGCACCTGCGTGAACAAGGGATCGAAGTACGCTCTGGTGGTGGGGGACAAGGTCTACACTTTGGATACCAGCAGCCCAGCAACCCTGGATGCACTCGCCAAGCTGGGCGCCCAGAAAGCTACGGTCAAGGGCACGGTCGACGGCGATACCATCACCGTCAATTCGGTTGCTGCGGCCAAGTAGTGCCGGTTCGAGAATTGCAGAATCGCAACCGAGCTTGACAACGCTTTGGTCGTTCTTCGTAAATTTCATGGAACTGGGTCGCCTTCCTGATCGTACCTACTGTCGTCTGTTTATCCATTAAACATTGAGGGAAGCAAATTGAAGACCATTCATTCTTTATTTCTATGCGTCGCAGCTTTCCTGGCTCCGCAAGGGGTCTATGCGCAAGCGCTAAGTCAGACGGCCACACAGCCACCGGCCTTCGAGCAGAAGCTGCGCGAGGCTCGTTATGACCTCCGTCTGGAGAATGGCAAGTTTGCGGGCGGCGCGGCTCCCGTGTTGGAAGGCGCCATCGCCAATGCGCAGTACGTGCTCATTGGCGAAGACCACATTACTCGCGAGATCCCCCAATTCACGACTGCAGTCTGCGACCTTATGGGGCCGCAGGGGCTATCCGCCATGGCCGTCGAGATTGGTCCACAGGTTGCGGAGTTTGTTTCGGCGTCATTTGGCAAGCCCGACCGGCTCGCCCGCACCACTGCGCTCATCCATCAGTATCCGAACAGCATTGCCTTCATGGACGTTGGACAAGAAAATGATCTGGCGGCGCATTGTGCAGAAGTTGCTCACAACCGGCACTTTCATCTTTGGGGTCTTGACCAGGAGTTCGTCGGCTCAGCCGGTTGGCTGCTGGACCAGATTCTAGCCACACATCCCGGCCCGGCTGCAACCGCCGCAATCACCCGCCTCAAGAGCGAGGAGCAGCAGGACGCGGCGCGTGCCAAGGAAACTGGCGATCCGTCCAAGCTCTTCTTGTTCGCCGCTTCGGATTCTGAACTCGCGGAAGCTACTGCCGTTCTGCAACGCGAGGGGAACGCAACCGCGAATACCCTCTTTCGCGAATTGGTGGAAAGCCACGAAATCTACCTCAAGAATATGCAAGGCTCACCCGACTCCAATAGCCAACGCGCCCAGCTTCTAAAAGCTAATTTTCGACTCGACATGGAGAGGGCCACCGCTGGTGACCGCTCGCAGAAAGTGCTGGTCAAATTCGGGGATTGGCACCTCTATAAGGGCTTTAACCCGCTTCACCAGCGCGATTTGGGCAACTACGTCGCCGAAATGGCGGACGGGCAAGGCAGCTCATCGCTACATATTTGCGTTTTGGGGGCCAAGGGTACGCACCGACTGTTTGCCGGCTACGATCAACCTACCAAGCTTGAGAAGTTCGTTATGGAGGAGGATCCGGACTACCTCTGGCTAAAGCCCGCGATCGACAACCAGATTGCGGAGGCTTGGACGCTCTATGATCTCCGCAAGCTGCGCTTTGCGAAAATGGGTCCGGTGGATCCGGGCATGGAACGGATGATCTACGGCTATGACCTGCTGGTGATCGTTCCGGAGTTGACTCCAGCCGACTTAATCCAATAGCCGTATTCCACCCGGCTCTGGGTTCCGCCGAAAATTTTGGCCCTGTAACCCAATTTTCATATTGCCTGCGGGATGCGCTGTGTTAAATTTGACCCTCAACCCACCCGGCAGCGGAGGAAAATGAATTGGGCAAAGACATGGTCCCCAAACGAATATTTTTTACCAAGGGGGTCGGCAAGCATCGGGAACGTCTCACATCCTTCGAGCTGGCGTTGCGTGACGCCGGCATTGCCGCCCAGAACCTGGTGCGGGTTTCATCCATCTTTCCGCCGAATTGCAAGCTCGTAGCTCGGTCCCAGGGACTGAAATATCTGAGTCCCGGCGAGGTAGTTTTTGCCGTCGTCGCGGAGAATTCCACCCGCGAGCCGCATCGTCTTCTGGCTTCAAGTATCGGTGTAGCCATTCCCGCTGACCGCAACACTTACGGCTACTTGAGCGAACATCACTCGTTCGGAGAAACCGACAACGCCGCGGGTGATTACGCTGAAGAACTGGCGGCTGAGATGCTGGCGACGACGTTGAACGTGGAATTCGATCCCGATCGCTCCTGGGACGAGAAGAAGGAAATCTACCGCATCTCAAACAAGATCGTACGCACGGCGAACGTGACGCAATCGGCTGTGGGTGACAAGCGGGGGCTCTGGACTACCGTGATTGCGTCGGCGGTGTTGATCTTCGATTAATTCACTTCCGTGTTGCCGCCTTCACCTTTTTCTTTGCCGGCGAAGACTTGTCTTTCCCCAGCCTTTCCAGCACGGCGGCAACGATGATGGGCAAACCCACGGTGGCGTCCACAAATACTTCCCCGAACTTCCCGCCCTCGGCCGGAGGCACGAACTTGCCCCATGAAATGGCCTCGCTATACGGGCTGCCCGACAATCCTCCCCAGTACACTGGCTCGGGACAAATCCGCACCCCATAGTGATAGCGCTTCAGCGGAACATTCTCACCCATACGGCGGTGGCGCAACTCAATAAACGGCCCGAACTGTTGCGACCAGTTGCGGGGCACGCCGCCCCCGATGGTGAAAATCCCCAGGCGGGTTTGCCGCAGCAGGGTGGCGGCGAAGTGTTCCAGATCCTCGAAGGGATCAAACCTGATTTTGTGACGGCCAGTGGACTCGCGCATGCGATTATTCAACGCCACATCCAGGCCCAACTCGGAATCGGTGAAAGCCGGCACAAACACCGGAACGCCCTTTTCATAAGCGGACTTCAGAATGCCCCGCTGATCCTTCGCATGTTTCGCCAGGTACGCGCCGATGGCGTGGTTCAGCTTGTAGGAGCACATCACTTCGGCCTGGTCCCACCCTTCTAACACGTGCGACATCACTTCCTCGACCTCGTCCAGGTTGGTCTCCGGCTCCAGCGTGTCGTAAACCCGGTTGTAACCCTGCTCGTAGAGTTCGGTGTCGGGCACGTCCGGGTTGTAACGGAAGTGAGCGCGGCCGGTGGCTTCCACCAGCCCGTGCGCCATCAGCGCGCCGGTGGAAACGATGGCATTGACGATGCCGCGGTCGATCAGTTCGGTAATGATGAGTCCCTGTTTGGCGACGGTCATGGCCCCGGCCAGAGTCATGACGACAAAGCACTCTTCATCGCGGGCCATGGCCTCCAGCACATCCACGGCCTCGCCCAGCTGCCGCCCAGTGAAAGCCGTCTTACCCATCGCCCGCACCAGGTCGTCAATGGTGCGCACCTTGGTCAAATCCAGCGGCTCCAGCGGAGTCAGCCGGTCTTCGATCGGGTTGTGGAGCTTCCGATCGATGCCGCTGCCGTCGTGATTGCCATGCTTCATGCTCGCATCTCCGAGTCTCTTCTCTTGAAGTACTACTCTACTAGAAGGCGGCGACCTCCTGCTACCGCAGCCAACTGAGAACTGAGAACCGGGAACTTGAAACTGGTATTCTATTTTCTTGCCGATGGAGGTCTACTCTCTTGCCGCCTGACAAATTCCGTGTCGGACTGATTCAGATGTCGGCGACTCCCGATCCCGATCAGAATCTCGAGCGCGCCATCGAGCGCGTACGCCAGGCGGCAACGCTAGGGGCGCAAATCGTCTGTCTTCCTGAACTTTTCCAGACCCAGTACTTCTGCCAGCGTGAGGATGCTGCTCTGTTTGATCTCGCCGAGACCATACCCGGGCCGAGCACGGCCCAGCTCTCAGAAGTCGCTAAACAGTTGAAAATTGTGCTGATCGCATCGCTCTTCGAAAAGCGCGCAGCCGGCGTTTATCACAATACCGCCGTGGTCTTTGATGCCGACGGCGCCATGTGCGGCCTATATCGCAAGATGCACATCCCCGACGATCCTCTTTATTACGAAAAATTCTACTTCACGCCCGGTGACCTCGGCTTCCGCGCCTTCGACACCGGAGTGGGCCGGGTCGGCACGCTGGTCTGCTGGGATCAGTGGTATCCCGAAGGCGCGCGCTTGACTGCGCTACAGGGTGCGCACGTGCTGTTTTATCCCACGGCAATCGGTTGGCATCCAGCCGAGAAAGCGGAATTCGGCGAAGCTCAGCACGACGCCTGGCGCACCATTCAACGCTCCCACGCGATTGCCAACGGCGTTTACGTCGCAGTGGTGAATCGCGTAGGTTTTGAAACCGGAGACATCCGCGGCAACTCCGCTCCGGGGGCCGGATTGGAATTCTGGGGTGGATCGTTCTTATGCGACCCCTTCGGCCGGGTCATCGCAGAGGCCTCCCATGACAAAGAAGAGATTTTGCTAGGTGAAGTGGACATTCGGGCGCTCGAAGACATTCGCCGCAACTGGCCGTTCCTGCGCGACCGCCGCATCGACAGCTACGCCGCCATCACCAGTCGGTTGATTGATTAGCCCATGACTCACAACTTGCGCATGCCGGCGGAATGGGAACCGCATGACGCCACCTGGCTGGCGTGGCCGCATTACAAAGACGACTGGCCGGGCAAATTCGAGCCGATTCCCTGGGTGTATGCGGAAATCATTCGTCACTTGGCGCGCCACGAGCGAGTGGAATTAATCGTTAACGACGCGGCATCTGAAAAGCGCGCTCGCAAGACCCTGACCCTTGCCAACGCGCTCAGCGACAACATTCGCTTCCACCGCTGGCCCACCGACCGCGTTTGGACCCGCGACTCCGGCTGCACCTTCATTACGAACGGGGCAAGTCTCGCTGCCATCAAATGGCGCTTCAACGCCTGGGCGAAATATCCCAACTGGAAACGCGACGAGAAAATTGGCAGCCTCATGGCGAAAGCCACGAAGGCGCAAGCACTCCGCCCCATGTTTGGAAAACGAAGAATAGTTCTTGAAGGCGGATCCATCGACGTCAACGGCCACGGCACGTTGCTCACGACCGAAGAATGCCTGCTCGGCAAAGTGCAACAGCGCAACCCGGCAATGAAGCGCAAAGATTACGAAAAACTCTTTGCCGATCATCTGGGAATCAGAAAAGTGATCTGGCTGGGTTCGGGCATCGTCGGCGACGACACCCACGGCCACGTTGACGACATCACTCGCTTCGTTGCGCCGGACACGGTTGTCACTGCCGTCGAGTCCGATCCTGACGACCCCAATTACGAGCCGTTGCGCGACAATACCCGCCGGCTACGCCAGGCCACCGACCAGAATGGCAGATCCCTCTCGATCATCGAACTTCCCATGCCCAGTCCGGTTGTTTTTGATGGCCGCCGCCTGCCCGCCAGCTACGGAAATTTCTACATCGCCAACGGACTGGTGCTGGTCCCCGTCTTCAACGACCCTAATGACCGCATCGCCCTCGAAATTCTTGCCGATCTGTTCCCTGACCGTGACGTCGTCGGAATCTATTCCGGCGATCTGATCTGGGGTTTCGGCGCTATGCACTGCATGACCCAGCAACAACCCGCGGTGTGAAGAATCGATAGAATGCCAGCATATGCTTCGGGATAAGAGTCTGATTCCGCTTTCGCGTCAGCACCAGCATGCATTGGCGCTGTGCGTGCGGCTGGACCGCGCGATTCAGTCAGGCGAGCTTGATCTCGAAGCCTGGCAAGCGGAGATTGAACAGATTTTCGAGCAGGAGATCGCCGTCCATTTTGCCGCCGAGGAAAAAGAACTGTTTCCCGTGGCAGAGAGATTTCCAGAGTTGCAGGCCATTGTGCAAGAACTTCTCGGAGAGCATGCGATTCTGCGGAGCTGGTTCGACCGCGCCCGGTCGCGAACCCTCACCAACAACGATCTCTCCGCCTTCGCGGTCGCGCTGTCTCAGCACATCCGCAAAGAAGAGCGCCAGCTCTTCGAGGGCATGCAGAAAGTCATGAGCACGGCGGAGCTTGAGACCCTGGGCGCAGCGTTAGACGCAGCTCTCCAGGATGCGGCGCAAACCTGCATCCTGCCGAGTGATGCGACGCGTCTGCGACCCAAGTAGCGCCGCCGTCCCCGACCCTCCGCACCAGCTACATCAAATCCTCTACCTTCAGCGGTGTCGCCCCGCCCTTCCACGCGGCCTTGAACTGGGCCTCCACAAAACCGGCGTCGTAGTTGCGGCCCTGGGCTTTCAGAGCTTGCTGCAATCCAAAGAGCGAGCGTGGGTTCCGCGGATTGCGGTCGAGATCGGCTCGAAACACTTTTTCTGCCCCCACCGCATCGCCATTCATCAGCAGAACGCCACCGAGCGACTCCCGCACCGGAAAGAACCAGTCGGGAGGCTCGCCGTACTTCAGTGTGTCCTGAATTGCGACTGCCGCGGTGAGCATCGAGATCGCCTGCGCGTTGTCCTTCTTGGCCACTGCAATCTTGGCGCCCATAACATCTTCGACAATCTTGAGAATGTCTTTGGTCTTGTTGTAGATTGGCATGGCAAAGACAGCGTCCGGAGGCGTGGCCGCCTCCGCATCCGATACAATCTTGTACTCGGTCTCGGCTTCCTGAACATTTCCCTTCCCTGCCAGCGCCATGCCTCTTGCGAAATGCCAGAAAACAGTAGTGGTTTTCATCTCCGGATCGGGCTGCTTCATCGCCAGAATGTCATCCCAGCGATGGAAGCGGACTTCCACCGCCATGGGAATGGTCATGAAGCCTTCGAGCGGCGGCATCATTTTCACCGCAGGCCCAACGTGCTCAGCCAGCAGATCGGCATTTTTCTTGGCTTCCGCGTAGTTGCCGTCCATGGCGGAGCACATGGCGATGAAATGCAGGTTGTGGCTGTAGTACATCATCGGGTAAATACCCTGCGCGCCACTGGCCTTGATGTAGGCCCGGTCCACCGCCGCGGCTTCTTCGTTGGTTTTGACTGCCGCCTCGTAGTCCCCGGTGCGAATGTACACGTGGGCCGGCATGTGCACGATGTGGCCGGCGTTAGGCGCCAGCGACGCCAATTTACTTGCTCCCGCCAACGCGCGCTCGGGATTGGGTGAAGCTTCCACCGCATGGATGTAGTAGTGAATCGCGCCCAGATGATTGGGATCGCGCCGAATCACGGATTCCAGAGTCGCGACAATTTCTTCTGTTCCGGCTTCCGGAGTACCGTCCACATGCCATAGGCCCCAAGGGTGCAAGTTCATTCCCGACTCGGCAAAAAGCGTCGCGGCATCCAGGTCGTCAGGATATTTCTTCATTACCTCGCGCATGGCATCGTGATATTCCTCAGCAGCTTTGCGGCGATCGGCTTTGGGGTCAGCCGGAAAACGCAGAACCATGGCTTGAATGTAAGCCTGCTCGCTGGGCGAGGCGGCGGCGGAAAGATCCATAGCCTTCTGAATTTCCTCGTGTGCATGCTCAAAGCGGTCGTCGCTGGCCGGATCGTTGTAGTTCGGGCCGACGGCTTCGGCGATGCCCCAATACGCGATCGCGAGTTTCGGATCCAAGTCTGCCGCTTTCTGGAACGAACGCGCTGCTTCATCGTGATTGAAAGCATAGATAAAGCGCAGCCCCTGGTCGAAGAACTTCTGCGCTTCAGGGTTCTTGGTCGAGACCGGGTGGTGCGCATTACCCACGCCCGTCATCAGGCTGACGGGCCTTGCCGCATGGACGGCGTGGTCGTTCTGAGCCGACGCCGAAAGACACAGCGAGAGGGCAAGCAAGACAGAAATGCGGTAATGCATAAGCACAGCCTCCTTACATTCAAGGTAGGGACAGGGAAAGCTGCTTGCGAATGATGCCCAAATAATAGTGGAAGTAGATTAGCCAAATGCCGACATTTTCGCAATTGTGACAAGGATTCCCACCCTGAATCCGAAGGAATGAGAACCGGAAGTCTATCCTTGCGAGGTACTCAGGAACGCCGGGTCCCAGGCCGTGGACTGAAAGCGTGAGCTGCAAAATAATGCATCTCTGCTACTGTGGAAACCCCTAGCCGGACGGGTCAAGATGCAAAGTATTTCACAGTGCCGCAATTAGTGGAAACGCGGTACAATGCTCCGCCGGGTTTGCAGCGTAAGGTGGATGAATCTTTGGCCCCGGGTTGGAGACATTTTCTGAGACGCTGGACCCCCCAGTCCAGATCCTTACCAGCACGTGAGTTCACAGATCTATCTCTTGAACAGCTTACCCATGAAAATAATCCGCCACTCGTCAAGCAGAGAGCCCTCGAAGAAGCGACCCTTGTCGCGTTCCCAGATCACTTCAGCGCAGGCTAACTCCTTCCGGCTCGGGAGGGTTGCGCTCTGGCTGTTGTTCGTGGTCGTGCTATCCGCTCACACCGCGTTCCCGCAGACGGTAACTGCGACCGTCGGGGTTGGTAACTCTCCTGCCGCAGTCGCGGTCAACCCTGTCACCAGCACCATCTACGTTGTCAATACCGCCAGCGACACCGTCAGCGTTATCAATGGGGCGACAAACTCGGTCACCGCTACCGTCAACACCGGAAGTAATCCCATCGCCCTGGCAGTCAATCCGCTGAGCAACATGATTTATGTGGCCAACAACGGGAGCAGCAACATCACCGTGATCAACGGCGCCACTAATACTGTTTCCACCCTCACCGACCCGAATGCCATCAGCCCGATCGCGATAGCGCTGAATCCGCTGACCAACATGGTGTATGTGGCGAACAGCGAGAGTAACAATCTTACTGTCATCAACGGTGCCGAAAACATGTTGGTTGGCAGCGTCGGCGTGGGAAACATTCCCACTGCGGTGGTGGTGAATCCGGCGACCAACATGGTATACGTCGCCAACCGCGCCAGCAGCAATGTCACGGTTGTGAACGGAGCCAATAACCGGGTTGCAGCTACGGTTGGGACCGGGACCAGTCCGGCTTCCTTGGCCTTGGACACGGCGACCAACATGGTGTACGCCGCGAATAATGGCAGCAACAATTTGAGCGTAATTAGCGGGGCCAGCAACACGGTCACGGCCACAGTTCCCACGGGGACAAGTCCCACGGCGGTGACGGTCAATCCCGTGACTGACACGGTGTACGTTGCCAACAACGGCAGCAGCAACGTTACCGTCGTCAATGGAGCCAATAATACGGTCACCGCGACCGTCACTGCTGGAAATAGTCCGGTTGCGGTCGCGGCCGACCCAACCACGAATCAGATTTACGTCGTTAACAACACGAGCAATAACGTCACCGTGATCAACGGCGCAACCAATGCGACCACGACTGTCGCAGACCCCAACGCGATCGCTCCCGTCGCCGTGGCAGTGGACCCGGTCACCAACATGGTCTACACGGCGAACAATGGGAGCGCCGACGTCACCGTAATCGACGCTGACAGCAGCCTGGTCACGACCACCGTCTCCACGCCGACCAATCCTGTCGCCGTAGCCTTGAACGCGGTGACGAACAAGATATACGTGGTCAACAGCGCGAGCAGCACGGTCACGGTGATCGACGGAACCACTAACCTAGTGGTAGCTACGGTCAACACCGGCACCAACCCAGTTGCAGTTGCCGTGAACCCTGCCATCAACAGAGTGTATGTGGCCAACAACGGCAACAACACCGTCACCGTCATCGATGGATCCAACAACTCGGTGGCTGCCACCATCCCTGCCGGGACGAATCCAGTTGCGCTCGCCGTGAATCCCGTGATCAATACGGTGTACGTGGTCAACAACGGCAGCGGCAACGTGACCTTGATCGATGGAGCCAATAACACGGTTGCCGGCACGGTCAGCGTGGGGACGGCACCGGTCGCCGTAGCGGTCAACCCGGCTACCGGCCTGGTCTACGTGGCGAACAATGGAAGCGACAACGTTACAGTTTTCGACTCCGTCGTCTCCAGCAACGTGACCATCACCGATTTGGCGGCGAGCCGCCCGGTTGCGCTTATGGTGGACTCGTTGACCAATAAGATATATGTCGCCAACTCGTTCAGCGACAATGTCTCGGTCATTGACGGCGCTACTGCAACGGTCGTGGCAACCATCAATGCAGGCGACACTCCCAGCGCCCTGGATCTCAACCCGATTACGAACAGGATTTATGTAACCAACAAGGGGAGCAATACGGTTTCAGTGATTGACGGCAACGCGCTGGCGGTAGTTGCCACGGTGACGGCGGGAACCGCTCCTTTCGCTGTGTCCGTCAATCCGACACTGAATCGAATCTACGTAGCCAACAACGGAAACGACAGCACCGACTTCGGCAGCGTCACGGTCATCGACGGAGTGAGCAACTCCAGCACGACCGTCACGGATGCGAACGCCAATCAGCCGTACGCATTGGCGGCGAACCCTGTGACGAATGAGGTCTATGTCGCCAACAACCTGAGTTCGAACGCCACCGTCATTACGGCGCAATCAGTACAGCCGAATCCGATCGTCGCGGCCATCGTGCCACTCACGAATAATCAGACTTCCAACGAAACTCCAACCTTCAAGTTTACGGCGTCGAACGGTCTTAGTCCTGCGCCCGTAGACGAATTGCTGTTCCAGTTAGACACCTGGCTAGGGGCCTGGACGCCGGCCACTCCAACCTCGCCAGGCAACTTCAAAGGCGCCACGACGACGCTGCTGCCCGGTTTCCACACCATCTACGCCTACGCGACCGAAGGAGAAGAGGGAACTTCCACGGTCACTGGTGTTCAGAGCAGTCCACTGATCGGAACCATTGCAGCTTACGGATTTCTCGTGGCAACCCCGCTTGCCGATGTCGCCCCTCCCAGTCTCAATTTTGGCAATCAGCAAGTGGGAACGCAGAGTTCGTCGCAGACCGTGACCCTGGGCAATCCCGGCAGCGCGCCTTTGACGTTCACCTATGCGGTTTCGCCGGGCGATTTCTCCGAGGGTCCCGGCGATACATGCAGTTCGGCGGGCGGTCAGTTGGCGCCGAATTCCTCGTGCACCATCTTCGTGGTTTTCACGCCTTCGAACAGCGGGCTTGAGACCGCGACACTGACCATTACCGACAACTCCAACAACATTTCTGGCAGCATGCAAACGGTCTCTCTCACCGGTACGGGCACGACCACCTCGTTGACTCTCAGCGTAGCGGAGGCGGGTACCGGCGGCGGCACGGTGATGAGCAACCCGGCAGGCATCAATTGCCCGACGACAACCTGCTCCGCAAGTTTCTCTGCCGGAACCAGCGTGACCTTGACCGCTGCTCCCAACGTAGGCTCGACCTTCGTGGGATGGAGCGGCGCTTGCAGCGGCGCCGGGACATGCACGGTGGTGATGAACTCCAATCAAGCGGTGACCGCGAACTTCAAATTGATCGCGACCACCAGTTGCACCGGGACCACCGACAACTGGATCGGCGGAGCATCCGGCAATTGGAGCAATTCCAGTAACTGGAGCAACGGTGTCCCGAACAGCAGCAGCGTCAATGTGTGCATCAATGACGGGAACTCGACCCCATCTCAAGTCACTCTCGACATCACGGCAAGTGTCGGCGCGCTTTACATCGATAGCGGAAGCAGCCTGACCATCAGCAACAACAACACGCTATTCACTTATGGGAACATCTCCAACGCCGGCCAGATCTTCGTCAGCCCCGCGGGTAACAACACTTTCCTGACCATGGGTGCCGGAGTAAGTCTGACCGGCGGGGGTTCGGTGACCTTGAGCAAGGGAGGCAATGGAACAGCGGCCATTGCGACCTCCGGCGGAAGTCAAACACTGACCAACGTGGACAACACTCTGCAAGGAACCGGCGTCATCGGGTGGAACGGTTTGATCGTGGTCAATCAAGCGGGCGGGATCATCAACGCCAACACGCCGAGTACCGGCACGCTCTTGTTGAATACTTCCGGCATGACGAACCAAGGGCTGCTCGAAGCCACTGCCGGTGGCACCTTGCAACTGCAGAATACCTACAACAACGCCGGGGGAAGAATCCTGGCCACCGGCAGTAACTCGACTGTTCAGTTCATCAGCGGAACCGTCCAGGGAGGAGTACTGGCCACCGCCAGCGGTGGCATTTTAACTACGCCCCCCAGCGATGCATTCACATTGGACGGAAACAGCCAGGGCACCTTGAACCTTGCGGGCACCTATGTGGTCGGCAACAACGCCACCACGTTCTTGACCGGGACCATCAACAACACGGGTGCGATTCAAGTGAACGCGGCGGGCAATAACACGTTCCTTACCATGTCCGGGGCAGTAAGTCTGACGGGCGGAGGCACGGTGACCTTGAGCAAGGGAGGCAATGGAACGGCAGCCATTGCCACCTCCGGTGGAGCTCAGACTCTCACCAATGTGAACAATGCCCTGCAAGGTACGGGTGTCATCGGGTGGAACGGCTTGAACGTGGTTAATCAAGCAGGCGGAATTATCAATGCCAACACGCCGAGCACTGGCACACTCCTGCTGAATACTTCCAATACGACGAACCAAGGCCTGCTGGAAGCCATCGGCGGCGGCACCTTGCAGCTGGAAAATACCTACAACAACCTGGGGGGAACAATCCAGGCAACTGGTGCTGGCTCAACCGTGCAGTTCATCAGCGGATCGGTCCAGGGGGGAACCCTGTCCACCGCCAGCAATGGAACCTTAACTACCCCTCCCAACGACGCTTTCACTCTGGACGGGAGCAGCCAAGGTACCTTGAACCTTGCGGGCACCTATGTGGTCGGCAACAACGCCACTACATTTTTGACCGGGACCCTCAACAACACGGGTGCGATTCAAGTGAACGCGGCGGGTAATAACACGTTCTTGACCATGGCTGCATCGGTCAGTCTGACAGGCGCGGGTACGGTGACGCTGACCACCTCCGGGAATGGAACGGCGGCCCTGGCCAGCTCCGGGGGATCTCAGACGCTGATCAACGTGAACAATACCCTGCAAGGTGCCGGTGTGATCGGGGATGGCTTGGTTGTGATCAATCAGGGCACGATCGACGCCAATCTGCCCGCAGTGGGAACCCTGACACTCAACCCCAATGCATTAACCAATGAAGGCCTGCTCGAGGCAACTGCCGCAGCCACGCTGCAACTCAACGGCAGCGTCTTCAACAACACCGGGGGGAACATTCTGGCAAGCGGCACCGGTTCGAATGTGCAGTTCGCGAACGGGGCGGTCATCCAGAGCGGAACCCTCACCGCGAGTGGGGGTGGCAGTCTTGGGGTCGCGAGTGGCAACAACCTGACGCTGGACGGCAATGCTCATGGCCCGTTGACCATCGTCGGCACCTACATGGGACTCAATGGCAGCACCACATTCTTGATTGGAACCATCAATAACACCGGCGTGATTCAAGTGGCCGCGCAGGGCAACAACACATTCTTGACCATGAGCGGCGCGGTAAGTCTGATCGGGAACGGTGTGGTGTCGTTATCCACCGGCGGTAATGGAACGGCAGCTCTGGCGACCGCCGGAGGGGACCAGTTGCTGACTAATGTGGACAACACCCTGCAAGGATTCGGCGTCATCGGCTGGAACGGTTTAGAGGTGACCAATCAGGGAACGATCAACGCCAACGTTGCGGCGGCCACCCTGACGCTGAATCCGAGCGCGTTTACGAACCAGGGTCTGTTGGAGGCCACGTCAGGAGGCATCCTGGCGCTGAGTGGTTCGACGATCAACAACCGCGCAGGGACGATCCAGGTGAACGGAGCGACCTCCAGCGTGCAGTTCGTAAGCAACGTCACAATCCAGGGCGGAACACTGGCCGGCATCAATAATGGGGTCTTAACGGGGAATGGCATGACCTTGGATGGAAGCACCCTGGGTCCACTGACGATTGCAGGCGCTTACGCGGTCACCAACAATTCCACGACCTCCTTGTTGGGGACGATCAACAATACGGGTGCGATTCAGGTAAACGCGGCGGGCAATAACACGTTCCTGACCATGGAGGGGCCGGTAAGTCTGACAGGTTCGGGCACGGTGACGCTGAGCAAGGGAGGCAATGGAACGGCGGCCATTGCCACCGCTGGCGGAGATCAAACACTGACCAACGTAAACAACGCTCTGCAAGGGACGGGCGTCATCGGGTGGAACGGCTTGAACGTGGTTAATCAAGCAGGCGGAATTATCAATGCCAACACGCCGAGTACCGGTACGCTGTTGCTGAATGCGCCCAATACCACGAACCAAGGCCTGCTCGAAGCCACCGGCGGCGGTACCCTGCAACTCGAGAACGCCTTCAACAACTCCGGGGGAAGAATCCTGGCCACCGGCAGCGACTCAAGCGTTCAGTTCATCAGCGGAACCGTCCAGGGAGGAGTACTGGCCACCGCCAGCGCTGGGATTTTGACCACGCCTCCCAGCGATGCATTTACCTTGGACGGAAGCAGCCAAGGCACCTTGAACCTTACGGGCACCTATGTGGTCGGCAACAACGCCACCACCTTCTTGACCGGAACCATCAACAACACCGGCATGATTCAAGTGGCCGCGCAGGGCAACAATACGTTCTTGACCATGAGCGGCGGAGTAAGTCTGACCGGCAATGGTGTGGTGACACTATCCACGGGCGGTAATGGAACCGCAGCTCTGGCAACTTCCGGCGGGGACCAGGTGCTGACCAATGTGAGCAACACCCTGCAAGGGTTCGGCGTCATCGGGTGGAACGGACTGGAGGTGACCAATCAGGGGACCATCAATGCCAGTGTTTCGTCGGCCACCCTAACGCTGAATCCGAGCGTTTTTACCAACCAAGGCCTGTTGGAGGCCACGTCAGGAGGCATCCTGGCGCTGAGTGGTTCGACGATCAGCAATCGCAACGGCACCATCCAGGTGAACGGAGCGACTTCCAGCGTGCAGTTCGTAAACAATGCCACCATCCAGGCCGGGACACTGGCCGGCATCAACAATGGAATCTTGACCATTCCGAGCGGTAACGCGATTACGTTGGATGGGAGCACGCTGGGCCCATTATCTATCGCGGGCACCTACGCAGTCGCCAATAATTCCACAACCTTCCTGTTGGGAACGATCAACAATACGGGAGCGATTCAAGTCAACGCGGCCGGCAACAACACCTTCTTGACCATGGCTGGGCCTGTAAGTCTGACAGGTGGAGGCTCGGTGACGTTGACCAAAGGGGGTAACGGAACGGCGGCCTTGGCGACGTCTGGTGGGAATCAAACGCTGACCAACGTGGGCAATACTTTGCAGGGCACGGGCGTCATCGGGTGGAACGGTTTGATCGTAGTCAATCAGGGAACGATCAACGCTAATGTTCCAGGCTCTCTAACCCTGAATCCGAGCCCCCTTACGAATCAGGGAGTACTTGAAGCAACCGGCAGTGGAATCTTGCAGGTGAGCACCACGGTCGCCAATGCTGGCGGAAGCATCATCGCGAACGGCGCTGCCGCGGCGGTGCAATTCGCCAATGGACTCGCGGTACAAGGCGGAACGCTGAATGGCATCAACGGGGGCTTCTTGGGAAGCTTCAGCGGCAATACATTGACTCTGGATGGCACGGCCAACGCAGTTTCGATTGCGTCCGGAGGAGCCTATACCGTCGGGGACAACAGCACAACCAACATCCAGGGGACAATTAACAACAACGGCACGCTGCTGCTGAATTCCGTAGAGAGTACTACCGTTCTCGGCGCCCCCAATGGCGCCATGCTGACCGGCGCCGGCGAGGTGATGATGAGCAGCGGCGCCAACATGATCACCGGTTCGTCCCTGGTAAACGCCGGCAACGCCATTCTCGATTCGGTTTCCTTCAGTGTGACCTCCTACACCCAGAATTCCGGCTTCTTCGAAGTAACAGGCACCGCTTCTCCCGTTACCTTCAACCTGAACGGAGGAACCGCGCAGGTGGATGGAAGGTTGACAGCGTCCAAGGGTGTAAACGTCAGTGGCACCGGCACGCTGTCAGGCACAGGGCTGGTCGTAGCCAACGTCAGTATGGCCGGGACGACTCAGGCGGGCGACATCCCCAACACTGGGATGTTGACGGTAGGCATCAATGGCGTCGGCAGCTATACCCAGAGTTCCCCGGGATCGTACGACGTGCTGATCGGTGGGGTGATTGCCGGCAGGCAGTACTCACAACTGAATGTGTCCGGCCCTGCAACCCTAAGCGGCACGCTCAATGTGAGTCTGATCAACAATTTCATTCCTGCGGCCGGCAACCAGTTCGTGATCCTGACGGCGGGCTCGCTCAGCGCCCAGTTTGTCACTACCAACTTGCCCAGCTTGCCTCAAGGTTTGAGCTGGATGCTCAATTACAGCAGCACACAAGTCGTGTTGTCGGTGATGGGATCAAGTCAGAACTACACCTTGACCGTAACCACCCTGGGCACCGGCAACGGCACCGTGACTGACAATCTGCAACAGATCAACTGCACCGATACCGCGGGTGTACAGTCTGGAATTTGCTCGGCCACCTATCCCGGAAGCACAACCGTCAATCTAACGGCAACCCCGGTGCAGCCCACTACCTTCGGCGGCTGGGGAGGAGCTTGCTCCGGAACTGCTGGTTGCTCAGTCTTAATGAATTCGAACCAGTCGGTGACCGCTTCATTTGTGCCCCCTGCCATAACGATGTCAGCGCCCTTCACTTGTCCGAATGGTATCTACCCATGCTCGAATGTCACGGCGCCACCCGCAGTGTTCAATTGCCCGTCCGGGAAGAACCCCTGCCCCGACCCCAATGCGCACTCCTTGGCTCTGACGGCGGCTGTGGTGAACACGCCGTTCACCATGACGGTTGCCGCCACCGAAGTTCCTACTTCCCAGGCCAATGGAGACTGCCCAGCCGGCCAGAATGCGATGACGGATTTCGATTGCCGCTTCACCAGCTTCTTCACTTACGAAATTCTTGCCAACGGTGACGCCATTGTGCCGGCCTGCGACGCCTATTCCAACGGAAATTGCGTCTTCTACAGTGTGTATTTCCAGACCAGGGGAAACGAGCCGCCCACCAGTGATTACGACGGCCCCATCGCATGGTCGATCGCCTGGAACAATAACTCGTATCTGCCCCCACCAGGCTTTAACTATCAGTCCACTCCGCGGCTGTTCGATGATCCCGACTACGAGGCATCCGTCATCACGCCTTACGGGACCGATTGCAGTACGCCGATGCTGATCAATGGGAATCCGACGAATCCGCCCATCTATTGCCAGTTTGTTTTCGATATTACGACTTACTATGATCCCAATCAGCCGCCCGATGCCGGAATTGGCGGAAAGACCAAACAGTTCAACGACGTGGTGGTAGCTTTCCCGATCACCCTTGCGGCCCCGGACTTGAGCGTGACCAAGACGGCGGACCAGGCGGTAGTCAACGCGGGGAGCCCCATCGGCTACACCGTAGCTATGAGCAACAGCGCCGCGCCGGGTACGGGAACGGCTACGAATACCACGCTCAACGATCCACTGCCCGCGGGCGCCAACGTCGTCTGGTTGATCAGCCCGCCTTACAGCGGGCCGGGAACATGTGCTGTTAGTGGGGCCCCGCCGACTCAGATATTGACCTGCTCGCTGGGTAACCTGTCTCCGGTCGTCAGCACCAGTGTTCACGTGGTGAGTGGCAATTCCAGCGTCGGCACTTACGTCAATACAGCCACCCTCGCGGCAAGCAATAATCCACCGCAAACCAGCACCGCGACCATTCAAGTGGTGAACGGATCGGGACCCATCGCCACCGTGTCCCCATCCAAAGTGAATTTTGGCAAGCTCTACCTCGGGATACCCGGTGAAGCGTTCGTGAACCTGAGCAACACTGGCGACGCCCCCATGACCATCAGCAGCATCAAGATTTCCCCTCCGGGCAACGATCTCGATGACTTCGTGGCCATCAGCCTCTGCCCCAAGACCCTGGCAGCGGGCAAATCCTGCAAGATCTCAATTACCTGTTTCCCGGATAAAGACAACTACCATCCCACAGCCACACTCGCAATCAGTGACAATGCGCCCGGAAGCCCGCAAACCGTGCCGCTCAGTGCGACCATCATTAACCCAATCCCGGGTCTTAAACCCGGGTCCCTGAAGTTCGGAACTCAACAGATTGGCACCACCAGCCCGCCGCAGACCGTAACTCTCACCAACGTGGGCACCACTCCGCTGGTTCTGTCGGAAGTGAGCATTTGTAATGATTTTGCCTTCGCCTCAGGAACCACTTGCAGCCAAGGCACCTCTCTGGCGCCGAAGTCAAGCTGCGTGATGAACATCACTTTCACTCCCACGCAGCAAGGGGTGCGCAAAGGCAGCGTCACCATCCGTGACAATGCCCTGATACATAAGCAGGACGTCTGGCTGTCGGGCACTGGAGACTAACCCGGACGCAGCAGCGCTGCAGCCGAGTTGTACGAAGTCCACGGTGACGTACCGTTAGCGGTAGAATGGCGAACGATATGGAATGTTCGCATTGCCACGCCAGCAATCCTCCGACGGCACTTCGCTGCGCCCAATGCGATACCCCCCTCGACGCTGGTGAAGCGACGGCAATCACCTTACCTCCGGCTGGAACCGCTGAAATCCCCGCGCTTCCGTCCGGAGATGAGACTGTCGGGATCGCGGCACCTTCGCCTGGAGATGAAACCGTCGGCGTTGCGGCGCCTTCACCTGGAGACGCTACCCTCGGAGTTGCCGAGGGCTGGTCACGCCCCTCGCCTGCTTCTCCCGTCTCTCGGTCCCCACTCCTGCCTAGAAGCTTCCTGGGAAAACGCTACGAGATCCTTGGTTTGCTCGGCGAAGGTGGCATGGGTGCAGTCTACAAAGCCAGAGACCGCGAACTTGACCGCATTGTGGCTCTGAAAGTGATCCGCCCGGAGATGGCGGTCCATCCCGAGGTTCTCGCGCGCTTCAAGCAGGAACTGATTCTTGCCCGTAAAGTAACCCACCGCAACGTAATCCGGATCTTTGATCTTGGCGAAGTCGACGCCATCAAGTTCATCACCATGGACTACGTCGAGGGCGAGGATCTGAAGGGCCTGGTCAAGACCAAAGGAAAGTTGCCGGTTGCAGAGATCGTTCAGATCGTCACCCAAGTTTGCCTGGCTCTGGAAGCCGCCCACGCCGAAGGCGTCGTTCACCGCGACCTCAAGCCGCAAAACATCATGGTCGATCGCCAGGGCAAAACCTACGTGATGGATTTCGGCATTGCCCGCTCCGTCGAACCCGGCGGCATGACCCAGACCGGCATGCTCGTAGGCACCCCGGAATACATGTCTCCCGAGCAAGTGCGGGGCGAACACGTCGGTCCGCGCTCCGATATTTTCGCTCTCGGCCTGATTCTCTACGAATTGCTCACCGGCACCATGCCCTTCGACGCGCCTACGGCCCAGGCGTCCATGTTCAAACGCACCAAAGAGCCGGCCCGGCCAGCCATTGACGTCGATCCGAATGTTCCACGATTTCTAAGCGAAGTAGTGCGGAAGTGTCTCGAGATCGATCCCCAGCGCCGCTACCAATCCACGCGTGAAATTGTGACGGATCTGGAAGCCTGGACCGAGGGCACCAGCAAAGTCCCGTGGACGGCAAAGATAACCGGCTTTCTGCCGCGCTCCTTCTCCTGGAAAACGCACGGAGCGGCGGCCGCTCTAATCCTGTTACTCGCCGCAGCAGGAATCGTCTTCCGCGGACGCTTCCATTCTCAACTCGCCACGCAGCCTGCTGGCCCCGCCGTTTCTCTGGCCATTCTCCCTTTCCGCAACGCTTCAGGAGACCCGAGTCTCGACTGGCTTGGCGACAGCCTGGCTCAAATGCTGAGCACGGATGTCGGACAGTCCGCGTCTCTTCGTGTAGTTCCTCCGGAACGCATCAGTCAAACCGTTCGTGACTTGCGAATTCTGCCCTCCGCCTTGTTTGATCCTCCCACCGTCAAGCGTCTCGCCGACTTCAGCAACGCTGACACCGTAGTCTGGGGCCAATACGCAAAATTCGGCGACCAGATCCGCATTGATGCCACAGTGCAGGATTTCAAACACGCCCACACCGCCAAACTCACCGAATCCGCCAACGAAAAAGACGTGCTCGCCGCCGTCGATCATCTGGCTGGCCAGATTCGCGACAACTTGGCACTCTCTCGCAGCGTCATCAAAGAGCTCCAGGGACAGTCCTTCAAGCCTTCAACCACTTCCCTCCCCGCCCTCCACGACTACGATCAAGGCGTCGAACTTGCCCGGCAAGGAAACTTCCTCGATGCCCAGAAACAGTTTGACGCCGCCATCAAAGAAGACCCGAATTTCGCGCTCGCCTATTCCGACTTGGCCGCAACCTACGCGCAGTTAGGCCAGGAAGACGACTCCGAACGTTCTTCGCAGAAGGCAGTCGGGCTGAGCGACCAACTCCCCGCAGCCGAGAAATACCTGATTCTCGCGAAACATCAGACCATCCTGAAAAACTATCCGCAGGCGATTGAAGCCTACGAGAACCTGACCAAAGTATCTTCCGAGAATGCCGACCTGCACTTTGCCTTAGCGGACCTTTACGAAAAATCCAGCGAGTTTGACAAAGCGAGAAACGAATACTCCAAGGTCCTGACCCTCGATCCCAAACGCGTCGATGGGTTGCTGGCCCTCGGCCGCGTCGAAATCAAGAGTGGCAACGATCAAGGCGGCTTGGAATATTTGACCCGGGCTCAAGGCATGGCCGTCGAGTTTGGCAACGACGAAGAAAAAGCTCAGATCCTTCAAGCCATGGGCATCGCGTATTCCGACCTGACCAAGTGGGAAGACGCTCTTCGCAGCTTTCAGGATTCCCTTGCCATCAAACGCCGTCTCGGTTTGAAGAAAGGCATCGCCGACAGCCTGGAATCGATTGCTCAGACCGAAGAACCTCTCGGAAAGCCCGACCAGGCTCTGAAAGATTACACCAGCGCCCTGAACTCCTACCGCGAGATGGGTGATAAGGCGGACTCGGCAAGGGTGCTAAACGATCTGGCTGACTTCTACAACAATCACAGCCAGTATGACAAAGCGCTCGGGCTGTACAAAGAATCCCTCCAGATCCAGGTCGACCTTGGCAACGTGAGCGATCAGGGCCTCGTCCTCAATAGCATTGGCAACACCTATCTATTGATGGCTCATTACGACGATGCCCGCACTTACTTCGAGCAGGCTTTGCAACTCCGCGAGAAGCTCAAGGTGCCCGGTGACATCGCGGATACAGTCCACAATCTGGCCGAGACTTCAACCAAACTCGGGCAGTACGATCAAGCCCTGCAACAGTATTTACGCGCCCTGGATCTGCGGCGCAGCGTCGGCGACAATCGCAGCGCCGCCCTTGAGTCTGCCGGTATGGGCGCCCTGTTCGGCTACCAGGGACGTTATGGCGCGGCGCTCAGTTCCGAGGAAGATGCGCTCAAGGCGTTCCGCCAGACCAAGGAGAGTGGCTTCTGGCTGGCGGAGATTCTCGGCGCTCATGGCAACGCTCTAACCCAGGTTGGACGCAGCGATGACGCGCAGAAGAGTTTTGAGGAAGCCTTGACCGTCGCCCGAGGACTCAAGAACCAAGCCCAGGAAGCAGAGGTGCTGGGTTACGAAGGCGATAACTTCTCTTACCACGGCGATTACAAATCGGCGGCGCCTTTATACGATCAGGCTCTCCAGGCAGCCTCGCATACCACAGATGCGCGGCTCACGTTGCTGGCGAAGATCAATCTCGCGAAACTGGCGGTTCAGCAAGGACACACCAGTGCTGCCCTAGGCCAGTTGCGAGCACTTTCCCAACAGGCGGATACCATGGGCCTGAAGTACTTATCCGTTCAGTGTTCCGTCTTATTGGGAGAAGCGCTTACGAATCAAAAACAATATCCGCTCGCCCAGCGCGAACTTGAAGGTGCAGTTACTCGCAGCGAGAAACTAGGACTGCGCGCGCTCAACGCACAAAGCCATTTCCAGCTCGCGCGTGCCCTCGAACTGTCAGGCCATGCCGCCGACGCTGCTCCTCATTACGCGCAAGCGCGGCAAATTGCAGAGCGCATTAAAGAAGAAGCAAAGGCCGACAGCATCATCAATCGCAGCGACCTGGCTCCTATCTTCGCTCATAAGACCTAGGTTGCCACGGACTGCGCCATACATACACGATCGGTCGCCGTTCCGTCGTCATTGCCCACGCAGCTCTCGAACCCAGCGCGTAATTCCCTTCCTGCCGGAACCAATCCCCGCGCTCCCAATTGCTTTGAATTTCGCGAATGGACTCTTACTCCTGAGGGGTCGTACCCGCACGTCTTTCCCATCAATCTCAAATAACAACCTGTCGCCGGGGCGAACGCCCAGAACGCGTCGAACCTCACGGGGTACCGTAATCAGCCCCTTGGTCGTTATTTTCGCCTGCTTCCTCAACACTTTGCCCCCCAGGTTCTCCACCTCACGATATACGCTTCGAGTCATACCCTTTCTTGAACTTGTCATTCCGAGCGTCCGCAGGCACGGAATCCGTCAATGCGGCGCGATCCCTCGACCCAGACAATCGACGACGACCGTGCTCCAGATGTCTCTTCCGTGTCATTGCAACCACTCCCAACCTGTGGTAGCGTCAACAAACAGAAGAGGTTAGCTTGCAACGAACAGTTCCCGCCGGGCTCGACCGCAAGGAAGCGGAGATCTATCAGCACTTGGACTCAGCCCGGCTCCCAAAACACATCGCCATAATCATGGACGGCAACGGCCGCTGGGCCAAACGCCGCCATCTGCCACGCATTGCCGGGCATCGCGCAGGTGTCACCGCGGTGCGTTCCACGGTCGAGACCGCCGCCTGCATCGGCATTCCCGCGCTCACCTTGTACGCGTTTTCTGAAGAGAACTGGAAGAAGCGCCCCAGGAGCGAAGTGGATTTCCTGATGGGCCTGCTCTGCCGTTATCTGAAAGCCGAAGTACCTACACTCAACAAAAACAACATCCGTTTGGAGTACATCGGCCGGCAGCACGAATTGCCCGACTCGGTGCAGGAGAAAATGCAGTGGGCA
>Ga0209517_10002004_pt1 | contig 29690 bp, 31 predicted proteins | sample PeaSoiMetSII2010_FD_187695 | JGI IMG/M metagenome (GOLD analysis project Ga0209517, IMG submission 187695) | Peat soil microbial communities from Weissenstadt, Germany - SII-2010 (SPAdes) (version 2) | ecosystem: Environmental > Terrestrial > Soil > Wetlands > Peat | place: Germany...
CGAACGAGACGTACTGCATAAGCGAGCCGGCAGCAAGGCAGAAAGGAACGGTGGCAAGGGCTGCAACTATCTGGGCCCCGCGGCGGGCACCGAATTCGCGGGCCATGAGGCCCGTGAGAACCACAGCAACGGCGTTAACAACGGCGGCAAAGAAGCGGAATCCAGCGAGCGAAGTCCCAAAGAGAATCAGGGAAAGACGAGCAAAAAACGGGGTGATCGGAGGGTATGCGACGTATCCCCAGGACAGATGGCGCGCGTCGTCCAGGGTGGCGAGTTCGTCTCGATGGAATCCATATCGCCCGCCGGTGAGGAGGTGAACGACTATCGTCGCGCATGCGATGTAAATCAGGACCGCAGCATCGCTGCGCCAAGTACTTTGCCGGGAAGCAGGAAATTCCGCTTCGTTGCCGTGATCGCGAGGCTCCTCATTGTCAATGATTGAGTTCACTGCTGCGCAATACTCCCTCTGCCGAATGTTAGCCTATGGGACGCGCTTCGTGCTCGGCTGTAAGAATATTCGCTACGCACACAGCGAAACAACAATTCAATTGGACGTGCAGTCGGGTTACCGGGCAAGTGGCTTTAGCTGGCCATAAACGGGGTTCCTGGACATGAGGACTCAAGTCCTTTTTGACTCAGGGCGCATGCCGCACCCCTCGGAAGCCGGGGGAACGTTGCACGTCGATGGGACGAGGGTGTACGTTATTGGCCGGCCGGAAGTCGATATGGGGCTCCAGGAATAAGTTGGCCTGCAGTGGCATTGGAGCGAACAGTTGCCGAGTGACTCGACCGCGTCCGCGGAAAAACAACCAGCGGCCCTGAGCAGAGGCAGCACGCTGCGAAGACTGGTGGGCATTGGAGTTGTTATTCTGTGCGTTGCGGGAGGATTTCTCTATCTGGGCGGCTGGTTCAGCCCAAACGCGCTGACGCCCGCGCGGTTCGTCGACGCATTTGAGCGGGCCGACGGAGTCTATTCCGGTTTCCGCCGCAATCATGCCAAAGGCGTCGGCGTCAGCGGTTATTTCGAGAGCAACGGCGAGGGAGCGCGGCTCTCAAAGGCCGTCGTCTTCAGGCCGGGGCGCGTGGCCGTGATCGGGCGGTTCTCGTTTGGCGGCGGCGATCCAAATGTTGCCGACGCGCCTACCATGGTCCGCGGCCTGGGGCTTTTGTTCTGGCTCCCGGGTGGCGAAGAGTGGCGGACGGCGATGATCAATCTGCCAGTATTTCCGTTCCAGACGCCGCAGGCCTTCTACGACAATCTGGTTGCGTCGCAGCCCGACCCCAAAACTGGCAAACCCGATCCAGACAAAATGGCGGCATTTGCCGCGAGCCATCCCGCAACGGTGCGGGCGTTAGGTATTATCCAGAGCCACGCACCGTCGTCTGGTTTCGACAACACGGCGTTTAATAGCCTCAACGCTTTTCGGTTCATCGACGCAGCCGGCAAGTCGATCCCGGTGCGCTGGACGCTGGCGCCGGTGCAGCCGTTTGCAGCAGCCAGCACCGCAGCGACGGCTCAAACAGACAAGAACTACATGTTTGACGCGCTCATCGCGAGCATCCTGCAGCATCCGTTGCAATGGCATTTGATCATCACCATCGGGCAACCGGGAGATCCGACCAACGACGCCACCGTGGCGTGGCCTGACGGGCGGGAGCAAGTGGATGTGGGAACGCTGACCCTCGATCATATCGAGAGCGAGGAAACCAGCCCCGCCCGAGACATCAATTTCGATCCGTTGGTTTTGCCGAGCGGCATGGCGCCGTCCGACGATCCTCTTCTCAGCGCGCGATCGGCGATTTATTCACAGTCGTTTACACGGCGCGCGGGCGAGGCAAAGACGCCGAGCGCGATATCGCCCACGGAAGTGCGAAAGTGAACATGGCAACCCAGCAGACGCAATTCACAGTCCTCATGCGAATTCTGCACTGGCTGATGGCCGCGATGGTCCTGACCATGCTGGGGATTGGCGTTGCCATGGTCGCATCGCTGGGCGACTACCATCGCCTGGTTTCCATCCACCGCCCGTTGGGGATCGCCATCCTGATCTTGGTCGTGATTCGCTTCGTGAATCGCCAGTTCAGTACTCTGCCACCATTTCCCGCAACTATGTCGTCGCAGGAGCGCTTCGTCGCACACGCATCCGAAGTATTGTTGTACACGTTGCTATTTGTGCTGCCGCTGGTCGGCTGGGGGATGTTGTCGGCGGCGCGCTATCCGATCGTCCTGTATGGGCCGCTGCATCTTCCCCCGATTCTTCCGCACAGCGTGATGTTGTACGCGTTTCTGAGGAAGACGCACACCGTTCTCGCTTACCTTTTGTTCCTGGCGTTTATCGCCCATTTTGGAGCGATTTTGTTTCACACGCTCGTCGTGCGAGACGGGTTGTTCAGCCGCATGGCGCCGTGGAGAGTTCGCGCGCGCTAGGCGGATTCTGCACACGGGCGTGCCCAAGAATCTAGCCGCGACCCTCACACGCAGTGTAGGACCGTCAACTTCTTCAAAACCGGAGGCGACAATGAGCGAAAGATATTCGGGGCAACTTGCCTTGGTGGCCGGAGGTACCGGTGGCTTGGGCCGTGCTGTAAGCGTCGCGTTTCTGGAAGAAGGAGCGACGGTCGTCGTCACATATCGAAGGCAAGACGAATTTGAAGCCTTGCGTCAGGCAGCAGGTGCCCATGCGCCACGACTGGAGGGCCATGGCGTCGATGTTACGAATGACGCTGCGGTTCATCAGATGATCTCATCCGTTGTCGCAAAGCACGGAAGACTTGACGCCATGACGAACGCAGTCGGTGGTTACGCGGCCGGCCGGAAACTATGGGAAGCAGAGCTGACGATTCTGGATCAGATGTTATCCCTGAACTTGTACTCAGGTTACGTGCTGTCACGGTCCGTCGTTCCCGCGATGCTCAAGCAAGGCCACGGAGCAATTGTCAATGTCGCTTCAACAGCAGCAATTGATCATGCGGCGTCTGCGGCGGCGTATGCCGCATCCAAGGCTGCGGCGGTGGCAATGGTCGATTCACTGGCAGCGGATCTGAAAGGTACTGGCGTCCGAGCAAACTCGATTCTTCCCAGCATCATCGACACCGAGGCGAACCGTAGGGCGATGCCAGACGCCGATTTTGCGAAGTGGCCAAAGCCCCGAGATATTGCCGAGGTGATTCTCTTCCTGTGCAGTGACGACGCCAAGCTGATCCACGGCGCAGCGATTCGCGTCTAGCCTCGGCGGGGCTAACCGGACATGTGACCGCTGCGGGCCAGAAACGGGGTTGTGGGAAGTTCCCTGTCCCGCAGCGAATGCGGCGATTCCGGGCGGATGGTCGGCAACTCGGAACTGATCCGCAGGTTCCCATAAGAATCTTAGCCCCTCTCGTAACTCAATACCTTAGGCGCGATGGGACCTAGTTAGCAGCACAGTGGAAGTCAAATGGTTGGCCAGCTTCAAACGGAAGCCAATAAAGAATCTAACGGTGGGTGCTCTTCTGCTTCGTCATACCTTGAGCCAGGGCTAGCAGCAGGTTTCTGTCCCTTTGATTAACGCGGCTGAGAAGGCGGCGAAGCCTGAACAGAAGGCGCTCTTCCTTCCCCGAACTCCCCCACGCAGTGTTGGCTGCTGTCTTTCTCTTGGCAAGGTTCGGAAGTTTGGGGGGCTCTTCGCCGTCATAGAAGAGTTGATAGAGTGGGATTTCTAATGCCCGCGCGAACTTTTCCAGCGTTTCAACGGCCGGAACAGTGTGTCCGTTTTCGACGCGGGAGATGTAGCAGCGCAACAAACCTGTCCGCTTCTCAACCTCGCCCTGGGAGATGTGCTTTTCTTCGCGTACAGCGCGCAAGCGGTCGCCAATCATCATGCTGGTTTCCTCGAACCACGTAGCGTTCTGTGTGACCAGAAACTATAAACCGAAATCTACGTGGCAGCTAGGGAGCGATTCCTTTATCGGAACGGTCGTCACCCGTTAACGCAGCAGCACTGAACCGTGTCTTAGGATGCAGGGCACAGTTGTGGAGTTTGTTTAATTCAGACTTCAAGGAGGGAGTCCATGTTTGGAGAAATGAATGTGGTTCCGATCATCGACCTTCGGCACACGCCGGAGGAGGTGGGAGGTTCGGTCGATGGAGCCGTGGCTCGGTTACTCGATCTTACCGAGCATCCGACCGTCGCAAGATGGGTGCAGTTGCCAAAGGCCCTGTTGGTGTTCCTTATGGCTGCGGGAGACCCGGAATCTGGCGCTTTCTATGTATATGACCGTGGCTCACGAGTTTGGCTTTGGGTGGACTTTGACGACGAGAAATTCGGTGGCTACACGGTGGGCGATTTCGAGCAGCTCGTGCGCGAGTGCCGGTTCCTCGACATCGTTGAGCGCCCTCAATTGCTCCCGAGCAGGAAGCGCTGGATCATTCAACCCGGTGTTCAGCCCCACCGAGCGACTGAGCCCCCAATAGAACAGAGTCCTGCCTGAATCCAACGGCCCTCCTTTATCGAAGCCCGACCTCTAGTAATTCACGCTGTATCAATTCGTTAGGCCCCCACGCCCCACTTATTTGACACGGAAGGCGTTTAGGTTTAGGTACGTCACAACTTCGCACAAGAGCGGAGCTGTAAAACAGGGGTCGGCGACGCGTGGAGGGACCATGGAGACGTTCATCCGAGCAAACCCGCAGGTCGTCGCAGACTACAAGCGGCTGTTCGTCAACCGAGGGGCGTACACCCTACAGTCCTTCCGGCCGAACTCTGACAGCGGGCGTCACTACTATTTTCGACCGAAAGCAAAGGGAACAGGCCAAGAGTTGGCCTTGACGGCACGCACCATTCGCCGTCACCTCCAAGGAGAGCTCACGATTGGCCTGTACGCCATTAACCCTGCGACACAGCGATCAAAGTGGGTTGCCATTGACGCCGACTACGCTGGGGCGATGGAGGATCTTCTCAAACTCCAATACTTCCTCCAGCAGGACCAAGTGCAAGCCGCGCTCGAAATGAGCCGGCGTGGGGGCCACCTTTGGATTTTCATGGAGAAGCCTGCGTTGGCTCGCGAGTGCCGAATCTACATTTATAACCTGGCATTACAGCTCGGAATGCGAATCAAGGGTGCTGGCTTGGTGGAGGGGATTGAGGTTTTCCCAAAGCATGACGAACTGCGCAAAGGAGAATTTGGGAACGCCATGCGCGGACCGCTTGGGATTCATCGCGGCGCCAATCGCAGGTATTGGTTCTATGGGGCGGATTACGACTTGGAGAAGCAGATCGAGTATCTGAACCGGCTCCAGAAGTTGAGTGAAGATCAACTCCGTAGCTTCATTGTGGGCAAAGTAATGCCGCCGGAGTTTACGAGAGATCGCTCACCTGTTGATCAACCTCCTCCCTCATTTCACACGTCGGGTCGCGAGTTCCGAATTCTCGATCACGTCGGAAAGGTTCGGACAGTTGGCCGGAACTATGTGACGCAATGCCCATCGTGCGCCGAGGCCGGCCAGGACAGAAGTGGCGACAACTTGGCGATCTCCATTGACGATCCGCGGAAGTACCTGTGCTGGGCAGGTTGTTCGAAGGAGATGATCCGTCGAGCGGTGGGTTGTCCGATCCCCGTTCGGCGATCCGGGTGAGGAGGTGCGCATGCCGGACAAGCAAGATTCTTTGGCGCGTCGAGGTCTCACTCTATCCCGCCAAGTGCTGAGGCGGCTCAACAACGTAGGCATTGTTGCCCAGTCCAGCGTGAGTCTCGAACACCAGCATTTGGCGAGGCGCTACGTTGTGCGCGGCATCGAATCGGGGGGAGCCGTGAAGGAGTTGGGCCGGTACGTAACTTTCTGTGGTCCAGATGGTGGAGCGCTGTCGTGCCTCCATCCAATCGATGCCATTGCAGTAAATGGAGTTCACGCAGTAGTAGTCGCACCCGTTCTTGTGAGGATCGAACTGTTTCGCTCCGGTCGCACCTGCCAACTCCTAATCACGCACCATCAACCGGGAAAATCCGAGAATGGTCGTCGCCCTGCAATCGAGAGCAGTCTTCTGTTCAGGGGAGTAAACGGCTTCATGGAATTGAAACACTCGAGCAATGAAAGTGATTCGAGCGGATCGCCGGTGCCGCGTTTCTGGTCACGCTCTGGCGAGGAGCTCACGATTCCACCTGCCTTCGGCGAGGCGGTCGCGGCGGTGGCCCGTGGAGCAAATTGCGTAGGTTGCTCTCACCCGCACTTCTTGACGCTGCCGGTCGCCCCGGCGATCGGTGCTGGAGTCGTGTGATCGAGTGCCAGTGGAGGGAAAGATGCCAGTAGGAGACGCAACCGACCGAGGGTCGTCGGCGGAAACCCTAGCGATGGAACCGGAGAACGGGCAGAAGACCGAGACCGGTGGCGTTGAGGTGCCGGAACACCGCGATCTGTTTGTTCGCGCCCAACGGCGCAAGCTACCCGATGAGAGAAAATCCATCACCCACAAATTTGCGATCGGCGGTCACGAGGGTTACATAATCGTCGGGATGTACAAGGAAGGAGCCCCAGGCGAAATCTTCATCAAGATGGCGAAGGAGGGCTCGACGCTGTCGGGCTTCATGGATGGCCTCGCGCTGTCGATCTCCATCGGCCTGCAATATGGAGTGCCGCTCAAGGCGATTGTGGACAAGCTGACGAACACGCGTTTTGAGCCATCCGGATTCACGGAAAATCCCGACATTCGCTACTCCAGCTCGGTGCTCGACTATATTGCCCGTTGGCTCGGCGGCAAGTTCCTCTCGCCGGAATACCTCAAACCGAGAACACTCTTGGAAGAGGACACCACGCAGGCACCCGGCAGACTAGCCGCGACGACCGCAGGAGCGATGTCTCCCGAAAAACAGCCCTCTGCTCGTGGAGATGCGCCTTCTTGCTCTATCTGCGGGATGCTCATGGTGCCCAACGGCAGTTGCTACAAATGTGCGAATTGCGGCAGCACCAGCGGTTGTTCGTAGCGATCCCCCCGATCGTCAGCTATTCAGCGAGTTGCAGGCGCCTTTAAGCGGGCTATCTGCTCGACCTCCGTTGGCGGCCATCGCCATCCACATTCGTTTGCTGCGTCATTTGCCCAGCCGACAAAAGGGACTCGAGAAGTCTCGCCTGTGGATCGCTCCACAGTCTCGGACTTCCGAGTAGATTCAACGCTTTGAAAGGAGAATTACGCATATGGAGCAGTCTCAACTCTTGGCTCACTGCGGGAGTTCGAAGATCACCCGCGAAGAATTGAAGGTGATTCCGACACCCGCGGGGAGCGTAACCCATCAACCACTTCCACACTTCGAGATCGTCGGGGCGCTTGCCGAAACCTTGAGCTTCCGCCAGATCTCTGTAGTGCGGGATGAGTATGCGGTTTCAAGCGACGGCATGAAGATGTTCGGTGTTCTCGACCTTGAAACCACATTCGACGGATGCCGATTCTCAATCGGTGTCCGGAACTCCAACGACAAATCCATGCGTCTCGCCCTCACGGTTGGCTACAGAGTGCTGGTGTGCGACAACATGGCGTTTCACGGGGATTTCACGCCCGTGCTTGCCAAGCACACCAAACACCTGAGCCTTGTGGACACTCTTTCGGTGGGCGTGGACCGCATGCAACGGAATTTCGAGCCAATGAAGCAGCAAGTCGAAGGTTGGAAAGCGGCACGGATTCCTGACGAAACGGCGAAGCTGGTAATCTACCGAGCCTTCGTCGAGGGCGAGTTGGATGTCCCCAAGCATTTGGCTCGCCGCATCCATGACCTGTATTTCAACCCGTATGTCGAGGAATTCGCTCCCCGAACGATGTGGAGCCTCTCGAATGCGTTCACGAGCGCATTCAAAGACCTCGATGGCATCGCGCAGTTCAAGGCGACCGCGAAACTCGGTCCGTTCCTCGAACTGGCAACGGCCTCCTCCTGTTGATCGCATTAAGGAGCAGCAAGGGAGGCAGCCCTTCTGGCTGCCTCCAAGTTCATCCGATTCTTGTTCAAATCAACGTAACGGACTGGGAGAAGAAGCACATGGACACATTGAAATCGGCTACGAACGAGGGTGGATTCCTGGTGGATTGTGACGCTGGCCAGGCCGGCCGCTTTCGTGCGACCGCGGGCTCAGCCTGGATCAAGGTCGGCCAACGCGTTCGGCGTCACGGAGCCCAGGAGATGTGGGACTCCGTCGCAGTTGAAGGTAAGGAGGAGGAGGACGGCACCCTGGTCCTGCGAGTGATGGTTTTCAATCCTGACTGGGACGAACCATTGCAAATCGCTTCCATTCGCTCCCGCCCTCACGACCCCGACTCCCTCAGCGCACTCGGCTGCAATCTGAACCACGTCCATATCTAGATTGGTCCAAAACCGCCGCAGCTTGACTTCTTGAAGTGGCCCCCACGGTTTAGCGTTCTGAGTCAGGCCTTACAGGAGCTAGCCCGGATTTTACCTAGCCTCGATAGGCGCTTCAGTTTTTCCCGCGTTTCGGTAGTGGGTCAGTTTGAATCCACAGGCAGGATCAGTTTTCCATATAGCCGAACAATTCAGACCCTCGGCTTATGAATCTAGGGAGAGATGGCTCGTTGTCTGCTAAGTGAGCGATTCCCTCACCAATCTGCCTATCTCCGCAAGCATAACCGAGCGCTTGCTCTCAGGACCGGTGCATTGCGTGATGTAAGCCGCGATGATGACGGGCGGTTTGCCCGCGGGCCAGAGTACGGCGATGTCGTTGCTCGTATGCTCGCCGTTCGATCCTGTTTTGTCGGCGGCACGCCAGCCTTCGGGCAGGTTTGCCCGCAAGCGATCCAGGCCGGTGAGGTTTGCCGCCATCCACTGCGTCAGCTGCTCGCGCGACGCCGACGAAAGCACGTTCCCAAGCAACATTGCCTTCAGGTCACCGGCCATCGCCGCAGGCGAGCTAGTGTCGCGTGGATCGCCAGCGCGGGATTCATTCAGCGATGTTTCCGTCCGGTCGAGACGCGTTACCGTATCCCCGATAGAGCGCGCAAAGCTCGTTATGCCTCCCGGCCCGCCGATGCTTTCGAGCAGAAGATTCGCTGCCGTGTTGTCGCTTCGGGTCAGAGCTGCATGACAAAGAGCGGCGATAGTCATCGTACCGCCGGCGTGCGGCTCAGTTAGTGGCGAGTTGAACAGCAGTGGCTTCCGGGGGATTGCAATGGCGTGATCGAGAGTCTCCTGACGTCGATCCACGCGCTGTAAAACGGCGGACGCGAGTAGAAACTTAAACGTGCTGCACATCGGGAAGCGTTCATCCATCCGATAGCCTGAGTGTGCCCCGGCAGCAGTGTCCAGCACGGCCACTCCGAGACGCCCACCGTTGATCTGCTCAAGGTGAGCGAAAGCTGCAGGCAATGCGGTGAAGCTCATCGGCATGGCGTCGAGAAGACGGGGCAGAGCGAGCGCGGTAATTGCAACAAAGCTTCGGCGGCTAAGCATTTGGATCCCGGGCTGTGTAGCTTGGGGCATTGGCGCTCTCCTGCTGAATCCGTACCCACTTCCACCTGAGCCACGCATAACGTCCATTATAAGCATGCTCTTATCGCTCAGGTGTGGGGATGCCGCGTGTCTGGTTCTCTCACGCTCAAACTGACCCACTACCCGCGTTTCCCACCTCTTGACAGCGCCCCCGGATAGCTCACGTACCGATCCCCGCAAAGGACACCCGATGAAACTAGCTGACATTCCGCCCGGCAGCGAGATTGCGTATCGCTGCGCGGCAAAGCTGATCGCCGAACAAGTTGAATTTGAACTTGAGACCTGCCGCCGACTTCTGGGCACCGAGCCGGAGCAGGTCTTGGAACTTCTTGCGAACACGCCTGATTGGACGGTCTTCCTCGACGACGACGAGCAGTAACTATCGCGCACGCTTATTCGCTCTCCAGTTGGTCCCGCCCTGAGTTGGTTCGAGCACAAACCGCCAAGGAGAACAATGATGGCCAAGCTGAAGTACATATGGCGGCCGGAATACGATGCCCATCTCAAAGCGCACTATTTCGGCGGGCTGAATCGGCGCTTCCAAGTACTCAACCGGATGGTTCGACTCACAGGCTTGCCGCGGTGGTACATCAAACGGCAAGCCGCACGATTGGGTCTGACCATGAAGATGGATCGGAGGCCTTGGACGCAAGCAGAGTTGAAGCTTGTGGACCACCTAGTAGGTCGCGTGTCGGCGGCGACGATCGCAAAACGTTTGCACCGCCCTGAAAGTTCCGTTGTGAACAAGCTGAAACGCCTTGGAACCTCCCGGCGCGTGCGAGAAGGCTATACGATGCGTGACCTCGAGCAGTGTCTCGGCGAAGACCACCACAAACTTTCGGTTTGGATCGCGAACGGCTGGCTTCGGGATCGACTGCAAGGTACGAACCGGCATGGCGGGAACGGCAATGACATACACCGTATCCGGAAGAAGGATGTCTTGCACTTCATCAAGAACCACCCTCAGGAAATCAATCTCGGCAAGGTAGATCAAATGTGGTTCTTGGATCTGGTTCTGCTGCGAGGTCGGGAAGTGCCCGAGGCGAAAAGTTCACGAACAGAAACCTCTGGTGAGAACTCTGTCGCAGCGTAGCCACAGTCCTTGCGTCACGGATTCCTCCTCAGTTCCTAGAGGATGTTGGCAGTCATCGATAGTTTCCGGATTGCCCCCCTTATCAGGGATTTAGCGCGCTTCCGTATCCGTACTTGCCAACCCGCAAAAGAATCAGGCGCCCTGGCGATTCCAGCGGCCACGTTTCAAACCGCTGGACTCTAGGGCGCCCGATTTTGTCGAGTAGGCGAATAAACACGGCCGTACTGGCGCTTTTTATCCCTGGGGAGCTGCCGCCTTACTTCCTGTTGAGACCGAACCGACCGCCGCTTCTTCGATGAGAGAAGCAACAGCATCAGGGTGCGAAACGTAGACTGCGTGGCTTCCCTTGCTCTCGACGACCTTGGACCCTGCACGCTTGGACATGGCCCGCTGAGCATCCGGCGGAATCATTTTGTCGTCGGTAGATACAAGGTACCAACTCGGTTTGGACTTCCAAGCAGGTTGGCTTACCGCTCCGGCAAACGCCTGAACGCCCCAGGGCACTTGGGAAGCGGCCATGAATTCTGCAAAATTGGCGTCCACGTCCGCCGCGAACGAAGCGACGAACTTTGAGCGGTCCAGCAGTAGGAAGCCGTCTTGCGGCGGCAGAATCGGAGGGACGGGCGCACCCGGGGGCGGGTTTTGAATCAGCGTTTGGACAGATTCGCCCGCGTCCGGGGCAAATGCAGTGATGTAGACGAGTCCCGCTACCTTCGGGTCGTTCCCCGCTTCCGTCACGACGACTCCACCATAGGAATGGCCAACCAATACTGCGCGGCCAGGTTGAGCTGCAATGACTCTCTTTGTTGCGGCGACGTCGTCCGCGAGTGAGATCGTGGGGTTCTGCACGATCGAAACGTTGTAGCCCTTGTTCCTCAAGATCTTGTAGACACCTTGCCAGCCGGAACCGTCGACGAAGCCTCCATGGATCAGCACGATGTTCAATTTTTCCGTCATAGTCTTGCTCCTTTGGTTTTCATTGGAGCTGCGGGCATTCGCCACGCAGTTCCTGGGCTTGTTTGTACGCCGGGCTATTGTGAACAACAACTTCGAAATACTTGGTATTTAGTGATAGATTCTCAGCAATGGAGTTTACGTCCCGGCACCTCCGCGCATTTCATCTGGTGGCGCACCACCTCAGCTTTGCGAGGGCGGCAGAGGCTGTGTTCATTACACCGTCCGGTCTAAGCGTGTCAATCCGGGAACTCGAGCGTCAATTGGGTTTTCGTCTTTTCGACCGCACGACGCGGCAAGTTGGATTGACGCCACGTGGGCGAGAACTGCTCGAAATCACGAGACCCGCTCTGGCTGCGCTGGACGAGGCGGTGTCGCGCATTGAACGAGCAGAGCAGATGAAAGCGCGTCGGATTACAGTCGGGACGACCCCCTGGGTCGCAGCGAACGTTTTGCCGCCGGCCATCAAAGCTTTTCGAGAGCTGCAACCCGAGTTGCGCATCGGAATTTTCGACGGCAACATCGGCGTGATTGCGCGCCGAGTCGAAGCCGGAAAGCTCGACTTGGGTCTAGGCATTTTCAAAAAAACGCCCGGGGTGCGACGTGTCCCCTTTTTTCGATTTTCGCTTATGGTGATCCGAGCCGACAACGACGGCATACATAACCGAGTGTCCACCAGATGGTCAGCGCTGAACGGTGAGACTCTTATTTCACTTACGGCAAACTATCCTCACCAACAGCTGATCGACAAGCAGCTCGCGAAGGCTGGCACGGCGTGTATACGCGGCCAGACCGTGAATTTCCTGGATACTCAGATCGGATTGGTTGAGGCTGAGCAAGGAATCGCGATCATTCCGTCCTTCGGATTACCGGCATGTCGCAACCGGAAGGTGACTATGAGCGAGCTCGTCGACCCAGTAGTTACCCTAGAGTTCTACGAAATTAGTAGCAGGGGAAGGAAGCTTCCGGCGGAAGCATCAGAATTCAGCGCCTTTCTAAAAATGTACATCGCACGATGGGCCGGCGAGGCTGGCGCCCTTTGAAATTGGTGCGTCGCCACAAAACCGTTACTCCATTTCTCCGCCGACGGAACTAAGTCCCAGTAAGTCGGCAACCCCGAAGTTACCTCCAAGTCTTCTTCTCCCAATTCATGAGTGGAGGATAAACAAATGGCTAACACACTGTCAGCTGGCTATATCGATCCAGCATTTCGTGCGGTTTCATCTGTTCAGGATATTCCCCTAGATCGAATCCGCGAATCCAGCAGCAACCCGCGTCGGGCGTTTGATGAGGGGAAGCTCAGGGAGTTGGCCGAAAACATCACACTGCATGGTGTCTTACAAGCGATCCTCGTCCGGCCTGCTCCCGATGGCGCTGACGGGACGTACGAGTTGGTTGCTGGCGCCCGCCGCTTTCGTGCTTCGAAATTGGCGGGCAAAGACGCGATCCCTGCAACGGTGCGGGACCTTAGCGACGCCGAGTGTCGCGAGATTCAGCTCATCGAGAACCTACAGCGCGCCGATATTCACGAATTGGACGAGGGGATTGGCTATCGCTCATTGATGGAGCTGAAGCCCGATCACTATACCGTGGAAACAATCGCCGCACAGGTTGCTAAGAGCCCGTCATACGTAAAAGGTCGCATTTCTCTCACAGATCTGATTTCGGCCGCGCAAACGGCGTTCTACGAGGGCAAGCTCACCGTGGCTCACGCCTTGGAACTCGCGCGGCTACAACCGAGAGATCAGGAACGTGCCCTCATGGAGTGTTTTCCTGGCCACCGCAGCACCAATTCGATCCTCAAAGACCGCAAGGCAGAAGCGGTGACAGTCCGCCAGCTTCGCGATTGGATCGAGCGCGAAATTCAGCTCGACTTGAAAAATGCGCCCTTCGATACAGAGGATGCGAATTTGCTGCCGGCCGCAGGCGCATGCTCGGCTTGCCCAAAGCGAACGGGGAATAATCCTCTGCTTTTCCCGGAGATCCGCAACAAGTCTCTGTGCACGGATCCAGCCTGTTACCAGGCGAAGATCCAGGCGCTCGTTCAATTGCGGGTTGAGCCTTTGGTGAAGGAGGGGAAAACACCTGTTCAGATATCCGAGATTCCTTCCTGGCAGGTGCGATCCAAGGCTCCGAACACTCTGTACGAAGGTCAGTATCGTCGTGCAGAACGCGAGGGAGAATGCCCCCAGACACAGACCGCAATCATCGTAGACGGCCGCAAGGCGGGGACTATCCTGCGCATTTGTGCGGATGAGAATTGCAAGACACATCGACAATTCTCTCACTACGAGATTTCACCACAGGAGCGTGAGCAGCGCAGAAAGCTCGCGCTTGCGATACGGGTTCAGAAGGAATCCCGTTCGCGCACTCTGCAAGCGGTCCGGCAGAAACTTCCTCCGACACTAGCGCGTGCGGACTTCGAAATGGTTGCGCTGGATTACTTCCGCCGCCTAGGTCACGATAACCATCATCGGCTCTTCCAAGTCTATGGCTGGGAGGAGAAGAAGACAAAGACATCCTGGGGCGGAACTTCGGTGGACCACGAACGGTTGGCCAAGGTCAGAGTCCGAGCTATGACGGCGGCCGACCTCAACCGGTTTGTTGTGACGTGCTCGCTCATCCCCGACCTGTACTGCCCGGGCTACAGTTCCGCGGAAACTCTGTCAAAGGACGCGAACCTGATTCGAACGGCTGAGCGATATAAAATCAACGGATCGAAGATCATCGCAACAGTCACCGCCGAACTCTCCGCCACAAGAAAAGGCAGCAAGGTCCGAAGTGACAGGTCCCCAAGGCGAGATGGGAGGCCACCAGGGAAATCCTGACGTACCCGGTCGACAAACGGCTAGACGTGCCAAGCTTCAGTCTGGTTTATCTGCATGTTCAATAATCTTCGTTTCATTCGCTCCCGGATTTCATCGAAGTGCCAGGGCGCAAAATCGTGAGTATCGACGCCCACATCCATCGCGATCGGCAGTCGAATGCGCGGCTCGCCCAATACGTCATTCCCACGAGAAATGGTACGCATCGTCCCTATATATTTACTTGACAAGTACAAGCGACATGAACTTATACTACGCCGATTGTCCGATGTCATTGGAGTTCGGAAGGTTAGGAAAGTCTAAGGAATACTATATTGGGTCATTCGGCGGCAACGGCACTGTCACCGAGGCAATGCAAACCGCCGAAGGTGTGAGAGGAGGCAGAACCGTGAACAATCTGACTGCGTTTGTGACTCTAATGGGGGCGATTAGCGTCGCGACCGAGCGAGTAGTTGAAATCCTGAAGGGAATGATTCCGCCCCTGGCTAAGGACCTCCAAGGCAATGCCGAGGGCTTCCGCCGGGCGATAATGCAGATTCTCGCGGGTGTTGTTGGGGCCGTGATCGCTTATTTCGCACAGCCCGAAATCGCTTCAACAATGCCTTCGCTTTCGAGCGACAAAATAGGTTGGGTCGGCTACGCCATTGTGGGTCTTCTTGCGAGTGGTGGCTCAGGACTGTGGAACCACGTTCTCGATATTGTGCAGGCGATGAAAGTCAGCAAGGAGACGGCAATCCCTGAAGCGGCGAGACCTTAGCCGTCCCCACCTGGGCCGAGGCTAGGGGGCCCAGCCACCCAGGTTTGGGTAGCCTCGTTTGGTTCGCGAGTTTGTCGATTTCCGCCCTAGGCGTGCGGAGGGGTCAGAAGCTGAAAGCGGTTGTGGCTAAACATAGGATTTGAGCGCAGCCGAGGTAAGGAAACGGCGCGGCCTGCCAACACTCGTTGACGTGAGCGGCGGACCCTAGATCGAGGAGGAGTTGTGTCTAAAGGACTCGACAAACTGAAACACATCGTCGTCCTGATGATGGAGAACCGCTCTTTTGATCACATGCTCGGTGACTTGAAGAAGCAGAATCCGGCCATCGATGGCCTCACCGGCGACGAGTTCAATCCTGACACGAACAGTGCGCAAATCAAGGTTTCACCCCAAGCAGAGTTTCAAGGGCAGCTCGATCCCGACCCCGACCATCACTTTCAGGGCGTCGATCTTCAAATATTCGGCGGGCAACAAGGCGACGATCGCCAGGCCAAAATGAAGGGTTTCATCCAGAGCTACTACCAGCAGCAACGAAACATCAACCAGTCGCACAAGATCATGTACTACTTCCCGCAAAACAAATTGCCTGTCCTCACCGGTCTGGCCACGCAGTTCGCCGTTTTCAACGGCTGGTTCTCCTCGATTCCCGGCCCCACCATCTGCAACCGCGCCTTCGCCCACTATGGCACCTCGTTCGGTCAGGTGGGAATGGATGTCTTCTATTGGAAGGGGCCTTACCTCAGCATCTATGAGCGCGTACTGCTCGCCAAGCGCAGCGCCAAAATCTACTACTACGACGGGCCCAGCTCCACTATGGAGATCGTCAACCTCCTCAAGAACCAGTCGCAGATCTTCGGCACGTTCGATCAGTTCCTCGCGGACTGCAAATCCGGAAGCCTGCCGGATTACAGCTTCGTCGAGCCGAACTATAACGACCATGACGGCAGTGGAGGCGAGGAAATCGCCTCCGATCAGCACCCCGACCACAACGTGCAGCAGGGCGAGATCTTCATGTCGTATGTTTACAACGCCATCTTCGACAATCCCGATCTTTGGCAGAGCACCGCTCTGCTAGTCGTCTATGACGAGCACGGCGGCATCTACGACCATGTCGCTCCGCCGCCCTGCACGCCCGACGGATTCAACGCTTCAGCTCAGGACACCGGAACCGGCGCCCCCTTCGCCTTCGATCGCCTCGGCGTGCGCGTCCCCGCTGTCCTTGTTTCTCCTTGGGTGCACAAGGGCTTCGTCGTTCCCGGCCCCCGCGATCAGAATGGCCGGACGTTCGAGCACGCTTCGATTCCCGCAACCGTCATGAAATTTCTCCTCAGGGATTTCGATCCACGAATACTTTCGACGGACGACGCGCAAAAGTTTCTCAACGCCACGCCACGGGAGAAAGCCGCTGATACCTTCCTCGACCTGTTCACCGATGATATGCAGCCGGACACCGACTGCCCCTACTTCAATATTCACTAGTGGAGGCGCAACATGCCGAGAACATCCAAGATCATATCGATTCCAAAACCCGCCCCCGGCTCCTTCAACAAGCAACGCCCTGCGGGGACCCTTTTGCAGGCTCAAGTGGTCCACCTCCAGAAGGCCCTGATCAAACACCATGCGGACGTTGAGAGGCTACTGGCAATCGACCTCAAGGAGATACGGACCGAAGCCGAGGTCGCGGACTACGCCAGAAGAATTACAGCACTCCTGCATCCCCACCATGCCAAGCAGCCGGCAAGGTAACGGAGACCAGCATGCGATTCACAATTCTCCTTCTCGTTCTTGTCGCAGCGGTCGGGTCAGCTCGCGCTCAGAACGAATCCAAGCTGGGCGCCGACTTCCGCGGCGAGGGTGAGCGATTTCAGAAGAGCTGCGAGAATTTTTCCATGTCGTCTATTCCGGGTTGCGCGGAGCTTCTCTTCACTGACCATCCCCTGCACATCGCCGTCGGCAGCATCGCCCCTGAAGACGGTTTCGGCGCAGGAGCCGCTTTTGTCGCCCACTATACCCCGAATGAATCCTGGCGTCTAAGCTGGGACACGGACGCGGTCGGCTCGATCAACGGTTCCTGGCGCGCCGGCGTTTACATGAAGGCGATTTACACGGGGTCGAAACAGGTATCCACGGGCAGGGGAAGGCCGGTCCACCCCGAGAGCCCGAATCCGGCTAACCTGAAACGGCCATATTTCAATCTGTATGCCCAGGCGATCTCGCTGAACAAGATTGACTACTTCGGTCTCGGCCCGGACACGACACGCGCCGGCCGCTCTTTTTTTGGGATGCGCGAGATCATCCCCGGTGTCAGTGCCATCGTACCCGTACCGCAATCGAAGTGGCTGAATCTGTCGCTTTTCGGGGAAGCGAACGGACGCTTCGTCGATATTCGCGGCAGCCACGGCCAGCCCAGCCCATCGATCGAGCAACTCTATACCGGCGTGACCGCCCCCGGTTTGACCCGTCAGCCGGCGTTTATCCAGTTCGGCGAGGGAATCCGTTTCCAGCCCGCGTACGGCGACCACGTTCAGCTCAATTATTTCGTCACCCTTCAAGAGTATGTCGCACCCGGCGATTCACAGTTCTCGTTTCGCCGCTTCACGGCGGACCTGTCGCACGAATTCCCGATCTATAAGACCACTCGATCGCCGCTGCCCAGAGATCACAATGGCCCCGACGACTGTTCCGTGAGCGCCGACGACAACACGTGTCCGGCCGTTAGCCGTAATCGCGAGGGAAGCATCGCCCTCCGCCTACTGATTTCCGAATCTATCGCCCCGGTCGGGCACGTCGTGCCCTTTTATTTCGATCCCACGCTGGGTGGAGGCGACCTCAACGGCAATTCGTCGCTCGCCAGTTACCAGGACTATCGTTTCCGCGCGCCCAACATCATGCTGCTCCGCGAAACCTTCGAGCATTCTATCTACGGTCCCTTGGGCTTCAGTTTCGGCATTGACGAAGGCAAGGTGGCCTTGGCTCGTGATGCCATCGACTTCACTCATCTCACTCACAGCTATTCGGCCGGATTAACGCTTCGAGCGGGTGGTTTCCCACAGGTTTTTCTACTGTTCGCCTGGGGAGGACACGAAGGCACGCACACCATCGGTTCGATGGACACATCGCTTCTTGGAGGAAGCGCTCGACCGTCCTTGTACTGACTGCAAGAACGGAGTGGCAATCTTCGGTCGCCTAACTATCAGTCCCGCTTTGGAGCTGAGGCAATATTTGCAGCAGATGCAATCGAAGCTTCACGCCACGGAAGGACAATTCTGATGGATCTTAATGTCGCTATGCAGTTCGGGCAGCTAATAGCCGCAGCCTATGCTGTATCTCCCGCAGACCTCACAAGTCAGGCCGGCAAGATTGTAAATGCGGGAATGATTGGAGGTGGAACGACGTACCAGGTCGTTACGACGATCTATGCGAATGACCTCGCGACAGACATGAATCCACTTCGTGGCAACAACATTGTCTCGATCGGTCTTGTTCTGCAGGCGTCAAATACCGGGGATGCTGTCGTCGCTATTCGCGGCACCGAAGGCATTCAGGAGTGGATCCAAGACGCCAAGTTCCTGACAGTGCCTTGCCCTTTCCTCAGCAGTGGGGGAAATACGGAAGACGGCTTCACAGTTATGTACGAATCCATGACCACGGGTCTCGGGAAAGGCGCGCTTCCAATTGCAAAGGCGTTGCCTGCGCTTACGTGGAAGAAACGGGTCACATCGCTAACTATTTGCGGACACAGTCTCGGAGGCGCGCTAGCAACTCTTCTGGCGCTAGACGTGGCTGCCCACGCATCTTCGCCGTTCAATACTCCCATGGTTTACACCTATGCTAGCCCAAAAGCGGGAGACCCTCTCTTCGTAACAACATATGATCAGGCTGTCCCAAACACGTTCCGCATTGCGAATCGACTGGACTTGGTCCCAAAGTTGCCATTGCCACCGCTCTATGATCACGTTTCGGAACTATTCGAGTTGAATCCGATCAAGCTCGGCGTGCCGCCCAAGGTGCTCATAAGGTTCGATATCCCCTGTGAACACTTCATCAACAGCTATCTCCACCTATTGTCTCAGCTGGCAGGTGGCGTCATTCTGCCGTTGGACCCACAGTGTGTTCCGTAATTCTTCTCGCGTACTAGGGCCAGTTCCTTCTGCCCGCACGGACCGGCAGCCTTGTGTCTGTACGTCAACAGGTTGGGCCATTGACAGCGAGACTGAGCGTTCCTGCACGTGATTCACAACTTACACACCTTAACGGGCTGATTGGAATCCTTTAAAGTTTGATCCGTCCTAAGCCTTGGCTCACTCAAAAGAGAATTACCTTCTGGACAATATCAATGGGCGTGATATCGTATGGCCTCCCAACGGTATTCCGTGCTCTCACGAGGTAGTTACGCATGGAAAAGCGCATTGCTCTTCCGGGTAACAATCGGCGTCCAATTGTAAGTGCGAAGGGCGTCGACGGAGTAGACCCGAATCAGTGCATCGCGATCGAGATCACGATCCAACTGAGGCGACGCCTTGTACCAGTGGTGGCTTGCGCGTTATTCGGGATGTTCGTTCTGCAGTTCGTGTTGCGAGCAGGCGCGCAGGCACCGATGCGCCTTCAAGCCGAGCGAGCGGCCCAAAGGCCCATGAAGCTCGATGTGCGTCCGCTCACCCAGGGGCCACGCGTCGGAGACTCGATCGCCGTAGAAGTGACCCTGCTCGACGCGAATAATCAGCCGGCGAAGTGGGATCGGTCCTGCACGATCGACATTACGGTCAGCGGGTCTTCAGGTCAGCCGGTTCAAAAGTACATCATAACAATCGCCCCGAACCAAAGCGCGGCACAGTTCACCGTAGCAGCCGTTGCCCAACCGACACTGCTCACGATGACCGCCCGCGAGGAACACGACTCGCTCTTGCCCGGTGGCTACTCAGTGTTAATTCGTGCGAACAATGTAAAGAAGAAGGTCGTGAAGCCAAGCGCATTCCCGCTTGGCCGACCGCACAAGTCCTCAGGCTTCGTGACAATTGCCGCGCAGTTCAAGCCCCGCTTTATTTTGCTTGCAGCAGCACAAACAGGCTCCTCACCGGTGCCGACGACGTCGGAATCACCAGGATCCTCTGCTCCAGCGCTGTTCATGATGAATTCGACCGGCAGAGGGGAGATTCTGGCCGACGGAAAAGACCAAGCCCGTATCCAGGTTTTCTACGTTGACCCTCAGGGTGGTTCCGCAGTTTCGGACATTAAGGTCTTGCTGACGACTACGAATGGGCCCCTCCATCCTGGGCCACCAATAATCATCAAGAAAGGAGACATTTCGGCGGAGGCCTACTGGACATCGACATCGCCGGGCGATGCTAGCGTTTCGCTTGCATCATCCACACCCCAGTATCCAATAACGGGGAATCAACAACTGCGGGTTACGTTTTCTCCTGTGATTTACGGCATTGGCACCGAGAGCCCGAATCCTCTGAAGCTCTCACTGATCGATCGCGTACCGGTCGTGGCGCAATTCTTTGATCCGAAGGGGCGCTCAATCCAAACCGACAAGCCGAGACAGATTACCTTCACGAGCTCAAACCCATCGCTTCACGTCGACCCCCTCTCCCCGATTGTGCAAACGAATGATTCTGAGGCGACCGTAATGCTGACACCCACCTGGAGCGGCACCGCAACCCTAGAATTCTCGACCCCGGGCTACGATCACCAAACACTCCAGGTGACCGTCACGATGTGGTCCGTTCTTCTTTTGTGCTTGATCGGGGGAGTCGTAGGCGGAATCGCGGCCCGAGACGCGCTCAAGCGGTCCGTCGGATGGCAGATTTTCGTGGGGATTCTTGGTGCCATTGTATTGGTATGGATGTGCGTCTATGCCGTGCTGCCCAAAACCGACTCCCTGATCGCACACAACCTCGTGAGCGTTTTCGTTGTCGGCATTCTCGGCGGCTATGGCGGGACTCGCGTGCTTGATTTCGCGGGGAAACAATTTGGCTTTTTCAAAGACCCCGATGTCCCGGCCGATGCAGGTGGAGCAAGGGATCTGAAACCCTGAGCGCCCTCGATGTTCTAGGAGACAACGATGCGTTCCTCCGCTTTCCATTTGCTTTCGATTGCGACTGCATCCGCACGATCGGAAGCGCTTACTCGACGTAACGCCACGCTTCTATGGCACGTGCTTGCAGCATTTGTTGCGGCTCTTGTGCAGTCGGCGTCGATACCGGGCCTCTCCGCCCAAGCCGTCTTGACTCGTTCCTACGACAACATTCGTTCCGGCGCGAACTCGCAAGAGAAGTTCCTCACGCCCTCGAACGTGAGCACGCTCAAGAAGCTGCACGAGTTGATACTGGATCCCGGGGATGATCCGCGGATCGAAGCGCAGCCCCTCTACATTCCGCAGCTCCGCACCACCGATGGGCAGCCACACGATGTGGCAATCATTTGCACCATGGCGAATAGCGTCTACGCATTCGACGTAAACAGTGGGGCAAAACTCTGGAAAGCAAATGTCGGGATACCCATCACCCCGAAAATCATGGGGACCACTCAGTTCGGTCAAAACAGGACCGAGATTGACCTCTGGGGAATCAATGCGCGCTGGGGAGTTCTAAGTACTCCGGTGCTTGATATCGATACAAGAACGCTCTACGTGGTGAGTTGGTCGAGTCCAGACGGCAAACGAAACAATGCAATGCACCAGCTCAATGCTTTAGACATTGCAACCGGCCAGCCGGTGCACAAACCCCTCCTCATCCAGGGGAGCGCAGGCGCAAATGCACGTTTCGATTCGCCCCAGCAGAAGCAGCGAGCTGCTTTGTTGCTCAGCCCCTTACGACAACCGGCGGGGGCCCACGTCAACAAAACGCTCTTTGTGGCATTCGCGCAAACGGACGAAGATTCGACAAGCACCCACGGCTGGGTGATGGCATTCGACGTTGATACGTTCAAGCAAACCGCTTCTTGGTGCACAACTCCGGGAACATTTGGGGGTGGAATCTGGCAGGCAGGCCAGGGGCCTGCCACTGCCGATCTGGGCTATATCTATGTCATGACCGGCAACGGCCGATGGACAGATTCGGCCGATTTTCCAGAGAGTTTCATTCGGCTGCAATACGATGCCGGGGACCTGAAGGTGAAAGATTGGTTTAATCCATTCCACGACGATCAACGGCCCAAGAATGGCCCCAACGGATATGATTTCACTGACCAGGACCTAGGTGCGGCGGGTCCCATTCTACCCCCAGGCACGCATTTGCTTGTGGGAGCTGGTAAGGACGGAGTTCTCTACGTCTTCGATCGAGGCAACTTGGGGAGAAAGTCCGTGGACCAGACGAAACCGGCTCTCTCGGACAATAAGCCGCTTCTCGACGCCGTTTTCTTCACATACTTCCCGGGAACCTTCGCGCTTAATCCGCTCGTCAACGTCAATGACTTTCCGGACGGGAAGACTCACCATTTGCATGGCTCCCCAGTGGCTTGGGACAGCGCCTCGCACGGCACGATGCTCTTTGTCTGGGGAGAGAATGCGCCTCTCCGGGCGTGGGCGCTCAAGACGGACGGACAGATCACCTTTCTGGCGGAAAGCCAGGAAACAGCTTCGGCCTTTTCAACGATTTACAACGCCATGCCTGGCGGAATGATTGCGCTATCGGCGAGCGGCGGCAAGGACGGCCTCGTCTGGGGCTCCGTTCCCGTGAAAGGAAATTGGAACGGACGCAACAATGATGGGAACGCAAACCAGCAGATTGTGGAAGGCGTGCTTCGGGCTTACGATGCATCGACATTCGATGGGACGAACTCGAACGGCAATCCTCGCATGAAACTCCTGTGGCAAAGCACCACGCCCGGAAACCCACAGTCTGGAGACACTCGCTATACGTACGACAAGTTCTGTCCACCGGTAGTCGCAGACGGAAAGGTGCTCCTAGCGACATACGATGGGCGTGTGATTGTTTACGGGCACTGAGGCAACAAGCGGTCGGACCGGCGACGATTCCTTGGCACTCCTGGGAAGACAATCTTACCGCATAAATTCGCCATCAAAGCACGCAGCAGTCTCGTCGTAAATCCCCGCCATCCCTTAAGCACTCGCCCGCAGGGCCATAGAACCGCGATTGGTTCACTTCGGTGGCGGGCCAGTCGGCGCCGTGTTGCCGGCGATCAGGTTTTTCAGGCTTCCTGAGAGTTCGGTATCATCGACCACATAGAACAGCCCGCCTCGTCCGTTTTGACTGCTAGAACATTTCGGGCCGGTGGAGGAGCCTTGCTGGTTCATGTCGCCAAAAATTGCGTAGTGATGATCGGCGGACGTCGAAACCCCGAGCTTCGCGTGATTGAAGTTGGGACCGGCTCCGCCCGTCAAGCCGAATGACTTTCCCGCCCATTGCCCTGTCGTCGCAATCTCCACAGGTCCAGGGGTACCGAGTGCGTCGTTCCAGCACGCAATCGTCGTGGACGCTGTGGTTGTGTAAATTTTGGGGTTCGCCCACCATGTCGCGACGCGCAGGGGAACCCCGCCGAGGACAGCCGAAACCATCTGCCACGGGGGCACATTCAGATGCGAGGACTTCGAAATTAACTCGATGCCCGTCGAAAGCGTGTCCTTCGTATAGGTTGTGCTGCTGGACTTGGCTCCGAGATTTTCCACAAGTTTCTGAACGTCTGCGGGGCCGCCGTTGTTCACAATCTGAGGATTCGTGGGATCCGTCACGACGCTCGCATTTTGCAGCGCCGTCAGAACCTTCACGAGATCGTCCTTGGTGAGCTTTAGCGCGAAGAAATGCTGACTGACCTCGACATTGTCGTCCTTCACACAACCCAGCGTGTTGCCGTCCGTCTTGCGCGGAGACTTGTTGCTGCCCGCTGCAGGCCAGGATGGCGTCGTCACCTGCAATACGAGCCCCTCGCCCGCATCGTTCCAGGCCAGCATGCCCTTCGAATGGCCCCAAGGAGCTCCGCATTCCTTGGTGCAACCGGTGATCGGAGGATCGTCGTAAAACTGGTCGTTCCATACGACATAAAAAAAGGAATTGTTGTACAACTCGTCGAAAGTTGCCCCGAGCGGCTCCGTAGTTGTGTCGCCGACGCAGTCGCTTCCCTTTTGAAACGACCGAGACTCGTTGCTTGCGTAGACAAATTGCTGTCCAAACGCTGTGTAATCCTGAGCCTCGCCGCCGAACAAGCATGTTCTTGTTGCTCCATTTCCGCAGCTGGGAAAGGCTGAGGAATTGAATTTGAAAACAACCCACCAGTCGACCGGATGCGCTTTCGCGAGCAATGGTACCGGAGCGGTCGCCGAATCAGCAGCATGTTCGACTTGGCGCGGGAATGACGAAGCAGCCGCAAGCGCAAGGAGTACGACGGAGAGACGACCAAGAATCTGAAAGTATCGCCTTACCTCATGGTGTTCCATAACCCACTCCTCTCAACAACTCGATCACTCAACTAACCGAGTCCCCGGGGCAGGCCAGCAAACATCTTCGTCGTCGAACCGATATCGGGCCAAACCCACGCCTACAGCAACGTCTTAATTGCCATAATGGATGGCACGAAGCAGTAGACTCCGCCCGTTGGCACGACGAACCGCGGCAGGGAGGTCAGGCGGCTGGACGTAGTTCCGGTCGGATAGTTCGGAAACGGATCTTCCATTGGTTGGGGGTTTGGATTCGCCGCTGTGGGCTGTCCAATGATCGGATCGGCCCCAACCGTGATTACAGCCTGCGGCGGAAATGGTTGGGTCTTCGGGACGAGCGGACTGATGAATTTGTCGTTGTCAGCCCACGCGATCTGAAGGAACTCAAATTGCCCGGCGATTTGGGTCTGGTAGCAAACGAACAGGAGTCCGCGGTCTTGAGCGGACGCATTGTTCTGCTGTTCGCTCAAAGAAACTTCCGGGCCAAAAGGGATGCCTTGGCGCATGATGCGGCGTGGGTCGACGCTAGGTTGTTGCCCGGGATTCAAGGGATCGAAGTCAGCGCGTGGGTTCGTCTTCCGAATGTGCGCGCCAAAGGGGCAACGCCGCTCCCCTTGATCGGTCGAGAAATCGAAGTCGTTGTTCTCATTGGCATTGCCGCCAACCTCGAGGTCGTCCTGCACGGGTGTCAGATCGAGTGGAGCCCCGCTTTTCCAACGACCGACCAAGCGTGCACCTAGGATCACAGGATCAACGCCGAGGGCCAACGCCTGCGTGTTTACGAATTGATTGAATTCCGGAACCTTCTGAATCAGGCGGCGAAAAACCATAAACGAACCATTTTTCGCGAGAGCCGGATTCGCCGGAATCGGCTGAATAGGCTTCGTGCCGGTGCCGAAAACGAATTCGCTCGTGTCGATCGACCGCTGGCCCGGAAACAATGCGGCAATGTCAGTGATGCCAGGCTGCGAGACACCGTCCTTCCATCCAAAATGCTCGTGCCCCGCTTCGACTCCCGGGCGTACATTCCCTTCCTCAACGCGGATCACATTGATGGAGGCTCCGAACGTGTTTTGTATCTCTTGCGCTCTGGTCTTGGTCTGCGGTTCCAAACCTCCGGTGACCAGCAGCAATCCGTCAATCGAGCCGGAAAGATACTCAGGGAGCCATGTCGTGAGCTTTCCTCCTACCAGAGGATCGCCTAGCGACGGTGCCTGCGCGATTCCTCCCTGATTGAACGAGTTATCGGTCGTGGCGACTGCGGGCTGCAGCTTTTTGAGTCCGGTTTGCGTGAAAGCGATATTCAGTCCGAGTAGCGGCAGGATCGTGGGATCACCCTTTTTCTTCAACTCCGCCAGCTCAAACTCCTGTTGCCGAACCTGTTTGGTGGTCGTGACGTGCTGAGCAATCTGTTTGCGCAAAATGTCGCGAAAGGATCCTGTATTCAGGATCTGGAAAAGGACGAAGAACTCAAACTTCTTCTGTAGGCCGATTAGAATGTCTCCCTGGATATCATCCAAGTCAAGCTGGGACGCAGCCGGTAGTTTGGTGAGAAGTTGATGCGGAGTAAGCTGGGGTGTAGGCGTGCTGGACATACGGACCTCCTTAGCGCATAGAACGAACCTGGGAGATGGTCAGACTTCGCAGGCGCTGCTCAAGCAAGCGCACGACGGAAACCAATAGGTGGGACTTTTACTTGATAGAGTAGGCATTGTCAAGTGAAAAAGTATTAATAAAGTACGTCCATTTGGATGGACTTCTCCGAGATCTATGCGATTGCCTACAAGCTATTGCACAACCCTCCGTAAGACGATCATGAAGCAGGCGATCTGAAAGAACGCCCGGTAGATTCGGAGCGAGCGGTCATAGCGGACGACCAAGCGCCGGAAGTTTCCCAGCCAACCGATGGTGCGTTCCACGATCCAACGCCGCCGGTATCGCCGCAGCGCGCGGCCGTCCTGCATTGCCGGACGAACGCGATTCCTTTTATGCGGACAGATCAGTTCGATCCCGCGCCGCCGCAACCGCTTTCGCAGCGGGTCGCTGTCGTAGGCTTTGTCGGCAATCACCCGCACCGGCTTCTGACGCGGTCGGCCCGCACAGTGACGCCGGCCTACGCGGATCGCCGCGAGCGTCGTCTCCGCGAGCCGGACTTCCGCCGGGGATGCAGAGTGAAGGTGGTCTCCCAGAGGAATACCCGCGCCGTCGACCACCACCATCCACTTCGTCCCCTTGCCCCGCTTGGTCGTTCCGACTCCGTCGCCCCTTTTTTCGCCGGGGCGAAACTGCCGTCCAGGAACGATTCGCTCCACTTCAACTGCTGGCGTTCGTTCAATTCGCTCAGGAACGCACGCCAGATATTCAGCCAGACGCCCTGCTCGTCCCAGTCCCGCAGCCGCCGCCAGCAGGTCGAAGGGTGCGGATATTTCTCCGGCAGATCCTGCCACCGAGCACCGCTTCGCAAGATCCACAGAATCCCTTCCAACACACGACGGTTCTCGATCCACGGGCGACCGCCCTTGCGCTGCTTGGGCGGCTTGGGGAGCATGGGCGCGATTTTCTTCCACTGCGCTTCGGTCAGCAACGGACCGGATCGCGCCATCGGCCCTCCTTCGGCGCTGCTGACCTTGCTTATCCCTCATTTCCCAAAACTCAACCATAGTCATTTCAGAGGCTTGTCCCAGGTTGTGCAACAGCTTCTAGAGTCATAGGGCTGGTCTGCGTCTTATTGATCGCCCCATCCTTCCCTCAAGCTCAGACCGGGCACATAACCGCTGCGGACGCCAAGAATCACGTCGGAGAAATGGCTACAGTTTGCGGCAAAGTCGTGAGTGCCCGATTTGCCAGCAAAAGCAAGGGACGGCCCACCTTCTTGAATCTCGACGAGCCGTACCCAAACCATATATTTACAATCGTGGTTTGGGGCAGCGACCGCGGGAAATTCGGCGACATCGAAGCCAAGTATGCCGTCAAGAACGTTTGCGTGTCTGGGAAAATTACCAGCTATCAAGGATTGCCAGAAATCGCTGTCAGCGACCCGAGTCAAATAGAAATTCAGAAATAACGAAGTCTTTCCTAAAGTCATCGAACGTACCTGCGATAGCAAATAGGCTAGAGCGAAACTGCCCTCCTGCCCTATGTTATCGACTGGGTCTTCGAGTTCGAAGATCGCGGACCGACTTTCCCAGGATTCCTCGTTCTCTTGGAGAGCCGCTTTGAAATTCTTGATGTCGGTTTGTCAAGCTACCCGGCGTCAGGAATCCGAGCGCCTCATCGACTGGATTCCTCAAGCTGGCTGGGTCTAGCCGATGCCTCAAAGCCACCCTTTTCCAAGGTTGCGAGAATCGTCCGAGCAACTTCCGAGCCAGCGCCTTTCTCCGCAGCATTATTAGATCAATGCGATCATCGGGCCTCCCAGTCATCCGACGCCGAACGCTTGTCGCCAGGCGTATCCTAATTAGATGGTGACAGCGGAGGCACATCCCGTTCGAATCGTACAGCTCGTGCTTTTCGCAGACCATGCATCCATAGTCGTCGAAGTAAGCGCGCATCTTATTCCGATAATCGGGAGGAATTAGAGCATTTATCGCGAGACGGCTTGCTCTTGGCAGGAACCAGGGTTGAAGCACCAGTTCATGCGAGTTGAATCGGTTCGGTCTGCGACTCGAAGCGACGCTTGAGGCCGTTGAGACTTGCGTCCTAGGATTGGGTTTCATAAGGAAGCGCCAAGGGGTGACTCTGGTCGACGGTTCTGGCCATGCGAGCTCGGCTTAGACGCGTATAGCCCAGAGTTGTGCCCAAATAGACGTGGCCCAGGAGGGCTTGGATGATTTCGATGGCGGCACCGTGGTCATAAAGGTGGGTCGCGAAACTCCGCCGAAGCGTGTGAACACCGACGTATTTCAGACCGGCTCTATATCCGACGTTATTTATGATGATCAAAATCGCCGAGTTCGTAAGCGGGCGGTCAGGTAAGGGGCGCGTCAGCGTGACGCCGACCAAGAGTTCCTTGAATCTCTTCTGGGCAGTTTGAGGCGACATTAGTTCGACTCTGCCGAGAGTTTTCCTCGTCATACTAAAAGCTCCGCATGGCACCCGTCTGCCGTAGTCCTTCCAACTGGCAACCCAAGAGCCATCGGCGATCGCAAGACTCGCCTTTTGTGGAGGTCTGTCTTCTTGAAACACATAGCCGCTGGTTCTCCCTGCCAGATAGGCTCGCAACGCATCAACGGTGCTCTTGGGGAGAAAAACGATACGGGTTTTCCCAAATTTGCCATGAACATGGGCGGTCCGATTCTCGAAATTGATTTCTTCCACGCGCAGATGCGTCGATTCACGAAGGCGGCATCCCGTGCCGTAGATAAACTTAATAATCGCCCGCTCCCGAACCGTCCGTGTCGCAGCGAGGAGGCGCTCAATTTCCGATTCGCTCAGAATGGGAAGGTCCCCTCGTTTTACATGCTTCATTCGGACTAGGCGGGGAGGAACATAGCTAACCACGCCTCCCAAATTCAGAAAGTCGTAGAAACGGCGGAGAACGCCCAAGTAGCGGTACGTTGTCTCAAGCGTCGCGCCATAACCGGATATGTGGGTGAGAAACTCCCGTATCTCATAGTGCGAGACGCACGAAATTGATCGCGTTCCTAGGAACTTGTTAAATCTCCCCAAAACCTTTTGGGCATACTTCCTTGTGTCCTCCGCATAGTGCAGGGCTATCATCCAATCCTCATAACGCCTGGCTAACCTCTGATTGAAATTTGCGAACGAGCGCATGGTTTTGTCGGACGTGACATTCAGATCGAAATTGCGAGTGATTTATAAGGCTGGAATATAGTGTATGGAGAGAGACTTTTGTCCCGCAAGGAGACGAATGTACCTAGTACAAATACGTACGCAACCTGCCGCAAGCCCGAGCGATGCGTCGGAAAGTGATCGGGTTCCTCGAATGTAACATAACCGGGATTCGCTCCACTGGATGGCTTGCGGGATGCTCGTGGGAAGCAAATCAAGTCAAGGTCTGACGCAAATCCCAAGAACCACGGAGCGCCGCTTGTATCGCGCCGCGAATGGAATCAAGCACAACGGCGGAACTGCCGCGACGATCCAGCGCATGGTATTCGGAAATGCGGGCGGGTCCTCGGGCGCGGGTGTCGCCTTCACGCGCAATCCCGCAACCGGCGATCGGGAATTGTACCTGGATTTTCA
>Ga0209517_10002005_pt1 | contig 29685 bp, 29 predicted proteins | sample PeaSoiMetSII2010_FD_187695 | JGI IMG/M metagenome (GOLD analysis project Ga0209517, IMG submission 187695) | Peat soil microbial communities from Weissenstadt, Germany - SII-2010 (SPAdes) (version 2) | ecosystem: Environmental > Terrestrial > Soil > Wetlands > Peat | place: Germany...
CCCTTTCAGAAATTCGGCATTGGTCAGGCCGCTTTTGCGCTTGTTCTCTTCCGCAAGCGCCAGCATTTCATCCGTCATGTCGAGGCCGTAGACTTTGCCGGTTGGCCCGACGCGGCGGGCCGATAACAGTACATCAATACCGCCACCCGATCCGAGGTCTAGCACGGTTTCGCCCGGTTTCAGTTCTGCAAGCGCCGTGGGATTGCCGCAGCCCAATGACGCCAAAAGCGCTTCCTGGGGCAGTTCACCAGTCTGATCCGAACCGTACAAGTTCGAAGTAATCGGATCGAGGCTGCCGTCACAGCACGCGCTCGCGCCGCAGCATGCAGAACCCGAGCCGGCGGTCACCCTCTGCGCGGCCTGCCCGTACTTCTCTCTGACCACTTCTTTGATGCTCGTAGCATTGGATTCCATATAATGTCCTTCTCGTGGTTACCTTCCGATTCTGATGAGTGCCTCTGGTGCAATGACCCGGTTTCGCGTACAGCATTCCGAGTAGAGGAAGTTGAGGAGCTCCTGGAGGGATTCAATCCTCACTGAGTACCAGAGGAATGTACCTTCGCGGCGTACGGCGATCAGACCCTCGTGACGTAGTTTATCCAGGTGATGCGAGAGGGTCGAGCCGGGAATGCCCGTTTCGGCCTGGATATCACCGACAATCATTCCTCCAGGGTGCGCGGACAGGAGCAAACGCATGATCCGTAGCCGTGGTCCCGTGCCGATAGCGCTGAACATTTCGGCATACCGATCCACGTCTTTGCTTGATACTGCTGAACTCCTCATATTTCGATGATACTAGAAATATCGTGGAGAGGCAAGGGCCAAGACAAAACTTTTATCGTAGCGGTCGCCGATCGCTTGAATGAAACGTGCGTCGTCTCATTCCGCCGGACATACATCGTTGAAACAACACTGAAGCTCCTCGCCTCTGCGGCCCCAAACCTACGTCTCATCGCATTGTTGGGGGAGAGTGATGGTCTACTGGCCAGTCCGGTCGAACAAGAATCAGTTCAGAGGTTGGCCGTTTGCTGTCAACTGTGTTAACAACGCTTGCCCTTCTTGTTGGACGGATGCTGGCAATTTTGCGTACGACAATTGTTCTGCCGAGTCCTGTCCGGTCGAGATGGCGTACGCTATGAAGTCCTTCACGGCTTTTTGCTCGTCCTTGCTCTCGCGATCTCTCGGTAGCAGCAGAAATGTGAACCCTGCTATGGGATAAGCGCCCTTTGCCGAAGCTGGGGGATCGACAATTGGGGTACGAACGTCCCGAGCCAAATCTGCCTGAAACGCCTCGATCGCAGCTGCAGTCGAATTTGGTGTTGGATCGACGAATGCTCCGGCTCGGTTCTGTATTGAGGCAACCGGCACCCCATTCTCTTTTGCATAGTTGAGCTCCAGGTAGCCAATGGTGCCCGGTGTTTGCTTAACGAGGCTCAGCACGGCCTTACTGCCCTCGGCACCCAGTCCAATAGGCCAGGTAACGGAGAGTCCATGACCGGACTTCCACGACCAGTCCTGACTGATTTTGCTGAGGTACGTTGTCAGAATGTTCGTGGTACCGCTGCCGTCCGAGCGATGTACGACGACTACGGCGGCCCTCGGCAACTTGACTCCTGGATTGTCCCGGCCGATTTCCGGATCTTGCCAGGTGATAATGGTACCCAGATAGATACCCGCCAAGGTTTTGGCGCTAAGCCGCAGCGGCCGCTCCACACCTGGCAAATTGTAAATGATGCACACGGGGCCGGCAGTGCCCGGTATCTGGATCGTTGGCGACAGCGCCTTGATCTCATCGTCACTCAATGGTGCGTCGCTGGCGGCAAATCCGAGCCAACCCTTCTTGAACTCCTCGATGCCTCCGCCGCTACCGATGGAACGATAGTTAACCGCTGCCTTCGGGTGAACCTTCTGATAGCCGCTGATCCAACTCGACATGAGGGGTGCCACGAAAGTGCTACCTGCAGCACCAATCGCGCTAGTAGGGGCCGTGGGTGAGGTGGAGCCTTCGGCTGAACTGGAGACCGAACCGCAGCCAAGTGTGGTGAGAAGAATTAGACCGGTAGTTGCAGCTACCATTGTGGCAATCATGCGACGGTTCATGGCTCGTACCTCCGGTTCGGCGTGCCGCTCTTCAAGCTGTTATCAGTACGGGTTCGAGCTTACTAGAAGTGTAGAATCGTGTCAATAGAGTTATTGTTTCAAAACCGTGAAGACTGGAGCGAGACAAAACCGGAAACGGGGCCCCAAGCCGATAGCCGTAGATTTCGGCAGACCGAAACCGCCAAATCGAACTTCATCCACACTATTTGCAGAGTTGGATCAGCACGTCGCGCTTGATCGCCTTCGAGCGCGAGCAACACTCTGAATACAGGAACGTGATCAGATCCTGCAGTGCATCCGTATTCGCGCTGTACCAAAGGAATTTCGCGTCGCGGCGAACACTCACCAGCCCTTCGTGCTTCAGTTTTTCCAGGTGGTGCGACAGAGTTGACGGCGCGATCTTGAGCTCAGCCAGCACGTCACCTACTACCATCCCATTTGGGTGCGCTGATAACAGGAGACGCATGATCTGCAATCGCTGTTCAGCCCCCATCGCGGCGAACATATCGGCGTAGTCTGCCATGTCTCGGGTCTGTGCGGTTCGCTTCACCACTTCACGATACCAACGAGCACCAGGTTTGGCGAGTTCTCACGGTGGTAGGGACTCCGAATCGGGTGCCCACACCGAGTGTCCGCCAGGCTGGCGACTAGCCCACACTGTCCACACCGCCGTCGCAACGAAGAGGAGGCCAATCACAATCCAGATCAGAGTGTTCAGCCTTTTTTGCATGTGCACATTCTGTGGGATTGGTCTATCGAATACGATCCACGGCTTTTTGCACTCGACTCGCGACATCTCCCGGTAGTGGCGCGTAGTGCAGCGGAGCTGCCCACTTTTGTCCGTCGCTTAGCACCCAGCGTAGAAAGCCGACAATCGCCTCCCTTTTCGCCCGATCTTCAATGTGCTCGGGGACGAGGAGCCACGTGAAGCTCGATATCGGATAGGCATCTTCATCAGCAGCGTTCGTAATAGAGACCCGGAAATCATCAGGCATATTAGTCGCTGTCGCCGCCGCTGCTGCGGTGATGCCCGCGATGTCACCTTTTGCGAATTTTCCCGTCGAATTCTGCACGAGTCCAGTTTGCAAATGCCCTTCAACCGCGTACGTCACTTGCAGATAGCCAATCGAATATGGTTTGTTTTTGATCACGTCCCGCACTCCTTCGTTGAACCGAGCGCTCACACCAACTGGAAACTCCACGGACGTGCCCCGGCCAACACGCTTGGCCCAGGCCGTATTCACTTTTGATAGATAGTCCGTCCACACGTACGTCGTGCCGCTGCCATCCAGGCGGAACACGACCGTGATCTCGTGCGCGGGTAGTGGCAGTCCGGGATTGGCGCGGACGAGTTCAGGATCGTTCCAGCGGGTGATCGAGCCAAGATAGATCCCTGCAAGCGCCCCCGGCGTGAATCGAAGCTCTTGGGTGACTCCGGGGAGGTTGTACGAGGGCACAACGCCCCCAAGCACGACTGGAACGTGAACAATCTTCGCATGAGCATGCTGAATCTGAAGATCGCTCATCGGGCCGTCAGATGCGCCGAAGTCAACGGTGCCGGCGAGCGTTCGGGCAATCCCATGGCTCGATCCGAGCGGATCGTAGGAGATGAGGACGTTAGGATGCACCTTTCGGTATTCGGAGCACCACTTGCTCAGGATCGGATAGATAAACGTCGAACCCGCACTGAACAGTGTGACCGGCGTGTCCGCGCTCCAAGCCGCAGTGAGTAATGCCAGTGCTAAAACAAGAAAACGAATTCCATGCATTCAGATTCTCACGACATCCGGCGATTCCAGGCACTCCATATGGGGGCGATTTCCTCTCCGCCTTGTTCTTAGCGCTTAGCCCGCTCTTCGTCGGCGATCTCGTCGCCCAGACTAGCTTCAAGACGCGGATCAGCCCGCCCCGCATACAACAAGCGACTGACCGCAGCGGCGACTGCTGCGACAGATAGGGCCACACCTGCACGCCAGTGAAAACCGTCAAAAGCCATCAAATATACGGCGGTGACCGCGAAAACCATCTGCGTCAACCCCAGCAGGAGGCGCATCCAAACCCATAACCAATAGTGGTCACTTGAGGCCGGAACCATCGGGAACTGTCGTGTCCCGTGTGTCCGATGCCACGTCCAAAGCCGGTTGTTGATCGTCCGCATACTTCAACCTACGCAGTCGCCTAACGGCAGGACAGTGCTCGGCGATGTTCGCCGCATGGTTTCTAGTTGTGAATGAAAGCGGTTTGTATCGTGCAAACCAGGATACATGTGCTATTTACCGACCTATCGGCCAGGAGCGTTGTAATCTCGCGTCGTCAGGCGTAACAGTAAACTGCCAATAGCTACACCAAAAACTAGGATCAGGGCAGCACCGTAGGCTTGTTGGTGCCACACGTCATATGGACCGCGCGCATACTTCAGAATCCGCAGCGTGATCTCGTCAATCGGCTTAAAAAGCCCCGATGGATAGTACTCGTTCCCCAACGCGGTGAGAATCAATGGCGCGGTCTCTCCTGCCACACGCGCGACCGCCAGCACGCCGCCGGTAATGACCCCAGCGCGCGCGGCCGGCAGCACTATCTCGAAAGTGACGCGCCATTGCGTTGCTCCGAGAGCATACCCGGCTTCCCGAATGCTGTTCGGGACCAAGCGCAGAACGTCTTCGGTAGTCCGGGCCATGATTGGAATCATAATGAGGCCAAGTGCCAGCCCACCTGCGACCGCAGAAAACGTGTTGGTCGGTTTGACAAGGACGAAGTAGACGAATATGCCCATGATAATGGACGGAACGCCGATGAAGGTGTTGATCGCAACGCGTGTGATACGGGCGAATGGCGTATCTCCTGCGATTTCGGACAGGTAGATCCCGACCCCCACGCCAAGCGGTACCCCGACGATCATGGAGATACCGACAAGGATCGCGGTGCCTAGTAAGGATGGCGCGATACCGCCGCCCGCCTCGCCGACGGCGGCTGGCTCCTTCACCAGAAAGTTCCAGTTGATCGCGCCAATTCCATGAAAGACGAGGTAGCCGAGAATCGAGAAAAGCGCGCCAAGCGAAAGCAAAGTCGCCACCGCGGTAAGGCCAAACCCTACTCGGCCGGGCCACTTTGACGGACGTCTCGGGCCATGGTCCGAAGTACCGCTTTTACGCTCTGAAGCCATGGATACCTGATAGCCTCCTCACGATGAAATACGCGATGATATTCACCACAATTGTGACCACAAATAAGATCAAACCGCAGTAAATTAACGCTGAAAGGTACATTGCTGAGCTCACCTCGTTGAACTCGTTCGCAATTACGCTTGCCAAGGTATATCCCTGGTCCATAATGGTCGTCGGAAGGCGAAAACCACCACCGATCGTCATGGCAACGGCAATCGTTTCGCCAAGTGCCCGACCCAGGGATAGAACGAACGCACCGACAATGCCGTCGCGTGCGAACGGGACGGTGATTCCCCAGACCACGCTCCAACGGTCCGCACCCAAGGCATACCCGCCTTCTTTCAGCTCTCTGGGGACAAGAACCAGAGCTTCTCGTGAGAGGGACACAATGAGAGGAAGAAGCATGATGGCCAGAATCACAATGGCGCTCAGGTACCCGACTCCGTAGGGGGCGCCATTGAAGAATGCAAATCGTGAGCCGAGATGCTCAAGAAGCCATACTTCGACGGTACGTTGCAGCATCGGCGCCAACACCAGCAAGCCAAACAAGCCGTAGACGACACTTGGAATGAATGCTAGCAACTCAATCAGATAAGTGACCGGCTCCTGCAACCATGGCGGCAGCAATTCGGTAACGCAAACGGCGGTCAACAACCCAACCCCTCCTGCAAGAATCATTGCGCCGAAAGCCACGATGATCGTCCCCACGACGAAGGGTAGCGCCCCGAATACGAGGTGTACGGGATCCCACCCCGTTTTGACGATGAAGCCGGGACCGAACCGCCTCATCGCTGGCCAAGCGCCAGTGACCACGACGACGAAGACTCCCACGAAGATTGTCAGCACCACGCACACCATTGACGTGATGAGAGCGCGGTAGACCCAATCGCCCCGGGAGCTGCGTCGCTTCTTCGGCCGGACCTGCGTCATCGGCGAATCGGCGGTGGCAGTGCTCATATCCCTCCCAAATCAGCAGGGCCTCCGGCGGGGACGACGTGAAGGATGTGTTTCCACTCGGCCGATCCTACTTTTGCAGACAGGATTTCCCACCACATGTGACCGTTCGAAGCGCGGCTTCCGACTTCTGCACCAGATTCTTTGGCAACACGGCGTAATCCAAGTCGTTCGCGTACTTTTGACCATCAGTGATGGCCCAGTGCACGAAGGCTGTAACGAGCTTGCCTTGCTCGGCATCCTGCTGGTTCTTGTAAAGCAGTACCCATACCGACCCGGCGATGGGATAGGATTGGGGGCCCGCCTGATCCGTGATAGAGAACCGCAGGTCTGCAGGGATGTCCAGGAGTGATGCAGCGGCATTGGTCACATTCTTGGGATCAGGATCGACGTAGTTGCCTGCTCGATTCTTCACCGAGCCATAAGCAATCTTGTTCTGGCGGGCATAGGCCAGTTCGATGTAGCCAACGCCGCCTTCGGTGTTCCTCACCTGGTTGGCAACGCCCTCGTTGCCTTGGCCTCCGATGCCCACAGGCCACTGGACCGATGTTCCCCGTCCGACTTTTGATTTCCACTCCTCATTGACCTTGGTGAGGTAGTCTGTGAAAATGTCGGTGGTTCCCGAACCGTCCGATCGATGAACCACCAGCACAGGTTTTGTCGGCAGGGACACGCCCGGGTTATCGGCAGCAATCTTTGGATCGTTCCACAGCTTAATCGAGCCGAGGAACATACCAGCTATGGTCTGGGGGCTGAACCGAAGCTGTTTGGACACGCCTTGCAGGTTGTACGCAATGACAACCGATCCCTGGGTTACTGGAATGTGGACGACGTTGGCCTCCCCACCGGCCTGCGCGAGTTGTTCGTCGGTTAGCGGCGCATCGCTTGCCCCGAAAGCAACAGTCTTGGCAAGGAATTGCTGACGCCCTCCACCCGACCCGATGGATTGGTAGTTGATCTGAATATTCGGGTGAAGCGTGTGGTACTCCTTCGACCACTTCGACATCAGCGGGTTGACGAATGTGGAGCCCGCGCCGGTCAAGGCCCCAGACTGGGCGAGTCCGTCAATAGGGGCCATGCTAAAGCAGACCAGCAGGCCAGCACCTTGCAAAGCGATCCTGTTGATTTTCATTTATCTTTTTTACCTTCCTTACGCGATAGAGAAGTCGTATCTAAGGTTTTCATCTTCAGAACGTGGCCGACAGCCCAGGGTCTGTTGCGTTCGGTTGTCAGGTTGCCCTATCCTTCGCCACCGGGATTTCCGAAACTGCTGAGTGGAAAAAGACTTTCCTCGTCTTTACACTTCGAGTATGCTAGAACAGTCCAAATGAATGCAACTGGATTCATGTCACGATTTGATGACAACCCGCTGGAGGAGCTAGGGCGGAGAGTGATTCCCATTCTCTCCGCAATCACGATTGACAGGTTCACCCTAGGGTCAACATCCCCGACCCTCTCCGGGATTCCAAGAAACGGTCAACACCTGATCGCTTTTGACGGTTAGTGGAAGGTGTCTGGTCGTGCAGTTACCGGCTCAAACAGTGTCATTGACAGTCATCCGGATCAACGCGGCCGTACCTGTCAACCGGCAAGTAGGTGACCTTGGCTCCGAGTTTTTCCAGGAAGCGGCAGGGATTGATCACTGCCGGGTGTTCGATCTGTGTGGTGATGATGTGGACATCGCGGCGTCCAGCCGCAAAGAACACTCCCTTAAGCGCGTGATTATTGGCTTCGCTACCACCGCTCGTGAAAACAATTTCGTGCTCCTTGCAACCAAGCAATCCAGCTACCTGAGAGCGAGCTTTGTCCACCGCATCCCTTGCTGGTTTGCCGGCCCAGTGGCCGCTCGAAGGGTTCCCGTATGGCTCTTCGAGCACCTCCGTCATTGCGGCGCGCACTTCCGGCGCAACCGGCGTGCTGGCATTGAAATCAAGATAGATCCGGCGAGGAGTGTCAGGCATGAGAGTTATACCTTGTCCGCGCGAACTGTGAGGAATGCCGCCCCGAAAGTACCCAAGTCTCCCGGGGCACGGTCGGCAGGCCGTAAGAGGCGTGCTAGAAGCCCGATCGGAGGATAGTACACACTTCCCTGAACCGACTCAGGCTGCAAGCCATGCTGAGCAGTCAGGCCGCGTAACTCATGATCCGTCCAGAAGTGAGTTTCCCGCCAAAACGAGTTCCCAAGCCAACTCCGAAGTCTACGCACGAAGGCCCATAAAGTGCAGCGGCCAAGTTCTCCAATGATCAGCCTGCCTCCTGGCCGCAAGACACGCGCGGCTTCCTAAATCGCACAAGCAGGGCCGTTGACGACACACAGCACCGTCACCATGATCACAGTATCGAGAGTCCCGCTTTCAAACGGAAGATGCTCGATGGAAGCTTGAACGAAGTCGATCGCTGCACCTCGGGCGCCCGCGCGCCGCCCAGCGGCTTGTAGCATCTATCCGGAGATGTCCACTCCCGTCACTCGCGCGCCTTGAGTCCAAGCCAGGATCACATAAGCGCCGTCGCCGCAGCCGACGTCGAGGACGGATCGGCCGTGGAGATTGGCTGCCGCGCCGAGAATCGCCTCCAACTCCAAGCGTTCCGTTACTGTCCCAAGGCGAGGAAGCGCGCCAGCGCGCATAGACGTTGGGATCGATTGCCATAGCGCTCGGAAGTGCCGCTGAGAGTGCGTGTGCAATCCTCAAAACACAAGAACCTTGTCCGCCTCCTCGGTCCATTGAGTGAGTTCGTCCAGTGAGCTACGTTTGGTCCCTTCGGCGATCAGCTCCGGCCTGATCCCGCGGGCATCCATGCAACTGCCGCAAATGCCGATCGTCGAGCCTTTCGCCGACAACATCTTGAGCATTCGTTCAATGTTGTAGTACCCGTTCGGAGTGGTTTGGCACGCTACGGCGCAGCCAGCAGCATCCCCCATCAAGAACACCGATACCGCCGCCCCTTCGTTCTTGGCCAGAGAACCCGCCAAGCGAAGACCGTTGTAGCTGCGTTCCGATCCGTAGGGTGCGTCATTCAGAATTATCAGATATCTCATTCATTGTCTCCTTTACGATCGTTCAGCGCGTCTACCACCCGAAGGCGACCGACGGCAGATCGTGCTGAATGCGCGCCAGGTAGTATCGTTCAAAGGCAAGCTTCAGATACCTGGCCCACTTACCCCGTTTCACAATCACCTTGTTGCGTGGAGGCAGGAACGGGTCGGCAGACATGTAAAACGCCGTATCGCCGGCGTCGGCGATGCAAGTCGAAGGCAGCGTCATCCCATCAACTTTCACACCGCCCGTGAACTCGGCTGCGATATTGCGGGCCGCTGCCTGAGCCATCAGTTCCGTCATGTGCCCCGTCTTTGGCACCGCAACCGGAACTGGCGTGGGGCCCGGTGGAGCGATCGCCACCGCAACACCAGCCGCGTAGATGTTCGCGATTTTCGTGCTCGCTAGTTGTGGAGTGACCGTGATGAAACCTTTCGGGTTTGCCAGCCCTTCCACCCCGCGAACAAATGGGCTTCCGAGAAATGCCGGGATGATCAGCGAAAAGTCGAAGGAATGCTCGGACCCATCCCCCAGGATCAGGCGATCGGGACCGGCTTCCGCAATCCGGGCATTTACGACAGAGTCGATGTGGCGTTCTGCGAACTCATCCTGGACCATGCCGGGCGAAGTGCCAATGCCTCCGACGCCGAAATGCCCCAGAAACGGCTCCGGCGTGACAAACGTGATCGAGAAGCGATGACGTTTTCTGGCCCTCTTCAGAACGGTATCGATCATCATCACGATCTCGTAAGCTGGGCCAACGCAACTCGCTCCGGCAGCAGCGCCGATGGCGATGCGGCCCTTGTCGGCGGCAAGCACCCGCGCGAGAGCGTCCCTCGCAGCCACGGCCTCGGCGGGGGTGAACGTGGAGTATGTATGCCCTGCCTCCGGACCCAGGCCCGGCACGGCGACATAGTCGAGTTCCGCGCCCGAAGCGATGACGAGAGCATCGTACGGGTGCGTCTGGCGTGCCGTACGGACTTCGCACTTTTGAGGGTCGAGTTCCTTGACCTCGCCATGAACAAAACGGATGCTTCGCCGCTGGAGGGGCGTATCAAGAGGCACCTGAAGCTGCGATGGATCGCGCCAGCCCATGATCACCCAAGGCAGCGAGGGGATGAACGTGAATTCCGCATCCCGCGAGATCACCGTGATCTCGGCGTCTCGCCGAAGCCTCCGGCGAAGTTCGTAGGCCGCATTGACGCCGCCAAACGAACCGCCCACCACCACGACTCTTTTCTTATTGGTGCTCATTTCGTAAGACCTCAGAAGTCGTATCTCAGGTTCCGAAACACGTTGTTGCTCCCGGCGAACTGGCCGAAGAACGTCGCGCGGCTTTCACCGCCGAATAGATTTACTCCCGCCGAAATGCCGAATCGGTCAGTCACCTTACTCCACGTCGCAGCGGGCGCAAGAGATGGGCATTCGCCTAGCGCTGGGAGCCCAACGTGGCGACGTGATGTGGATGATACTGCGGGAAAGACTACACCTGGGCTTGATGGGTGTCGGCATAGGAATCACGGCGGCGCTCGGATTAACGAGGCTGCTGGCTGGCTTCCTCTATGGTGCGGTGCCTGCCGGCGCGGGAACTCTCGGAGTGAGCAGCACTCTGCTGACGGCGGTGGCGCTAGCCGCCAGTTATCTCCCGGCCCGCCGGGCAACCAAAGTAGACCCGGTCGTGACACTGAGGGTTGAGTAGAATCGCTCACAGCTTTTCGTGGCTTCTACATCGCCGCCGCCGGTTGACTTTCCCGCTTCTCGATCGGCACGAAGTGACGCAAGCCGTGGCCGGTGTAGATCTGCCGTGGCCGGGCGATCTTCTGCTCCGGATCCTCCAGCATCTCCTGCCACTGCGCCAGCCAGCCCACCGTCCGAGGGATCTCAAAGAGCACTGTGAACACCTCCGGCTTGAACCCCATCGCCTGGTAGATCGTCCCTGAGTAGAAGTCCACGTTGGGATAGAGTTTCCGGGTGATAAAGTATTCGTCCTGGAGCGCGATGCGCTCCAGCTCGAGCGCGATCGCCAGCTTCGGATTCGCTCCAGTCACTTCGAATACCCGGTCCGCCGTCCACTTGATGATGCGGGCACGGGGATCGTAGTTCTTGTAAATGCGATGCCCGAAGCCCATCAGCTTGCTGTGGCCGGACTTCACCTTCGCGATGTACGCCGGCACGTTTTCCTTCGAGCCGATCTCATCCAGCATCTTCAGGACTTCTTCGTTGGCACCTCCGTGTAGCGGGCCAGATAAAGCCGCCGCGGCCGCAGCGGTTGCCACGTAAGGGTCGGCGTGAGAACTTCCCACATTACGCATCACATTGGCGCTGCAGTTCTGCTCGTGATCCGCATGCAAGATAAACAAGATGTCCAGCGCACGCGCGAGAGTCGGATTAGCCACGTACTTCGGTTCGACCATACGCCACAACATATTCATGAAGTTCTCGGCATAGCCGAGGTCATCATCAGGGTACACGTAGGGGTAGCCGAGGCTGTGGCGGTAACAGTAAGCTGCGATGGTCGGGACTTTCCCGATCAGTCGCGCGACCTGCAACTTACGGTTCTGCGGGTCATGAATCTTGCGCGCCTCCGGATAGACCGTAGATAGAGCCGCTATGGTGCTGATGAACATTGCCATCGGATGAGCGTCATAGCGGAAGCCTTCCAAGAACTTCTTTGTGGTCTCGTGAAGCATCCTGTGATGCGTCACAAGCGTCACCCATTGATGCAACTGCTCCTCGGTGGGCAACTCTCCGTTCAGGAGCAGGTAGGCTACCTCCAGAAAGCTGCAGTTCTCCGCCAACTCTTCGATGGGATAGCCTCGATAGTGCAGAATGCCTTTCTCGCCATCAATGAAGGTGATCTTGCTCTGGCACGATGCCGTGTTCATGAACGCCGGGTCGTACCCCATGACGCCGAAGTCTTCGCCGTCTTTCTTGATTTGACGCAGGTCCATCGTTCGGATGTTGCCCTGGTACAGCGGGATTGTGTAAGTTCTGCCGGTACGGTTATCGGTAACGCTGAGTGTTTCGTTGTCCATAGACCTGGACTCCAGTTCCAGTACATTTCCTACCTAATTTTACCGCTCGCGGCAGATAACCAGGTATCGATATCCTTATTGATTTACGTGGAGTGCTGCCGTGGGCGCGGTTTCCAAGGCCGGATTGGAAATCGCCAGAGGCCAAGACGTCGGGCGCGACCTTCTGCGGAACGTAGCCGGTAGTGGAGAATTGGCGCTCACGCCACGCCACGAACGCTCGCCAGGTCAGGCTGCATCAGGTTCACAAGCTCTTTGACCGCCGCGGCGCTCCGCTGCAAAGCTGAACTTTCCTCGCTGGTCAGCTTGATCTCGAAAATGTGTTCCACTCCGCGCATGCCCAGTTTGACCGGCACGCCGACAAACAGATTCCGGATCCCATACTCGCCCTCCAGGAGCACGGAGCATGGCAGCACTCGTTTTTGGTCCTGGAGAATGGCTTCGACCATCTCCGAGACAGCGGCAGATGGGGCATAATAGGCGCTTCCCGACTTGAGATACTTCACGATCTCGGCTCCGCCATCCCGCGTGCGCTTTACGATCCCATCAATCGTTTCCTGATCCAACAGATCGGCAAGCGGTATACCGGCCACGCTGGTGTAACGTACCAGCGGCACCATGGTGTCTCCGTGACCGCCTAGCACAAAGGCGACGACGTCCTGCACCGAGACATTGAGCGCCTGTGCGATAAACGTGCGGAAGCGGGCCGTATCCAGGATGCCCGCCATGCCGATCACGCGGTTCTTCGGAAAGCCGCTGGTGTGGTAAGCCACGTGACACATCGCATCCAGGGGATTTGTGACCACGATTAGAATGCAGTCTGGGGAATGCCGTGCGGCTTGGCCGACCGCAGTCTTCACAATATTGAGGTTGGCGCGCAGCAGATCATCGCGGCTCATGCCGGGCTTGCGGGGGAAGCCGGCGGTCAGCACCACGATATCGGAGCCTGCCGTGTGTTCATACTCGTTCGCTCCGGCGACTTTCACATCGACACGCTGGATGGCGCCGGCCTCGAGAATGTCCAAGCCCTTGCCCAGCGGGATGCCTTCCAGAATATCCAGCAGCACGATATCGGCCGTAGCTTTGTCGGCAAGACGCAATGCGCAACTGGCCCCCACATTGCCTGCGCCAATGACTGTGACCTTCTTTCTCATAAAAAGACCTCGTTTCAGGCCGCCCTCGGCGCCGGCTCGCCATCTGACCGCCTTGCAGAAGAGGGGGCAAATTCGGCGCCCATGATCGACGCCACCATTTCTGAGAGCCTGGATCCGAGTTCGTGACTCAAACTCTCGCCAAAACACTGAGGCTCGCGAATCACAACCCCGTAGAGACCGATGGCGGACGGCACCGGAAGCCCGACCGCTCGCGCCAGGGCGAGGCCCTCGTGGAAGCCGCTGGTATGGGGGCTTAATGGAGCCTGCCCATAGCACTCCGAGACATCCAGTCGCCAAACGGAGCCAACCTCTCCATCCGGATCGACGAGGGCATCGATGATCACCGCGCGATGGTAGCCGACCAGGCTCTCGGAGAGAGCGAAGCCGGAACTGGGAGGCTCCAGCAGATCGATGGCCCCCGCGCCTTCCCCGTGGCACAGCGCCAGGTGAACCAACCGCGCCACAACAAGGCCGGCGGCATCGTCTCCGTGGAACGGATTGCCGAGGCCTACCAAGGCCGTGCGCGTCGCCCCTTCAGCCACTGCGTTTTCGCGAGGCAAGTAAGTTTCCATGCGAATCGAGCACCTGTACTTCGAGCGGCATCTTTCCCGGCAGCGAGTGGGTGGCGCAAGCAAAGCAAGGATCGTATGCGCGGAACGCCATTTCGATCCGATTGAGCACCCCGTCAGTAATGTCGGCGCCACGACGGATGAGGCCCTGGGCGGCTTTGCGAATGGACATGGCTATGGGCGCGTGGTTGTTGGTGGTACCCACAATCAGGTTCACTCGCTTCAGGATGCCGTGCTCATCGGTCGAGTATTGATGGTAGAGGGTTCCGCGCGGAGCCTCGACGCAACCCACACCCTCCGATGGGGTGGCAGTTGGGATGGCCCTGACGTGGGTGCTGAGGATCTCTTCGTCGCACGCCAGCTCGGCAGCTCGTTCGGCGGCGTAGAGCAGTTCAATCACTCTCGCCCAATGCGTGGCCAGGGTCTGATGCACCGGCTTGCCGCCAAGCGTCGAGTAGAAGCGCTCATATTCGGCCTGGGCGAGCGGCGTAGCCATTCCGTCGGCCGCGTTGAGCCGGCCAAGCGGCGTGGCGCGATAGATGCCGGATTCCTTTCCTTCCACGAAGCCTTTCCATCCGATCTTTTTCAGATACGGAAACTTCAGATACGTCCAGGGCTCGACGTGCTCTTCTAGGACGTCGAGATAGTCGCGCGGGTGGAACTTCACGAACTCTCGCCCGTCGGGATCGACAACGCGGATCATTCCGTCATAGAAGTTGAGCCGGTTGCTGGCATCCACCGTGCCCATGGAGTAGAAGTGGTGAGTATAGGTGTCGCTGAGGATTTGGTCAACGTACTCCCGGTTCTTGAGCACAACCGAGTCCACAACCCCGAGCGTGAACTTGGCAAATTCGACGAAGTACTTTGTGTGCTCGATGATCTCGTCTCGCTCAGCGGGCGTGATCGGCCTGGAGATGCCGCCGGGCAGAGAGGTGACAGGATGGATAGCTTTTCCGCCGATCAGTGCGACCGCACGCTGAGCACGCCTGCGCGCCTCGATGACCTTCTGGCCGGCTTCCAATCCCACCTTGTGGATGACTCCCAGGATGTTTCGCTCGGCGGGCGGGGCGTCAGGACCCACCACAAAATCCGGCCCACCCAAAGCGTAGAAGTGCAGCGTGTGATCGCTGACGTAGAAAGCCGAGTACAGCAGTTCGCGAAGCTTCTTGGCAGCCGGCGGGGGGTCGACATGATAGACATCATCGCAGGCCTTGGCGCTCGCCATGTGGTGCGCCTCCGAGCACACGCCGCAGATTCTCGTGGTGATGCGCGGCATTTCTTCAACCGGCCGTCCCACGCAGAACCGTTCGAAACCTCGAAGCTCGGGCACCTGGAAATAGCAGTTCCCCACTTCGCCATCGTCGGTCAGAAAAATGACGATCTTGCCATGACCTTCCAGCCGGGTGACGGGGTTTATGGTGATCCTTTGCATGCGGGCCTCCTAGACGGTCTGCTTGCGATGCAAGATCGAAACTGGCACACTGAACCGGTAAAAAGTTCCCACAGGATCGGGAATTTGATCGAGGATCCAGTTGATCTCCCCCGGATCCTGCGAATCGATCACGCTGGAGAGCGCGCTGATCATCTTGGCGCCCTGATCGGCAACGTTGGGCGCGGCGCCGTAACAGCCGCGGCAGGGCACGTTGGCCTTGATGCAAAGCGCGCCGCAACCGCTGCGGGTAGCCGGTCCCATGCAGATGAGGCCCTGGTCGAGAAGGCATTCATCGGGCTTCGGTTCGATCTCCCATGGCCGGTAGAAGTGCTTGAGGTGTTTTTCCTTGCGTACGCGTCCGCATTCGTCGCAGCAGGTTTTCTCCCCGGCGCCTATCACGGAGCCCCGCGGTGGCAGTGGGGCTCCCTGCATCACCGCCGAAAGCACGGCCAGAATCTGGGGCGGCTGAGGTGGGCAGCCTGGCATGAAGTAGTCCGTCGGCACCACCTGGCCCAGGGTTCGCACTGACTCGTAAAACTCGGGGATCTCCAATTCCCCCTCCGGCACTTCGCAGCGGGGCTGCGGGCGGACGCCAGCAGCGTTGGCGGTGGAGGGGGAGTCCTGGTACGTGAACCGAACGATTTCCTCGCGGGTGGTGAGGTTGGCGAGGCCGGGGATACAGCCGTCCATGGCGCAGGATCCGAAGGCCACCAGCAACTTAGACTTTCGACGCAGCAAGCGCGCCATGGATTCGTTCTCGCTGGTTCGGATGGCGCCGTTGAACAGGCACAGGTCGATGCTCGCGTCGGGCATCGCTTCGACGTCTTTGTACTTGAAGTCCATGGCGCAGGGCCAGAAGACGATATCGAAGAACTCGGCGACGGCCAGGATCTGCTCCTCAACGTCGAGGACAGCGATCTCGCACCCACCGCAACTCGCTGCCCAATACAAGGCCAGTCTGGGCTTGCTCATCACCGCACCTCTTCATAAACAGCAGCCGGCTCGGTCGCATGGGGGTGCCAGAGACTGCCGTTTTCCAAGCACAGCGGGCCGAGCGAGCGAACCTCTTCGGTGAACTCGGTGGAGACACGCGCGAACTTTTCCGCCTCGCTGGCGGAGATCCACTCCAGCCGCAAGCGGCGCTCGTCGATGCCGAATTCCCGCAGTATCCGCTTGAGCAAAAGCACGCGGCGCAGCGCCTTAAAGTTGCCCTCCTGGTAATGACAATCACCGGGATGACAGCCCGCGATCAGGATCCCGTCGGCGCCCAACTGGAAGGCGCGAAGAATGAAGTAAGCATCCACTCTGCCGCTGCACATGACGCGGACAATCCGCACGTTCGGCGCCGACTTGAGCCGGCTGACCCCGGCCAGATCAGCGCCGGAATAGGCGCACCAGTTGCACAAGAATCCCACGATGCGTGGTTCAAAATTCTCCTGCTCCGCCTTCATGGTCTTAGCCTCCGGGCGCCTCAGACCGCGAGCACCCCTTCCAACTCCGCGCTGACCTGCTGATCACTGAACCCGTAACCGGTGATAGCGCCCGCCGGACAGGCCGCTACGCACGTGCCGCACCCTTTGCAAACCGCCGCGTTCACGTGCGAAACGTTCTTGTCTTCCAGATACTCAATTGCGTGGTATGGGCAAAGGCTGTTGCACATCCGGCAGCCGCTGCAATAGCGTTCGTCGATTTCGGCGCGAACGGGATCGATCTCGACGACCCCCTTGGAAATGGTGGCGAGCATGCGGGCTGCGGCAGCACTCGCCTGGGCGACCGTATCGGGAATGTCCTTGGGGCCTTGGGCGCAGCCAGCGATGAAGATGCCGTCGGTAGACGTGGCCACCGGGTCGAGCTTGGGATGGCGTTCCAGAAAGAAGCCGTCCGGGCTGCGGCTGATGCCGAATATGCGCCGCACCGCCTCGGCTTCGCCCTGCGGCTCGATGGCATTGCACAGCACCACCATGTCTACCGGGATCTCGCGGAAGCGGCCAATGAGGGTGTCTTCGCAGCGCACCAGGAGGTCGCCGTTTTCCTGTTTCGACCACGAGGCGCGCACCACCTCAGCCACTTTGCCGCGAATCAGATTCATTCCTTCGTGGAGCACGCGTGAATAAAACTCTTCGTAACCTTTTCCGAAGGCTCGTATGTCGATGTAGAAGTTGTAGACCTCGGCCCGAGTGCGGTCCTTGACCAAGTGCGCAAACTTCAGGGCGTACATACAGCAGACGCGGGAACAATAGCGATGGTAGTTCTCGTCGCGCGAGCCCACGCAGTGGATGATGGCGATGGCCCGCGGCTCCTTGCCGTTCTCCAGCAGGATTTTACCGCCGGTGGGTCCAGTGGAGGCGAGCATGCGCTCAAACTCGAGCGCGGTACAGACATTGTCCAGTTGCCCATAGCCGTACTGGACCATGCGCGAGGCGTCGAAGAGCCGGAAGCCGGTCGTCACCAGGATCTGGCCGACCGGGACCTGGATCGTCTCCGGCGCCATGGAATGGTCCACTGCCTTTGGCTCGCACACGCGGACGCACTCCAGGCACTCGACGCAGACGCCGCAGTTCAGACAGCGGCTGGCTTCGCGCACGGCCTCCTCCTCGGAATAGCCTAGTTCCACCTCGCGGAAGTCGGTCTTCCTCTCCAGGGGAGGTAGTTTCCGCATGGGGACCCGGTCCCGTTTTGCGATGTCCTTATATAGGGGCGCGTAGGAGTGGGGCCGGAAGGACTCGCCACGGCGGTAGCCTGGCCGGACCATGTGGGTTGTATAGTTCTCGAGGGGCTCGCCAGCCAGATACTTGGCGATGGATTCTGCCGCGCGCTTGCCCATGCCCATGGCAGCGATGACGGTGGAGGGGCCGAGGCAAGTGTCGCCGCCGGCGAAGACGCCCTTCATCCCCGTCTCCAGGGTTTCGGCATTCACCTGTACCGTGCCGTCGCGGGAGTGCGCGATCCCGACTCCTCCGACAGCGGCCAGATCGGAGTCCGGTCTTTGGCCGATGGCCAGCAGAACGCTGTCGAAGTCCAGCTCAAACTCCGCGCCGGACACGGGAATCGGCCGGCGTCTGCCGCTAGCGTCGGGTTCGCCAAGTTCCATACGAACACAGCGCAACCCGTGGACGCGCCCATTCTGCTCGAGCACCTCCACCGGAGCAGTGAGATAGCGGATGGAGACGCCTTCTTCTTCGGCGTCAGCGATCTCTTCCGGCAAGGCGGGCATTTCGCCGCGACTTCTTCTGTAAAGGATGGTGACTTCGGGAACACCGAGCCGCAGGGCAGTGCGGGCGCAATCGATGGCTGTGTTCCCGCCGCCGATCACAGCCACGCGCTTGCCCAAGGGCTGCGGCATGCCCAGGCCAGCTTTTCGGAGAAAAGCGAGACCCTGGAAGACACCGCGCGACTGCTCGCCCGGAATGCCCAGCGGAAGGCCCTCATGGGCTCCTGTGGCAACGAAGACGGCCCTGAATTCCTGGTCGAACAACTGCCGGAGCGTGAAATCCCTCCCCAGTCGGCGATCGGTGAGGATCCGGACACCCATGCGCTTGATGTAGTCGATTTCGAAGTTCAGCAGGCGCTTGGGGAGCCGGTACTCGGGAATGCCCACGGCCAGCATGCCACCGGGGATCGAGAGCGCCTCGAAAATAGTGACAGGGTAACCGCACAGCGCCAGGTCATGGGCGCAGGCAAGGCCGGCCGGCCCGGCCCCGACGATCGCTACCGGCTCCTCATGCTTTTCGACAGACTTCGGGGGCTCGATCTCAAAAGCATGCGCCAGCTCCCAATCGGCCGCGAAGCGTTTCAGGTGTTGGATGGCCACGGGCCGATCAACGAAGCCGCGGTTGCATTCGGTCTCGCAAGGGTGATAGCAAATCCGGCCGCAGACCACGGGCAATGGGTTCTTGGAGCGAATCAGCCGGATGGCCTCCTCGAACTTGCCGGCGCGGATCAGGGCGATGTAACCCGCGGCTTCCTGCCCGATCGGGCAGGCCTCCTTGCACGGCGGCCGCTCCTGCTTGTCGATGACGTAGGTGTTGGGAACTGCCTGCGGAAACGCCTTGTGAATGGCAGTGCGGGTCGAGCGGAACTCGTCAAACCAGTTCGGCACGCCTACCGGGCAGACCTTCACGCACTCGCCGCAGGAGGTGCACTTGTCGGTGACATAGCGCGGGCGCTTCTGGATGGTGGCGGTGAAGTTGCCGACGTAGCCCTCAGCCTTGGCGACTTCACTTAGTGTCAGCAGATGGATGTTCTTGCGGTGAGAGACGGAAACCATCTTCGGCGTAAGAATGCACGAGGCGCAATCCAGCGTGGGAAACGTCTTATCGAACTTGGCCATCTGGCCGCCGATGGTGGACTCGCGCTCGACCAGGTAAACCTCTCGGCCGGCCTCGGCCAGCTCCAAGGCTGCCTGGATTCCCGCGATGCCCGCGCCAACAATGAGCACGTTGGGGTTCACCTGCTCCAGCCGGGGCTCGAGCGGCTGATGCCACGCGACGCGCAGGACCGCGCCGCCTACCAGGGCTTTCGCCTTCTCCGTGGCTTTCGCCCGGTCTTCGTGAATCCAGGAACACTGTTCCCGGATGTTGGCCATCTGAAAGAGGTAGCGGTTGAGGCCGGCTTCTTCGCAAACGCGCCGGAAGGTCAACTCGTGCATTTGAGGGGTGCAGGCCGCCACCACAACCCGATTCAGCTTCTGGTTTAGGATGTCTTCCCGTATCAACTGCTGGCCGGGATCCGAGCACATGAACCTGTAATCACGCGCTACCACTACGTTCGGCTGGCGCACCGCGTAATCGCGGACTGCTTCGACATCCACGGTCTGCGCGATGTTGAAGCCGCAGTGGCAGATGTAAACGCCCGTCCGGACTTGGCCATTGTGGTTCATAACCGGCCGTTCCCTTACGGCCGCGACTCACCGAGCTGGCTGGCAGGCCAGCTCTGCCAGAGCTTTGTTCAACGGGACCAAGTTGCGCTTCAGTCCCAACTCCTTCTCCGAACAGCCCAACGCCATCCCGAGCAACTGAGTGAAGTACAGGACGGGAATGTCGTGGGAGCTTCCAAACTTCCGGGTAATGCGTTTCTGGTACGCCTCCAGGTTGACCTGGCACATCGGGCAGGTGGTGAGGATGCAGTGCGCGCCATTGGCGATGGCGCATTCCAGGAGCTCCGCCACCAGTTTGAGCGCAACATCCGGGAACGTGGTCATGAGCATGCCGCCGCAGCAGCGGGTCTTGAGCGGGAAATACACGCACGAAGCACCGAGCCGCTCAAAAAGACGGTCCATCGTAGTCGGGAACTCCCGATCATCGAAACCGCGCTCCGGCCGGACGATCTGGCAACCGTAATACGGGGCAAGCTGCAGCCCGTCGAGCGTGCGCTTGGCACATAGGCCGATGACCTCGATGCCGACATCGTTCACCAGGACATCCAAGGGGTGGCGGATGTTAACCGTCAAGTTATAGCGCAGTCCGGCCTTGCCAAGCAGCAGATCCACTTTGGCTTTGAGTTCCGGGCTCTCGCGCAGAAATCGGTTGGTCTTGAGCAGGACAGTGTAGCAAGCGCTGCATGGGGCGATCAGATCGTGGTGCCCACTTTTCTCCGCGAGCGCCAGGTTGCGTGCGCTGATGGCGAGCGAGACGGTCTCGTCCACGCTCATATACATGGTGGCGCCGCAGCAATTCCAGTCCTCAAGCTCCGTGAGCGTAATGCCGAGCGCGCGGAACACGGCTCTCAGGCTCTCGTCGTAGGGTTTAGCGGCGTACTCGAGACTGCAGCCTGGGTAATAGAGGTATTCCATGGAAGTCTCTTCAAAATTTCACGCAACGGCCCGGTATCCGACCACTTCCTTCCCATATTCGACGGCTTCCTTCGCAGGCGGCACTTTGAGCGTCTCGGCCGCATGGAGCATTGTGCGAATGGCGGCCAGACCCTTAATCTTCGTGGGGAAGAAAGACGTTCTTCCCCGGCGAAACATCCTCCATCCAAGAGGCAGGAGCTGCAACAAAGCAAGAGGGTTATGTCGTAGGTAGTAGCGAGCTAATAGCAGGATCTCGTGATTTCGGCCGTAACGGTTCACGATCTGCACGAAGTTTTTCGACAGCAGGTAGACTGGAAACCGTTCGGGATAGAGCCCGGAATCCATCGCCGTGCGCTTGAGAGCGTAGAGCAAATCGGTGATCTTGATGGCTTGCGGGCAGCGCGTGGTGCACATGTAGCACGATGCACAGATCCATATAGTCCGGCTGCGAAGGATCTCCTCAATCTGCGCTGCGCGAAACAGCGCAATAACCGTGCGCGGAGAGATATCCATGGCATAACTTACAGGGCAGCTTCCCGTACAGCAGCCGCATTGAAGGCACCGGGAAACGCGTTCACCGCCTGGAACGAGGAGGGCATCTGCCAGGAACCTGCGCCGCAGAGTCCGTTCGGGTTCCGGCAGGGAGCCTGGAATGCGACGCTCGGTGTTCATAAGACCTCCCTGCGCGTCCTAGCGCACGAGGAATTCCGGCTTCCACGGTTCGGTGGTCTGCTGGAAGTAACGGGGGTACCGAACGAGCATCTCGTATTCGGCGCTGAGCGCCATCTGGTGCGAGAATTCCCAATCGGCAAGGAAGTTAAACATCATCTTGCCAGTCAGGTCCGTGGTTTTCTCGGCTGCCGCAAGGAAGAAATCGCGGGATCGCCGCTCCTGCTCGATGGCGCAGGAGAGGACTTCCCGGACGGAAAGCCGGTCCCGCAGCGCTCTGGTACAGATTTCCTTGGGAAGCTGAGAGACCGGAAGAGCCAGACGAACATCCGGGAACTGCTTGCTGTAAGCTTCTTCCAGGATGCGCTTGTGCTGCAGTTCTTCTTTGGCTAGGACCAGTATCCTTTGCTGGAGAAAGGGGTTGCCGATTCTGCTGGCGACTTCCTTGTAGATCTCGGAAGCATCAGCCTCGGCGCGGATGGCAATCCCCAAAGCCTCCAAGGCGGTAACATCGCTCTCCATGACGGCTCCTTCCCGCCCGGCGAACTTTTCACCCGCCCCCTCCGTGGCACCTGGGGCATCAAACCTAGCCAAATTATAACAGAGTAACAGGTCTGATACTAGTGTCTGATGCAGGTCTCTTGCGGCACTAAAGGCCAGTCCATCTAACCGTGGAGGGATCCACGAATCGAAGATGGGCCGCTCCATCCGCGGCGCTCTGGACACGCGGAGCAATTAGGGTTGTCGAAGGGCGGAGTGCGCGCTGCTGTGGCTCGGATAGGGTGCTTTCGCGCATTTTTGGGTTCTAAGGAGTACGCAATCATACGCCGCCAGCCTTTTGCTCGCCTCAAGCCCCTACCGATGCTGGATGTTCATTCGGCCTCTCTTTTGATTCATCCCCTTGCGATACTGGAAGAAGGCAAGAACTGGAAGTGAGTACGGTACATTGTCGGATTGGCCCCCCGTGTCTTTGCACCACTTGGAGTACGTGACCGATGATAGCAGTGATCATGCCGAGCGGTGGCGGTGAGATTCTTGTCTCCCGCAGGTGTCTTCTTATATCCAAAGCGCGCACGTCAGACAAGTCCCGGCATCGCCAATGGGTAACCCACAACCTGGCCTCCTGGCTTGGCGAGTTTGAAGGTTCCGGATGCGTAGGTTGCGGGCGCTGCATCACATGGTGCCCGGTTGGAATTGAGACCACCGACGAAATCCAGACCACCTGGGAAAACAGTATTGTCCCGCAACCCGCCTCAATGGAGAACCACAATGCAAACACTTGAACCAATTCTCGCGCAGCACCCATTCTTTGAAAACCTCCAACAGGCGCATCTGGACCTGCTTGTCGGGTGCGCATCCAACGTGCGCTTTCAGGTAGGCGAGTATCTGTTTCGGCAAGGCGAGGAAGCCAGCCACTTTTACCTCATACGCAAGGGAAGGGTCGCGGTGGAGATCTTCGCGCCTCAACGCCCGCCGATCGTGATCCAGACCTTGGGGGAGGGTGAGATCCTCGGCTGGTCGTGGCTCATTCCGCCGCACTTCTGGCGCTTCGATGCACGGGTTGTGGATACCACGCGAGCCATTGCTCTTGATGGGAAATGCCTTCGCACCAAATGCGAAGAGAATCACGATCTGGGTTACGAGCTCTTGAAGCGATTCGCTCACATTGTGACCCACCGTCTAGAGGCAACCCGGCTGCAGCTATTGGACGTCTATGCTGCTCACGTGTGACGAGCCTGAGACGAACACCTCCGCGGATCCGATGTGCCGCAAGGGCCGCCGACCGGAGTCGAGACGCCAGTCCACAATGGTGAGAAGGCCGAAAGGCAGGACAATTCGGAGCATCTCATCGAGGACACCAACGGAGTCTTCGCCAGCAATACGACCTTTATGACGCCATCCGGCAGACGGTCAGGCGCAGTTCCTCGACCTGCAGCCCGGTGACATCATTCACGCGGTGAACGGCATGCATGTGGCTGTGCTTTCCTCATTCCGAGCGACAATTGACGAGTTTCAACGCGGAGACCCTGTCGTATTGCAGATTGAGCGCGACGGGCGCTTTCAATATGTTGCGTTTGAGATTGACTGAGCCCCGAACGCCTCCGGCCCGACGGACTTGATCGTTCGGCGGAGCGGAAGATCGCACCAGCCAGGAAACGTCCCAAACATCAGCTCCTGCCGCTCCCTTCGAGACAGCGTTTTCCCTCTGGTCCGTGATCAAGTAGGGATCGACCTTAGCGCCCGACAACTTCAATAAATCATCTTCTTCCCGAAATGGTCAACCTGCTGGGGGCGCGAGCGCGGACGAGAACAGTTCGCAACGTGGCGCTCTCTCATTGTGAGTTTGCGCCCAGAGCAATCTGCCGCCGGATTGCCTTTCCGTCGCAAGTCCACGTTAAGCAAGACGGACCACGCTACTCCGCCATCCCGATCATGCCAGCGGTGCCCTTGGCCTATGAGCGTGAATGGCTCTTGTTCCGTGCATTAACCAATACGAGCCTGCCCGCCAGCAACTGTGTTTCACCTCGCTAAACGGCGTACGCCATGAAAATGTAGAAGGTGCAGTGTGAATATTCGCCGACCGGCCATTCTTGCTCTATTGAGATGGGCGACCCGCGGTTGCGAAAATCAAGAAATGCTGCCGCGGCAGAAAGTCATGCTGCGTCGTTAGCATGTATCCTGCCTTGGACATTTCTGACTTGACCTGTGCGGGCGTGAACCGAAACTCTTTGGGCGGGCCTTCGGGCGAGTCCGGTTTGAAATCGATGATGGCCACCCTGCCGCCAGGTTTGAGAGACTCTGCCAGTTTTCGGAAATACACCTCGCGGCCGCCGATGTGGTGATAGGTATCGACAATCAGGACGAGATCCACTCTTTCAGGCAGATTCGGAGTGTCCGCAGCCGCCTGCACGGCGACTACGTTGTTCAATCGTTCTTGGCCTGCGCGCTCTTTGAGGTAACTCACCATGGACGGTTCGATATCGACCGCATAGACCTTTGGCGCAGCCGCTGATTTCGCAAGCCGGACCGTAAAGTATCCGGTGCCCGCGCCGATGTCGGCCACGATCTGTCCCGGCCTCAAACCCAGCGCCTCGATCACCCGATCCGGCATTTGCCAAGCATCCCGCGCCGGATCATCGAAGCGCTTGGCCAACTCCTTCGGACTGTCAAAGCGGTGCTCCATGTGGTCGGCGTGGCTTTTTTCCTGGCCACTGGATTGACCAAACAGCACGGCTCCCAGTAGCGGAATCGCCGTTAGTAGATGTCGACTCAAACGCATAAAAAGCTCCCGCCAATCACGACCAATAGATTTTATATGAAAGTTTGACCGGCTTTTGCAGGTCACACCAGCAGTCGCGTGATCACCCACCCCCCAGAAATGAGACCGACGAAGATCACGGCAGCCAGCAACAGGGGCCGTGTACCAGCCTGTTTCATTTGATGCCAGCGGGTGGCCACGCCTAGCGCGAACATGGCGCTCGACAACAGCACCGTATCGAGATCGATGATGTGCGCCCGCGCTGCCGAAGGTAATTTTACCAGAGACTGCGCGACGATTACGGCGCCGAACCAGAACACGAACCCGGGAAACTTGATTTGCCGGGAGGCGCCGCCTGCGCCGCGGCGCCGCAAGTGGCCGATAATCACTAGTACTGGGGCGAGCAGTAGCACGCGCAGCATCTTGGTGATCACTGCCGTGTCGCTAGCCGCCTGGCTGATGGCGCGTCCCGCTGCGAGCGCCTGGGCCACCTCATGCACGGTCGCGCCGGCATAGATGCCGAACTGGCGTTCGGTAAGACCTGTTAGCGGATAGAGTGCGGGATAGAGGAACATGGCGGTGGTTCCAAATACCACCACCGTGGCCACAGCCACGCTGACTTTATGCGATTCGCTTTCGATTACGCGATCCGTGGCCAGCACAGCCGCCGCGCCACAAATTCCGCTGCCCGCGCTTACTAGCAGCGCCGTGTCCCCATCTAATCCGAATAGCCGGGTGCCAAGCCAATACCCTACCAGCAGGACACTGCTGATTACAGTCAAATCGAAAACCAGCGCACGGGGTCCGAGGTTCGACAGATCCTGGACGGTCAGCCGGATACCATAAAGCACGATGCCCAGGCGCAGCAGTTTCTGTTGACAGAATTGCAGGCCGGGATGAAGCCGCTCCAGCAGGCTCCGCGGAATGGCGTTGCCCGCCGCCATTCCTGCGACAATCGCCAGCGTCAGCGGGCTCAATTGCAGCTTATGATTCCACGAAAGCATGGCGGCGGCCCATGCCACCAACGACGCCGACAGGCACAGTGCCGTTCCCGCGGCGAATTCTCTGGATATCTTCGGAAGGGACATTAGGAAGCTGCCCTTAGATTAACCGGCATCTGCAAATAAGTAAAACTGATAATATCAATACTGTAATTCGGTCAAACCGATTTAAACTCGGCAGCTATGCAGATCACGCTTCGGCAACTGGAGATCTTCGCCGCCATCTATCAGGAAGGCACTGTCACGCGAGCGGCACGCCGCATCGGGCTTTCCCAGGCCGCCACCAGCCAGGCACTCGCCGAACTCGAAAACCAATTGCAGCGCCGGCTTTTTGACAGGAATGGCCGCCGGATCATCTGGAACGCGGCGGGGCGCGAACTGTTGCCGGCGGCGATCCAGGTGCTGGACCGGGTTCGAGACATCGAAGCCGGTGCCGGATGCCGACCGCTGAGCATCAAACTCTGCGCTAGCCTCACGGTCGGCAACTATATGCTACCTTCCCTGATCGCCCGGTTCACACGGCGTCATCGAGACGCTCGCTTCCATTTGGCTGTTGGAAATACGGACCACGTGGTTGCATCGGTGCGGCAGTTCGAAAGCGACGCGGGTTGGGTTGAGGGCTTCTCCCGTCATCCTGACCTCGAGGCGTTTTCCTGGCGCGAGGATAAACTTGTGATCATTGCCGCGCCCGGCCATCCGCTCGCGGGGCGTCGGGCCACGGCGGCCAAGCTGTCTGACTCTCGGTGGGTGTTGCGCGAAGAGGGTTCCGGCACACGCGCCGTTTTCGAGGATGCGATCGAGGGCAGATTCCGCCTGCTCCATGTTCCCGTTGAATTAGGGGGGATCGGCGCCGTCAAACGAGCGGTCATGTGTGGCGCTGGACTGGGCTGTATTTCCCATTCAGCCGTCGAGCCGGAGTTGAGAGCCGGTCAACTACTCCTGGTATATGCGCCGTGGCTCGACCTGCGGCGCCAGACCACGCTACTGGTTCATCGACAGAAATACATCGACAGAGGCTTGCGCGAATTCCTTCGGTTTTGTGGCGTGGAACTGCCGGGACATTGACGGCTCCGGTATGATTGGCGAAGGGGCAGCGGCGCTGAACTCGTGTACGACGCCTCGTGGCGACGTGCATCTCCGATTCATAGGCCCAAACAGTGCGCTATCATGTGAAGCTCAACTCCCAGTGCACATGGCTCTGGCCCTCCGTTGCCACCGGTGCTCCGTGCGGTCGCCATTCGGATTGTAGGGGCGTCGCGGGACATCTGGTGCTTCGCCCAAGAACAACCCGGCTGAATCTTTTAGTTGCTCTGAGCGAGTGCACGCCGTGGGTTCTCAACTGTAAGTATGCGTGCTTCGTTTTCATTGATACCACTTTTGCGAAGTTGCGGTAAGAATTCAGAAAATATGAAAGTGTAGCCGGGGCAATATCCACCTCGTTCTTCTCCCACGTGAAAACCCACGGCATCTTGAGAAATAAGGACGCGCCGGAGATATCCTGCCCGTTTGGTTTCCTGAATCAAACCGATGTTCTGGTCAACGGTCTCGGACGATGTACCGTCGAATTCGATCCAGGCACCGGCCTCGGCCGCTTTCCGATGAAAACTCCGATCCTTCTCATCCTGGGCGTGCACCCAGATAAACGCTGCAGGTGGCACTCCATGACTTTTCAGCAGATTCAATTGAGCCATGGCAGCGAGGCCATCCCCGGTGTGCGAGGCTATCACCAGGCCGGTCCGTAAGTGGGTGAGTGCAGCCGCAAAAACGAGTTTGCTGCTAATCTTCGAGAGCGGGCCCGAATCCACTCCGATCTTAATAAAAGCCGGGCGAATCCCCATAGGTGGGATTCCTGCTTGAAACTCGCCCGTCCAACGTGCGGCAAGGTCATCAGCCGTCACGGAGAACGCGAACTCAGGGATATACTTGCCACCCGCCGCACCGTAGAAACCGGTGTTCGTCAGGATGTGCAACCCACTCGATTGCGATAGCTGGAAGAGCAGTTCGGGAGCGCGGCCAAGATAGGCGGGTGTGCAATCGACAAAGGTCCTGCATCCCTGGGATCGTAGCTGTTTCAGGTGAGGGAGAACGACGCTACGGACCTTTGGGCCATCGTATCGACCCGGGCCTATTCTATTGGCGCCCACGATGTCGATGAGGATGTGTTCGTGCATCAACGTGCGCCCCAAGTCTGCCAGAGGGACTGGCCCGAGCACAGTATTGATCTGGTGATTCGTATCAGCGGCAGCGCGGCTCTCCCGGATCGTCCCGAGTGCCATGCCGGCAGCTTTGAACAAATCGCGCCGCTTCACGAGAACCATGACCATCTCCTCTGTAAGGGTAACTCTCGGTGGCATCTCCTAACAGAACCGCAGCGTCAGCAGGACACTGGCAACAGTCTACGTGCATTCAATGCGCCTCGCGGGTCCGCTGCTGGCCGGAAGGCCTCAATTGCCTCTGGTACATTGCTTCACGGGCGTGAAGCTGCAACGACAGCGCCGGCATGCTTGAGAGATGTCCGACGTTCAGAATGCTCCATCTTTTGCATACGTGTCTTTAATCGGCGCACTGCGGCCTAATTGCTGCCGCATTCTACTCTCCCGTTCGAAAACGTTTTCGGCCACTACGAATCCTCAGGCGTTGCCGACAGCAGCGAAACGGATCGGAAGCCCAGGCCAACAGGTTCTGGAGCATGGCATATCCCTCCCGGTACACGCGGTGGGACATCCGTTTTGGCGGTCCTAAGCATTGTGAATTCGTGTCCGGATTTCAGGTGCCGGTGCTCAGACAGACCCGTATTTGACGTACGCATCTCTAATCGGTACTCCACGGCCCAGTTCCTTCCGCATACCGCTCTCACGCTGGCAAACTGCTTCGGCTTCCGTCAGAACATCCACAGTGAGATCCTTCGGGACAATTACTACGCCGTCGACATCACCGAATACGAAATCACCGGGGTAAATGGCGGTGTCGCCGATTTTGATCGGAATCTGGTACTCCTTGATGTCCCAGCGCCCAATAGAACTGGCGGAGCACTTGAAGCGGGCGAAGACGGGATAGTTCATCTCGTTGAGAAAGTCCACGTCGCGCACACCCCCGTCGATGACGGCGCCGGCACAGCCATGCTCGCGAGCGGCGGTGGACATGATCTCGCCCCAATGCGCGCACGCCATGCTGCCACCACAGGCCCACACAGATATGGTGCCGGGAGTGATGCGGTCCAGCATGCCGAGTCGCGTCTGCGTATCGTCGTTCGCTGCGCTGGCGGAAGGATATCCTTGTCCGGTGAAGGCCGGTCCGGCCATCCGGTTCGCGATCGTGAATGCGGTGATGTAATGGGGCAACACCTGGTTACGATAGCCGTTCTTGTCTAGAGTATCGGCAACGGCGCCGGTATACAGACTCAGGTACCGCTGGCAGATTTCTCCCCAGTCCTCGGCGCTTATATTCCCACACGGCATTTCCGATCTCCTTTCCTGCGCCTTCGCGCGGCCTAATTCTGCCGCGCCTGCTGGATTTTCTCGATGA